>RCUJ01000340.1_pt1 | contig 27463 bp, 18 predicted proteins | sample 2166321 | NCBI WGS metagenome assembly RCUJ01 (sample SAMN09932808, study PRJNA488358) | compost metagenome | feature: garden; material: soil; isolation source: compost soil in an enriched community after 118 h of incubation | place: Germany: Experimental Botanical Garden Goettingen | collected... | reverse complement strand
CCGCATCCTGGCCGAAGGCACGCTGGAAGCGCTGGACAACCGCATCCAGACCGGTAGCGGCACCGTGCGCTTGCGCGCCCGCTTCGACAATGCCGACGAATCCCTGTTTCCCAATCAGTTCGTGAACATCCGCCTGGCCGTGGTGCAGCAGGACAACGTCGTGACCATCCCGTCGGCCGCCGTGCAGTACGGGTCCGAAGGCGCGTTTGTCTTCGTCATCGGCGACGACGCCCGCGCCACGCGCCGCGTGCTGCAACTGGGTCCGGCCAACGCCGGCCAGATCGTGGTGGAAGCGGGCCTGGCCCCGGCCGAGCGCGTCGTCGTCGAAGGCGTGGACCGCCTGCATGACGGCCGCAACGTCCAGATCGTAGAACCCCTGACTTGAACCACGCATGAGCCTGTCACGCCCCTTCATCCTGCGTCCGGTGGCGACGTCCTTCCTGATGATCGCCCTGCTGCTGTCGGGCATCCTGGCGTGGCGCATGCTGCCCGTGGCCGCGCTGCCGCAGGTGGACTACCCCATCATCCAGGTCACCACGCAGTATCCGGGGGCCAGTCCCACCGTGACGGCGCGCGCGGTCACGGCGCCGCTGGAGCGCCGCTTTGGGCAGATACCGGGCTTGAAGCAGATGTCGTCCACCAGCGGCAGCGGCATCTCGGTGATCACCTTGCAGTTTTCGCTGGACGTCTCGCTGGGCGTGGCCGAACAGGAAGTGCAGGCGGCCATCAGCGCCAGCGGCTCGCTGCTGCCCTCCGACCTGCCCACGCCACCCGTGTACCGCAAGGTCAACCCGGCCGACGTGCCCATCCTGACGCTGGCGGTCACCTCTGATTCCCTGCCGCTGCCCACGGTGTACGACCTGGTCGACACCCGCATGACGCAGCGCCTGTCGCAGTTGTCCGGCGTGGGCATGGTGAGCCTGGCCGGCGGCCAACGGCCCGCCGTGCGCGTGCAGGTCAACCCGATGGCGCTGGCCGCGCGCGGGCTGCAATTGTCCGACGTGCAGGACGCCATCGCCAAGGCAAACTCGAACCAGCCCAAGGGCAGCTTCGATGGCCCGGTGCGCTCGGTCATCATGGACGCAAACGACCAACTGCAAAGCGCCGACGAATACCGCGAGCTGATCGTGGCCTGGAAGAACGGCGCGCCGGTGCGGCTGGGCCAGGTCGCCACCATTGAAGACGGCGCCGAAGACCGCTACCTGGCGGCCTGGGTCGACAAGCAGCCCGCCGTGCTGGTCAACATTCAGCGCCAGCCAGGCGCCAACGTCATTGCGGTGGCGGACCAGGTAAAAGCCCTGCTGCCCCAGTTGACGGCCAGCCTGCCGGCCGCCGCGCAGGTGCGCATCCTGACCGATCGCACCGAAAGCATTCGCGCGTCGGTGCGTGGCGTGCAATGGGAACTGGTGTTCGCCGTGGGGCTGGTGGTGCTGGTCACCTTCCTGTTCCTGCGCAACCTGCCCGCCACGCTGATCCCCAGCCTGGCCGTGCCGCTGTCCTTGATCGGCACCTTCGGCTTCATGCACCTGGCGGGCTTTTCCACCAACAACCTGACCTTGATGGCGCTGACCATCGGCGCGGGCTTCGTGGTGGACGACGCCATCGTCATGCTGGAGAACATTGCGCGGTATCGCGAACAGGGGCACAGCCCCATGGCCGCCGCGCTGAAAGGAGCCGGGCAGATCGGCTTCACGCTGGTGTCGCTGACCTTGTCCTTGATTGCCGTGCTGATCCCGCTGCTGTTCATGGAAGACGTGGTGGGCCGCTTGTTCCGCGAATTCGCCATCACGCTGGCGGTGGCCATCCTGATATCGCTGGCGGTGTCGCTGACGCTGACGCCGATGATGTGCGCGCGCCTGTTGCCCGCACATGTGGCATCCGGCAAACCCGGCTTCCTGGACCGGGTGCAGGCGCGCTACGCGGGCTGGCTGGACGTGACGCTGCGCCACCAGCGCCTGACGCTGCTGGTCATGGTGGGTACCGTGGTGCTGACCGGGCTCTTGTACCTGGCCGTGCCCAAGGGCTTTTTCCCGGTGCAGGACGGCGGCGTGCTGCAAGGCGTGACGCAGTCGGCGCAAAGCACCTCGTTCGAGGCCATGTCGCGGCGCCAGCAAGCCGTGGCGGAAAGCCTGCTGGCCGATCCGGACGTGCAAAGCCTGTCATCCTTCATCGGCATCGACGCCATGAACACCACGCTGAACACGGGCCGTTTGCTGATCAACCTGAAGCCCTGGAGCGAGCGCAGCGCGCCGCTGTCGGACGTAATGGCGCGCCTGGACGAGCGCGCTCGCCAGGTCCACGGCATCTCGCTGTTCTTGCAACCGGTGCAGGAACTGAACATCGAAGACCGCGTCAGCCGTGGCCAGTACCAGTTCACCCTGACCTCGCCCGATAGCGCGCTGCTGGCGCAATGGAGCCAGGCCTTGATGCAGCGGCTGGCCCAATCGCCCGCCTTGGCCGAGGTGTCGTCCGACCTGCAAGGCAATGGCCGCCAAGCCTATCTGCAAGTGTCGCGCGACACGGCGGCGCGGCTGGGCGTGACGATGGACGACGTGGTGCAGGCGCTGTACAACGCCTTCGGCCAGCGCCAGGTGGCCACGCTCTTCACGCAGTCCAACCAGTACCGCGTGGTGCTGGAAGTGGACCGCAAGCTGGCGCTCAGCCCCGATGCGCTGGAACGCATCCACCTGCAAACCGAAGACGGGCAGGCGATTCCGCTGTCGGCCCTGGCCACCGTCAGCGAACGCGCCGTGCCGCTGGCCATCAATCACCTGTCGCAGTTTCCGGCGGTGAACCTGTCGTTCAACCTGCCGCCCGGCGGGTCGCTGGGCGAAGCCATTGCCGCCATCGATGCCGCCAAGGCCGACATCGCCATGCCGCCCAGCGTGGAGCTGCGCCTGCAAGGCGCGGCGTCGGCGTTCCAGGCCTCGCTGTCCAACACGCTGTGGCTGATGCTGGCGGCAGTGGTCACGATGTATCTGGTGCTGGGCATGCTGTATGAAAGCGCCATTCATCCCGTCACCATTCTGTCGACGCTGCCGTCGGCCACCGTCGGCGCGCTGCTGGCGCTGCTGATCACGGGACGCCCGCTGGACCTGATTGCCGTCATCGGCATCATCCTGCTGATCGGGCTGGTGAAAAAGAACGGCATCATGATGGTGGACTTTGCGCTGGAAGCCGAGCGCTCGCGCGGCCTGGCGCCGCAAGACGCCATCCGCGAAGCCGCGCTGCTGCGCCTGCGCCCTATCTTGATGACGACGCTAGCCGCGCTGTTCGGCGCGCTGCCGCTGATGCTGGCCACGGGCTCGGGCGCCGAGCTGCGCCAGCCGCTGGGTTGGGTCATGGTGGGCGGGCTGCTGGTCAGCCAGGTGCTCACGCTGTTCACCACGCCCGCCGTTTATTTGTTCTTTCACCGGCTGGGCCAACGGCGCGGCAACGTGGCGAACAAGCCGGCAAGGGCTGACGGACCGCAGCCATGATACGCGCGCTGCTGCATCGCCCCATCGCCTGCATCTTCCTGGCGTTGGCGCTGACCTTGCTGGGCGCGGTGGCGTGGCGCCTGCTGCCCGTTGCCCCGTTGCCGCAGGTGGATTTCCCCACGATTGAGGTGCGCGCCGAACTTCCCGGCGCCAGCCCGGAAAGCATGGCCAGCACCGTGGCCGCGCCGCTTGAGCGCGCCTTGGGCAGCATCGCCGGCGTCAGCGCCATGACCTCGTCCAGCAACCAGGGCGCCACCCGCGTGCAGTTGCAGTTTGAGTTGGACCGCGACATCAACGAAGCCGCCCGCGACGTGCAAGCCGCCATCAATGCATCGCGCGGCGAACTGCCCGCGGGCATGCCGCAGAACCCCAGCTACCGCAAGGTCAACCCCTCGCAAGCGCCCATCATGGCGCTGGCGCTCAGTTCGGCCACGCGCCCCGCCGGCCAGCTTTATGACCTGGGGTCGACGGTGCTGGCGCAAAAGCTGTCGCAGATCAATGGCGTGGGCGAAGTCACGATGGGCGGCAGTTCGCTGCCCGCCGTGCGCGTGCAGGTCAACCCCAACGCCCTGGCGCACTACGGCGTGGCGCTGGACGATGTGCGCAACGCCATTGCCGATGCCGCGCCCATGCGCCCGCTGGGCCAATTGGATTCGGCCGGCCAGCGCTGGGAAGTGGGCACGCCCGAGCAGCCGCGCACCGCGCCGGAATACGGCAGCCTGATCGTGCGCCATGAAGACGGCGCGGTGATCCGCCTGTCGCAAGTGGCGCGCGTCAGCGATTCCGTCGAAAACCGCTACAGCAGCGGTTTTCATAACCAGAATCCCGCCGTGGTGCTGACCATCAGCCGCCAGACCGGCGCGAACATCATTGAAACCATCCGCGCCATCAACGACGCCCTGCCCGGCCTGCGCGCGCTGATGCCCGCCGACGTGGACCTGACGGTGGCGCTGGACCGCTCGCCCGGCATCAACGCCACCCTGCGCGAAGCCCACGTCACGCTGGGCCTGGCGACCGCGCTGGTCATCCTGGTGGTGTGGCTGTTCCTGGGCAACGCGCGCGCCGCGGCCATCCCCAGCGTGGCGATTCCGGTGTGCCTGATCGCCACCTTCGCCGTCATGCACGCCTGGGGGTTTTCGCTGAACAACCTGTCGCTGATGGCGCTGATCGTGGCCGCCGGGCTGGTGGTGGATGACGCCATCGTGGTGCTGGAGAACATCTCGCGCCACATCGAACGCGGCCTGTCGCCCACCAAGGCCGCGCTGCGCGGCGTGCGCGAAGTGGGCTTCACGCTGGTGGCGATGACGGTGGCGCTGAGCGTCGTCTTCGTGTCCATCCTGTTCATGGGCGGGCTGGTGGAACGCCTGTTCCGCGAGTTCTCCATCACGCTGGTCGCGGCTACGGTGATCTCGCTGGTGGTGTCGGTGGCCATCATCCCGGCCTTGTGCGCGCGCTGGTTGAAGCCTGGCGCGCATCCCAACTCCGCCGCCGCCCCGCCCCGCCCTTCCCGCATGCAGGCCGCCTTCGCGCGCGTGCATGATTGGTACGGCAGATCGCTCGCCCGCGTGCTGGGCCACGCGCGCCTGACCCTCGCGCTGCTGGCCGCCGTAGTCGGCCTGAACGTCTATCTGTACATCGAGGCGCCCAAGGGCTTTCTGCCCGTGCAGGACACCGGCCAACTGATGGGCTTCGTGCGGGGCGATGACGGCTTTTCGTTCCAGGTCATGCAGCCCAAGATCGACCAGTACCGCCAACTGGTGTTGAAGCACCCCGCCGTGCAAGACGTCATCGGCTACAACGGCGGCAGCCTGGGCATCAGCAATTCGCTGTTCCTGATCCGGCTCAAGCCCGTGGCCGAACGCGGCGTCTCGTCCACCGAGGTCATCAACTGGCTGCGCACCAACGCCCCCGCCGTGCCCGGCGGCATGTTCTTCCTGAACGTCGATCAAGACTTGCGCATGCCCGGCGGCTTCGGCAATTCCGGCGACCACGAATTGGCCATCATGGCCAGCGACGTGCCCACGCTGCGGCAATGGTCACGCAAGATCTCCAAGGCCATGCAAGAGATCCCCGAACTGCGCGACGTGGATGCCGAAGGCGACGGCGCCACGCAGCAGGTCGTCATCAACATCGACCGCAGCGCGGCGCAACGGCTGGGCGTGGACATGAACACGGTCAGCAGCGTCTTGAGCAATTCATTCAGCCAACGGCAGGTGGCGACGATGTACGACGCCATGAACCAGTACCGCGTGGTGCTGGAACTGGACCCGCGCTACACCGAAGACCCCGAAGTGCTGGAACAGGTGCAGGTGGTGGCGGCCGACGGCACGCGCATTCCGCTGACTGCCTTTGCGACCTACGAAAACGGCCTGGTCAACGACCGCGTCTTCCACGACGGCCTGTTCGCCGCCGTGGGCGTGGGCTTTTCGCTGGCGCCCGGCGTGTCGCTGGAACAAGGCCTGGCCGCCATCGACGCCACGCTGGCCAAGCTGATGGTGCCGTCCACCATCCAGACGCGCCTGGGCGGCGACGCCCGCAACTTCCAGCAAAGCCTGCAAGACCAGCCCTGGCTGATCCTGGCCGTGCTGATTGCCATCTACCTGGTGCTGGGCATTCTGTACGAAAGCCCGCTGCACCCGCTGACCATCCTGTCCACCCTGCCGTCTGCCGGTGTGGGCGCGTTGCTGGCCTTGCGCATCGCCAACATCGAATTCACGCTGATCGCGCTGCTGGGCCTGTTCCTGCTGGTGGGCATCGTGATGAAGAACGCCATCCTGATGATCGACTTCGCCCTCAGCCTGGAACGCCGCGAAGGCCTGACCCCCGAACAAGCCATCCACCGCGCCGCCATGCTGCGCCTGCGCCCCATCGTCATGACCAACCTGGCCGGCCTGCTGGGCGCGTTGCCCCTGGTGCTGGGCATGGGCGAAGGCTCGGAACTACGCCGCCCCCTGGGCATCGCCATCGTGGGCGGCCTGATGATCAGCCAGTTCTTGACGCTGTATACGACGCCGATTGTTTATTTGGCGTTGGAAAGGCTGCGGTTGAAGGTGGGGGGTGGGGGACGCAGGCGTACTGCCTGAGGATAGAGGGCGCGTGGAGGACAGTCACGACTGCCTACTGCACTCGCCGCTCGATACCGGCCAATAGTGCTTGGACGAGTCCGGCAGCATTGCGTTGGGCACGCACGCAAGCTTCCTCATCGTGTGTGTGGTGAAAGCGCGCGTACGCGATCGGTCCCAGCTTCAAATGCCCCTTGCCTAGGTGATCGTCGCAGAACCGCCGGCGCAGAGCGTCCAGCCCCGCGTCAACGGCAGCGGGATGATCTCCCGACAAAATGCGATTCACGAAAAGCTCCACGACCGATTCAATCGGTCCCGCATACCGCAGTACGTGGACGATATCCGCCGCATCCTTGTTTTCATGCCGGTCGTCCAACGCCAGCGCCTTCAAGATGACGAACGCGGGCACATCCGCATAGCGGATTCGTTCGGAAGACATCCCACCGCCCTCTAACAGCAGGCCGCTGACAATCTGCTCTTCAAACCAGTCGTGCGTGATCCCCGCGAATTTCACCGTCAAGGCTGAAACCCGCTCTCCGTCGACGCTTACCGCCCGGCCCGGTTGTACGGCTCCCGCGTCCCGCAAGAACTCAATCATCACATGGTGCGTATCGTCGACTTGGCGCGTCCATCGCCACGACGAGGCTACTCCCCGAGCATCGACATAGCGCGCGAAACCACGATGTAGCAATTGCTTGGAAAGCGATGCGTAGCCTTCACCTTGCGCGATGATTTGCAGGTTGAGCACCACGTCGACATCCGACGTACCGGCATGATGCGGGACATCGGGAGGGGATGCAGGCGTCAGATAGCGGGGAACCAAGCCACCAACGAGCCGCAGCGACGTCTTCAGGCTGCCGAATGCGCCGTATAGCGTCAGCAAGGTTCGTTCACATGCCACGGTCACGTCCGAGCGATAGCCTTCGGCGACCCTCGGTTTGACGTCATCCGCCATTTACAGCTCCAGTTTTTCGCGCACCCTTTGCGCTAACTCCTTATTCCTACCATGCCCATTCTGTAGGTCAAGGTAAAGGATGAAAGGGCTGGATAAATGGGACTGGTCCTGCATGAAATCGTGACGAAACAGCGTGCTTGCGCCGTCTCGTTCCATCAAGGTGACGTTGGATCCTTGGTCTGCCGGCTCAAGTGCCAGCGCGTGGGCAAACGATTCTGATTGGCCGGGCGCAATAACAAGGTCGACGGTGTCTACGTGCGTCAACAGCGGTGCATAAAGGTTGGCCGCCGCCGCACCGCTGAATGCCCAGGGGGTTGATATCTCTGACTGGCGCAGGCGATTAGCCAGTTGGCGCATGAGCTGATCTGGACGCTGGGCAAACGTATACCAGTGAGTGGCTGGATTCTTGCGCAACACCCACTGCTCTGCCCACGCATCCAACAGCAGCCCTGGTTCGACAAGCCGTCGCCGCAATGTGCGGCCCGCGCCGCTTGCTTGGCACCATTCCCGCTTTTCCAGCTCTTGCAGCACAACGGAGCAGGTATACGAAGAGGTTCGTGCGCGCGCGGCTAATTCCGCCCCGGTTATCCAGGCGCCGCGAGACATCAGCAAAGCATGCACGACGTTTTCGCGCGCGCCAGCAAAGAGAGGAATCGCGCGTGCCTTGGCCGACACGCGCTTCGCGTGTTCAATATTCACCAAGCAATGGCGCCAACGCAGGTAAAGGCAGCCATCTGGTTCGAAATAGCCAATACCACGTTCGCGCAGCAAGGCTTTCGCACCAGGGCTCAATGAATCGGCAACCACCATCGGGATCTGGTTTCGCTTGGCAGCACCTGATCCCACGGATGACTCCAATTGCCACATGGCTTCCCGAACATCTCGCGGATAGGCGTCGCGAACCGTACGCACGACGATATCCACCTTGCTCTGGTTCGCTTGCAGCGTCACGACAGGAAGTCGGCGCTTATCTTCGGCGGATACCGCCTTTGTGCTGATGCCAACCAATGGGAAGCCCGTGGCATCGACTAGAGCCGTCGCCAAGCGGGCCGCCATCTCGCGCTCTTTGGCGCTAAGAGCAAATCGATCTTGGGTATTAATCGCTAAGTTCATGGCTGGACTGCATTGTCTCGGCGTAGAGGTCTGGCAACCGACCCGAAAGAATTTTCTTAGGCAAAACAGTTAGTTTAGCTGTGCAGCTAATCTTAGCTTAATAGCTAATCCAAGTGCGTTGCCGTTTGAGCCGAGCTACTCCGGCCACCTCGGTGCAGCCGTCAAACGATCCGCCATGAACGCCAAAAACTCCCGCGCCAGCAGCGGCAGGGTTCTGCCCTGCAAGGTCAGCACCTGGATGCTTCGCTGCCGCATTTCCGGATTGCTGAACGGCACCGCCGCAAGCCCGCCTTCGCCGCCCAGTTGGCCCATCAGCGTCAGGTAGCCGGACAAGGCGACGATCTGGCTGCCCGGCAGCATGGGCAGGAATGCGGCGGAATGGTTCGAGACGTAGGCGGGTTCGATGTGCAGGCCGGCGTTGGCGCAGGCGGCGTCGAACAGTTGCCGCACCGTGGTGCCCTGGTCGCCCAGCGACAGCGGGAAATTCACCAGGTCGCGCATGCTGACGCTGCGGCGGCCGGCAAGCGGGTGCTTGCGGCACATCACGGCGTAGACGGGTGCGCGCGTCAGCAGTTCTGTTTTCAGGCGGTCGTCCTGCGCCGTGGTGTAGCGCAGGGCAATCTGCGCCATGCCTTCCAGGATGTGGCGACTGACCTCTTCCGGGCGTTCCACGTGCAGATGGAACCGCGCCTCGGGCCGCATGTGCTTGAACTCGGCCATGCACAGCGGCAGGAAGTGATGCGCGAAGCCTTCGGTACACGCCAGCCGGATCGTGACGTCGCCCACGTGGCTGCGCTGGCGGATTTCGGTGGTGACGCGCTCGGCCTCCAGGGCCGCCGCGTTGGCATAGGCGGCAAGCTGGCGTCCGGCTTCGCTCAGCTCCATGCCGCGCGCCTGGCGTTCGAACAGCGCAATGCCCAGGCCGTCTTCCAGTTTGGCGATCTGGCGGCTGACGGCGGAGGCCGCCACATGCTGCGCCGCCGCCGCGCCCGCGATCGAGCCGCAGCGGGCCACCTCAAGAAAATACCGTAGACCCAGTGAAATCATGTTGCCTCCCCATCAAGCAATTTCATCAAGCAATTCCATAGCACATGCCTAAAAGGCAATGCAAAGATGCTAATTATCTAATTGTGGCATGTACCGATGCGTAATAACTTTGTGCCTTCTTTTGCATCCTTGCGTGTCGAGAGCCGCCGTGAACCGCGAACAAGCCGTCCTGCAAGCCATTGAAGCCTTCGACAATGGCACCCTTGAATCCACGCTGGCGCGCCGCGTGGCCTACACCACGGAAAGCGAGGTGCCGGACCAGGCCCCGGCCCAGCATGCCTACCTGAACCAGGACCTGATACCGACGCTGACCGAGTTGGGCTTCACCTGTGAGGTGCACGCCAACCCCGCCGGCGTCGACCTGCCCATTCTGGTGGCGCGCCGTGTGGAACAGCCGGGGCTGCCGACCGTGCTGATGTATGGGCACGGCGACGTGGTGCGCGGCAATGCCGCCAAGTGGGAAGCCGGGCGCGACCCGTGGCGCCTGCAAGTGGACGGCGACCGCTGGTATGGACGCGGCACCGCCGACAACAAGGGCCAGCATTCCATCAACCTGGAAGCCCTGCGGCACGTGATCGCGGCGCGCGGCGGCAAGCTGGGCTTTAACGCCACCTGGCTGATCGAAACCGGCGAGGAAGCCGGGTCCCCCGGGCTGGCCGCTTTCTGCGACGCGCAGCGCGATGCCTTGGCCGCCGACGTGTTCATTGCCAGCGACGGCCCGCGCCTGCATGCGGCGCGCCCCACCCTGTTCATGGGCTCGCGCGGCGCGGTGAACTTTGAACTGTCCTTACGCGCCCGCGAACGCGGCTATCACTCGGGCAACTGGGGCGGCCTGCTGGCCAACCCGGCCATCGTGCTGATGCACGCTATCGGCACACTCGTGGACGCACAAGGCCGCATCACCGTGCCCGGCTTGCGCCCGCCCCCCATCCCCGCCGCCGTGGCCAACGCCTTGGCCGACCTGGAAGTGGGCGGCGGCGAAGACGACCCCGAGATCAACCACTGGTGGGGCGAACCCGGCCTGTCCGCGCCTGAAAAGGTGTTTGGCTGGAACAGCCTGGACGTGCTGACCTTTGGCGCGGGCGACCCCGCCAAGCCCGTCAACGCGATTCCGCCGGAAGCGGTGGCGTGGTGCCAACTGCGTTTTGTGGTCGGCACCGATTGGCGCGCGCTGGAAACCCATGTGCGCGAACACCTGCGCCAAGGCGGCTTTGAGGACGTGCAAGTGCGCATCGGCATGCAGGGCGGCGCAACGCGGCTGTCGCCCGACAACGCCTGGGTGCGCTGGGCCGCCGCGTCGCTGGAACGCACCACCGGCAAGCGCCCCGCGCTGCTGCCGAACCTGGGCGGCTCGCTGCCCAATGAAATTTTTGCCGACCTGCTGGGCCTGCCCACGCTGTGGGTGCCGCACTCCTACCCCGCTTGTGCGCAACATGCCCCCAATGAACATCTGCTGGGCAGCGTGGCGCGCGAAGGGTTGGCCATCATGGCGGGCCTGTACTGGGACCTGGGCGATCAAGGCCAAAGCCTGCGCCAGATCGCAGCCGCCACGGCGGCGTGACCGCATTCCGACTTTTTCCTGACTGACCGAGAGCGTTGCAATGACCGCTAGATTTTGTGCCGCCGTGATGGCGTTCAACCTTGCCGTCGCCGCCTATGCGGGCGAGGCCCACGCCGCCTATCCCGAGCAGGCGATCAAGATCGTCGTGCCCTTCACGCCCGGCGGCGCCACCGATGCGGTGGCGCGGCTCTTGGCCAACAAGCTGTCGGGCAGCCTGGGCCAGTCGGTCATTGTCGAGAACCGCCCCGGCGCGTCCACGGTGATCGGCGCCGACGCGGTGGCGCGCGCGCAACCCGACGGCTACACCTTGCTGCTGTCGGGCAGCACCACGTACACGGTGCTGCCGGCGCTGAAACCGTCGTTGCCGTACGACCCGTTGCGTAGCTTCGAGCACATCGGCATTGTCGCCATGGCCCCGGTGGTGCTGTTGGCGCAGAACGGGTTGGCGGCCAACACGGTGCAGGAAGCCGCCACGCTGGCCAAGCAACAAAGCAGCAAGGGCGGGCTGATGTACGGCACCTTCGGGCCGGGCTCCGCACCGCATCTGGCGGGAGAAATGTTCGCCGAGGCCGCCGGCGCGAAGATGATGCCCGTGCCGTACAAGGGCAGCGCGCAGTTGATCACCGCGATGATCGGCGGCGAAGTGTCCTTGGGCGTGGATACCGTGTCGTCCGCCGCGCCGCAGGTGCGCGCGGGCAAGGTGCGCGCGTTGGCCGTCACCGGCGAGCACCGCGTGCCGCAGATGCCGGACGTACCCACCTTCGCGGAAGCCGGCATTCCCCAGGTGTCGTTCGTGGGCTGGTACGCACTGGCCGCCCCCGCGCGCACGCCCGCCCCGGTCATCGATACGCTGAACCGCGCGGTGGAAAAGATCATGCAGGATCCGCAAGTGCGCAAGGCGGTGTCGGACCTGGCGCTGGAACCGGTGTACCTGCCGGGCCAGGCGTTCAAGGACCAGATCGCGAAAGAAGTGAAAACGTTTGGCGACGTGGCCAAGCGGGCCGACATCAAGCTGGAATGAGCGCGGAAAGTAGCGCGTAGCACAGTCGCCCATAGAGCAGCCCAAAAGAGCAGCTCCAAAAAAAACGCTTGGCCCCGGTGCGTTTCAAACGTCCGGGGCCAAGCGCTTACGGCAGACCGCGCCCTACACCATGGGCGGCGTCGTCTCCCGCTCCGGGTGACGGTGCTTGGCCAGCGCCGTGATGAAGGCCGCCGCGCTTTTTGCCGGCGCGCCGCCGCCCATCAGCAGGCCCTCGTCGGCCTCGTTGGGCGCAATGCCCGCCGAACCGAACAACTGCCCTCCCCGGCCCAAGCCCAGCAAGGTCTTGCCGTGCCGGAACGCATCGCGCAGGAATTCCAGCGCGCGGCCGTCCGCCTGCAAGCGCGTCACCGCGCCTTCGCCACCGGGCACCACCGCGCCGTCGAACAGCCCGGACGGATGGTTGTCCAGCGACGCGTCGGCGTCGAACATGCCGCCGCCCTCTGCCTGCACGGGCCCGATGCGCTGTCCCACCAGCCGCACCACCACGCCCGCCTCGATCAGCGCATCGGCCACCGCCGTCACGGCCGCGCCATCCACGCCTTCGGCCACCAGGATGGCGACCTTGCGCGTTGCCACGCCGCCATCGCCCGGCCTTGCAGTCAGCGACAGCGTGGGTGAGACCTCGACTTCCGGCTTGGGCGGTTGCGCCGCCGCGCGCGGCATCGGCTCGGGCAAGGCCATGCCCAACTGGTCGGCAACGCCCTGCGCTAATTCATCAGACACGTTGCGCAGTGACGCCACCATGCGTTGGCGAATGGCGGGCACCGTCACCTTGCTCAGTTCAAACGAAAAGGCGTGGATGATGTGCTGCTGTTCCCATTCGGTCTGGCTGTTGTAGAACAGCGCGGCCTGGTTGTAGTGCTCGGCGAATTTCTCGGGGTGGCCCCGCAATTCATCGCCCGCGATTGGCTCCGGGAAAGGCACAAAGCCCTCCATGCCCGCCTGGAACGGACACCCGCCTGCCAGCGAATTCGGTTCGTAGGCCACGCGGCCCCGATGGATGGCCTGGCGATGCATGCCGTCGCGCTGGTTGTTATGCACCGGCGCCACCGGCGCGTTGATGGGAATCTCATGGAAATTGGGGCCGCCCAAGCGCGAGATCTGCGTGTCCACATAGGAATGGATGCGGCCGGCCAACAGCGGGTCGTTCGTGAAATCCACGCCCGGCACCACGTGCGCCGTACAGAAAGCCACCTGCTCGGTTTCCGCGAAGAAGTTGTCGGGATTGCGGTCCAGCACCATGCGGCCGATAGGCGTGATGGGCACCAATTCCTCGGGCACGATCTTGGTGGCGTCCAGCACGTCGAAGCTGTAGCGCTCGGCGTCTTCCTCGGTGAAGATCTGCACGCCCAGTTCCCATTCCGGGCCGTGACCCGCGTCGATGGCTTCCCAGAGATCGCGGCGGTGGAAGTCGGGGTCGGCCCCCGATACCTTGACGGCTTCGTCCCACACCTGGGAATGCGTGCCCAGCACCGGATTCCAGTGGAACTTCACCAGGCGCGACTCCCCGCTGGCGTTGACGAAGCGGAAGGTATGCACGCCAAAGCCTTGCATCATCCGGTAGCTGCGCGGAATGCCACGATCGGACATCACCCACATCAGCATATGGGTGGACTCCGGCATCAGCGACACAAAGTCCCAGAACGTGTCGTGGGCCGACGCCGCCTGCGGCATGCCGTGATGCGGCTCGGGTTTCACCGCGTGCACCAGGTCCGGAAACTTCATCGCGTCCTGAATGAAGAACACAGGCATGTTGTTGCCGACCAGGTCCCAGTTGCCTTCGTCGGTATAAAACTTGACGGCAAAACCGCGCACGTCACGCGCGGTGTCCTTGGACCCACGCTCGCCCGCCACCGTGGAAAAGCGTACGAACACCGGCGTGCGTTTGCCTTTTTCCGCAAACAGGGACGCGGCGGTCAGGTCGGTCAAGGGCTTGTAGCACTCGAAGTAACCGTGGGCGGCCGAGCCGCGCGCATGCACGATGCGCTCGGGAATGCGCTCGTGATCGAAGTGGGTAATCTTTTCGCGCAGGATGAAGTCTTTCAGCAGCGCCGGCCCGCGCAGGCCGGCCTTGAGCGAATGCTGGTTGTCGGCCACCGGCACGCCCTGGTTGGTCGTCAACTGCTGGCCGCTGCCGTCCGAGCGCACCCGTGACAGGCGCCCGTGCACCTCGTTGACCCCAGGCGCGGCGGCGTCGCCGGTCTTGGCGGACGATTCGGATTCCGACAAGGAACTTGCGCCCACGGACGGGTCCGGCGGCGTCGTCTGCGCGCCGGTGTAAGGACAGCGCGCGGCCTGTTCACCGTATTCGGCGGCCTTGTTGGCGTTGTGGGGCATGGACGCAGCCGTGGCGCCCACGGCGGCCGCGCGCTTAAGCGCGGGCTCGGTGGGCTTGCCAGCGGGACCGGCGGCCGGGCCGCTATCGGTGTTCTTGTATGCAGTGGGCAATGCGCCAGCGGCGCCCTTGGCTGCGGGTTTCTTGCTTGCCATTGAATCTCTCCTAGTGTTTCAGCATTTCGCCGCGCGCCTGCTCGGCGCGCGAGGCGCCGATGGCGGTTTTCACTTGTTTGACTTCTTCAGGCGGGGGCAACACCGCGGGCAGTCCCAGCGACTCCACCCACAACTCGCGCGACCACCCTTGCGTGTGATACAGGTGGTGGTCTTCGTCCTGCGCCACCGCGTCGTGGGCCTGTTTCAGAATCGCGGCTTCCTTGCCGGAATGCTGCTCGGCCAGCAGCCCGATCAGCGACCAGTTGGCGTGGTCCTTGGTTTCGGCCAGCACCACGCATTCGGTCGCCACCAACTGCGCGGCACCCGCGTCACCCGCGTTGACGGCCATCTTCATGGCCTTCACCATCGACTCACCAAGGTGACGCACCACCTCGCGCCCCGGCGTCTGCTCCGCGGGGTCAAGTCCAAGTTGTTCAAACACGGTCAAAAGCACGCGATGGTGCGTGCGTGTTTCTTCCAGGTATTCCTTCCATTCCTTTTTCAGGTCCGCATTGACCGCACAGGCCACAGCCGTCTCGTACACGGCCAAGCCGCCGATCTCAGTCTCCAGCGCCTGGTAAAGCAATTCGTTGATTTGTTTGGCGTTTGCCGCTTTGCGTTTCATCGGGGGCTCCTTGTCCACGGGGTCGGTTCGCCGGTTGCGCCCTTAGTGCGCAAACCCGGCGGCATGACGCGCAGCTTCAGCAAGCGCCATGCCCAACCTCGTTCCCCGCGCAGCTTCCCGGCTAGGCGTAGGACCTGATGATGGCTTGGGATTCCACCAACTCGCTGACGATCCAGTCTTCCACCAGCTTGACTTGCCGGCGATGGCGCAAAGCCGGTCGGCGCACCAGGTAGTACGACACGCCGGTGGGGACCGCGCGGCGCAGCGGCACGACGACCCGACCGTCCTCAATGGCCTGGTGCGCCAGCACTACATCCGCGATGGCCACGCCCAGCCCGGCCTCGGCGGCGCTCAACGCCATATCCAGCGCGTCGAAATCCAGGCCACCGCGCGTCAGCAGCTCGATACCGGTCTTCTCGGACCACGTGATCCAGTCCTGGTGGTCCGGCAAGGGGTGCAGCAGCGTGGACTCGCGCAAGCCGCGCTCGGGGTCGGCCGCATCGATATGACCGGGCGCGCACACCGGCACGATCCACTCGGCGTAGAGCTCGGTCGCGTCTTCGTGCGAGAAGTTGCCCAGCGCGTAGCGGATACCCAGGTCAGAATCCGTTTCATCGGCCGTCATGTCATTGAGCCGTGTGCGCACCACGACCTTGATCATCGGGTATTGCTCGTGGAAACGCCGCAGCCGGGGAAAGAGCCACCGCAGCGCAAAGGTGGGAATCACGCGCAGCGTCACGATGTCCTGGTCCGTATGCGTGGGATCGATGGCGTTGGCGATATGGTCGAACGCTTCCTTCACCGTCGTGGCCAGCTTGCGCCCGGCCTCGGTGATTTCCAGGCCGCTGTGCGTGCGCAGGAAGAGCGTCTGCCCCAACTGCTCTTCCAGGATGCGGACCTGCCGGCTGACCGCGCTTTCGCTCACGTTCAAAATCTGCGCGGCCTTCTTGACGCTGGTATGGGCCGCCACGACTTCAAAACAACGTAGCGCGTTCAGCGAGGGCAGGCGTCGAAGCATCCCGGTCTCCAGGGCGTGTGGGGGTGGCTAGGCTCGGATCAAGGGGGACCGGCTGGCGCGTTCGCCGGGTGTATCACTGGCTGCGCGGCTCGAGTATATTGCGCAGCCCTTCGCCGATGAAGTTCACGCTGGTCACGGTCAGCGCGATCGCCACGCCGGGCACGATGGCCAGCCAGGGCGCCGAAGTCAGGTAGATCTGCGCGTTGTTCAGCATGTTGCCCAGGCTGGCCACGGGTGGCTGGATACCGTAGCCCAGGTAACTGACATAGGATTCCAGCAAGATGGCGCGCGCCACGTTCAGCGTTGCGACGATGATGATGGGGCCCATGGCGTTGGGCAGCAGTTCAACGACCATGATGCGCAGGCCCGATGCCCCGGCCGTGCGCGCCGCCGCGACGTATTCCGCATTGCGCAGCGAGCGGTACTGGCCCTCGACCAGCCGCGCCACTTCCATCCAGCAGGTTGCCGAGATCAGGATGGTGGTTGAGACGATGCCCGGCTTGACCAGCATGGCCAGGGCCAGGATCAGGAAAATCGTCGGGAAAGCCAGCATGGCGTCGACAAAGCGCATCAGCAAGGCGCCCACGAAGCCGCGCCGGTAGCCGGCGATCATGCCGACGATGGTGCCGATCACCACCGATATCAGCATGGCCGCGAAGCCGATCGTCAGCGAGATCCGCCCACCAGCCATCAGGCGGGCCAGCACGTCGCGGCCCAGCTCGTCCGTACCCAGCAGATGCCCACCGGTCAGCGGCGGCGCAAAGCGGTTAAGCACGTCGATATAGCTGGCGTCCAGGCGCAAGACCAGCGGCCCCGCGAAACACAGCAGCACCATCAGGGCAATGGTGACGACACCGGCGGCCGCCAGTTTGTTGCGCGCCAGGCGGCGCCAGCCGGCGCGCAGTGGGCCGGGCGGACAGTACGCGCCGCCCGCCGTGGTCGGATCGGAAATTCCAGGGGCTTTCATCATGCTCAGTCCATCCGAATACGAGGATCGGCGATGGCGTACAGCACATCGGCCAACAGCGAGCCCAGCATCACCATGATGGCGGACAGCATCAGAATGCCCATGACCACGGGGTAGTCGCGGTACTCCAGCGAATCGAAAAACAAGCGGCCCATGCCGGGCCAACTGAACACCGTCTCGGTGATCAGCGCGCCGCCCAGCAAGGTGGGAAACTGCAGGCCGACCAGGGTGATCATGGGCAGCAGCGCATTGCGCAAGGCATGCGACAGGATGATGGCGCGCCCGCCCGCGCCCTTGGCGCGCGCGGTGCGAATGTAGTCCTGCTCCAGCGTCTCGATCATGGACGAACGCATGAAGCGCGCCCACACCGCCGTCTCGACCAGCGCCAGCACCATGACCGGCGCAATCATGTGATGCGCCAGGTCCAGGAACGAACCGTCGCCAAAGGTCTGCTGGTTACCCGCCGGCAGCCAACCCAGCTTGATCGAGAACAGGTAGATCGCCATCAGGCCGAACCAGAACGTCGGGATGGACAGGGCAATCATTGCGCCCACCGACGACAGCGCGTCCATCAACGAATGCCGCCGCACCGCGCCCCAGATGCCGATCATGCCGCCCAGCAGCGCGGCAATGACGGTGGATACCGCCATCAGCGACAGGGTCGCGCCGATGTGCGAACCGATGGTGGCCAGCACGCCGATGCCGTCGCGATAGGACGCGCCCCAATCGCCGCGCACCATGCGCAGCAGCCAGTCGCCGTACTGGATGAGAAAGGGACGGTCCAGCCCCATGCTGCGCGTCAGGCGGTCGATATCCTCTTGCGCCATGTTCGACGATTGCGCCAACTGCGACAGCGGGCCGCCCGGCGACAGGTACAGGATGCCGAAGCCTATCAGCGAAACCAGCAGCAGCAGCACCAGGGATTGACCACCGCGCTTGAGCAGATATTGAGTCATCTGAAAGCTCCGGCCCGTCAGCTTGCCCAATACCAACTGCGCATGTTCCAGCAGTTGGAAGAGCTGTTGATATTGTTTTCATAGCCAACCAGCTTGTCCTTGACGGCTTCGATGATGACGGTCTGCGACACGGGCAACAGCACCAGGTCGGATCTGACGATTTCCTGGATACGGTGATAGATGCGCTTGCGCTCGTCCAGGTTGAATTCCCGCGTGCCCTGCATCAGCAACTGGTCCATTTCCGGGTTCTGGTACTGGTACGTGTTCAGGCCGCTGCCGCCCTTGGCGGGTATCGATGCGCTGGAGAAGCGCGCGGTCACGTCGGGGTCGCTGCCTTGCAGGAAGTTGGACGCCACCATGACCGACTGGTATTGGGACTTCTGCCAGAAATTGCCCCAGATGACGGCCGCCGGCATGTTCTCGATGGTCATCTCCACCCCGATCTGCCGCCAGTCCTGCATCAGCAGTTGTTGCGACTGTTCGCGTGCCTGCGCGCCGGCCGTCGTGGAATTTGTGAACGCCAGGCGCTGGCCGTTCTTGACCCGGATGCCATCGCTGCCCGGCACCCAGCCGGCCGCGTCCAGCAAGGCGCGCGCGGCCTGTGGGTCGTAGCGGTGCGCGGGCAGCGCGTCGTTGTACGCCCAATGGCCTTTGGGCACATAGGATTCCGTCGGCAGCGGCCGGCCCTGATAGATGGCCTTGATGCGGGCTTCCTTGTTCATGCCCAGGTACAGGGCCTGGCGCACCGACTTGTCCGCGAACGGAGCAAAGCCCAGGTTCAGCGCCACGTGTTCAATGAACGGCGTAGGCACCGGCATGATGCGCGCGCCACGCAGCTTGGCCGCCTCTTGCTCGAAGCTGGGCTGGATGCCCGACAGCCCCAGGTAGTCGATCTGGCCGCTGCGAAACTGCGTATACAGCATCGTCTGATCAGGGATGTACTTGAAGATGACGCGCAACAGGTAGGGGCCCTGGCCGTGATAGGCGGGGTTGCGTTCCAACTGGATGTGGTCGCCCGCGCGCCGCGCGCCCCAGCGGAAGGGCCCCGTGCCGACAGGCGCCTGGTTATAAGGCGCGGTGTTGGGGTCGGCGGCCGTGGCAAGTATGTGTTCCGGCACCATGAAGGTCTGGGACAGCACCGACATGTACGGCGTGAAGCTGCTTTCCATGCGCCAGTGGATTTCGTCGTCGGCCACGACGGTGATGTCGCGCACCAGGGAATGGCCAACGCGATTGCGCGCCCGGAACGCCGGGTTGTTGATCAATTCCAGTGTGTACTTGACGTCGCGAGCGGTGAACGGCTTGCCGTCGTGCCAAGTGGCGCCCGTCTTCAGCTTCACCTTCCAGACCAGGCCGTCGGCCGACAGGCCGCCGTTGGCGACAGACGGCACTTCGCGCGCCAGGTCGGCCACGGTATTGCCTTGCGCGTCGATGAACCACAGCGTGCTGAACAACTGCCACCACACGCCCTGGTCCACTTCGCTGCCCGGCATCAGCGGATTGAATACCGTGGGTTCCTGCGAAATGCCGGCAATCACCTGTCCGCGCGGGGCGGACGGCGGCGTGGTCGTGGCGGATGTGGTTTGTGCCCAGACGGGCGCGGCCATCAAGGTGCCGGCGGTGGCCGACAGCTTCAGGAAATCCCGTTTGGAAATCTTGCGGTGGATCATGGCTTCCGTTTCCCCGTTGTGGTTTGCTTGTTTGTCTTTGCCGGAATCAGGCGGATCGCAGCGTGGCGCGGTCGGGCGACAACGCCTCTGGCGTCAGGCCACGCGCTTGCAGTGCGTCGGGCAACGCGTTGCCCTGCGCCAGCGCCGCCACGGCCTGCCCCATCGCTGGCGAGGTCAGCACGCCGCAACCGCCCAGCGCCGCGTACCAGATGAAGTCGGGGCTGTCGGCGCGCGCGCCGCAAACCGGGTTGCGGTCGCGCACATAGCTGCGCACGCCCGCCCAGACGCTGATGGGTCGGGGCACGCGCAAGCTCGTTTCCAGCTCAATGTTGTAGATGCCCTGCGCCACGTCCAGTTCTTCGGGATAGACCTCGCCAGGGGCCACCGGTTGCGCGTCGGCGGGCGAGCCCATGAAGCAGCCATGTTCCGGCTTGACGTACCACTGGTAGTCCGCGTTGCACACGTGCGGCCAGTGCCCGCCTTCGGAACCAGGCAGCAGCGGAAAGGTAAAGGCGGTGCGCTTGTACGGCGTAATGCCGATGGGCGCCACCCCCGCCATATGGGCAATGGTGTCAGCCCAGCCGCCGGACGCATTGACGATCACGCTGGCGGTGTAGTCCTCTTCCTGGGTGCGGATGCGCCACTTGCCGGCGTGCCGTTCGATCCCCTGCACCGGCGTATTGGTCGCCAGCACGGCGCCATTGTGCTTGGCGCCTTTCAGATAGGCCTGCAGCAAGGTGTTCACGTCGATGTCCTGCGCGTCGGTCTCATGGACGCCCAGGTCGAACTTGTCGGCCAGCAACGCGGGGAACAGGGTCATCGCCTGTTTGCGGTCTACCCATTCGGCGTTGCCGCCCGCTTGCCCGATACGGGCGTGCAGGGTGTCCAGCACGGCCTTTTGACTATGGCGGCCCAAGGTCAGGCTGCCGCGCTGCTCAATCAGGGGAAGGTCGGCAAACCCCGAGGGCGGCGCATGGAAGAACGCGCGGCTGGCGGCGGCCATGGCACGCATCTGGTCGGCGGAAATGCCAACGGTGAACTGGCCGGCGGTACGCCCCGAGCTATGAAACCCGAAATGCGGCTCTTGTTCGATCAGCGCCACCTTACCGGCCCGAGAAAGAAAGTAGGCGGCTGCCGCGCCTGAAATCCCGCCGCCCACAATGACAAAATCCACGTGCATCCTGCGTTCCCCTTTCATCTGGAATGCCGCGAGTCATGCTTCGCGGCGCCGGGCTGTTCCCGGAATGACCCGATTGAATCCCAACGCCTTCGGCAGTGTCGAGTCGAATAAATGGAATCGAAACCGCAATAATCTGCACCGGGTCCAGGGTTGCCCAAGCGCGGGGGAACACGCTACGGGAAAACCATGACCAGGCAAGCGCCCCAACCCGGCGTTGTGGCGAACCGGCCATCCGCCGTCGTTCTATTAATTGCATCCCGCCCGCGATTTTTTGACATCGACGCGGCAACGCCTTTTGCGCGATCCTGCTCGCCAATCAAGCACTCCTGGATGAAACTCAACATGAACGACCACACCCGCCAACACGGCAGCCGCAAAGCCATCTACTCCGGCAGCGAGTATGAACGCACTTACAGCTATGCGCGCGCCGTCGCGTTGAACGGCCACGTCCGCCTGTCCGGCACAACCGGCTACGACTATGTCGCCGACGTGCTGGCCGACGGCGCCCAGGCGCAGACCGAACAGATCCTGCGCAATGCGCAGCATGCCTTCCAGCAGGCGGGCGCGTCGCTGCGCGATGTGGTCCGGGTGCGTATCTATATCGCCCGGCCCGAAGACTACGACGCCGTCATGGACGTGTACGCGGCGGCGTTTCGCGGCATTGATCCCGCGTGCACCACCGTGCAGGCCGGCTTGTTCGATCCCGCCATCCGGGTCGAGATCGATATGGATGCCATCATCGATGCCGCCGCTTAACCTGCTGCACCACGCGCCGGCCGACGCGGTGTCGCGCCTGCTGAACAGGGCCGAGCCCCTGCCCGCCACCGCCGACGTGATCATCGTCGGCGGCGGCATCATGGGCTGCAGCGCCGCCTGGTATCTGGCTCGCGCCAATTTGAAAGTGGTGCTGCTGGAAAAGAACCGCATCGCCTCGCAGCAGTCGGGACGCAACTGGGGCTTCGTGCGGTCGCTGTACCGGGATCCGGCCGAGCTGCCCCTGGCCGCCCAGGCGCTATCGCTTTGGCCCGGCTTGCGGGCCGAGCTGGGCCACGAGACAGGTTGGATGCGCAGCGGCTGCCTGTTCCTGTGCGCCGACGAGTCCGAGCGCCGGTCCTATCAAGCTTGGCTGGCCGAGGCCGGCGGCCGGGTCAGTGACACGCGCATGCTGAGCCCCGACGAGATCGCGGCGCGGTTTCCGATGGTGTCCCGGCGTACCGGAGGCGGCATCATCGCTGAATCGGATGGCCAGGCCGAACCCACCCTGGCGACCCTGGCTTTTGCCCGCGCGGCCATCGGCGCCGGCGCCGTGGTGCTGGAAGATTGCGGCGTCAGCGCCCTGGACGTCGCGGGCGGCAGCGTGTGCGGCGTGCAGACCGAACACGGCAGCGTGCGCGCCCCCATCGTCATCTGCGCGGCCGGCGCGCAGACCTTTCGCTTGTTGCAGGCGCTGGACGTGAAACTGCCGCAGAAGGTCGTGCGCAGCACGGTGTCGCTGACGGCGCCGCTGCCCGCCATGGGCCTGCCTTGCTTCGTCGGCTACGGGCTGGGCTTGCGTCAGCGGCCGGATGGGTCCTGCATCATCGCCACCGATGCCGGCACCGACATCGACCTGACGCTGGACTCTTTGCGCGCCTCGCATTATTTCCTGCGTGAAGTGGTGCGCAACCACAAGGGCTTTTCGTTCCGGCTGGGCAAGCCCTTCGTCAATGACCTGTACACCCGCCTGTCGGTGCCGAAATCGGATTGGGCGATCAAGCCCCGCGATCCCGACATCGCGCCCAACACGCACCGCGTGCGCGACAACCGCAAGCGGTTCGCGGAATTGTTCGCGCGGATGCCCCCCGTTGAAATCGTCAAGTCGTGGGCCGGGAACATCGACGTCATGCCGGACGCGCTGCCGGTGATCGACGCCGCCTGGCCGGCTCGTGGCCTGATCATCGCCACGGGGTTTTCCGGGCACGGATTCGGCCTGGGCCCCGCGGTCGGCAGCACGCTTGCCGCGCTGGCCCGAGGCGCCGAACCCAAGACCGACCTGGCGCCGTTCTCGGCCGACCGTTTCCTGCGTGGAGCGTATTCGCGCCCCTACGCGGCCATCTGATTCCTGGAGCAATGATGTCCGATACCGCCCTGCCCCTTCCCAGCCATGCAGAACTGCAGCGCATGGCCGCCGGCCTGCGCTTGCCCGACCGCGCCTTCATTGACGGCGACTGGTCGGCGTCCGACAACGGAGCGCTGATCGAAACCAGCAACCCCGCCACCGACGCCGTGATCGGCACGCTGGCCCATTGCGGCCAACAAGACGTGGACCGCGCGGTGGCGGCCGCGCGCTGGGCTTTCCGGGGCGGCGCCTGGTCGCGCTGCGCACCGGAGCAACGCAAGGAAGCCCTGCTGAAACTGGCGGCGTTGATCCGGCGTGATGGCGTCAAGCTGGCCGTCATGGAAAGCCTGGAAAGCGGCAAGCCCATCCGGGACTGCCTGCGCGAGATCACCCAGGAAGTGCCGGCGATCTTCCAGTGGTACGGCGAACTGGTGGACAAGAGCTACGGCCACGTCGCCCCGACCGGGCAGGAAGACTGCGCGATGGTCGTGCGAGAACCCATAGGCGTCGTGGCCGCGGTGCTGCCCTGGAACTTTCCCCTGCTGATGGCGACGTGGAAACTGGCGCCCGCGCTGGCCAGCGGCTGCTCGGTCATCGTCAAGCCAGCCGAGGAAACCTCGCTGACCGCCCTGGCCCTGGCGGCGCTGGCGATCGAGGCGGGCATACCCCCGGGCGTCTTGAACGTGTTGACGGGGCCGGGCGAAACCACGGGACGCCTGATCGGACAGCACCCCGACATCGATGCCGTGTCGTTCACCGGATCCACGGACGTGGGGCGGCTGTTCCTGCAATACGCAGGCTCCAGCAACCTGAAAACGGTGGGGTTGGAGATGGGCGGAAAAAGCCCTTTCATCGTGCTTGATGATGCGGACCTGACCGACGATCTGATCGACAATGCCGTGATGGCCGCGTTCTGGAACGGCGGCCAGAATTGCTCGGCCAACATGCGCCAACTGGTGGCGCGGTCGCGGCAGGACACCTACGTGGAGAAGATCATCGCGCGCACCAAGCAGATCGTGATCGGCGACCCGCTGAATCCGGCAACCGACATGGGTCCGCTGATTTCCGCGGGCCAGCGCAACCGTGTGCAGTCCTATGTGGCCAAGGGCGTGGAGGAAGGCGCGCGCCGCGTGCTGGAAGCCGGCGGCGCGCCCAGCGGTCGGGGGCACTACCTGGGTCCCACCGTCTTCGCGGACCTGCGTCCCGACATGGTCATCGCGCGCGAAGAGATCTTCGGGCCGGTCCTGGGGGTACTGCCCGTGGACAGCATGGACCAGGCGCTGCGGATTGCCAACGGCACCGACTACGGCCTGCATGCCACCGTCTATACCCGCGACCTGGACCGCGCCATGTATTTCGCGCGCCGCCTGGAGTGCGGCACGGTCGCGGTCAACGGCTTTACAGAAGGTGATATCAAGACCCCCTTCGGCGGCTACCGGCGCTCGGGTTCGCTGGCCCGCGACAAAGGGCTGGAAGCCATGGCGCAATACCAGCAGATCAAGACGATCTGGCTGCGCCTGTCCGCGATGGGGCTGAGCGCGTGAACGCGCCGGTGCTTCGCGTTGCCGGCCTGCACACCCGCTTTCGGGTGCCGGGCGGATGGAAGACCGTCGTCAACGGACTGGACTTCGAGGTGGCCCCTCGCGAGACGCTGGCCGTGGTGGGCGAATCCGGCTCAGGTAAAAGCGTGACGGCCATGTCGATCATGCGCTTACTCAACCCGCGCGACACGCAGGTGTCGGGCAGCGTCCTGCTGGGCGACCGCGACCTGCTGGCGCTACCCGAACCCCAGATGCGGAAGATTCGCGGCGCTGATATCGCAATGATCTTCCAGGAGCCCATGACCAGCCTGAACCCGGTGCGCACCATCGGGTTCCAGGTGGCCGAATCGCTGATGCTGCATCGGGGCCTGGACTGGCCGGCGGCGCAGGCCGAGGCGCTGCGCCTGCTTGAGAAAGTGCGCATCCCGGCCGCGGCGACTCGTTTGAAAGACTATCCGTTCCACCTGTCGGGCGGCATGCGCCAGCGCGTCATGATCGCCATGGCGCTGGCCTGCCGGCCCCGGCTGCTGATCGCCGACGAGCCGACCACCGCGCTGGACGTCACGATCCAGGCACAGATCCTGGCCCTGATCCGCGAACTACAGCAGGATGACGGCATGTCGGTGCTGTTCATCACGCATGACATGGGTGTGGTGGCGGAGGTGGCGGACCGGATGGTCGTGATGTGCGGCGGACAGCAGATCGAATGCGGCGAAACCGCGCGCATCTTCGATACGCCCGCCGAGCCCTATACGCGGGCCCTGTTGGCGGCCGTGCCACGCCTGGGCGCCATGAAAGACGTGGCGCGTCCGCTGCCGTTTCCCGCCATCGACCGGCAAACCGGCGTCCAGACACCCGCCGTGGAAGCGGCGAACACCGTGCGCGCCGACGCCCCGCCTGTGCTGGAGGTCCAGGGGCTTACGGTGCGGTACCGCATGGGTTCCGGGCTGCTGTCGCGCGACCGCGGCATGGTGCATGCGGTCGAGAACGTGTCGTTCAGCGTGCAGCCCGGCGAAACCCTGGCGCTGGTGGGTGAGTCGGGCTGCGGCAAGTCCACCATTGGCCGAGGCATCATGAACCTGCTGAGGCCGACCTCGGGCCAGGTGCGGGTCAATGGCCAGGATATCCACGCCGCCAGGGGCCGTGACCGCGGCGCCATGGCGCGCCATGTGCAGATGGTGTTTCAAGACCCTTTTTCCAGCCTGAACCCGCGCAAGACCGTTGCGGCGGCAGTCGCCAGCCCACTGATCGTGAACAAGGTCTGCAAAGGCGACGCGCTGCGCGCCCGCGTGGCCGAACTGCTGGCCTGCGTGGGCCTGGACAACGCGGCCGGCGACCGCTACCCCCAGGAGTTTTCGGGCGGACAGCGCCAGCGCATCTGCATTGCCCGGAGCCTGGCGCTGGGGCCGTCGTTACTGGTGGCCGACGAGGCCGTGTCCGCGCTGGACGTATCGATCAAGGCGCAGGTGATCAACCTGATGCTGACGTTGCAGCGCGACCTGGGGCTGGCCTATCTGTTCATCTCGCACGACATGGCCGTGGTGGAGCGCGTGAGCCATCGCGTGGCGGTGATGTACATGGGCGAGATCGTCGAGATCGGCTCCCGCGCCGCCGTGCTGTATGACCCCCGCCACCCCTACACCCGACGCTTGCTGGACGCCGTGCCCGTGGCGGACCCGGGTGCGCGCCTGGCCTTGCCGCGCCGTCTGATCCAGGACGAGATCCGGCACACGCTGCGCCCGCCCGGCTATACGCCACCCCAACGGCGCTACCAGGAAGTCGCGCCCGGCCACTTTGTGATGCAGGACGACTAAGGCTGCGCATGTCGCGCGCCGCTCGTCCACCCTTGAATTCAAATCTGGAACCTGCCATGCCCATGACGCCCGCCCTGAAGACGCATTTGATGCGGTTCTACGACGGCACCCTGCTTCCCGACGAACTTACGCTGGCGCTGTCCAGCGACCCCGGCTGGTTTGCGTCCGACACCGTGGCGCGCGGCAAGCGCGTGCGCGATCTCCCGCTGCGACCCGGCGGCATGCCCGCATTGCGCATCCAGGATCAAGGGCGTGTGTTCGACCTGTACGACTATCTGGCCACCAACGGCGTGGCCGGCCTGTTGGTGATGAAGGACGGGCAAGTCGCGTTCGAGACCTATCAGCGTGGCATCGCGCCTGAAACCCGCTGGAACTCGTGTTCGCTGGCCAAGTCGGTGGCGGCGACGCTTGTTGGGGTGGCGCTCAAGGAAGGGCTGATCCATTCGCTGGATGACCCGGTGACGCGGTACGCCGATCTGGGCGGGGTCTATCGCGAGGTCTCGCTGCGCCAGATGCTGCGCATGTGCTCCGGCGTGCAATGGAACGAAGACTACGGCGATCCGGCCTCCGAGCGCCGCCAACTGCTGGACATCCAGACCCGCTGGCAAGCGGGCGGCATCCGCGACTTCATGAAGCGCCTGCCCGCGCGCCAGCCAGCGGGCCAGGCCTGGGCCTACAACACGGGGGAATCGTATCTGCTGAGCGCGGTGATGGAAGGCGCGACGGGCCAGCGGCTGGTCGACTACCTGCAATCGCGGCTGTGGTCGCGCATCGGCATGGAGTCCGACGCTACCTGGTGGGCGGAATGCCCCGGCGGCATGACGATCTCGGGCAGCGGCATGAAC
>RCUJ01000339.1_pt1 | contig 27471 bp, 26 predicted proteins | sample 2166321 | NCBI WGS metagenome assembly RCUJ01 (sample SAMN09932808, study PRJNA488358) | compost metagenome | feature: garden; material: soil; isolation source: compost soil in an enriched community after 118 h of incubation | place: Germany: Experimental Botanical Garden Goettingen | collected... | reverse complement strand
GATTTGGTGTATAAATTAGTTTGTGAAATCAAGACTTTAATGCTTGATTTTGGTGCGAAAGTAGGGATTTTAAAACGTATAACCTTACGGAAAACCGTAAAACTCGAAATATTTTTGTGTTAAATATCCTACAACAAGTTATAGGAGTGTTTTCGGATATTTTTTGCTCAATAACTTTTCTACCTTTGTAAAAGATATTAATACTAATGCAAATGTTATACTCAAAAATAGAAGGCGAAGGAAAACCATTTGTCATCATGCATGGATTTCTCGGAATGTCTGATAACTGGAAAACTCTTGCCGGACAATATGTAGAAGCAGGATTTCAAGTTCATATTTTAGATTTAAGAAATCACGGACGCAGTTTTCATTCAGACGAATGGAGTTATGAAGCTATGGTTCAAGATGTTTATGAATACTGTCGGGCAAATAATCTAACCAGAATTGATATTCTTGGACATTCAATGGGCGGAAAAGTAGCTATGCTTTTTGCAACAACTCACCCAGAAATTGTAGACAAATTAATTGTGGCAGATATCGGTCCAAGATTCTACAAACAACATCATCAAGATATTTTGGCAGGATTAAATGCTGTTGATTTTTCTGTTAAGCCAAGCCGAAATGATGTAGAAGAAATAGTTTCTCAATATGTTCCAGATTTCGGAACGCGTCAGTTTTTATTGAAAAATCTGTATTGGAAAGAGCCAGGACAATTGGCTTTTAGATTTAATCTTGAAGCATTTAATAATAATCTGGATGCCATTGGAAAACCTTTGGATGATGATTTAGTTTTTAATAATCCGACATTATTTATTAGAGGTGGAAATTCGGGATACATTCAAGATGCTGATATTGATGGAATTCGCAAGCATTTTCCAGATTTAAAATTGGAAACTATTCCAAATGCGGGGCATTGGCTTCATGCTGAAAATCCGAAGATGTTTTTCGAATTGACTGCTACGTTTTTAAAAGAGTAGTCGTTTTTGATAAAAATTTTATTAATTTTAAATAAATTTTAAACCTGAAGAACTATGAAATTATTACTTAGACTCCTTGTTACTGCTGCTTTAGTATTGTTGTTGTCTAATATTTTGACAGGAGTGCACGTTGCTAGTTTTGGTACAGCCGTAATTGTTGCAGTAGTTTTAGGATTACTGAATATTTTTATTAAACCAATTTTAGTATTGCTGACTCTACCGGTAACGTTTGTTACGCTTGGGCTGTTTTTATTAGTCATAAATGCTGTAATTATTTTGCTGTGCACAAAAATTGTTGGAGGTTTTGTAGTCGATACATTTTGGACAGCCTTAATATTCAGTATTATTTTGTCTATACTTCAATCTCTTACTTATAAAATATTAGGAGACGATAAATAAAACAATGGAGTAGATTAAAACTGCTTCAAATACAATAGATTAAAAACTTGGTTGGGTTGCAAAAATTTTATAATTTTGCAACCCAATTTTATTATGTAAATTAAAGAAGAAGATGGATATTAAAAGAGTAGCAATAGACGCTGTAAACGAGACGATTGTTATGAACGTTGTTCATATGGATTATAAAGGTCAAGTAGCAAAAAGAATTAACGAAAAAATGCCTTTGGCGCAAGTAAAAGGATTTAGAAAAGGGGCAGTGCCTAAAGATCTTGTTGAAAAACAATACGGAAAAGCTATTAAGCAAGAAGAGATCAAAAAAGTAGTTGATTTGGCTTTAGAGCGTTATATTCAATCTGAAAGATTAAATCTTTTAGGAACTCCTATTGCTAAAGTAAACGAAAACATTGATTGGAATGCAGAAGAATTAACTTTTGAATTCGAAATTGGTTTAGTGCCAAACTTCGAAATTAATTTAGAAGCTAAAAATGATATCGTAAAATATATTGTTACTGCTGATGATAAATTAATCGACGGACAAGTAGAGCGTATCCAAAAACAATTTGGAAAAGCAATTCCTCAAGATAAAGTTGAAGCTGATTCAGATTTAACTGGAACTTTTTCAAGTGAAGAAAACGGAATCAACAATACAACTACAATTTCAGTTAGTGCTTTCAGCAAAAAAGCTGGAAAACAATTCGTAGGTAAAAAAGTTGGAGATGTTGTTACAGTAAGCACAAAAGGTTTATTTGATGACGATCACCAATTAATGGATTACTTAAAAGTAGGTCACGAAGGTGTTCACGGTTTAGATGTTGAAGTAAACTTTACTATTTCAGCAATCAATGGTTCTGAGCCAGCTGAATTAAACCAAGAATTATTTGATAAACTTTTTGGTGAAGGAAAAGTAGCTTCTTTAGAAGATTTAAAAGCTAAAATTAAAGAAGATGCTGAAGCACAATTCGCACAGCAATCAGAGCAAAAATTATTATTAGATGTTCAGGATTTCTTAATCGAAAACACAAAATTCGATTTGCCAGCTGAATTCTTGAAAAAATGGTTGCAAACTGTAGGAGAGAAAAAATTAACTCCAGAAGAAGCAGAAGTAGAATATGCAAGATCTGAAAAAGGTTTACGTTTCCAATTAATTGAAGGAAAAGCTTTAGCTCAAAGCAATATCCAAATTACATTTGAAGATTTGAAAGAGTTTACATCAAGCGCTATCAGACAGCAAATGGCTCAATTTGGTCAAACAAACCCAACTGAAGAAGAAGTTCAAGGAATCGTGGCTAGAGTTTTATCTAATCAAGACGAAGTGAAAAGACTTTCTGAGCAAGTTGTAGCAGCTAAAATGTTAGATATCTTCAAAGAAAAAGCTAACCCAACAACTAAAGAGGTTACTTACGAAGAATTTATTGCTGCATCTTACGGAGAATAAATTTTAGTCTGAAAGTTAAAAGTTGTAAAGTCAAAATTTAAGAAGTATACTTTTTAAAAATTAAGATTTTATTACAGAAACTGAAAGATAAAAATAATTATATTTGAACGTCAATGGAATTTTTTATTCTATTGACGTTCTTTTTTTGTTTCAAGTTTCAGGTTTCACGTTCTCTGCCGTTAACTTGAAACTTCAAACCTGAAACAAAAGAAACGTTTTCAGACAAATTGGCATCTCTTATAAAAAGGTATGAACTTTGTTTAATCCGTTTAAGTCACATGCTGACTTTAGACTTTTCAACTTTAAACTAAAAATATGAACTACGGTAAAGAATTCAAAAAATTTGCTACAAAGCACCAAGGGGTAAACGCAATGTATTACGATAAAATCGTAGCAGCAATGACTCCAACAAACATGACTCCATATATTATTGAAGAGCGTCAGCTGAATATTTCTCAATTGGACGTTTTCTCAAGATTAATGATGGACAGAATTATCTTTTTAGGAACTGGTATTGACGATCAAATTGCTAATATCGTTCAAGCTCAGTTACTATTTTTAGAAAGCGCTGATGCTTCAAAAGATATTCAAATTTATTTAAACTCTCCAGGAGGAAGTGTTTATGCAGGTTTAGGAATTTATGATACTATGCAATACATCAAACCAGATGTGGCAACAATCTGTACAGGAATGGCAGCTTCTATGGGAGCAGTTCTATTATGCGCAGGAGCAGCAGGAAAACGTTCTGCATTGCCTCATTCAAGAGTAATGATTCACCAGCCATCTGGAGGAGCACAAGGAGTTGCAACAGATATGGAAATCAACTTACGTGAGATGTTGAAATTAAAAGACGAATTATATAACATTATTTCGCACCATTCAGGACAAACTTTTGATAAAGTGCACAAAGACAGTGAGCGTGATTACTGGATGAAAGCAGATGAAGCAAAAGAGTACGGAATGATTGACGAAGTATTGAGAAGAAGCTAAAAATTAGTTTCAGGTTTCAGGTTTCAAGTTCGCCAAAGCAACTTGAAACCTGAAACTTTAAACTTTAAACAAAATAAATATTAAGCTGTAAAGAGCTAAGTTTTTAAGTTTTAGGTCAAAAAGCTTAGAAACTTAGTATCTTTGCAGCTTAGTAACATAAATAGAATGGCAAAAGTAGTATTAGAATGTTCGTTTTGTGGAAGAAAGAAGCCAGAAACTAATTTATTAATTGCAGGTATTAATGCACATATTTGTGATAAGTGTATTGAGCAAGCACACGGAATTGTTTTAGAAGAATTAAAATCTAGTGGAAGTGCAAAATTAGTTGGGGACTTAATTTTAAAGAAACCAAAAGAAATTAGAGCTTTCCTAGATCAATATGTTATTGGTCAAGATCAGACTAAAAAAGTAATGTCGGTTGCGGTTTATAATCACTATAAACGTTTAATGCAGCAACAATTAGACGATGAAGTTGAGATTGAAAAAAGTAACATCATCATGGTTGGTCAGACAGGAACAGGAAAAACATTAGTAGCAAAAACGATTGCTAAGATGTTAGACGTTCCGCTGGCAATTGTTGATGCAACTGTATTGACAGAAGCTGGTTATGTTGGAGAAGACGTTGAAAGTATTTTGACTCGTTTGCTTCAGGCTGCAGATTATGATGTAGCAAAAGCAGAAAGAGGAATCGTATTTATTGACGAAATTGATAAAATTGCTCGTAAAAGCGATAATCCGTCAATAACTCGTGACGTTTCTGGTGAAGGTGTTCAGCAGGCATTATTGAAGTTATTGGAAGGAACGGTTGTTAATGTACCTCCAAAAGGTGGGCGTAAACATCCAGACCAGAAATTTGTTGAGGTAAATACTCAAAATGTCTTATTTATTGCTGGTGGTGCTTTTGATGGGGTAGAACGTATTATTTCAAAACGTTTAAACCGTCAGGCAGTTGGGTACTCAACTTCTAAAAATGCTGACAATATAGATAAAGACAATTTGTTGCAATACATTATCCCAAAAGACATTAAAGACTTTGGTTTGATTCCTGAGATTATTGGACGTTTACCAGTTTTAACGCACATGGATCCTTTGGATAAAGCAACGCTTCGTGCAATTTTGACACAGCCTAAAAATGCGTTGATCAAACAATATCAGAAGTTATTCTTAATGGATGATGTTGAATTTACAATTACCGATGAAGCTTTAGATTTTATTGTAGATAAAGCTTTAGAGTATAAACTAGGTGCGCGTGGATTACGTTCTTTATGTGAAGCTATCTTAACAGATGCAATGTACGAATTGCCGACTTCAGATGATATTAGTCTGACAATCGACAAAGAATATGCAGAACATACGTTGAGTAAAAACTTATTGAAACGTATGGAGATTGCTTCTTAACTTTAAAAATAGCTTTATCAAAATTTAAAACTTTGATAAAGTTCAATTATAGAACCTGCCCATTTGTTTGAGCAGGTTTTTTTATGTCTTTTTTTAAGTTTAGTGTTAAATTCACATGTTTTAACGTAAAATCTTACAAACAATGTTTTTTGTAAGATTTTATTTATTATGTTTGTTTTTAGCTAATTATTAACTAAAGAAAGAAATTATGAAACAAAAAATTAAAAAAATCATTGTTTTAAGTGTAATTACTCTGGTTTCTGCAGTCTTTTTGAGATGTCAAAAAGATGATGATTTAATAAATCCAGAAGTTGCAAAAGTTTCAAGTGCAAAAGAATGGTTCAAAAAATATGAATCAACAACCGACAATTATCCATTGTTTCAAAATCTTGAATATGATTGGACAAATGCTGAACTTAATATTAACAAAGATGGTACACAATTAATTGTCGTTCCAGTTGATGAGACAAAAAAGGATCAAGATGAAAAATGGGAGCAAAAACTCTATATTTATCAAGTAAGCAAAAATAATTATAAAGCTCTTTTATTTGAATATTATCCTGAAAATTCAAAAACTGATATTGAAACGACAAGCAAATTTACAGGATACATCACTAGGTGGGATTTGAAATCTGGTTTTTTAGGATCTGCAAAATTTGTTAATGATAAAATTATAGAAAATGGCACTGTAGAGATTTCTGCCAACATCGATTCGTTACAAAGAAATCTCACCGCTAAAGTACCTCAAGAATCAGATAATGGGAATTCATCCCTACCTTGCAGTCCTGGTATAGTGCTAAGACCTGTACTTGTTCAAAATAATTACGTTGACGCGATGTATTATACACCGCGAGGAAAAGATATTACAGGAGGAAATTCTAGTGATTATACTTCTGGTTATATTGGTGGTGGAAGTGGAAGTGCCAGTAGTAGCGGAAATCCAATTATGCCTCCTCCTCCAAAATTACCCATAAGTGATATTAAAAAATTCTTAAGTTGCTTAAATACAGCAGCAAGTGCAAATTTAATCGTTTATGCAGAAAAAACTGATTTATCTAATCTAAATGTAGGTCATGCTTTTATATCTATTTCGCAAGGTAATAATATTATGACTTATGCCTTTTATCCAGAAAACGGATATGATAAATCATTTATTGGGCCAGGAATAATGGGTAATAATGGTGGGGATTTTTATAATGTATCAGGAAATATAGGACAAATTACTCCAAAGCAATTACAGCAAATTATTTCTTTGTCAGTAAAGTATCAAAATAGTTGGTACGATATAGATACTAATAATTGTTCAGATTTCGCAGCTGATGTATTGAATATTGTGGGAGTTGCAAGTAATAATTCGTTCGAGACTCCTAGTACAGTTGCAAACACATTGCAAAAAGTACCAAATCACACTTCTATTCCAAATTATGCACCAAAAACAAAAAGAACATGTCCGTAATAAAAATTCTAAAAATAGTAGCAATAATTTCATTATTAATGCTACCAGGGCTCAGTGAAAATGGAATTCCATTTTTTGCTTTTTTATTATATTGTTTATGGGTATTTATTATGGGCATATTAGGTAATTCAGATCCGATATTTTGGGAAGGACTTTTGGTTTTGCCTATATTGACAACTTTAATTGTTTTTCTTATTAGCAAAAGCTATAAAATTTTACTTTTTTGCTTTTTAATTTTGTTAATAACACAGATACCTAGTTTAATAACTAATTATAAAAGAATCGATTTTTTGTTTTTATTTCTTTTTTTGACTTTTATAATATCGTCGATAAGTGTAATTGCGTTACTAAAAAAGAAACAGAGGTGAAATCTTCATTTTTATGATTATTCAAGAGCATGAAAATTGCTTCTTAGATATCTAAAACAACTTTGTCAAATTTTAAAACTTTGACAAAGTTCAATTATAGAACCTGTTCATTTATTTGAGCAGGTTTTTTTATATACTTTTTAAACCCTATTTTCGTTTGTGCTTTTGAGTAGATCGTTAATATGAAGAGAATGTTTTTTGTAATTTGTCTGGCATTTGCTTTTTCTTGTAATAAAGAAAGCAAAAGAATAACTGTTTCTGAAAATAAACAGAAAAGCGAAGCAGTTTCATTAGGAAAACCTCGTATTGAAGTTAATTACAGTAATTATTATAAGGAAGCAGCATACTATTGTAAGGTCAATAATTTAAATCAAGATAAATTTATTTTGATTGACCTCGGATTGCATTCTGGTTATAAACGATTTTTTGTTTACGATTTTAAAAAGAAGGAAGTCTCAAAATCTTATATGGTAAGCCACGGCTGCGGAGACAATCAATGGGGAAGAACTTCTTCTAAAGAGAAACCACAGATTAGCAATGAATTTGATTCGCATTGTTCTTCTGTTGGTAAATACGTTGTTTTAGATCGAGGTGTAAGCCAGTGGGGAATAAAAGTGAATTATGTTTTGCAGGGAAAAGACAAAACAAATTCAAACGCTAGAAATCGCGCAATTGTTCTGCATTCTTGGGATGCGATTTCAGATAACGAAGTTTATCCCGAAGGAACACCCGAAGGCTGGGGCTGTCCTGCAGTTTCAAATGAAAGCATGAAAGAAATTGATGAACTTTTGAAAACCAATAAAAAACTACTCCTGTGGATTGTTAAGTCTTAAAGTGTAGAGACGCACTGCAGTGCGTTTATATAATGCATATTAAATTTTAGATTATTTTCAAATCAAATGTTAGACGCACAGCAGTGCGTCTCTACGATAAAAATTATTGAACCCTAAACTTTTCGCGATATTCAATTGGTTTCATACCGACCATTTTATAAAACACTTTTCTGAAAGCTTTCGGATCGTTGTAACCTGTTTTTTCAATAATTTCTGAAATTGAAAGCTGAGTTTGTTCTAAATATTTCTTCGAACTTTCGACTCTAATATTTTGTAGATATTCAATAGGAGGAATACCGGTTACTTGTTTAAAACGGCGTGTCATGTTTCTGGCACTTGTTGGGATGTCTTTAGTGATTTCTTCCAGTTTTTCTATAGAATGATATTGGCTTTCAATCTTTTGTTGGAGCATTGCGACTAAAGTGTCATTGTGCAAATGATTTGGTCTGAAAGTGCTAAAATAGCTTTGTTTATATCGGTTTAAATCGATAGAAAATATTTTAGCAATTTTAACGGCCATTTCGTTACCGCAGAATTTCTGAACCAAAAGAATCAATAAATGAAAAGTTGAGGTAGATCCTCCGCTGGTATATAAACTCCCGTCGGCAGTTAAAGTTTCTTCTGGTTTCAATTTTACCATCGGAAAAGCTTTTGTAAAAGCACTGCAGGCATCAACATGTGTTGTGGCCAATTTCTCGTTTAGTAAACCTGAGGCAGCAAATAAAAATGCTCCTGTGCAAAAGCTGGCCAATTCGGCTCCAGCTCGATGCTGTTTTTGCAACCACGGAATAAAACTTTTATTCTTTTTAATCATCTCGCTCATATTATCGGTAGTAAAAGCGGGAATTAAAATTAAGTCAAGAATACTATCTGAAGTTTCAATAGCGTTGCTTTTATATCCAAATAGATTTCCTTGATCAGTTTGTTCTTGCGATTGAAAAATCATAATTTCAAATGGTTTTTCTGTTCCCAAAGTAAGTTTGTTCGTAGTTTCGAATACCTCTAATATTGCCGCGATGCTTAGTAATTTATAATCGTGAGGTATGATTAAACCTAGTTTCGTGCTCATGATATTTTGGTTTTTTGGAATTGCAGTATCATACAAAAATAAGCAAATTGTCTCAAATGCCCCTAAAAATGACTTTTATTGACATTTTTAAGTAATCTTAAAAAATTAAATTTGTTTTAATTAATTCGTAATTTTATAAAGATGAAAACAAAAATCTTCTTAAATCTTGCTGTAAAAGATTTAAACAAAGCAGTATCATTTTATAACGGACTTGGTTTTTCGACCAATCCAAAATTCACAAACGATAAGGGAGCTTGTATAGTTATTGACGAAAATATATTTGTGATGATTTTGGTAGAAGAGTTTTATCAAACATTTACCAAAAAACAAATTTGTGATTCAACAACAACTAGTGAAGCTCTAATTGCTATTTCTGTAGACACTCGAGAGCAGGTTGATGAAATGATGGAGAAAGCGATTAAATCGGGTGGAACAGATTATAGCCAGACAAATGATTATGGCTGGATGTATCAAAGAACTTTTTTGGATTTAGATGGGCATCATTGGGAAGTTTTTTATATGGATGAAAGCCAGATTCCTCAGGATGTGTAAATTAAGCTAAAGACATGATAAAAGTTCAAAACACTATAAATGCTTCAATAGAAAAAGTTTGGAAATTGTGGACATTGCCTGAACATATTATGAATTGGAATAATGCTTCTCAGGATTGGCATACTCCATATGTCGAAAATGATTTGAAAGTAGGTAGTAAATTTAAATTTACTATGGCTCTTAGAGACGGTAGTGATAGTTTTGACTTTGAAGGTATTTATACTAAAATAGAAAAGTTTGCACTAATAGAATATAAGCTTTTTGACGATAGAACTGCAAGTGTGCATTTTGAAATTGAAAATGATGTAGTAAGAATTACAGAATCATTTGAACCAACAACATCAGAAAACGCAGATATGGAAAAACAATTTTGTTCTGCAATTATTCAAAATTTTAAAAACTACGTCGAATCATTTTAAGAGATAAATTTTATAAACATAAAAACAAGAATAATGATAACAATAAAAAGTACTGTAAAAGCTTCATTAGATAAAGTTTGGAATTTCTGGAATACGCCTGAACATATTACAAAATGGAGTTTTGCTTCTCCGGATTGGCATACGCCTTATGCGGAAGCTGATTTAAGAGAAGGAGGAAAATTTAAATCGACTATGGCGGCGAAGGACGGCAGCATGAGTTTTGATTTTGAAGGCGAATTTACTTTGGTAAAACCAAATGAAGCGCTTTCGTACGTTATGGCAGACGGAAGAAAGGTTGAAATTACTTTTACAGAAACTGTAGATGGAGTTGAAATAATTGAAAGTTTTGATCCAGAATCGCAAAATCCAGAAGAAATGCAACGCGCAGGCTGGCAAGCGATTTTAGATAATTTTAAAAATTACGTTGAAGCTAATTAAGGTTCAAAGAATACAAACTTAGATTAACTTACATTACTAATATGGTTTAAAAAAGAAAAAAAAATAAATATCTAACCCAACAAAAAAACAAAAAATGACAAAGCAAATATGGTTGAATCTTCCTGTAAAGGATGTGGCAAAAGCGAAAGACTTTTTCTGGAAAATAGGTTTTTCGTTTAATGAACAGCATGACACGCCAAGCTCAACGTGTATGGTTGTAGGTGAAGGACATTTTGTAATAATGCTTTTTGAAGAAATGCTTTTTTCTAGTTTTTCTCAAAATAGTCTTACTGATACTAAATCGAGTTCTGAAGTCTTGATTTCGATAGACGCAGAAAGCAGGGAAGAAGTTGATGAACTAGCTGAAAAAGTCAAAGAAGCTGGCGGAAATGTTTTTGCTCCTCCTGCAGAAAGCCAAGGATGGATGTATGGCTGCGGTTTTGCCGATTTGGATGGTCATCGTTGGAATGTTTTATTTATGGATTTTAGTAAATTACCAGATTAAAATGGAAAAATTAGTTTTTAATATCGATATAAAGGCTCCCAAAGAAAAGATTTGGAAAGTCTTATGGGACGACGAAACTTACAGAAAGTGGACAAGTGCTTTTTGTGAAGGAAGTTACGTTGAAACGAGTTGGAACGAAGGTGATAAAATTTATTTTTTAGGACCAGGCGGAGAAGGAATGAACAGTTTAATTGAAACCAAAATTCCAAACGAATACATGGCTTTTAAACATATGGGTGAACTGAAAGATCATAAAGAAGTTCCGCCAAATGAAGAAACAGAAAAATGGATTGGAGCAATGGAAACCTATCGTTTAGATCAAAAAGGTGATGTAGTTGACCTTCGTGTAGAAGTTGATGTAATCGAAAAACATATTGACTATTTCAAAGAAGCTTTTCCAAAAGGAATGGACGTGATTAAAGAGTTATCTGAGAAGTAGAAAATGCAGAAGAAAGGAGCAAGAATAAAGACTTGATTCTGAATTAACAATTTATAATTAATAATTGAAAAAATGGCAGCAATAAATCCATACTTAATGTTTAACGGAACATGCGAAGAAGCGTTTCTGTTTTATAAATCGGTTTTTGGCGGAGATTTTACTTTTATAGGAAAATTTAAAGATGCTCCGGCAGAAGAAGGCGAAGTGCTTTCTGAAGAAGTTCTGAATAGAATTATGCACGTATCGCTTCCAATTGGAAACACTATCTTAATGGGAAGTGATAGTCATCCAAGATATGGCGATGTAGGTTTTGGAGATAATTTCTCTATTTCGATCAACACAGAAAGTACAGAAGAAGCAGATAGAATTTTCAACGGACTTTCAGCGGGAGGAAAAGTAGAAATGCCAATGGATAATACTTTCTGGGGATCTTATTTTGGAATGTTTAAAGATAAGTTTGGCGTAAACTGGATGGTAAGTTTTGATAAAAATGAATCAATGAAATAATCAAAAAGTTACGTTATTTTAATAATAAAACAGAAATGTTAAATTACTCGAAAAAGCACATGAAAATGTGCTTTTTCGTTTCAAAAAAACAATGATTATTCTTTTTTATCAACGAGAGATTGCCGATTTTTGTCGATTCATAATCAAGAAAGAAAAATGGCAGCAGAAGACAAAGAAATAATTTTATTAAAAGTTTCTGGACACGATAAAATTGGAGTTACAGCAGGATTAACGGCTGTATTGGCAACATACGATGCCAATATTTTAGATATCGGACAAGCCGATATTCATGATACCCTTTCTTTAGGAATTTTGTTCGAAATTGCTGCGGGTTCTTCATCAGCGCCAGTTTTAAAGGATCTTTTGTTTAAAGCGTACGAATTAGAAATCAAAGTAAAATTTATTCCAATTTCAATAGAAGATTATGAAACATGGGTAAAATCACAATCTAAACAGCGCTATATCATCAATATTTTGGGCGAAAAACTTGCAGCATCGCAATTGTCTGCAGTAACTCAAATATTGTCAGACCAGAATCTGAATATCGATTCTATCATAAGATTGACAGGAAGAACTTCTATTGTAGAAAAAGAAGAATATCCGCGTTCTTGTATTCAATTGTCTGTAACGGGCGAGATTGTAAACAAGATCATCATGACGGCGAGTTTTATGGAAATTTCTAGAACTTTAAACGTTGATATTTCATTCCAAGAAGATAATATTTACAGAAGAAACCGCCGTTTGGTTTGTTTCGATATGGATTCGACATTAATTCAAACCGAAGTAATCGACGAGCTTGCTGAATTGAATGGAGTAGGAGATCAAGTCCGTGCCATTACAGAATCGGCTATGAATGGTGAAATTGATTTCAACGAAAGTTTCAAGAAACGTATGGCTCTTCTAGAAGGTTTGAGCGAAGAAGTCTTGCAAAATGTTGCAGTTAATTTACCAATAACACAAGGAGCGCACCGTTTAATGAAAGCGTTAAAATATTATGGCTATAAAACTGCAATTCTTTCGGGAGGATTTACCTATTTTGGAGAATATCTTCAAAAAGAATTAGGAATAGACTACGTTCACGCCAATCAATTAGAAATAAAAGATGGTAAACTGACCGGTAAATATATCGGAGATATCGTAGATGGTCAGAAAAAAGCAGAATATCTAAAAGCAATTGCCGAAAAAGAAGGTATTCACATCAATCAAACCATCGCTGTTGGAGATGGTGCAAACGATTTGCCAATGCTAAACTTAGCAGGTCTTGGAATTGCTTTCCACGCCAAACCAAAAGTAAAAGAAAGCGCCTCAACTTCAATTTCAAGTTTAGGTCTTGATGGTGTTTTATATCTTTTAGGATACCACGATCGATATATTGATATGATGTAATTTACAATCTGTCAGGCTGAGCGGAGTCGGAGGGCTTTCATGTAGAAAAGGGCTTCGACTCCGCTCAGCCTGACAGATTGTAAATTCACCCATTTTTTGTCATCCCGAGGAACGAGGGATCTCCGCAAGTAGCTTCGACAATCAAAATAAAAAAACAAACCTCAGTCTTTACAATAAAAGGCTGAGGTTTTTTTATATGGGCATGTCCCGCCAGAAAAAGGCGGGTCGGGCTATCCGTTTCAATCTTTTTATTTTTAAAGAAAAAACAAAAAGGATTTCCACTGCTATCCCTCATGCGGGTTTAGTGGAATTATAAGTTTATTTTCTAGATTCCAATTCCCTTTTCATTTCCTTTAAATTCTTAAGATTCAAGAAAAGAATAGGCAATAAAGCAATCGGAACAACACTCATAGCGCTAAAACCTTTCATGAAAACAATGAATATATTAAGAATGAACAGCATAAAAAGCACAACGCAAAATATGGTATTCACGGTTTTTAATGTCTTCTGATTTTTAATCAGTTCTTCATTGCTCATTTCGCTGAATTTTGAGTCTTTCATTTTATAGTTGTTTTAGCACATTTCTTTCAATTGTTCCAAATAATCCCTCTGATTCGAAAGTCTCGGAATCTTATGCTGACCACCAAGTTTATCTCTTTCTTTCAGCCAATCGTAAAAAAGATTTTCGCGGGCAACATTCACCACCAAAGGATTTAAGGTCATATTGTTGTAGCGTTTCGCTTCGTAATCAGAATTTAGAGTTTGTAAAGTCTCGTCTAGAACTTTTTGGAAAAGACCAACATCGGCAGGGTTTTTCTTAAATTCAATCATCCATTCGTGAGCACCTTTTTCTTTGTCTTGCATAAAAATAGGAGCAACCGTATAATCAATAACTTCTGTTTGTGTAACCTGGCACGCTTTTGCAATAGCCTGATCAGTATTTTCTACCATTAATTCTTCGCCAAAAACATTAATATGATGTTTGGTTCTTCCCGTAACTCTAATTCGATACGGATTTAAAGAAGTAAAACGAACCGTGTCGCCAATTAAATAACGCCATAAACCAGAATTAGTAGTAATAACTATGGCGTAATTTTTATTCAATTCTACATCGGCCAGACGAACCACTTTTTGATTTGGAGTTCCAAAAGTGTCCATCGGAATAAATTCGTAGAAAATCCCATAATCCAGCATTAATAATAAATCGCTTGAGTTATTCAAATCCTGAATCGCAAAAAAGCCTTCCGAAGCGTTGTATATTTCGTAGTATCTAAAATCTTTGCTTGGCAAAAGTTTTTTATACTGTTCTCTATAAGGAGAAAAACTTACGCCTCCATGAAAGTAAACTTCCAAGTTTGGCCAAAGTTCCAATAAGCTCTGTTTTCCTGTATTCTCTAAAACTTTATTCATTAAAACCAGCATCCAAGACGGAACTCCCGCAAAACTGGTTACATTTTCATTTTTAGTTTCGTTGATAATGGCTGCGATTTTTGTTTCCCACTCGCTCATCAGCGAAGTTTTGTTGCTTGGCGTACTGCTGAATTCAGCCCAAATAGGCATGTTTTCAATCAAAATAGCCGATAAATCTCCAAAGAAAGTATTGTTGTTTTCATAAATCTGAGAGCTTCCTCCTAAACGAAGACTTTTTCCTAAAAACAATTCAGAATCTTCATTATTATTCAGATAAAGACACAAAAGATCTTTACTGCCTTTATAATGGCAATCTTCAAGAGCTTCGTTACTTACCGGAATAAATTTGCTTTTTGCGTTTGTAGTCCCGCTCGATTTGGCAAACCATTTAATTGGAGTTTCCCAAAAAACATTTTGTTCTCCCAAACGAGTACGCTCGATTAGGGGTTGTAATTCTTCGTAAGTTGCAATTGGAACTCTTTCAGCAAATGTCTGATAAGAATTAATACTAGAAAACTCATATTTTTTTCCAATAACGGTATTTTCGGATGCCGTCAATAAGTTATGCAATAATTCTTCTTGAACTTCATTTGGGTATTTTAAAAAAAGTTCTATTTGGTGAATCCTTTGTTTGAGGACCCAAGATGCAAACGAATTGATAATAGATAAAGGCATGAATCTGTTTTTTAGTTAACTAATTTCAGGTTTTAAATCTTACAATCTGTGCAAAACAAAAAACTTAAAATTTGAATATCGAGAGACAAATAGTAACTTTGTCTTCATATCAAAAATAATATTTTTTTGTAATAAACAATCCGATTTAAGGTAAAGATTCTAACTAATAAGTCGAATTTTAACACAAAAAATTTAAATCTTTTGATAAATCTAAATCAGCAATTATAAATAAAAAATGCAAATGCAATATCAAGGTGTACTAACAAAAATGCAAACCGAACTTGGAAGTCCAATTCAATATTATTTGGTTTTCGAAGATAGTTTCTTAAACGTGAATCAATTATTGGATAAAGAAATTGAAATCAATTTTGTAGGTTTCCAATGCTTGAATTGCGGCAAAAAGAAAAAAATATACCGACAAGGTTTTTGTTACGAATGCTTTTATTCTAGTCCGGCAGTTGGAGATTGGATTATGAGACCAGAATTGAGTACGGCACATCTAGGAATTGCAGATAGAGATTTGGAATATGAATCTAAAGCCCAACTTCAGCCACACGTTGTATATTTAGCTTCTGCATGCGAAATAAAAGTCGGTGTAACCCGTAAATCGCAAGTTCCAACTCGTTGGATCGATCAAGGTGCTTCTCAAGCTATTGCAATTGTTGAGGTTCCGAACCGATATTTAGCTGGAATAACCGAGGTCGCATTAAAAGATCACTATACAGATAAAACCAATTGGAGAAAAATGTTGCAAAACTCTGTTGAAAGTTTTGATTTAATTGCTGAAAAAGCCAAAATCGAAAGTCTGATTCCTCAAGAAGTTAGAGATTATTTTTATGCTGAAAAAAACGATGTTTACGAACTCCAATATCCTGTTTTGAAGTATCCTGTAAAAGTTAATAGTTTAAATTTAGATAAAACTCCTTCTTTCAGCGGAAAATTAACTGGAATCAAAGGTCAGTATTTATTATTCGAGGACGGAACGGTTTTTAACATTCGCGGTTCTGAAGGTTATGTAGTTACAATAAACGTCTAGGTTTATCGGGAAGTTGTCGATATTTTTTATGTAACTGTCTATTAGTTTGTTGTTTACGTTATTATTTGTTGTAATTTTAACTCAATTCCAAAAACGAAAAGATGTAAATATTGATACATTTGATTACAATTTTGTAACAAATGCTTATTGGAAGAATTTATTTTTAGAAAAGAAAAGTAGGTAGATTTGAGTCTGTCGCTATTTCTGAAATATTACCAAGATTTATAATTTATAAATTATTCCATAAATGAGTATTTTAAGCAAAATAAATGTACACAGACGTAGTATAATGCGTAATCTGACTAAGAATGTTGGGAAATCAAAAATGCAGAATGATTTTATTTTGGTCGACAAAAGCGAAATCAAGAGAGTTCTTATTTGCAGACCAAATGGACGTTTAGGAAATCTTTTATTGATTACACCACTCGTTCAAGAAGTGTCAGAAATGTTTCCAAATTGTAAAATCGATTTATTTGTGAAAGGCACATTGGCTCCAATTATTTTTGAGAAATATGACGTAGTAGACAAAATAATTCATTTGCCTAAAAAACCATTTAAAAGTTTAGTGGAATACTCAAAGGTTTGGATTTCATTAAAAAAAGCACATTATGATTTAGCAATTAATGTAGACCAAAACTCCTCTTCGGGACGATTAGCGGTTCAGTTTTCAAATGCCAAATACAAGTTTTTTGGAGATTCAAGCGAAGAATTGCCAGAGCAAAAAAATGATTTTGAGCATATTGCAAAGTATCCTGTTTATAATTTCCGAAACTATTTGTCAAAACTGAGAATGCCAACAAATAGCAATAAAATAATTGCTCCTTTAGATCTTAAATTAACGGCTTCGGAAGTTGCAGAGGGCAGAAAAATACTAAGCGAACTGACGAATAACGATAAAAAAACGATTTGCATTTTTACTTACGCAACAGGAACAAAATGTTTATCAGAAGAGTGGTGGGAAAAGTTTTATTCTCAACTTACTTCAGAGTACAAAGATTATAATATTATTGAGATTTTGCCTGTAGAAAATGTTTCTCAAATTGGATTTAAAGCACCGTCATTTTATAGTAAAGATATTCGCGAAATAGGATCTGTTATCGCAAATGCTGATTTGTTTATTGGTGCAGATAGTGGAATTATGCATTTATCGAGTTCGGTGCATACACCAACTATTGGACTGTTTTCGGTTTCTAATTTGAAAAAATATGAGCCTTATGATAATTGCAGTCTTGGTATAGATGTAAATCTGTATACGAAGAAACAGTACCTAAAAATAATACATTCAATTTTGAATAACGGCAGATTAAATAGTTATTCAAGAGCAATATAAAAAACAAAAAATCCTATCACAGATAGGATTTTTTGTTTTTAAGAGGCTAAGATTCTAAGGTACTGAGGTTCTAAGTTTTTTTAGCCTTATAAAAGCTCAGTACCTTAGAACCTTAGCATCTCAGCAACTTTTTTATGGATTCTTCTTCTTAAACAGTCCGTTTAATAAATCACTTGCTTTTTTAGTTACTTCTTGAGTTTTCTGCTCTTTTTCAGTTTTAGCAGCCTGAGTTGTATCTTTTGCTTTAGTGTTTTTGTTTATCAAATCAGTAAGTGCTGAAGTTCCTTTTTGAGTCAGTTTTTCTTTTTGCTGATTTACCAATTGTGTAGTTAAATTGCTTACAGCAGCTTTCATATCTGTACTGATTTTAGGATTAGAAAAGTTACCAGTCAAAGCAGCATTAATTGGAATATTGTCGAGTTTTGCAGCATCGGCAGGAGACATTTTTGCAATTAAATTGTTGGCTTCAGTTCCTAAGTATTTGGCTGGAACATCAAATTTTAGATTGTAATTCATCGTTTGATCGAAACCATGAGTTCCTCCAACAGTTACTTTAATATCTTGGTATTTAATATCAAAAGGTTTAACATTTACTTTTCCATTGTCGAAAGTTAAAGCCGCTTTAATGTCATTCAAGTTCACTTTGTTTAAATCAAGAAACTTCACATTCGAACTTAATGCAGTAAGTAAAGTAGAGTTACTCGAGTTTACTGTAGTAGACAGTAATTGACCGATTAAATCTCCAGAAATCGATTTAAGATCAGGAGTCAATTCTTTTGCATCCAAATTACCATTCAATTTGATAGTCGAATTCAGTTTTCCGTTAATGATTCCAGCAATTGGAGCGATTTTTTTCATCATTTCCAACTGTGTAAATGTTTGTGCGATATCAACTTGATTAAATCCTAAATTCATATCAAACGTAGGTACTTTTTCTTTTGTGGAAACTGCTCCGTTAAGACCAATTGATCCTCCAAAAATATTTGTTTTAAAGTTTTCCAGAGTTGCTTTTTCATCTTTAATAAGCAATCTTCCAGAAACATCTTTTAGTTTTAAATTGTCATATAAAACCGTAGTTGCTTTTGCATTTAAAGTACAATTTAAGAAAGCTGGAATCTTCATTGCATCAGCGGGTTTTGCAGGAGTTTTGGTTTCTTCTTTTGCCGGTTCGCCAGCAGTCATAAAATCATCAACAGCCAATTGGTTCGAACTCATGTTGAAGTTTCCTTTAAGCTCTTGTTTTTTAAACATAAAACCATAGAAATTCTCTAAAACTCCATTAATGCTGATATCACTTTTTCCGGTCGTAGCATCAAATTGTTTTAAGTTAATTCTGCTCGGATTAAATTCAACCAATGCCGTGCTGATGTTCATCGATTTATTATTTTCGTCAGTATATTTAAATCCTGACAAACTCATTGTACCAGCATTTTTGATGTTTTGGTATTGGCTTTTTTCTACAGAAGCCATATCAAAATTGGTAGTAACATCGGCTTTTAAAATACCAGCCAAAGGTTTATCCATTTTGATTGGATATGCTTTTGAAAGATTAGCCAAGTTGATTGTCCCTTTTAAAGCCGCATCGATAATCGGATTTACAGTGATGTTTTTGATATTCGCTTTAGCGTTAAAAACATCTTGATCAATTCTAAAAGATAACTTATCTAGGTTGACATAAGTATCATTTAAAATTCCAGTTTCGTTAATGATTTTAGTATCAATTACAATATTTTGAACCGATTTTGGAAGGTTCGGATATTGGAAAGAAGCATTGTTGGATGCAATGGCGATATTAAATTTAGGCACCGTTGTATCTGTCAGTTCTCCTTTTGCAAAACCATTTACTGTAAAATCTCCAGTTGTTTTTACGCCATCTAAACCTGCAGCATACGCAGAAGGAATTAAACCTAAGAAATTGGTAAAAGATGAAGTAGGGGTTTTGAATTTTAAATCGTAGATCTGAGCTTTCTCGGTCATTTGAATGAATCCGTCAAATTCTAAAGGCAACTGATTGATTAAAGCTTTGTTTTCTTTAAAAGTATATTTGCTTTTTTCTAAATCAATTCCAAGAATAGCATCTAAAGTTAGTTTCACATTTTTCATGTAATTTATTTTATCCATGTCCAATGAAACTTTTGCAGTAGATTTTGTAGCCAGATCTAATTTTGAGTTGGTAAAATCGCCAGTTCCTTCATGGTTTAAACTGTCAATTACCATTTTAATTTTAGAACCTTGATCGATGTATCTAAAAGTAAAATTCTCAATTTTATAGTTTTGGATTTTCAAGGCAAGCGGTTTGCTTGCTTCATCTTTCGTATCTTCTTTTTTGTCTTTTAAAGCAATATCGAAGTTTCCGACACCATCTTTATTGAAAATAATGTTTATTAATCCGTTTGTAGAACTAATTCCCTGAATGCTTAAAGGCTCTTCTTTTCCTTTGAAAAGCTCTTTAACGCTCATTTTTAAATTCAATTCTCCCAGCGAAACCAAAGTATCGCCTTCAAAAGGAGCTTTGTTAATGATAACTAATTTCTCGATTCCAACGGTTGCGTTTGGAAAATTCTTAAATAAACTTAAATCGGCGTCTGCAAAACTTACTTTGGCATCAACACTTTCGTTGATAGCTTCGACGATTTTAGACTTTATCTGGTCTTTAAACAAAAACGGAATGGCAAATAATGCAGCAACAAATACCACAAGAACTATGGCACTTATTTTTAAAACTTTTTTTAGCATATAAATAGATTTGAGGGTTTACATTTTAAAATCGACTCCTGCAAAAATAGTTTTTTTTACTAGAGTTTGAAGATAAAGTTTTCTTAATTATGTAAGAAATTTATTAAAATTGTTAAATAAAAAAATCCGTTCAGAACTATTTTCAAAACGGATTTTTTAGGGTGTTTATTTTATTATTTCTGAATAAATGAAACTATTTTTTCAACTAGGGCTTCAGAAATAGGAAGTGTTTCATTATTGTAACTGGCTAAATTAGCTTCTTGGCCACCATCAACAATTTTCATGATATGATTCATTTTGTCAATAATCTGCAAGTCTGCATTTTTGTTAGCCTGTTTTAAATTTTCGGCATCTTTTACCGCAATCTGAATATCATTGTTTCCTTGTATGATTAAAACAGGAATAGTAACTTTTTGTATTTCGGTCTGCGGATTGTATTTGAACCATGAAATTAGATAAGGCTGAACGCTTGGTCTAAAAAGAGAATTCAGCATTGGATCGACTTTTTTTACCTCAAATCCATTTTTTAAACTATCAATAATGGGAAAAGTCATGTCATTAAGCTGTTTCATTGACTTTGCACCAATCTGTGTTTTTAAAATCTGATCTGCTGGTTCGCCTGCGCCAGCAATTGAAATAAATTTGTCAGCTTTTGCACTGGCAACCATTCCTATCAAAGAGCCTTCGCTGTGACCGATTATAATTATTTTAGAAAAACGTTTGTCTTGTTTTAAATAATTAATCCAGCTTTTTGCATCTTGAATATAATTTTCAAAAACCAGACTGCTTTCAGATCCGCCGGCAGCTTTACTTTCTCCGATTGCTCTTTTATCGTATCGTAAAGATGCGATTCCGTTTTTAGCCAGAGCTTCCGCCAGCATTTTCAACGAATTGTTTTTCATCATCGGATTGTTTCCGTTTCTATCAGTTGGGCCAGAACCCGCAATGATTAAGGCAACCGGAAATTTTTTGGTCAAATCTGGTGTCGTCAGTGTACCGAAAATCTGATCGTTATTTATTTTTAATATCGCTGGCGTTTCTTTAAACGTGATTTCTTTTTTTGCTTGAGCGTTTAAGAAACTCCAAAACAAAACTGTTAGAAAAAGAATTACTTTGTTCATCTTATCCAATTAATAAATATTGATTCCGTAAGGCAATATGGCTTGTACTCCTTTTTGTTTTTGAAATTTCTTAACCTGTTCAATAAGAATATAGTTTTCTTCTCCGATTTCTTCTTTAATAAAGGCTTCTTTTGATTTTGCAAAAGGAAGATTACCTAAAAGATCGTTTAAGGTTTTTTCGTATTCAGGATAATTCTGAGTACTGTAATTTTTTACTTTAGCAATTCTTGCTGCTTCGGCAATCGCATCATTCAATCCGCCTATTTTATCAACTAAACCAATTTTTAAAGCTTCGGTTCCAGACCAAACTCTTCCTTGTGCAATCGCATCCACTTGTTCAAAAGTCATTTTACGACCTTCGGCAACATGGCTTACAAAAGTGTTGTAGATTTTTTCAACGCCTTCTAAAGTAAAGGCTTTGAATTTCTCATCGACAGGTAAAAACGGACTGTAGTTTGCAGAATTCTCATGTGTTTTAACCTGCTCAGAATTGATTCCTAATTTGTTTGCCAAAGGGCTGAAATTTGGCAGCATTCCGAAAACTCCAATAGATCCTGTGATAGTATTGTTTTCTGCAAATATTTTATTGGCATTACAAGCAATATAATAACCGCCAGAAGCAGCATAATTACCCATAGAAACTACGACTGGTTTTACTTTCTTTGTAATTTCAATTTCTCTCCAAATTAAATCTGAAGTCAGTGCGCTTCCGCCTGGACTGTCAATTCTAAGAACAATGGCTTTAACATCGTCATTTTTTCTTGCTTCTTGCAAAGAGCGGCGCATAGAACCTTCTCCAATAGTATTTACATCTCCTTCGCCGCTTCCAATTTCGCCTTGAGCGTAAATAATAGCAATCTGATCTGTTGCAGTATTAGCTAATGCTGTTGTAATATTGTTTTGAGTATAATCTGAGATCGAAATTTTATTGTAATCTTCGTCTTTGTCTACTTTTAGGGCTTTTCTAATGGCATCATGATAAACATCTTCGTAAGCAATAATATCAACCAAATGCTGTTGTTTAGCCATTTCTGGAGTTCTTGCCAAAAGTCCGTTTGCAATTTCGTTTAATTTAGGCAGCGGAATATTTCTGCTTTTTGAAATATCAGCCGAAACGGTAGACCAAATAGAATTTAAAAGTGCAGTGATTTGTTCTCTGTTGGCATCGCTCATTTTGTTTTCTAAGAAAGGCTCAACGGCACTTTTATATTTTCCGTGACGAATAACTTCCATATGAATTCCTGATTTATCCTGAAAATCTTTGAAGAACATAATTTCAGAAGAAAGACCTTTAAAATCAAGATCTCCAGCAGGATTTAAATAAACAGTGTTGGCAACAGAATTTAAATAATATTCTTTTTGAGAATAAGTGTTGGCATAAGCCCAAACAAATTTGCCTGATTTTTTAAAGCTTTCAAGAGCGTTTCGTAAATCTTTATATTGCGCAAGACCAAGAGAAGACTCATCATTTAAAATCGAAATACCTTTGATGTTGTCGTCTGTTTTTGCGGCTTCAATGGCATTGATAACATCGGTCAGTCCAATGCCTTTTTTGTCTGAAAAGACAGTTACCCAAGGATCTTTATATTTCCCTGCATAATCATTTTTAATTTCTTTTAAATTCAATTCAATAACCGAATCCGATTTAACAGAGACACTGTCGTCTCCACCAAAAATGGCTCCAATAAAGATAACTCCAAAAAAGAAGAGCATAATAAATACAAAAATACCAATTACTGTGGCAATTACATTTCCTAAAAACTTCATATGTATATTTTTTTAATAAGTAGCAAAAAAGAGCAAAATGTTACAAATTAGACATCTAAATTTAGGATTAGATTTGAGACGTCGTTTCACAAATATATTGGTTAATTCTAAAATAGTTTTAGTTAATTTGCATTAATTATGAAATTACAGCATCAAGTCGTTTTATCGATAGGCAGCAACCAAGGCAGCAGACTAGAAAACATTCAAAAATGTATTGATTTAATACACGAAAATGTAGGGGCTGTTATTCAGGTTTCGAAACTTTATGAGACTCCTGCATGGGGTTTTGAGAGTGATGCTTTTTATAATTGTGCGCTGTTGCTTCACACCAATTCATCTGCCCAAAAAATACTCAATCAAGTTTTAAAAGTCGAAAAAGAACTTGGAAGAATTCGTTTGATCCAAGAGGGATATCAGTCTAGAATTATAGATGTTGATTTGATTGCTTTTGATGACAAAATAATTGATACGGAAAAACTTCAGGTTCCCCATCCTTTAATGCAAAATAGAAATTTCGTTTTGCTGCCAATGCAGGATTTAAAGCTAGATTGGAAACACCCTGTTTTGCAGAAAACAATTCCAGAGCTGATAGCCGTTACTCCAGATGAGAGTGTATGCACGGTTGTTCAGGATTTGAAAAGTCCTATTAGTGAAATTCTGCTAAATCAGTTTAATTATGTGGCTTTTGAAGGTAATATCGGAGCGGGAAAAACAACTTTGGTGCATAAAATTGCAGAAGATTTTAATGGAAAAACAGTTTTAGAAAGATTTGCTGATAATCCGTTTTTGCCAAAGTTTTATAAAGATCAAAACCGATATGCATTTCCTTTAGAAATGTCCTTTCTCGCCGACCGTTATCAGCAGTTGGCCGATGATCTGGCGCAATTTGATTTGTTTAAAGATTTTATCGTTGCAGATTATCATATTTTTAAATCGCTGATTTTTGCAAAAATTACACTTGCAGAAGATGAATATCGTTTGTATAGAAATCTATTCGATATTATTTACAAGGAAATGCCAAAACCAGATTTGTATATTTATTTGTATCAGAATACAGATAGATTGCTGCAAAATATAAAAAAACGCGGACGAGTTTATGAACAGAATATCGAAGCTGCATATCTAGAAAAAATCAATAACGGTTACTTAGAATACATAAAATCCCAAACCGATTTGAATGTTTTAATCATTGATGTTTCGGATCGTGATTTTGTGAAAAAACATGAAGATTACCTTTATATATTGAATGAAATAAAGAAGAAGCTTAATTGAAATGTGGCAATTAGAAAATGTGGCAATTAGAAAATTTTTTAGAATTATTTAATTATCAAATTGACACATTTTCTCATTACAAGAATTATCTTTTCAAAGTAAAGTGTCCTCTTAAAACAGGCATTGAATCATCTACTTTTAAAGCGTACCAATAATCAGATGCAGGAAGCGGAACTTGATTTAATGTACCATCCCAGTTCATTTTGAAACGGCTTAATTGGGCTATTAGTTTTCCATAGCGATCAAAAATAGTAACTACTGCCTGAGGATAATTTTCCATTCCGGTTACTTCCCAGACATCGTTATAAGTATCATTGTTTGGTGTAAAAAAAGCAGGAAAAACAAGTACTACAAATTGTTTGACAGTTCCACCGCATCCGTTTTTTTCTCGTGCATAAGCAGTTTGCAATCCGCCAGGGACATCGTAAAAAATAGTTGAATCTTGATAGTTAACACCATCAACAGAATACTCAAAATAATCCTCTGCTTTTACAGGATAAATTATAGCTCTTGTTCCTTCAACGTCAACACGAGCAATTTGAGGAATCATATGTTCTTCAACCATAATTGTTTTTGTGCTCGAACAGTTTTCGGGACTTGTAACAACTACTGTATATTTGCCTCCTTTGCTAACTTTAATTTGTTGGGAAGTTTCATTGTTATTTGACCATAAATAACTCATTCCAGAAATTCCTGCGTCTAATGTAATAGTCTGAAACTGGCATAAAGGCAAAGTTTCATCTGTTACAGCTGGAGGTGTGTTAATTATAATGTTTATGGGGATTCTAGTTGAATTTGTGCATCCATTATTTGATGCTTCGGCATAGTAAGTTGTATTGGATGAAATTGTTGGTGTTGTAAAAGTTGTTCCTTGAAAAACACTTGTTTGATCAGTCGCAGAAGTAAACCAGTTTATAGTTCCAATATTTGAAGTTGCTTTAATCGTTAAAGTTCCAGAACCACAATTAGTATAAGTGTCTTTTTCTGCTATTGGAGTTGCGGGAGTTGCATTTACAGTTGCTTTTACTGACTTGCGATTGGATTCGCAGCCAGCATCAACATAATAAGTTGTAGTTGCAGTTATGGTTGGCGTAGTATAAGTTGGGCCAGTTGCCAATAAATTTCCGCCAACAAGAGCATCAAACCATCTAATTGTTGCTCCAACGGTTGCAGTTGCAGTAAAAGTAAAACTTCCAGAATCGCAAACTGGAGTTGGGTCACTGGATGGTGTCGCTACAGGAATCGTAATTTTGGTGCTTGCAGCAATTTCTAATGGAGCTTCGCCTGGCATTCCACCATATTCTACAATATATCCTTTTGGTTGATAATTACCAGTGGCATCTCCTGTATTTGATAGATCATTCCAAGAACCTCTTATTCCAACACCTGGCTGTGTAATGTGGGCATAATCTTCATCGCCTTGCTGATTGGGTTCTCCAGTATTCCAAAAAGCAAAATTCGGTGTTGAACCACTTGCATTCCCGCTCCAAAAACTAGTTCCGGTTTCTGGGCCGGTAACCCATTTCCATACGCCTTCTGTTTCTGCATCACTTCCTCCAATCCATCCAGTTCCAGAAGCTTGCTCACCAATTAATTTGGCTTCATCGGCGGATAATATTGTTGCTAAATAACCTTGAAGGCCATAGTAGGTGCGGACTGCCGCGGCATCTCGCGCCGCTGTCCATGTTATTCCGATACTTGGAACATATTCATAATAATGCTGTGTAGAGGGTAAATAATTTGCTTTACCCATTGTTATAGAAAATGTCCTGATTCCAGAAGCTGTTGTAGAAGAATTTGTAAAGGCAACATCTTTAATAGCGGCAACAAAATCAGAATATAACACATCGGCTCCCGTTGGACTAGATAGTGTAAGTTTTCCTGCTGTTGCGTCCCAGCTTGTAGTAATAGATGGGTGTAAAGTTGGATTTGAAAGTTCGAGTTTATCAAGACCGCTTGAATATCCTGAAGAAATTTGAATATAAACTGCCTCAGTTCCCGTATCTGACGGATCGTTTGTTATGGTAACATCTTTGACAATTTTGATAGTGGTTTGAGGGCAGTATAGTTGATCTCCTATGGCTTGAATTTTTGGTGGAGCAACAGCCGCAATTCGGCCGCAGTCGTTGGAATAAGTAGCAGTATCGTCCTTGTAACTAGACCAATTGGCATTAGAATAATTTGCGTTGTCTACTTGAATGCAGTTTAGACTTGGGTTAGATTTTAAATCTAAAACTAACATATAATTAGTAAGACCGTTTTTTATATTCAGAGAAGTTAACTTATTGTTATTGCATTGAAATTTGCTTAATTGCGGATTTTTAGAAATGTCTAAAGTGGTAATTTGATTGTTGTTACAACCAAACATATTTAACTTTGCGTTTTTAGAAGTATCCAAACTTGTTAATTGGTTGTTGTAACAGACAAATGAATCTAACTCTAAATTGTTAGATATATTTATATTGGATAATTTGTTATTTGTGCAATAAAATGAATTTAGAGCAACATTTTTAGAAACATCTAAATTTGTTAATTGGTTATTACTGCATCCTAGACTTATTAAAGCTACATTATTTGAAACATTTAAAATGCTTAAATTGTTTATGTTACAATTTAAATCAGTTAGATTGATATTGTTTGAAATATTTAAAGTATTTAATTTGTTGTCACTACAATTCAGATACTTTAGTTTAGTATTTTGAGAAAAATCTAAATCCTGCAAATTGTTATTGTTGCAAACAAGAACTTCTAAATTGGTGAAATCTTCAATGCCAGTTAAATTAGAAATATTTTCAAAACGAATTTCTAAACTTTTAACGTTATTTATGTTCGATGTCAAAACTCTGCCATCAATAGTTCCATTATCAATCCCTAAGGTAATAAGTGCTCTTTCGAAATTTGGGTCAGGAATTCGGGTATATTGTTGTGCAAATCCAATAAAACTGGACAGCAG
>RCUJ01000337.1_pt1 | contig 27538 bp, 25 predicted proteins | sample 2166321 | NCBI WGS metagenome assembly RCUJ01 (sample SAMN09932808, study PRJNA488358) | compost metagenome | feature: garden; material: soil; isolation source: compost soil in an enriched community after 118 h of incubation | place: Germany: Experimental Botanical Garden Goettingen | collected... | reverse complement strand
CAGAAACGCGCACGACGCCGATGCCGCCTCTTCCGGGGGCGGTGGCAATGGCGGCAATGGGGGCGTAAGCGGACATATCTGAAGGGGACGGAAGCGAGAACAATAGGGGAATATAACTGTTGCGCAGCCCCTTGTTTGCTGGTTAATGTGGCCCCGAGGTTCAAAACCCGAAACAACTCAGGGAGATCACGATGGCATCTCGGTTTTCGCGTGTCTTGGCCTGCGGCTCAGCCGCGGTGATGTTGGCCTTTGGCACATTCAGTTCCGCACTGGCTCGCGATCTGGTGATCGCTCTGAAGACCGAGCCCTCGTCGATGGATCCGCAATATCACGCGCTGACGCCGAACACGCAGATCTCCCAAACCATTTTCGATACGCTGGTGGCTACCGACGCTCAGTTGAAGCCGCAGCCCGCGCTGGCGGAATCCTGGACGGTGGATGGCAAGGTCTGGACGTTCAAGCTACGTCCCAACGTGAAGTTTTCGGATGGCACGCCGTTCACCGCCGAAGACGTGGTGTTCACGTATGACCGCGTGCCCAAGGTGCCCAACAGCCCGTCGCCCTTTACGCTGTACCTGGGGTCGGTCGAGAAGACCGAAGCGGTCGACCCGATGACCGTGCGCATCACCACCAAGCAGGCCGCGCCGAATCTGTTGGTGAACCTGGCGCAATTGCCCATCCTGTCGAAAAAGGCCGCATCCGGCCCGGCCCCCGAAGGCAAGACGACAACCGAATTGAACAGCGGTGATGGCCTGATCGGCACCGGCCCCTACAAGTTCGTGTCGTGGAAGCGCGGCGCCGAATTCGTGCTGGCGCGCAATGAAAACTACTGGGGCAAAAAGCCTGAGTGGGACCGCGTGGTGTACCGCCCGATCAGCAACGCCGCCGCGCGCGTGGCCGCACTGCTGGCCGGTGACGTCGACATGATTGAAGATCCCCCCACCGACGACTTGCCCAAGCTGAAGAGCGACAAGAAGCTCTTCGTGGAAGAGACGCCGTCGGTGCGTGTGGTGTACGTGGCGCTGGACCAGCACGCCGAACCGTCGCCTGGCATCCAGGGCACTGACAAGAACCCCATGAAGGACAAGCGCGTGCGCGAAGCACTGTCGCTTGCCATCAATCGCGATGCGCTGGTTGAGCGGGTGATGGGCGGTGTGGCCTTGCCCGCGGGCAACATGCTGCCCTACCCCATGTTCGGGTCCAGCAAGGAACATTCCAAAGCGCCCAAGGCCGATGTCGAAAAGGCGAAGGCCTTGTTGAAGGAAGCCGGCTATCCCAACGGGTTCTCGATCACGCTGGGCTCGCCTTCTGGCCGCTACGTGAATGATTCCAAGGTGGCGCAAGCGATCGCATCGATGTGGACGCGCATCGGCGTGAAGACCAGTGTGGATGCGATGGCGCCCCCGGTGTTCTTCAAGAACCGCGACAGCTATGCGTTCTCGGCCTATCTGGCGGGCTGGTCGGTGACCAGCGGCGAGATGTCCAACGCGCTGACGTCCTTGCTGGTGACGCGCAATCCGGAAGCCGGCCTGGGCACCACCAACCGCAGCCGTTATTCCAACCCGAAGATGGATGAATTGGTGAAGGAAGCGTCGTCCACCATGGATGACGCCAAGCGCGCCGAGCTGCTGTCCAAGGCCAGCAACATGGCGATGGATGACTACGCCATGCTGCCGATTCACTTTGAATTGTCGGTCTGGGCAATGAAGAACGACATCCGCTACCAGGGCCGTCCTGACCAGGTCACGCTTGCGCAGTTTGCAACCTTGAAGAAGTAACGCGCAACGCGGGCGGTTTCCAGTGCTGGCAACAATCGTAAGAAGACTGCTGCAAACCATCGTCGTCATGCTTGTCATGTCGGCGTTGGTGTTTGCAGGCATCTACATGGTGGGCGATCCGGTTTCGATGCTGGCCAGCCCGGAAGCCACCGAGGCGCAGCGCGCCGCCATCAGCGCGTCGCTGGGTTTGGACCAGCCGCTATGGCGGCAGTACCTGATCTTCATGAGCCAGGCGGTGCAAGGGGATTTCGGCAACAGCTTCCTGACGGGCGAGCCGGCCATGCACCTGATCCTGGAGCGCATGCCGGCCACCGTCGAACTGGCCTGTGTGGCCATGCTGATGTCGGTGCTGATCGGCGTGCCACTGGGCATCCTGGCGGGCTTGAAGCCGCAGGCGCCGGGCTCGCGCGCCATCATGACGGGGTCCGTGCTGGGCTTTTCGCTGCCCAACTTCTGGGTCGGCCTGATGCTGATCATGGTGTTCGCCGTGATGCTGGGTTGGGTGCCTGCGGGGGGGCGCGGCAAGACGGTCAGCATTGGTTCGCTGGAGTTGAGTGTGCTGACGCTTAGCGGCTGGATGAGCCTGGCCTTGCCCGCCGCCACGATCGCTATCGCCAAGTGCGCGATGATCATCCGTGTGACGCGGGCGGCCACGCGCGAAGCGCTGCCCATGGATTACATCAAGTTCGCGCGCGCCAAGGGCTTGTCGGAAAAGCGCGTGCTGGGCGTGCATTTATTGAAGAACATCCTGATTCCGGTCGTGACCGTGGCGGGCCTGGAATTCGGCCAGGTGATGGCATTCGCCGTGGTCACCGAAACCGTGTTTTCGTGGCCGGGCATGGGCAAGCTGCTGATCGACTCCATCATCAATCTGGATCGTCCGGTGGTGGTGGCCTATCTGCTCTTGATTGTGTTCTTCCTGGTCATGTTGAATCTGGTGGTGGACATCATCTACACCGTGCTGGACCCCCGCGTACGCCTGGATAGCCGCCGATGAACACCAACGTCAATGCCCCCACCGTGCCGGACGCCGTGCGCAAGGAACAGACGCCCTGGCGCCGATTCGTCACGGATTTCTTCGCCAGCAAGCTGGCCACCTTGGGCCTGGTGATGCTGGTCGTGATTGTGGGCGCCGCGTTGTTGGCGCCCTGGATTGCGCCGCAAAATCCCTATGACCTGGCGGCGCTGGACATCATGGATTCCAAGCTGAAGCCCGGCAGCGAAAGCGGCGATGGGTCCATGCACCACTGGCTGGGCACCGACGGTCAGGCGCGCGACCTGTTGTCGGCCATTCTCTATGGCATGCGCACCAGTTTGATGGTGGCTACCGTGTCCGTGCTGGCGGCCTTTGGCATCGGCGCCACGGTGGGCTTGATCGCGGCCTATTTTGGCGGCCGTATCGACGCGCTGCTGATGCGGATTGTGGATATCCAGTTGTCGTTCCCCGCCATTCTGGTTGCGCTGATGCTCTTGGCGATTTTGGGCAAGGGTGTGGATAAGGTGATCATCGCGCTGATCGTCGTGCAGTGGGCGTATTTCGCCCGCGCCGCGCGTGGCGCCGCGCTGGTGGAGCGTGGCAAGGAATACGTGGAGGCCGCGCGCTGTATGTCCTTGTCCTGGGGGCGCGTGTTGTTTCGCCATGTGCTGCCCAACTGTATGCCGCCGCTTATCGTGATCGCCACCATCGACCTGGCGCACGCCATCGCCCTGGAAGCCACGCTGTCGTTCCTGGGCGTGGGGGTGCCGGTGACCGAGCCGTCGCTGGGCATGCTGATCTACAACGGCTTCGAATACCTGTTGTCGGGCCAGTACTGGATCTCGTTCTTTCCCGGCATTGCGCTGGCGCTGGCCATCATCGCCATCAACCTGGTGGGCGACCACCTGCGCGATGTGCTCAACCCGCGTCACGCGAATTAGGGGCGGACGCGATGCAGACAAACGCTGTGGAAACACCATTGGCCGCGCGCCCGAATGTTCTTGAGGTGCAAGGATTAAAGACGCACTTCTTCACGCGCAATGGCGTGGTGAAGGCGGTGGATGGCGTGGACCTGACCTTGGCCGAAGGCGAAATCCTGGGCTTGGTGGGCGAATCAGGATCAGGCAAGAGCATCACGGGTTTTTCGCTGATGGGCCTGCTGGACGAGCCTGGTCGTATCGTTGAAGGGCACCTGCGCTTGAACGGTGAAGACCTGCGCGGTGCGACGCCGAACCGATGGCGTCAACTGCGGGGCCAGGAGATCGCGATGATCTTCCAGGACCCGATGATGACGCTGAACCCCGTGCTGCGCGTGGATACGCAGATGATCGAGGCGGTGCAGGCGCACCATAAGGTGTCGCGCGAACAAGCGCGCCAGCGTGCCTTGCAGACGCTGACGATGGTGGGCATTCCGTCGCCGCAGGAGCGGCTGCGGGCGTATCCGCACCAGTTGTCTGGCGGAATGCGCCAGCGCGTGGCAATCGCCATCGCGCTCTTGAATTCACCGCGCCTGATCATTGCCGATGAGCCCACCACTGCGCTGGACGTCACGATTCAAGGGCAGATTCTTTTTGAAGTGCAGAAGCTGTGCCGCGAAACCGGTACCGGCTTGATCTGGATTACGCACGATCTGGCGGTGGTGGCTGGCCTGGCCGATCGCGTGTCGGTGATGTATGCGGGCCGCGTGGTCGAGACGGGCAGCACGTACGACGTCATCACGCATCCCATGCATCCGTACACGCATGGTTTGATTGCGTCGATTCCCACGCCGGAATCGCGCGGCCGGCCGCTGGTGCCAATTCCCGGCATGACGCCTTCGCTGTTGAACCTGCCGCAAGGCTGTGCGTTCCGCGGGCGCTGCCCGCGCGCCACCGACGCCTGTCTGATCGAACCGCAGCCTGTGGAAGTTCGCCCGGCGCAATGGGTGCGCTGCTGGCATGCCGGAGACCCAGACCCCAAATGAGCGCAGCAGAACGCGACGCCGCCACCCCCATCCTGTCCCTGCGCGACGTGGAACTGCGCTTTGTGCAGCCCGTGGACCTGGCCGGGCGCATTGCCAATTTGCTGGGGGCGGGTTTGAAGACACAGGTGGTGCACGCCGTGGCGGGTGTCGACCTGGATGTGCAGCCGGGTGAAGTCATCGGCATTGTGGGTGAATCGGGCTGTGGAAAATCCACGCTGGGCCGCGTCGTGTCGGGCATTCTGCCGCCGTCCTCGGGCGACGTGCACTACCAGGGCAAGGCCGTGCGGACGATGACGGGGCCGGAGCGGCGCGCCTACGAGCTGGGCGTGCAGATGATCTTCCAAGACCCTTACGCCTCGCTCAATCCGCGCATGCGGGTGCGCGAAATCATCGGCGAGGCGCCGGTGGCGCACGGCCTGATCTCCGCGCGCGACAAGGCGGAATATGTGGTGGGGCTGATGCGCCAAGTGGGCTTGGACCCGTCTTTCGTGCAACGCTATCCGCATCAGTTTTCAGGCGGGCAGCGCCAGCGCATCGGTATCGCGCGGGCGCTGGCACTCAAGCCGTCCGTGATCGTCTGCGATGAAGCCGTGGCCGCCTTGGATGTGTCGATTCAGGCGCAGGTACTGAACCTGTTTGAACAGTTGCGCGACGACCTGGACCTGACGTATCTGTTCATCAGCCACAACCTGAGCGTGGTCAGCCACATATCGGACCGCGTGGCGATCATGTATCTGGGGCGCGTGGTGGAGCTTGCGCCGACCGACACGGTTTTCCAGCGTGCCAACCATCCGTATACACAGGCACTGTTGAAAGAGTTGCCGACGTTGACGCCCGGCCGGCGCACGTATCAGCCGATCAAGGGCGAACTGCCGTCCCCGCTGGACCCGCCGACTGGCTGCGCATTCCACCCACGTTGTCCCCACGCCATGGCGCGCTGCAAGGAGGAACGGCCCTTGCTGCGGGAAATCGCGCCCGGCCAGTTCAGCGCCTGCCACCTGAACGACATGCCCTGACTAGACGTAGGATGGGTGAAGCGCGAGAATCCTCGGAACAAGAAAGCCGATACCCAGCGCGCGCAACCCATCAAGCAGAGCCGGAAACATGGCAGGAACACAGAAGAACCTGACCGCTGCTAAAAGAATCTTGTTTTGCGCATGCGCTTTTGAAAATTGAACCGTCGCTTGATGGGTTACGCGCGTTGGGCACTCCCTTTTTTCTGACGTGCTTGTCGCGCTTCACCCATCCTACGTTGCCTTGTGAATTCACCTAATCGAAATCTGACGCCATGAAAACCATTGCCGAAATCGAACGCGCGCACCCGGAATTGACCGCCTTGCGCCGCGACATCCACGCGCACCCGGAACTGGCCTTCCAGGAAACGCGCACCTCCAACCTGGTGGCGCAACGCTTGCGCGAATGGGGCCTGGAAGTGCATACGGGGCTGGGGAAAACCGGCGTGGTGGGGGTGTTGCGCGCGGGTAGCGGCAAGAAGATGATTGGCCTGCGTGCCGACATGGATGCGCTGCCCATGCCCGAGCACAATCGCTTTGCGCACAAGTCCACCATCAGCGGCCGCATGCACGGCTGCGGCCATGACGGCCATACCGCCATGCTGCTGGGCGCGGCGCAGTACTTGTCCACGCATCGCAACTTTGATGGCACGGTAGTGTTCATTTTCCAGCCGGCCGAAGAAGGCGGCAACGCCGGCGCGCGCGCCATGATGCAGGACGGCCTGTTTGACAAATTCCCCTGCGATGCGGTGTTCGGCATCCACAACATGCCTGGCATGCCGGTCAACCAGTTCGGCTTTCGCGCCGGCCCGACGATGGCCTCCAGCAACCGCTGGGACATCGTCATCAAGGGCGTGGGCGGCCACGCGGCGCAGCCCCATGCCTCGGTCGACCCCATCATCGTGGCCGCCGATATGGTGCACGCCTTGCAGACCGTGATTTCCCGCAGCAAGAATCCGCTGGACCAAGCCGTGCTGTCGATCACGCAGATCCATGCAGGCGATGCCTACAACGTGATTCCCGGCGAGGCCGTGCTGCGCGGCACGGTGCGCACATATTCGGTGGAAACGCTGGACAAGATCGAAGCCGACATGCGCCGTATCGCCACCACCTTGCCGCAGGTGTATGGCGGTACGGGCGAACTCGATTTCGTGCGGGCCTATCCGCCGCTGGTGAACTGGGAAAAGGAAACGGCTTTCGCGGCGAAGGTGGCCGAAGAGGCCTTCGGCGCTGAAAACGTGCTGCGCGATATGCCGCCCTTCATGGGCGCCGAAGATTTTTCCTTCTTCCTGGAAGCCATCCCGGGCGCGTACCTGTTCCTGGGTAATGGTGACGGCGACCACCGCATGGAAAGCTATCACGGCATGGGCCCGTGCCAGTTGCATAACCCGAACTACGATTTCAACGATGCGCTGTTGCCGGTGGGCGCGACGTATTGGGTGAAGCTTGCCGAGGCCTTCTTGCCGGCCGCCTGAATGCCCGGCAACTACCGATCGGCTATTTGCTTATCGGCGTTGTTGATAAAGCCGCGGGGCGTACTCCCGCGGCTTTTTCTATATGACGTAGAGCTTTGATCAAACGCCGATAACTTCGTTTGAGATACCAGGCGTGGTTCCCATAATGGGTTGTTCCACAGCAAGCGGACACCCCACGGATAAGGACTTATCCACAAGGAACACCATGCGCATGTCATCCGAACTCCAGGACCGCCTGGTCCAAACCGTTACCGCCGCAGGCCTGGCGCTGGTGCTGGCCCTGTTGGCGCTGGCCTCGCCCACGCCCGCTTTGGCCGAGGGTGTGGATACTTTGTCTGCATGCGTCGCCGCGTCGGTGAACCTTCCTTAAGCGTTGTCCCTAGCGCTGGCCAAAGTGCTGCATTCCATGGCCAACCCTGTGGATAACGTTGAAAAGGGGGCGCGGCCGCGAGCTGTGGATAAGGTGAAGTTCGATGCCAAGGGACGAAATCACCTTCGAAAGCACGTACAAAAATACCGTTGCGCCTAGCCCGCAACCATGAAAAAAAGGGTGGTTCCTGTTCGGAACCGCCCTTTTCTTATTCAGACACCTAACTCGGTCAGAGCTTCAGCCCCAGCGCCTTGGCCACGCCGGCGGCGTAAGCGGGATCAGCCTTCTTGAAGTGTTCCAACTGACGGCGCTGGATCTCTTCCGGCACGCCCGCCATATGGCGGCCGATATTGCCGAACAGCAGTTCCTGCTTTTCCGGCGTCATCAAGCGGAACAAGTTGCCGGGCTGTGAATAATAGTCATCGTCCACGCGATGGTTCCAACGCGCGGCGGCCTGGCCGTCCAGCGCCAACGGGGGTTCGCCGGCGGACGGGGTTTCCTTCCACTCGCCCGCGCTATTGGGCTCGTAGTTCAGCGTGCCGCCCACGTTGCCGTCGACACGGCTTGCGCCGTCGCGGTGATAGCTGTGGAACGGGCAGCGCGGGGCGTTCACGGGGATCTGGTGATGATTGATCCCCAAGCGATACCGGTGCGTGTCGCCATACGAGAACAGGCGCCCTTGCAGCATCTTGTCCGGCGAAAAATCGATGCCGGGGACGATGTTTGCCGGGGTGAACGCGGCTTGCTCGACTTCGGCAAAGTAGTTTTCGGGGTTCTTGTTCAGCTCCAGCACGCCTACTTCAATCAGCGGATAGTCGCCATGCGGCCAGACCTTGGTCAGGTCGAACGGGTTGATGTGATAGGTCTCGGCTTCGGCCTCGGGCATGATCTGCACCTTCAGCGTCCACTTCGGGAAGTTCTTCTGTTCGATGTTCTCGAACAGATCACGCTGCGAGCTTTCGCGGTCGTGCGCAACCACCTGGGCGGCTTCCTCGTCGCTCATACAGACGACGCCCTGCTGCGACTTGAAGTGGAACTTCACGTAGAAGCGTTCGCCGTCCTTGTTGACGAAGCTGAACGTGTGCGAGCCGAAACCGTGTTGCTGGCGCAGGTTGGCGGGAATGCCGCGGTCGCTCATCAGAATGGTGACCTGGTGCAGCGATTCAGGGCTAAGCGACCAGAAGTCCCAGGCGGCGGTGGCGCTGCGCAGGTTCGTCTTGGGATCGCGCTTTTGCGTGTGGATGAAGTCGGGGAATTTCAGCGGGTCGCGAATGAAGAACACCGGGGTGTTGTTGCCGACCAGGTCCCAGTTGCCTTCGTCGGTGTAGAACTTGATGGCGAAGCCGCGCACGTCACGTTCGGCGTCGGCCGCGCCGCGTTCGCCGGCCACGGTGGAAAAGCGCAGGAACAGCGGGGTTTGCTTGCCGACTTGCGAAAAGATGCTTGCGCGGGTGTAGCGCGAGATGTCGTGAGTGACGGTGAAGGTACCGTAGGCGCCGGACCCCTTGGCGTGGACGACCCGTTCCGGAATGCGTTCGCGGTCGAAGTGGGCCAGCTTTTCAATCAGCCAGAAGTCTTGCAGCAGCGCCGGGCCGCGGGGGCCGGCGGTCAACGTGTTGTTGTTGTCCGGCACCGGCGCGCCCGAGGCGGTGGTCAAAGGCTTCTTGTCGGTCATAGAACACTCCGTACGTAATTCTGGAAGGCGCGCGGCCGCTTGGGCCCCACGCGGTGTTGTGAATATTCCCCGTGCGTTACCGCCAGGGAATATGTCCGACACATCATAGGGGTCAAGGTTGCGTTTGTGAAGTTGATTGATATTTGTAAATCGATTGTCAAAAACTATTGATGATTTTTTCCGCGCACGCATAAAAAAACCGGCCATGAAGGCCGGTTCTTAAGGCTTGCAAGGGCAAGGCTTAACGGTTTGCCGCAGCTTCCGCCTTGCGCTGCATGGCGCGGGTGATGGACCACTGCTGTGCGATGGACAGGGTGTTGTTCACGCACCAGTACAGCACCAGGCCGGCCGGGAAGAAGAACATCATCCCGCCGAACACCAGCGGCATGATCATCATGACCTTGGCCTGGATGGGATCCGGCGGCGTCGGGTTCAGTTTGATCTGCAGGAACATGGTGGCCATCATGATGGCGGGCAGAATGAAGAACGGGTCGCGGATCGACAGGTCATGGACCCACAGAATCCACGGCGCGCCGCGCATTTCCACGCTGGCCAGCAGCACCCAGTACAGCGAGATGAACACCGGAATCTGCACCACCATCGGCAAGCAGCCGCCCAGCGGGTTGATCTTCTCGGTGCGGTACATCTCCATCATGGCGGCGTTGAGCTTTTGCTTGTCGTCGCCGTACTTTTCCTTCAATGCCTGCAGACGCGGGGCCACTTGCTTCATGCGGGCCATCGAGCGGTAGCTCGCGGCGGCCAGCGGGTAGAAGATGGCCTTGATCAGCACGGTCAGCGCAACAATGGTCCAGCCCCAGTTGCCCAGCAACGAGTGCAGCCAGGTCATGAGCGTAAACAGCGGCTTGGCGATGATGGTCAAAAAGCCGTAGTCCACGACCAGTTCCAGGCCGGGGGCGAGTGCCGCCATGGCCTTCTGGTCTTGCGGACCCACCCACAAGTGCGAGTCGACGCGCGACGCGGAACCCGGGGCGATTTCACCCACGGCTTCGATGCTGCGGGCGGCGTACAGGTTCTTCTGCACTTCCAGCAGTTCGTTCGTGCGCGGCTTGCCTTGCGGCGGCACCCAGGCAGTGGCGAAGTAGTGCTGAACCACGGCGATCCAGCCGTTGTCCGTCTGCTTGATGTAGTTGGCCTTCTTCTTTTCGATGTCGCTGAACGTGCTCTTCTGGAACTTGTCCTGTTCAGAGTAGACGGCGAAACCGGTGAACGTGTGATAGAAGCTGGACGTGTCGGCGGGGTCGTTGCCGTCGCGTTCAAGCTGCAGGTACAACGCGGGCGATACGGGGGCGGAGCCGACGTTGGCCAGGTCGTGGCGCACGTCGATGTCGTAGCGGCCCTTGTGCAGGGTGAACGTCTTGGTGACCTTCACGCCGCCCGATTCGCCTTCAAAGGACACGACCAGGTTGTCGCCAGTGAGTTGGCGTTCGGTGGACGTGACGCGGAAAGGCGTCTGGTGCGTGGGGAAGCTTTGGCCGTTGGGCGCGCCGACCACGCCGGACTGCACGACGTAGGTCAGGCCGGCTGAACGGTCCAGCAGCACGGTGGGTTGGTCGGCATGGCCGGTTGCCGGGTACTTCAGCAGCTCGGCGCGCACCAGTTGGGCGCCCATGGTGTCGAAGGTCAGGCGCAGCACGTCGGTGGTGACAACGACTTCTTCCGAGCGGGCGGTAGCGGGCGCGGTGGCGCCAGGAACCGCCGACGGCGCGGTAGCCGTGGTGGTGGGCGCGCTGGGCACCGAAGGCGTGGCGTTATTGGCGCCGGCCTGCGGTTCAGCCGTGCTGGCCGCGGGCGTCGGGCCCCCGAACAGGGACGGCTTGCCGTTATGGATTTGCCAGTTGTTCCATAGGAGCAACAGCGAAAAGGAAAAAATCATCCAGAGGACGGTTCGTCGGATATCCATGGTGCCTACTGAAGTGAATACGGGCCAGCAAAGCCCGCCAGTTTAGCGTCAATCGTGCTCGGTGCGGTGGCTGTGGGAACAGCACGAGGGGCCATTGGTTCCCTTGGACGGCGGAACCGGATCCCAGCCGCCCGGCGACCACGGGTGGCAACGGCCAATACGCCGGACCGCCAACCAGAAGCCGCGCCAGGCGCCGTGGCGTTCGATTGCTTCAATCGCGTACGCCGAGCATGTGGGGGTAAAGCGGCACTGCCTGCCGATCCAGGGACTCAGGAAGAACCTGTAGAAGCGGATCGGAAGAATAAGCAGTGCTTTGAAAATCATCGCGCAATCCGATCAAAGTGAGCGTCCACTTCGGCTCTGACCAAGCGTTTAAGCGAGGTAAGCGTGGTGGGAGCGACTTTGCTATGCAAGCGCACGACGTAATCCTTGGCCGGCAGCGCCAGGCGCCGGTGGCGGAACGCTTCACGGATGACCCGCTTGATGGCGTTGCGCGTACTGGCGTGGGCGGCGAACCGCTTGGCGATGATGAGCCCCAGACGGGCACAGGCATCCTGGCCGGGAGGCAGATCATTGGGAGCTGACGTCACAATGAATAACGCCCCTCGAGCAAGACGCCGGCCTTTTAGGGCAGCGGCGAACTCGGAGGGGCGATGCAACCGCGCCTCCGGGGGAAGCGTGGAGCGCGGCATGGACTGCGGGTCAGGCGTTTGCGCGGAACCAGAACGAGATTGCGAGAGGTCTTGCAATATGGCTGGTCCGTGCAAATAGTCAGGCTTCCGGAAAGAAAAACCGGAAAACCCGGACTTAGACAGCCAGACGCTTGCGGCCCTTGGCGCGGCGGGCGTTCAGGATGGCGCGGCCAGCGCGGGTTTTCATGCGCACGCGAAAGCCATGGGTGCGCTTGCGGCGGGTAACGGAAGGTTGGTAGGTACGTTTCATGGACGATCCACAAAAAGAACAAAAGTCAGAAGGGACCTGCCCGGAGGGTTCCAGGACGCAAAATCAGAAGCGGGTATCTAGTGGGCATTTTTGCAACAGGTGCAAAAAACAACTCGTAGACGGGGCTCTGGACAAGGGATTTCTCCCCAGGCGACCTATTCAGCAAAGCTAAAAACCGGACAGTGCAGTAAGCGCCCAAACCTATGAAAGGAGGGTACTTGCTACAACTCCGGCTAAGCTCTCTGTGAAACCTTCTGACAGACAGAATTCGGAAAAGCCCACCATTTCAGCAAGTTTTCCCTGTCTTGTCAAACAGTTAAGCCTGGGCAGTGTAGACGCTTATGTCCTGCCCTGTGGATAACCCCAGCCCAGGCAAGGTAGAATCGAGGTTTGAATAAGAGCGACATGAAAGAATTCTGGCAGACCTGCGTCAGTCGTCTTGAGCAGGAACTCCCCCCCCAACAAATCAGCGCGTGGATACGACCGCTGGTCCCGCTTGCGTACGACGAAACGCAGGCGGTGCTGCGCGTTGCCGCGCCCAACCGCTTCAAGCTGGATTGGGTGCGTAAGAACTTTTCCCACCAGATCGAAGCGTTGGCCGCGGAGTGGTTCAAGCGACCGGTACAGGTCTTGTTCGAGTTGCCCTCGCATGGAGCCGCCCCGCGTATGCCGGTCGCGCCCGTGCGTGCGCCGCAGCCCGATCAATCGCACCTGTCCGCTGCACAGCCCTCAGGCGGCGCGCCGCCCATGCAGGCCCCGGCTCCGGCCGCCCCACCCCAGCCGGCCACGACGGTCGCGGCGCAGGCGGTGAACGCGGATGCCGCCAACATCGTGTACGAGCGTTCGCGCCTGAACACGGACCTTACCTTCGAGAATTTCGTGACGGGTAAGGCCAACCAGTTGGCGCGCGCCGCGGCGTTGCAGGTGGCCGAGAACCCTGGCACGTCCTACAACCCGCTGTTCTTGTATGGCGGCGTGGGCCTGGGCAAAACTCACTTGATCCACGCCATCGGCAATGCCATGGTCGCGGCGGGCACGGGGGTGCGGGTGCGCTATGTGCATGCCGACCAATACGTGTCCGACGTAGTGAAGGCGTACCAGCGCAAGGCGTTCGATGATTTCAAGCGCTACTACCATTCGTTGGACTTGCTGCTGATCGATGACATTCAGTTCTTCTCGGGCAAGAACCGCACGCAGGAAGAGTTCTTCTATGCGTTCGAAGCGATGGTGGCCCAGCGCAAGCAGATCATCATCACCAGCGATACGTACCCGAAGGAACTGTCCGGCATCGACAGCCGCCTGATTTCGCGCTTTGACTCCGGCCTGACGGTGGCTATCGAGCCGCCGGAGCTGGAAATGCGCGTGGCGATTTTGCTGCGCAAGGCGGAATCCGAAGGCGTGCCCATGCCCGAGGAAGTGGCCTTCTTCATTGCCAAACATCTGCGCAGCAACGTGCGCGAACTTGAAGGCGCGCTGCGCAAGGTTCTGGCCTACGCCCGCTTCCATGGTCGCGACGTGCTGACGGTGGATGTCTGCAAGGAAGCCCTGAAGGACCTGCTGTCCGTGTCCAACGGCCAGATCACTGTGGAAAACATCCAGAAGACGGTGGCGGATTTCTACAAGATCAAGGTCGCGGACATGTACTCGAAACGCCGGCCCGCCAATATCGCCTTGCCGCGTCAGGTCGCGATGTACCTGGCTAAAGAGCTGACGCAGAAAAGCCTGCCGGAAATCGGTGATCTGTTCGGGGGGCGCGATCACACCACCGTACTGCATGCCGTACGCAAGATTTCCGACGCCCGCGCAAAACAAGCGGAGCTCAACCATACCCTGCACGTGTTGGAACAAACTCTAAAAGGATGAACATGCAACTCGTACAAACCACACGCGATGCATTGCTGAAACCGCTGTCGACTGTGGCGGGCATCGTCGAAAGACGCCATACCCTGCCCATTCTTGCGAACATCCTGATGCGCAAGGAAGGCAATAAGGTTGCCTTTATTGCGACCGACCTGGAAGTACAGATCACCACTCATGCCGATTTCGGCGTGGGCCAGGACAACGAGTCCACCACGGTTGCCGCGCGCAAGCTGCTCGACATCCTGAAAGCGCTGCCGGACACCGGCGACGTGCGCCTGGCGCTGGCCAGCAACAAGCTGTCGGTGCAGTCGGCCAAGAGCCGCTTCGCGTTGCAGACGCTGGCCGCCAGCGAGTTCCCCACCGTTGCTCAGCCCGAGCAGTGGGACGTCTCGCTCACCATGCCGCAACGCACGCTGCGCCACCTGTTCAACATGGTGCACTTCGCCATGGCGCAACAAGACATCCGTTACTACCTGAACGGCATGCTGCTGGTGTTTGAACCGGGTCGTGTGCGCGCCGTCGCCACCGATGGTCACCGCCTGGCGCATTGCTCGACCGAAGCCGACGGCATTGCCGAACGTCACGAAGTGATCGTGCCGCGCAAGACCGTGCTGGAAATGCAGCGCCTGCTGGAAGACTCCGACGAGGTGGTCTCCATTGATGTGGCGCCGGGCCAGATCCGTTTCCGCTTCGGCGATGTCGAACTGGTGTCCAAGCTGGTCGAAGGCAAGTTCCCCGATTTCACGCGTGTGATTCCCACGAACTACACGCGCCACTTCCTGGTTGGGCGCGAAGCGCTCCAGGGCAGCCTGCAGCGCGCCGCCATCCTGACCACGGACAAGTTCAAGGGTGTGCGCCTGCAGTTGGCGCAGAACCAGATGAAGATCTCGTCTTCCAACGCCGAGCAGGAAGAGGCGCAGGAAGAAATCGACATCGACTACGGCCATGAGGCCTTGGACGTGGGCTTTAACGTGGGCTATTTGCTTGATGTGCTGGCCAACGTGAAAGTCGACAACATCCAGTGGTCGGTCATGCCCGATGCCAACGCATCGGCGCTCATCACCCTGCCCGAAGACGACCAGTTCAAATACGTCGTCATGCCCATGCGGATCTGATCCGCGTCCCACGCATTTGTGGGTTTGTGCCGCTTGCGGGCCTGAGGGCTCGCGGGCGGTCCGGCCGCCAGGCCGTTCTTTAAAGCGTTATCGAACCAGACATGTCAGATCAGCAGAACACCACTCCCGAGAACAGCGGCTACGGCGCAGACTCGATCAAGATGCTCAAGGGGCTGGAGGCCGTGCGCAAGCGCCCCGGCATGTATATCGGCGACACGTCCGACGGCACAGGCTTGCACCACATGGTGTTCGAAGTCGTGGATAACGCCATCGACGAAGCCCTGGCCGGCCATTGCGACGACATCGTCGTCACCATCCATACCGACAACTCGATCTCGGTCACCGACAACGGCCGCGGTATCCCCACGGATATCCACAAGGACGACGAATTCCACCGCAGCGCGGCGGAAATCGTCATGACCGAACTGCACGCCGGCGGCAAGTTCGACCAGAACTCCTACAAGGTGTCCGGTGGCCTGCACGGCGTGGGCGTGTCTTGCGTGAACGCCCTGTCTGAATGGCTGCGCCTGACCATCCGCCGCAACGGCCAGGTCCACCAGATGGAATTCCGCCAAGGCGCGCGCGTGGCGCCCCTGGCCGTGACGGGCACGACGGACATGCGGGGCACGGAAGTGCGCTTCCTGGCCGACCCGATCATCTTCAACAACATCGAATACCACTACGAGATTCTCTCCAAGCGCTTGCGCGAGCTCTCGTTCCTGAACAACGGCGTGAAGATCCGCCTGGTGGACCAACGCCACGGCAAGGAAGAGAACTTTGCGTTCTCGGGCGGCGTGAAGGGCTTTGTTGAATACATCAACCGCGCCAAGACCGTGCTGCACCCGAACGTGTTTTCGGTCAGCACCGAATCGGCCGCCGGCGGCGTGTCGGTGGGCGTGGAAGTGGCGATGCAGTGGAACGACAGCTACAGCGAAAGCGTGCTGTGCTTCACCAACAACATCCCGCAGCGCGACGGCGGCTCGCACTTGACCGGCCTGCGCGCGGCGATGACCCGCATCATCAACAAGTACATCGCCGACAACGAGCTGGCCAAGAAGGCCAAGGTGGAAACGTCCGGCGACGACATGCGCGAAGGCCTGGCCTGCGTGCTGTCGGTGAAGGTGCCCGAGCCCAAGTTCAGCAGCCAGACGAAGGACAAGCTGGTGTCCAGCGAAGTGCGTCCGGCCGTTGAAGAAGCCGTGGCCCGCACGCTGGAAAGCTGGCTGCTTGAAAACCCGAACGACGCCAAGGCGTTGTGCAACAAGATCGTTGAAGCCGCCCGCGCGCGTGAAGCCGCGCGCAAGGCCCGCGAAATGACGCGGCGCAAGAGCGTGCTGGAAGGCGCCGGCCTGCCCGGCAAGCTGGCTGACTGCCAGGAAAAAGATCCGGCGCTGTGCGAGCTGTACATCGTCGAGGGTGACTCCGCAGGCGGCTCGGCCAAGCAAGGCCGCGACCGCAAGTTCCAGGCCATCCTGCCGCTGCGCGGCAAGGTGCTGAACGTGGAGAAGGCGCGTTTTGACCGCCTGATCGCCAGCGAACAGATCGCCACGCTGATCACGGCGCTGGGCACCAGCATCGGCCCCGATTTCAACGTGGAAAAGCTGCGCTACCACCGCCTCATCATCATGACTGACGCGGACGTTGACGGCGCGCACATCCGCACCCTGCTGCTGACGCTCCTGTATCGCCAGATGCCGGAACTCGTGCAGCGCGGCTATGTGTATATCGCCCAACCGCCGCTGTACAAGGTGAAGGTTGGCCGCGAAGAACGCTATCTGAAGGACGATCAGGAAGAAGCGCAGTTCATGCTGCAACAGGCCCTGAAGGATGCCGAGATCATCTCGGGCGGCAACATCATCCGTGGCGAAGAACTGACCGACCTGGCCAGCCAGTACGTGGCGGCCGACGGCGTCATTGCGCGTCTGGCGAAGGTGTTCGACGTAGGCGCCTTGTCGGCCATGGCCGAAGGCGTGGAAATCAACCTGGAAACGGCCGAGTCGACTGCGGATTCCGCCAAGCGTCTGGCCGAGGCCATGCGCGACCCGATCAGCGGCAACGGCGTGGACGTGGTGCCGCAGTTTGATGAAGCCACCGAACGCCATCGCCTGTCGGTGCAGCGCATGCACCACGGCAACGTGCGCGTCAGCATCATCGACGCCGACTTCGTCAACGGTTCCGATTACGCCATCCTGTCCAAGGCCGCCAAGAGCTTCCTGGGCAAGGTGGGCACGCGCTCGCTGGCCGCGCGGGGCGAAGGCGAAAAGCGCAAGGAACAGACGGTGTCCGATTTCCGTGAAGCCATGCAATGGCTGCGCAGCGAAGCCGAACGCGGCATCTCCAAGCAGCGCTATAAGGGCCTGGGTGAAATGAACCCGGAACAGTTGTGGGAAACCACGATGGACCCGAAGGTGCGCCGCCTGCTGCGCGTGCAGATCGAAGACGCCATCGCGGCGGACGAAGTCTTCACGACCCTGATGGGCGACGACGTGGAACCGCGCCGCGCGTTCATCGAACGCAACGCGCTGTCGGCGGGCAATATCGACGCGTAAGCGTTTTCCCCGCATGACCCGGGCCAGCCTGAAAGGGCTGGCCTTTGTTTTTTCCGACTGGTCGCGCGCCGCTTGTGCGGTGGCCGGCGTGCTTCAAGGATGCAGTGATGGGTAATCGCGCGTGGTTGTCTTTGCAGGCGGAACGGGATGGCCGCACGGTGTCATCAGAAGAAATTGCCAGCGCGAACGGTAATCTGCCGACGCTATGGCAGGTGTTGCTGGCCGACGGCAGTTTGCGGGATGCCGATGCGTCGCAGCGCGTGTTTGGGGATGCGGCTACGGCGGCGCTGGCCGCCCCCGCGCAAGCCGCGCACGATCGCTTGCGCCTAGTCGCCGCATTCTTGCGGGCTCATGCGGCAAGCGGCGATGCACCGCATTGCGTGCAGTGGGATGCGGCAGTGGCCTATCTGGCAGAACGTATCGATGCGAGGGCTGTCCGGGCCGTTAGCGACGATGCCGTCGGCTTGTGGATAAGCGCCAATCTTGATGAGCTGGCGTGGCTGCATGCCGATGGCACGGCCGCGTATCTTCCGCACGCGCGCGCGCTGTGTACGGAACGTTGGAACGCCTTGCAGCACAGCATGCGCGAGGACGACGCCACGGCCGTGTTGCGTTTGCTGGACGTCCAAGACGCCGACGATGAATCCGGGTGGGCTTGGCGTGTCGGCCTGGGCGGACTGGCGCATCCGTACTTTTTCCCGCAAGAGCCTGCCCGGCTTGTTCGCTATGAAGACTTCGACGAGGACGAAGACCAAGACGAGGACAAGGACGAAGATGAGGGCAACGGCAACGGCAACAACGGCACCCACCTTGGCGGCGGCTTGCATCGCTTTGTTGTGGACAACCTGTGTGGCGTGCGCGAAGGCCCCGGTGAGGACGGCCGCGTGGTGCTCGCCCCGCAATTCGATGCCATCTGGCGTTTCGAAGACGGCGTGGCGGCGGTTCTCAAGGACGACAAGCTTGGGCTGATCGATACCGACGGCCGCCAGTTGATGCCGTGCGAGCTGGACGAAGTGTGGAGTTATTCACAGGGTCTGGCGATGGCGCGCGTGGGCGACCGGATCGGCTTTGTGGATAGGTCGGGGGCGTGGGCGATACCCCCCACTTTCGAATCGGCGGGCGATTTTTCGCCTGGCGGCTTGGCGCCCGCCTACGACGCCGGGTGTTGGGGCTTGATCGACCGGCGCGGCGGCTGGGCCAGCGCGCCCGTCTGGGACGACATCAATTGGGATGACGCGCTGCATGCCTACGTGACGCAGCGCGGTGACCGTTGCGGCCTGATCGATGCGCAAGGTCGGCAAGTGTTGGACGCTCTGTACGCCGCGTTGGGGCCGGTGGATACGGAGTCCGATCCGGGCGACCTGTGGATAAGCGGTCAAATGCGGATCCGGGTGCTGACCGAAGATGATCAGCGCGGCATTGTGGACACCCAGGGCGGAATCGTCGTGCCCGTGGCCTATACGGATCTGGCCGACATCATCTGGCTACCCGCTTCCAATCCGGCCGACATCACGCCGCCACCGGCGGGCCAGGCCGGTCGCTATGTGCGCGTGCTGCGTTGCGTGGATCACGGGGAATGGAACGAGTGGTTCCAAGGCGCCTACGACATGGTCGAGCGCCGCGAGGCGATGCCGTGCACGCAGCACCTGGTGTTCGGCCTGATGTGGAAAGACACCTACGGCTGGCTGTGCGCGGTGGCGCCGGAACAGGCCTGCGACCACAGCCCGGATGGCCTGCACATCGGTATCGCACAAGCGGACGGCGCGTGGCTGCACGAACCGGTCTATGCGTGGATCGGCGTACCCGAGTCGCTGCGCACGGGGGATGGCGTGCATGGCGTGCCATCGGCGATTGCGCAATGCTGGAGCCAGGGGCAGGCCGTGCCGGCCATGCATGTTGACGGCGCGATGCGCTACTTGCACGCGGACGGGCGGGTGCAGACCGATGCGCAATAGCGCCGGCGCCTTCTAATCCACCCCCTCACACACCTGCTTGATCGTCTGCCTTAACCACCGATGCGCCGGGTCGCTGTCCAGTCGGGGCGGCCAGGCCTGCACCACTCTGACCGGGGGCGTCGCCACCGGCATGGCAAAGCCGCGCAAGGCCAGTCCCAACCGTTCAATGCCCGGCATCAGGTGTTGCGGCATGGTGGGCAGGATCAGGTCTGAATCGGCCAGCGCAAACAGCGCGGCGTGGAACGTGGGGGTGATCAACGCAACGCGCCGCGTCAGGCCCAGGCTGGCCAGCGCCTGGTCGATGGGGCCTTGCGCGCGGCCACGGCGCGACACGCTGATGTGGTCGTAGTCCGCCAGGCGTTGCGGGGTTACAGGGCCGTCGAAAATCGCATGCCCGGCGCGCGCCAGGCCACAGAAAGACGTGGTGAAAAGCGTTTGCACCTTGATGTCGGCGCCGAACTTTTGCGACGAACCAATGTAGAGGTCGGCGTCGTCACGCAAGGCTTCCTCGTCGTCTTCGCTTTCGGAGACAAAGCGCAGCACGGCGCGCGGGGCGTGACGGCAAAGATGTTCGCGCAGGCGGCCGCCGAAGGCGCCGACGAACACATCATTGGCGCGCAGCGTGAAGATTCGGGTCAGCGCGCCAAGGTCCGTGTCGTGGCTGAACGCCGACCACACGGATTGCGCCTGCTCCACCGCACTGCGCACCTGGTCGCGCAGTTCCAGCGCGCGCGGGGTGGGCGCCAGGCCGCGTCCTGAACGCACCAGCACCGGGTCGCCCACGGCGTCGCGGATGCGGGCCAGCGTGCGGCTCATGGCGGGCGTGCTCAGGTTGAGCCGACGCGCCGCGCCGGCGACGCTGCCCTCCTGGATCAGCACGTCCAGGGCCAGCAGCAGGTTGAGGTCTGGCGTTGTCATGGCGCCAAGCATAGCGCGCGCGCCGGGCGCGGCTTGGGGGCCGGCGTTGCACGCCATGCAATCGTGGATTGCGATGGGCGGCATTCCCCGGTGTGCGCGCCACCGCCATGATGCGGTTCGTGGCGGTGCATGGGCGCCGGCTGGAAAACGAAGGAGATAGACATGGCGCTGAAGGTTCTGGAACTGCACCACCACGCGGTGCGCATGCCGCTGGAAAAAGTGGCGGCCATGGGCGCGTTCTATGGAAGCGTGCTGGGGCTGGACACGGATGAAGGCCGCTGGGAGATTCCGGGCATCGCCGGCTACTTCCTGGACATGGGCAACGATTGCCAGATCCATTTGCTGGGCAGCGACGGCCCCTCGCCCTATTCCCAAGGCCCGGGACGCGACCCTGTGGAGAACCATGTGGCGTTGGCGGTGGGCGATATCGCCGAGGCCGAGGCGGAGCTGCAACGCATGGCGGTGGACTACTGGAAGCTGGACAACGTGGCGGCGCCGGAACTCATGCAGCTCTTTCTGCGCGACCCCGTCGGCAACCTGATCGAGCTGCACCAGCTTGGCCGCTGCCGCTGCAAACGCAGCGATCGTCTCTTCGCGGATGCGAAGGCCGCCGAGGGCGCGGCGCCGACGCCGGCGCAAGACTGAGCAACTGGGGATAAGTCATGTTCATCGACTTGAACGTCTTGGCCGGACCCGAACGCTACAAGCTGCTGACGGCGGCGATCGTGCCGCGTCCCATCGCCTGGATCGTGTCGCGCGGTGAGCAAGGGGCGACCAACGTGGCGCCCTTCTCGTTCTTCAACCTGATGTCGGGCGATCCGCCGCTGATCTGCGTGGGCATCGGCATGCGCGACGGCGCGCCCAAGGACACCGCGCGCAATATCGCCGAGCGTGGCGAGTTCACCGTCAACCTGGTGTCGACACGGTTGGCCGCCAGGATGAATGTGACGGCGGTGGACTTCCCGGCAGGCGTGGATGAATCACAGGAAGCGGGGCTGGTGCTGGCGCCGTCGGAACGCATCGGCGTGCCGCGCGTGATGCAGTCGCCTGTCGCGTTCGAGTGCCGGGTGCATGAGCTGCTGCGCATCGACGGCCGCAGCTTGGTGGTGGCCGACGTGGTGGCCATGCATGTGCAGGATGAATTCGTGGCCGACCGCGAACACCTCTATCTGGACGGCGGCAAAATGGACTTGCTGGCCCGGCTACACAACCCGGGCTGGTATGGCCGCCCGCAGCCCGCTTTCCAGATGCCGCAGTTGAACCTGGCGCAATGGCAGGCGCTGAAGCAGTCTGGCGAAGCGGCCGGCTATCTGGAACGGTCTTTCATATAGCAGTCGGCAACGGCCGGCCTCTTCACCGAGGCGGCCGCGCCTTCAGATCCGCCATCTCTTCATTCATCAGCTGATGCGCGTAGCGCGAAAACACGCTGACCAGCCGCGTGCGCGTGTGATACGGCGGATACAGCAAGGCCACCGTCACCGGCACTGCCGGGCTGAACGGGCGGACTTCAACGCCGTTGGCCTCGTACTCTTCGCGCGCGGCCAAGGGGTTGATCAGCGCCACGCCCAGGCCCGCGCCCACCAGCGCGCACACCGATGAACCCAGGCCCGCTTCGGCCACCGTCTGCCGTTCCACCTTGGCGGACTTGAAGACGGCGTCGATCTTTTCGCGCAGCGGCGTGGCGCTGGGAAAGGCGATGAACGGTTCGCCCGCGAAGTCGGCGGGCTTGAGCTTTTTGAGCTTGGTCAGGCGGTGCCCCTTGGGCAGCACCGCCACGCAGTTCATCGTCATCACGGGTTCGACCTGAATGCCGGGGCTGTCGCCCGACAACATGGCCAGCCCCGTGTCGCAAAAGCCCGAACTGATCCAGTTGTGCACCGCGCTGGCGTTGCCCGAATGGATGGAGACCATCACGTCCGGGTACTCCGTCTTGAAGGCCGCGACGATGCGCGCCAGCATGCCGCCCGCCAGCCGTGGCATGGCCGCCACGCTCAGGCGGCTGGCGCTGAACGAGCGGATGCTGGCCGCCGCCGACTCCAGGCCGGCCAGGCCGATAAAGGTCTTTTCCACCTCTTGAAAGAAGCGTGAGCCGTCCTGAGTGGGGCTCAGGCGGCTGCCATTGCGATCGAACAAGGGAAACTGGGTGATGGCTTCCAATTGCGCAATTAAGCGGCTAACGTGCGGCTGCGAGGTATGCACGCGCCGCGCGGCGGCCGTCATCGAGCCGGTCATCATGACGGCTCGGAAGGCCTCGATGTGTCTTAAGCCCATCCGTGGAATGGCCATATCAAATCCGTATAGAGGAATACCTGATTGGAACTGGATAAAACCATACTGCTAGTTGATACTTTTTGCCAGCCGCGGGGCTCATCGCGGGACGTGGCGGACGCCGGACAAACCGGCGCCGCCGATCGTGACTACAAACACGCGCCGATCGCACGGCGCCAAGGGAATCAGATGAAAGCATTTGCCGCGATCTCCGTTGCTGCCGCCCTGCTGGGCAGCACGGCCACCGCCCACGCCGAAGGCCCCAGCCGCCTGGACAAGATCCGCGAAACCGGCGTGATCACGCTCGGCCACCCCGAGACCTCGGTACCCTTCGCCTATCTCGACGGCAACCAGAAGCCCATCGGCTATACGGTCGAGATCTGCCAGGAAGTGGTGCAACACATCAAGACCGCGCTGAAGTTGCCCAAGCTGGAAGTGCGCTACAACCCGACGACTTCCGCCACGCGCATCCCGCTGCTGGCCAATGGCACCATCGACCTGGAATGCGGCAACACCACCAACAACCTGGCGCGCCACAAGCTGGTGTCGTTCGCGCCCACGACCTTCGTGGCGCAGGTGGTGCTGGTGGCGCGCAAGGACGGCGGTGTGGATCCCAACAACCTGGAATCGTTCCGGGGCAAGACCATCGCCGCGCAAGCCGGCGGCCAGACTTTCCGCCTGATCTCGGAATTGAACGCCAAGGGTAACCTGGGCATCACGATGGCACCCACCAAGGACACCGCCGAGACCATCCTGATGGTGGAATCGGGCCGTGCCGCCGGGTCGGCCAATGATGACGGCATCGCCTATGGCGCCGTGGCCTCGTCGAAGAATCCGGATGCGTTCGTGATCGGCACCAAGGGCCTGGAAATGGCGCCCTACGGCATCATGGAACCCAAGGACGACCCCGCCTTCAAGAAGGTGGTGGACGACGCCGTGGTGGACCTGATCAAGACCGGCAAGGTCGCGGCGATCTACAACAAGTACTTCAATTCGCCGATTCCCCCGAAGCAGATCAACCTGAAGTATCCGATGAGCGACGCACTCAAGCGCGCGCTGGCCAACCCGACCGACTCGGGTGACCCGAAGGCATACGAGTAACCAGCAAGTTGTCCGCGGGACGCCCAGGCGTCCCGCGGCGGTTTTGGGGCAAGGCGCCACGCACGGCGCCGCCATCTAGGGCACGGGCATGAATTACAACTGGAGTTGGAGCGTCTTCCTGGAGATGTCGCCGGACGGCGTGCACACCTTCCTGGAAACGCTGCTGATCGGCGTGGGCTGGACGCTGGCGCTGGCGCTGACCGCGTGGGTCTTTTCGCTGTTGCTGGGGTCTTGGCTGGGCGTGATGCGCACGGCGCAGTCGCGCGTGATGAACGTGCTGGGGGCGACCTACGTCGAGCTGTTCCGCAACGTGCCGCTGCTGGTGCAGATGTTCCTGTGGTATTTCGTGCTGCCTGAACTGCTGCCGCATGCCTGGGGCCTGGCGATGAAGCAGATGCCGCAGCCGTGGGGGCAGTTCGTGCCCGCCGTGCTGTGCCTGGGGTTTTATGGTTCGGCGCGCGTGGCCGAGCAATTGCGCGCCGGCATCCAGTCCTTGCCGCGTGGCCAGTTCCAGGCGGGGACCGCCTTGGGGCTGACCGAGGTGCAGGTGTACCGCTACATCATCCTGCCCGAAGCGTTTCGCATCGTGCTGCCGCCGCTGACGTCCGAGTTCATGGGCACCATCAAGTATTCCTCGGTGGCGCTGACGATCGGCCTGCTGGAGCTGACCGGCCAGGCGCGTTCGATGCAGGAATTCAGTTTCCACATCTTCGAGGCGTTCTCCGCCGCGACGGTGATCTACCTGATCCTCAACGGCATCGTCGTGCTGGGCATGCGCCTGCTTGAACGGCATATCGCGGTGCCCGGCCTGATCGGCGCGGCCAGCAACGGCGCGGCCAGCAAAGCCGGTCCGGCCGCGGTCAAGACCGCCGCGCTGAGCCGATAGGGGATCGCGATGGGTAAATTTGATTTCGACGTGATCTCGACCGCGCTGCCCTATCTGTTCCAGACGGGCATGACGTTCACCTTGACGCTGACCGCGCTGGCTGCCGTGATGGGACTGGCGCTGGGCACGCTGCTGGCCATGATGCGGCTGTCGCGTTTCAAGATTCTGTCGGTGCCGGCGGGCATCTACGTGAACGTGATGCGCTCGATTCCGCTGCTGCTGGTGATCTTCTGGTTCTACTTCCTGATGCCGTACATCGCCGCCTGGGTGGTGGGTTCGCCCACGCCCTTGCGCGTGGGGGCGTTCAATTCGGCGGTCATCACCTTCACCTTGTTCGAGGCCGCGTACTTTTGCGAAATCATGCGGGCGGGGATTCAGTCGATTGCGCGCGGCCAGGTGTCGGCCAGCATGGCGATCGGTCTGACGCCGTGGCAGGGCATGCGCTACGTGGTGCTGCCGCAGGCGTTTCGCAACATGGTTCCCGCGCTGTTGACCCGCGTGATCATCCTGTTCCAGGACACGTCGCTGGTCTATGTGCTGTCGTTGACCGACTTCCTGGGCGCGGCGTCCAAGATCGGCCAGCGCGATGGCCGGCTGGTGGAGCTTTATCTATTCGTGGCGGTGGTGTATTTCGTGATCTGCTTCACGGCGTCCCGCCTGGTCAAACTACTGGAAAAGCGCACCCGTGTGCTGCGATAGGGTTTAGCGATGCAACTATCTTCGACGCCTCCGATGATCGAGATCTCGCGGGTCAGCAAGTGGTACGGCGCCTTTCAGGTGCTGGATGAATGCACGACGACAGTCGGCAAAGGTGAAGTCGTGGTGGTGTGCGGGCCGTCGGGGTCCGGCAAGTCCACGCTGATCAAGACCGTGAACGCGCTGGAGCCCTTTCAGAAGGGCAACATCGTGGTCAACGGTATTTCGGTCGGCGACCCGCGCACCAACCTGCCCAAGCTGCGTTCGGTGGCCGGCATGGTGTTCCAGCACTTCGAATTGTTCCCGCATTTGACGGTGACCGAAAACCTGTGCCTGGGCCAGACCAAGGTGCTGGGCCGCGGCAAGGAAGAGGCCCGCGCGCGGGCGCTGACGCTGCTTGAGCGCGTGGGCCTGTCGGCGCACAAGGACAAGCACCCCGGTGAACTCTCGGGCGGCCAGCAGCAGCGCGTGGCGATTGCGCGCGCGCTGTCGATGGACCCGGTGGTGATGTTGTTTGACGAGCCCACCTCGGCGCTGGACCCCGAGATGGTCAACGAGGTGCTGGACGTCATGACTGACCTGGCCAGCGAAGGCATGACGATGATGGTGGTGACCCACGAAATGGGATTCGCCCGCCGCGTCGCCGACCGTGTGATCTTCATGGACGGCGGCAAGATTGTCGAAGACTGCGTCAAGGACGAGTTCTTCGGCAATGTCGAGGAGCGTGCCCCGCGCACGCGCCAGTTTCTTTCCAAGATTTTGCAGCATTGATACCCATGACCCAGCGGACTCCCGCCGACCATCCCGCCCTTCCCGTCGACCTGCGCAGCGACACGGTGACCCATCCGACGGCGGCCATGTACGAACGCATGCGCACCGCGCCGATCGGCGACGACGGCCTGGATGGCGACCCTTCCGTGCGCGCGCTGGAAGCCCACGTGGCGACGCTGCTGGGCAAGGAAGCCGGGCTGTTCGTGCCCAGTTGCACGATGGCCAACCTGCTTGCCGTGTTGGCGCAGACGCAGCGTAACGAACAGGTGGTGCTGGAATCGTCCGCCCACATGTACACCTCGGAGCGCGGCGCGGCCACCTTTACCGGGCTGTTCTACCAGGGCGTGTCCGGCACCGACGGCGCGATGGACCTGAACCGGCTGGACGAGGCCCTGCTGTCGGGCGGGCACCGGCTGAAGACGGCGCTGGTGGCGATGGAAACCTCGCACAACAACGCCGGGGGCGCCGTCCTGCCGCTGGAGCACATGCGCGCCGTGTACGGCATGGCCAACGCCGGTGGCATCCCCGTGCACCTGGACGGTGCGCGCTTGTTCAACGCGGCCGTCGCGCTGGGCGTGCCGGCGGCCGAGATCACCCAGTACGCCGACACGGTGTCGCTATGCCTGTCCAAAGGCTTGAGCGCACCCGTGGGCGCGGTGCTGGTGGGCAGCAAGGCCGTGATGGCCCGCTCGCGCACGTTGCGCCGCATGCTGGGCGGCACGCAGCGCCAGTCGGGCATCATGGCGGCGGCCGGCCTGGAAGGCGTGCAGACGATGACCGCCCGGCTGGTCGAAGACCACGTGCGCGCGCGCCGTTTGAGCGACGGCATCAACCGCCTGGCGCCGGCCTTGTCTGCCACGGTGCCGCAGACCAACATCGTGCAGGTCGAGACCGCTGATACCGGCATGACCAACACGCAGTGGGTCGCGGCCTTGCAAGCCGAAGGCCTCTTGACGCGCCCCTGGGGCCGCACGCGCCTGCGTTGCGTCACCCATCGCCACATCGAGGACGAGGACATCGACAGCGCTGTCCAGGCGTTTGCGGCGGTGCTGGAAAAGCGCTGAAAATCGCTGAAATATCGCTGAAAGCCAGCGCTGAAAACTGGCCCTGAAACCCCGTGTTCATCGACGCCGCCGGCATGTTCCGGCGGTGCGATAATGCCGCATGTCCACGACTCACCTCACCCGAAAAGACTATTTCTGCGCGCTGGCGGTTGTGGTCATATGGGGCCTTAATTTTGTTGTCATGAAGGTCGGCATGCGGGGCTTGTCCCCCATGATGCTGGGCGCGCTGCGGTTCGCGCTGG
>RCUJ01000335.1_pt1 | contig 27661 bp, 26 predicted proteins | sample 2166321 | NCBI WGS metagenome assembly RCUJ01 (sample SAMN09932808, study PRJNA488358) | compost metagenome | feature: garden; material: soil; isolation source: compost soil in an enriched community after 118 h of incubation | place: Germany: Experimental Botanical Garden Goettingen | collected... | reverse complement strand
TCGGTGAGGTGCGCGACCCAGCGATCGTCCAGCTGCACCACGCGCACCCAGCCGGGCCCGCGCACGCCGCCCAGCGCGGCATCGCCCATCAGCGTGAGCTGGCGCATGACCACGCTCGCGCCCTGCCCCAGCCGCTTGCCCAGGCGCGGCAGCGACATGCCGCCCTCGCCCGGTGCTTCGGCCAGCGCACGCAGGATCGCGATGGAAAAGGCGTCGGCGTCGAACCCGGAATCGCTCATGCCGCCACGGCGTCGGCCTCCGCCGCGACCGGCGCCACATGCAGCGACAGCACCACGGGAATCGACTTGGAGGTCGGCGTGCCCGCGTTCTCGGCCACCGACGACAGCGGCACCAGCGGGTTCGTCTCGGGGTAGTAGGCCGCGAGGTTGCCGCGCGGGATGTCGTAGGCGACCAGCTTGAAGCGGTCGGCGCGGCGCTCCTGCCCGTCGCTCCACACGGTCTGGATGTCGACCCAGTCGCCGTCCTTCATGCCGAGCTGGCGGATGTCGTCGGTGTGGATGAACACCACGCGGCGCTGGCCGAACACGCCGCGGTAGCGGTCGTCCATGCCGTAGATGGTGGTGTTGTACTGGTCGTGCGAGCGCGTGGTGAGCAGCGTGAACACCAGCGTGTCGCGCTGCGACGCAAAGCGCGCGCGGGCCCGGTGCGCGTGCGTGTCCATCGGCACGGCGTGCGTGAAGAACACGGCCTTGCGCGACGCCGTGGCCCACACGCGCTCGCTCGCCGTGTTGCGCAGGCGGAAGCCGCCGGGGTGCGCCACGCGCGCGTTGAAGTCCTTGAAGTCGTCGAACACGGCTTCGATCTTGTCGCGGATGCGGGCGTAGTCTTCGACCAGCCAGAGCCACGGCGTCTTGCTGCGCGCGCCGATGGTGGCTGCAGCAAGGCGCGCCACGATGGCCGGTTCGGACAACAGGTGCTCCGACGCGGGCGGGTTGATGCCCATCGAGATGTGGACCATGCTCATCGAGTCTTCGACCGTCACGCCCTGCGGGCCGTTGGCCTGCATGTCGATCTCGGTGCGGCCCAGGCACGGCAGGATGAGCGCCTCGCGCCCGTGGATGATGTGGCTGCGGTTGAGCTTGGTCGTCACGTGCACCGTGAGGTCGCACTGCTGCAGCGCCTTCCAGGTCTGGTAGGTGTCGGGCGTGGCGGCCGCGAAGTTGCCGCCGAGCGCGAAGAACACCTTGCCCTTGCCGTCGAGCATCAGCTGGATCGCCTCGACCGTGTCCACGCCGTTCTGGCGCGGCGGCTCGAAGCCGAACACCTGCTGCAGCCGGTCGAGCAGCGCGGCCGGCGGCTTTTCCCAGATGCCCATGGTGCGGTCGCCCTGCACGTTGCTGTGGCCGCGCACCGGGCAGGCGCCCGCGCCTTCGCGGCCCATGTGGCCGCACAGCATGAGCCAGTTGCCGATCATCTGGATCGTGGCCACCGAATGCTGGTGCTGCGTGATGCCCATGCCCCAGCAGGCGATGACGCGCTTGGCGCCCAGGTACACGTCGGCCGCCGCGCGGATCTGCGCTTCGCTCAGGCCCGACTCCTGCACCAGCAGCGGCCACGATTCGGCGCGCAGGTCGTCGGCCAGCGCCTCGAAACCCAGGGTGTGCTCGGCGATGAACGCGTGGTCGAGCACCGAAGGCTCGCCGCGCGCCACCGCCGCGTCTTCGCGCTCGATGACGTGCTTCATCATCCCCTTCACCGCCGCGAAGTCGCCGCCCACGCGCAGCTGGAAGTAGTGCGTGCTGATCGGCGTGGAGCCCAGCGTGGCCATCTCCAGCTTGTCCTGCGGGTCGGCAAAGCGCTCCAGGCCGCGCTCGCGCAGCGGGTTGAAGCTCACGATGCGCGCGCCGCGCTTGGAGGCCGCGCGCAGCTCGCCGAGCATGCGCGGGTGGTTGGTGCCCGGGTTCTGGCCGAAGATGAAGATCGCGTCGGCCTTCTCGAAGTCTTCCAGCGTGACCGTGCCCTTGCCCACGCCCAGCTGCGGGCGCATGCCGCTGCCGCTGGGCTCGTGGCACATGTTCGAGCAGTCGGGAAAATTGTTGGTGCCGTACTCGCGCACGAACAGCTGGTACAGGAAGGCCGCCTCGTTGCTCGCGCGGCCCGAGGTGTAGAAGATGGCCTGGTTCGGGTCGGGCAGCGCGTTCAGGTGCTGCGCAATGCGCGCGAAGGCGTCGTCCCAGTCGATGGGCACGTACCTGTCGCTGGCCGCGTCGTAGGCCATGGGGTGCGTGAGGCGGCCCTGGTCTTCGAGCCAGAAGTCGCTCTGCTGGGCCAGCTCGGCCACGGTGTGCTTCGCGAACAGCTCCGGGCCGGCGCGCCGCGCGGTGGCCTCGGCGGCCACGGCCTTCACGCCGTTCTCGCAGAACTCGAAGGTCGAGGCATGGTTGCGGTCGGGCCAGGCGCAGCCGGGGCAGTCGAAGCCGTCGGGCTGGTTGGCCGAGAGCAGCGTCTTCGCGCCCTTGACCGGAATGTCCTGCCGCAGCAGCGCATTCGTCACGCTGCGCAACGCGCCCCAACCACCGGCGGGGCCCTTGTAAAACTCGATCTTCTGCTCGCTCATGGCGGCAGTGTTGGCCTGCGGGGGCGTGGCGTCAAATTGAATCGCGACATGCGGCGATTCAAAATGGAAATGACGAAGGTTCAGGCCTCGCGCGCGCCGCCCATCAGCAAACCCCGCAGCTTGCTGCGCAGCGGCGTCTCCTCCACCTCCTGCACCCCGGCAATCTCCCGCAGCGCAAAGTCGCGGCTGTCGGCGTTGTGCAGGTCGATCTCGCGCACCACCTGCCCGTCCTTGTAGACAAAAGCCACGTCGGCCAGGGCGAGCACGTCCTCGATGTCGTGCGTGATCATCAGGACCGGGATGCCCCATTGCTTGCGCACCTGCGCGAGCTCGTTGCGCAGCTCGGCGCGCAGCATGGGGTTGAGCGCGGCAAAGGGTTCGTCGAGCAGCAGCACCTGCGGCTCGCAGGCCAGCGCGCGCGCCAGGGCCACGCGCTGCTGCTGGCCGCCCGAGAGTTTCTGCGGCCGGCTGTCGGCCAGCGCGGCGAGGCCGAAGCTGGCCAGCAGCGCCTGCACGCGCTCGGCGTCGCGGGCCGGCAGCGTGCGGCGGTGCCACGCGGTGAGCCCGAAGGCCACGTTCTCGCGCACCGTGAGGTGCGGGAACAGCGCGTAGTTCTGGAACAGGTAGCCGATGCGGCGCGCCGGCGCGGGCACGTCGATGCGCTGGGCCGCGTCGTACAGCGTGCGGCCATCGAGCCGCACATGGCCCGCCGACGGATGCAGCAGGCCGGCGATGGCCTGCAGGGTGAGCGACTTGCCGGCCCCCGAGGGGCCATACAGCGCGGCGAAGGGAACGTCGGTCTGGAAGCGCACGGCGAGGTCGAAGCGCCGGGCCCCGTCCTTCACCGTGAGCTGCAGATCGACATCGATCATGGCTTGCCGAAACCGTAGCGCGTGAGCACTTCCTGGGCCGCAGGCGTCGACAGGAAGGCGATGAAGTCGCCGGCCAGCGCCTTCTGCTTGCTCTCGGCCACCACGGCGATGGGGTAGGTCACGGGCGTGTGGCCGGTGGGCGTGAAGGCGACCTTGACCTTGTCGCCGGCCACGGCCGCGTCGGTGCGGTAGACGAAACCGGCCTCGACCTCGCCACGGCTCACGTAGTCGAGCACCTGGCGCACGCTGTCGGCCTGCACGAACTTGGGTTCGAGCGCGGTCCAGAGCTTGGCGTTGTCCAGCACCTGCTTGGTGTAGCGGCCGACCGGCACGGTGGCGGTCTTGCCGACGGCGATCTTCTTCACGTTCGCACCGCTCAGGTCCTGCAGCGACTTCAGGCCGACGGCGCCCTGCGCGGGCTCGACCAGCACGAGGCTGTTGGTGACGAAGTCCTTGCGGGTGGCGGTGTCGATGAGCTTCTGGTCGTTGCCGCGGTTCATCGTCTCCTGGTCGGCGCTGGCGAACACGTCGACCGGCGCGCCCTGCCCGATCTGCTGCAGCAGCACGCCCGAGGCGGCGAAGTTGAAGCGCACGGTGCTGCCGGCCTTGGCGGCTTCGAACTTGGGACCGATTTCCTTGAACGCGTCGGTCAGGCTCGCGGCGGCGGACACGGTGATCTGCTGCGCGGCGGCCGCAAGCGGCAGGGCCAGGGCAAGCACGACGGACAAAAGACGCAACGGACGCATGGGCACAGTCTCCTGGAAAAAGGGGGAATCAACGAAGCGAAAAGAAGCGGTTCGACACCACCAGCACGGCAATCGACAGCACCGACGTGACGACCACCAGCAGCAGCGCCAGGTCGTCGTGGCCGGCCTGCACGGCGTCGTAGATGGCCATCGACAGGGTCTGGGTCTGCTTGGGAATGGAGCCGGCCACCATCAGCGAGGCGCCGAACTCGCCCATGGCGCGCGCGAACGCGAGCAGCGTGCCGGCCAGGATGCCGGGCCAGGCCAGCGGCAGCGTGACGCGCAAGAACACCGAGAACGGCGACTGGCGCAAGGTGCTCGCGGCGGCCTCGAGCGAGCGGTCGACGTTCGAGAACGCCGCGCTGGCCGACTTGAGCACCAGCGGCAGCGCCACCACGGCCGAAGCCACCACGGCGCCGTGCCAGCTGAAGATGATGGTGTAGTCGAAGTGCTCGCGCAGCCACGCGCCGAGCGGGCTGCGCCGCCCCGCCGCCACCAGGATGGCGTAGCCGATCACCGTGGGCGGCAGCACCAGCGGCAGCATGAACACGGCCTCGAGCACGCCCGAGCCGACGAACTGCTTGCGCGCGAACACCCAGCCCAGCGCCACGCCCGCGACCAGCGCCAGCAAGGTCGCGACCGCCGCGACCTGCAGCGACAGGACCAGCGGCGACCAGTCGGTGGTGGCGATGAGCGAAGAGGTGGTCGTCGTGTTCATTGAGATACGGCGTAATTGTTACATGAGCGGCCTTCTGGTTCCCACGGGGATGCACGGATGCGCCGGTCTTCATATACTGGCGAATACAGCGTTGGAGACTTTGTCCATCCGCCCCATGCGCCTTTCCCCTCATGACACCGTTGTCCGCTCGACCTCCGGCAGGCCCGAGCTTCGCCATGTGACGCAGGTGCACGAATGGCGCATCGAGCGCACGCTGGACGCCGGCGGCTTCGTGCTGTCGATCATCGCGCCGGGCGGCGAGAGCCAGTCGTTCCTGGTGGCGCCGGGCGACGCGCAGGACATCGGCGAGGTGCTGCGCCGCAGCGCCGCGTGGACCGACCGGCGCGGGCCATGACAACGATGTGGCGCCACATGACGGGTGCGGAACGCATCCTCGAAGTCCTGCTGACACGGCGATCGGTCTCGCCGCGGCGGCTGCAATCGCCCGGCCCGAACCCCGACGAACTCGACGCCATCATTCAGGCCGGCCTGCGCGCGCCCGACCACGGCGGGCTGCATCCGTGGCGCGTGATCGAGTTCCGCCCGCAGAACCGCGAGGCGCTGGCCTGGTGCTTCGAACAGGAAAAGCTGCGCCGCGATCCGCTCGCCAGCCCCACCGACCTGCGGCGCGCCCGCGAGCACGCCACGCGCCCGCCGCTGCTGCTGGGCTTCGTGGTGTCGCCGCGCGAGCGCAGCAAGATCCCCGCGCGCGAGCAGTGGCTGGGCGCCGGCGCGGCGCTGGGCAACCTGCTGGCCGCCGCGCACCAGCTGGGCTACGGCGCCATCGTGCTCAGCGGCGAACGCTGCTTCGACGAGACGCTGGTGCGCCAGGTCGGCGTGCAGCCGGGCGAGTACCTGGCGGGTTTCATCAGCATGGGCACGATCCGCGAGGCGCCGCCGCAGGCGCGCGAGACGCTGTCGCAGGACGTGTGGTCGTGCTGGCAGGGCGACCTGCTGCCGGGCGCGGCCGGCGGCGATGCGTCAGGCGACGGCGATCAGTCCATCCGACCGTCGGAGCGCGTGCGCGGCAGCTGATCGAGCCGCGCGCCGAACCAGCCCACGCGCTCGGTCTCGCGCACGTCGAAGCGCGGCACGTAGGGCTTGATGTCGAGCACGGGCGTGCCGTCGATCATGTCGTTGCCGCTGAAATGCAGCGTCGTGCCTTCCACCGCCGTGAGCCGCACGATCGACAGGCCCAGCCGGTTGGGCCGCGCGGGCGCGCGCGTGGCGAACACGCCGTGCGTGGCGTCGTCCAGGAAGGGCACCACCTCGAGCCGTTCGTGCGCGCAGCGGTGCAGGTGCGTCACGAGGATCAGGTAGTCGAAGCCTTCGATGTCGCGCAGCCCCGGCGCGAACTCGGCGAACACCTCCAGGCGCCCCACTTCGTCGGGCGCACCGGCCGTCTGGATGGGCATGCCCGAGGTTTCCGTGAAGCGGCTGCGCACGATGCCGACCGGGCGGCAGACGACAGGGTCGATGTCGGCGGCGTTCATGGCGCCAGCAGCCGCGTGAGCGCGCGAACGTCTGCCGCCGTCGCGAGGCGCGCGGCGTTCTCGATGGCGCGGTAGCGCTTCACGATGTCCTCGCCCACCGGCGTGAGCGCCGTGCCGCCGCCGCGCGAGCCGCCGGCGGCGGTGTTCACGGCCGGCGAGGCCAGCGTCTGGTTCATCTCGTCGATCAGCATCCACGCGCGGCGGTACGACATGCCGAGCAGGCGGGCCGCCGCCGAGATCGAACCGGTCTCGGCCACGGCTTCGAGCACGGCGATCTTGCCGGGGCCGATGGCGATGGTGTCGTCCCGGTAGATGCGCAGGCGGAACTGGGCTTTGGATTTCATGATGGCGCGAAGGGTAAACCATCCAGATGCCGTCGGCACCCGTGGGCCGGGCTACGCGGCGTCGAGCGCGCCGCTGTGCTGGCGCGCCTGCGCCTGCCACTCGGGCGTCTGCAGGAAGGCCAGTGCCGCATCGAGCGCCCGCGCAGGCCGCACGCCCTCCTGCGTCATGAAGCCGATGGGCGTGCGCACCTCGGGCGCCACCAGCGGCAGCGCCTCCAGTTCGCGGTGGCTGCGCACGGCCGCCACCATGGCGCCGGGCAGCACGCTGCTGACGGTGCCCGCGCTCACGGCCAGCGCGAGCGTGAGCACCGAGTTGGTCTCGATGGCGGGCGCCACCGCGGCCACGCCGGCCTCGCGCAGGGCCTGGTCGATGATGGCGCGGTTGTGCATGTCGGGCGTGAGCAGGCACAGCGGCAGCTTGCCGGCCTCGGCCCAGGCGATGGGGCGGCCGATGCGCAGCCGGTCGGCCGAGGGCTTCTTCGCGCGCCGCAGCAGGAAGTAATGCTCGATGCTCTGCGGCCAGGCCTTGAGCTTGACGCCCGGCAGGTGCATGCGCTCGGTGTAGCCCAGGGCGAGATCGACCGAGAGGTTCTCGAGGCCCGTTTCCAGCTCCTGCGAGCTCATCGAAAGCACGGCCGGCACGATGCCCGGATGGCGCTGCTGCAGCATCGCGGCAAAGCGCGACAGCATCGGGATCGCGGTGGGCACGGCGGCCATGCGCAGCCGCCCGCGCGGGTCGCCGGCTTCGCTGCGCAGCTCCTGCAGCAGCACCTCGTTGTCGCGCAGCATGCGCTGCGCCGTGGCCAGCACGCGCTCGCCTTCGTGCGTGAGGCCCACGTACACGCGGGAGCGCTTGACGATGACGACGCCGAACTCGCCTTCCAGCGCGCGCAGCGCGTTGGACAAGGCCGGCTGCGTGATGTGGCAGGCCTGCGCGGCGCGGCCGAAATGCTTGTGCTCGCTGAGTGCGACGAGGTAGCGCATCGAGGCGAGCAGGTTCATTGCGTGCGTCCTTTTTCTTCTTGCGGGCTCGCGTCCGGGGCGCCTGCGCAGGCCCTCGCCCTGCCCCGCCTCGGCCTCAGGTGTTCTTGCTGATCGAGATCGTCGGGAACTTCGCGGAAAAGTCCTTCGCCTTCTCCGCAATCCCCACCGCCACGCTGCGCGCCACGGCCTTGTAGAGCCCGGCCACCTCGCCGTCGGGGTCGGACACCACCGTGGGCGCCCCGCTGTCCGCCTGCAGCCGGATGTTGATGTCCAGCGGCAGCGCGCCCAGGTAGGCCATCTGGTACTCGGCCGCCATCTTCTTGCCGCCGTCGGCGCCGAAGATGTGCTCGGCATGGCCGCAGTTGGAGCAGATGTGCACCGCCATGTTCTCCACGATGCCCAGGATCGGCACGCCGACCTTCTCGAACATCTGGATGCCCTTGCGCGCGTCGAGCAGCGCAATGTCCTGCGGCGTGGTGACGATCACCGCGCCCGTCATCGGCACGCGCTGGCTCAGCGTGAGCTGGATGTCGCCGGTGCCCGGCGGCATGTCGACGATCAGGTAGTCGAGGTCTTTCCAGTTGGTCTGGCGCAGCAGCTGCTCGAGCGCCTGCGTGGCCATGGGGCCGCGCCAGATCATGGCCTGGTCGGCGTCGACCAGGAAGCCGATCGACATCACCTGCACGCCATGGCGCTCCTTGGGCTCCATGTTCTTGCCGTCGATGCTCTCGGGGCGCCCGTCCAGGCCCATCATCATGGGCTGGCTCGGGCCGTAGATGTCGGCGTCGAGCAGGCCCACGCTGGCGCCCTCGGCGGCCAGCGCCAGCGCCAGGTTGGCGGCCGTGGTGCTCTTGCCCACGCCGCCCTTGCCCGAGGCCACGGCCACGATGTTGCGCACGTTGGGCATCAGCTGCACGCCGCGCTGCACCGCATGGCTGATGACCTTGGTGACGATGTTGACCGACACGTTCTCCACGCCCGGCACGGCCTTGGCCGCGGCCACCAGCGACTTGCGGATGGCCGCGTGCTGGCTCTTGGCGGGGTAGCCGAGTTCGAGGTCGAACGAGACATCGCCCTCGGCGATCTGCAGGTTTTTGAGCGAGCGGGTCGCTGCGAATTCTTTGCCGGTGTTAGGGTCCGTGACGCTCTTGAGTGCGTCCATGAGCCCGTCGGGGGTGAGTGCCATTGATCAAACTCCTGAATGGCGGGTAGTCTATTCCGCCCGCCAAGCCCGTACCGGGACGCGCTCATTTCCCGTCCGAAAAACGCCGAAGAAGAAAAGACACCGACGCAATGCCCGAGACAAGCCCCGCCACCGGCCTGCTGCTGACAGGCGGCGGCGCCCGCGCCGCCTACCAGGTCGGCGTGCTCGAAGCCATCGCCGAGATCCGGCGCGACGCCGTGGCGGCGGGTGCGGCCATCGGCGGCGGCAACCCGTTCCAGATCATCACCGGCACCTCGGCCGGCGCCATCAACGCCGCGGCGCTGGCCTGCGGCGCCGACGACTTCGACCGCGTGGTCGCGCACATCGCGCAGGTCTGGGGCGAGTTCCGCGCCGAGCAGATCTACCGCGCCGACTCGCTCTCGGTGCTCGGCAGCGGCGCGCGCTGGCGCATGCTGCTCGGGCTGGGGCGCTTCGCGGCCAACTGGATGCGCATCAAGCCCAAGTCGCTGCTCGACAACACGCCGCTGGCCGGCCTGCTGCAACGCCTGGTGCCGCTGGACCGCCTGCCGACGCTCATGCAGCAGGGCCACGTGCAGGCGCTGGCGGTCACGGCCTCGAGCTACAGCTCGGGCGAGCACGTGACCTTCTTCGAGGCGGCCGTGCCGATGGAGCCCTGGGTGCGCTCGCAGCGCCTGTCGGTGCGCGACCGCATCACGCACGCGCACCTGATGGCCTCGTCGGCCATTCCCTTCGTGTTCCCGGCCACCGCGCTGCCGATGCCGCCGGGCCACACCGAGTACTTCGGCGACGGCTCGATGCGCCAGTCGGCGCCCATCGCGGCGGCGATCCACCTGGGCGCGCAGCGCATCGTGGTGATCGGCGCGGGCCGCATGCACGAGCCGCGCGACGAGGATGCGCCCAACACCCACAGCGGCTACCCGACCATGGCGCAGATCGCCGGCCATGCGCTGTCGAGCATCTTTCTGGATGCGCTGGCGGTCGACATCGAGCGCCTGCGCCGCATCAACCACACGCTGGGCCTGATCCCCGAAGAGGCGCGCGCCGCGAGTGCGCTGCGCCCGCTCGACCTGCTGGTGATCTCGCCGTCGGAGCGCATCGACATGATCGCGGCGCGCCACGTCGACGCGCTGCCGGGCGCCGTGCGGCACCTGCTGGGCGGCTCGAAGGTCGCGGCCGACGTGAAGGGCGGCGCGCTCGCCAGCTACCTGCTGTTCGAGTCGGCCTACACGCGCGAGCTCATGGCGCTGGGGCGCGCGGACGCGATGCGCCAGCGCGACGAGGTGCTGCGGTTCTTCGGGTGGGTGCCGACGTGACAGGGCACGCGGCCGGCTGACCTCGCGCCGCTCAGTCCGCCTCGTCCAACAGCCCCAGCACCACGTCCAGCAGCACGTTCGCGCCCTGCGCCAGGTCGGCGCTCGCCGTGTGCTCCTTCGGGTTGTGGCTGATGCCGCGCACGCTCGGCACGAAGACCATGGCGGCGGGCGCGATGCGCGCCATCATCTGCGCGTCGTGGCCCGCGCCCGAGGTCATGCGGCGGTGGCTCAGGCCGCGGGCGTGCGCGCTGGCCTCGACGAGGCGCACCAGCCGTTCATCGAACTGCACCGGCTCGAAGCGCGCCAGCGTGCGGGCTTCGATGGTCACGCCTTCGGTTGTTTCGAGTTGCCGCAGGTAGTCCGCCAACTCGCCTTCGGCGTCCTTCAGCGTCGCCTCGTCGGTGTGGCGCAGGTCGACCGTGAGCGTGGCGCGCGCGGCGATCACGTTGATGAGGTTGGGGTGCAGATCGATCGCGCCGACGGTCGCGACCTGGCTGCCGCCGTAGCGGCGCGCCAGCTCGCGCACGAACACCGCGATGGCGGCGGCGCAGTAGCCGGCGTCGTGGCGCAGGTGCATGGGCGTGGTGCCCGCGTGGTTCGACTGGCCGGTGACGACGATCTCCTGCCACGAGATGCCCTGCAGGTCGGCCACCGCGCCGATGGTGACGCCTTCGGCCTCCAGCACCGGGCCCTGCTCGATGTGCAGTTCGACGAACGCGTGCGGCACCAGCGCGCCGCAGGCCATGTCGCCCGCGTAGCCGATGCGCGCGAGTTCGTCGCCCAGCCGCGCGCCGTCGGTGGCGACGGTGTCGAGCGCCGCCTCGAGCGCCAGGCCGCCCGCGTGCACCAGCGAGCCCATCATGTCGGGCATGAAGCGCACGCCCTCCTCGTTGGTGAACGCGGCGACCACGAAGGGGCGCAGCGTCTGGCGCTGGCGTTCGTTGAGCCAGCGCACCACCTCCAGGCCGGCCAGCACGCCGTAGTTGCCGTCGTAGCGCCCGCCCGTGGCGACGGTGTCGATGTGGGAGCCGGTCATCACGGGCTTCGCATCGGGCAGCTGGCCGGGGCGGATGCCGAAGATGTTGCCGATGCGGTCGATGCGCACGGTGAGGCCCAGGTCGCGCATCCATTGCACGAGCCGATCGCGGCCCGCGCGGTCGGCGTCGGTGAGCGCGATGCGGCAGACGCCGCCTTGCGCGGTCGCGCCGATGGCGGCGTGCGCGTCGATGCGCGCCATCAGTGCGGCTTCGGCGATGCCTTCGCGTTGCAGCCATTGCGTCTGCGCCGCCACGACTTCTTCGCCTGTGTGGCCGGTCAGCGCGCGGTACACGCCGGGCGCGGTCGCGCCTTCGGTGCTGAACAGCAGCACGCGCGAGCTGGCGTCGAGGCCGGCGGCGCGCGCCAGTTCGGGGTCGGCCGCGAGCACCTGCAGCGCCGCGAGGCCGGCCGCACCGGATTCGCCGACCAGCACGGGCACGTCGCCCGCCTCGCCGGCGGCGAAGGTGCGCATGGCGTGCTCGGCGTCGGCATCGGTGACGGTCATGAAGAGGTCGACCGAGGGTTGCAGGAAGCGCCACGCGAGCGGCGAGGTCTCGCCGCAGGCCAGCCCCGCCATCACCGAATCGACGCTGCCGGTGGCGCGGTCGGGCCGGCCGCTGCGCGCGCTCTGCAGCAGGCAGTCGGCCTGCTCGGGCTCGACGACGATCAGCGTCGGCCGCGCGGCGCCGTAGCGCTCCCAGAAATGACTGGCCATGCCCGCCGCGAGCCCGCCGACGCCGCCCTGCACGATGACGTGGGTGAAGGGGCACGGCGCGCCGGGCGCGGTGTTCTCGAGCAGCTCGTCGACGAGGATGCCGTAGCCCTGCATCACGTCGCGCGGAATCTCTTCGTAGCCTTCGTAGGAGGTGTCGGAGACCACCTCCCAGCCGTTCACCCGGGCCAGGCGCGCGGCCTCCTCGACCGAGGCGTCGTAGTTGCCGGCGATGCGCACGATCTCGGCGCCGAGCGCGGCGATGGGCGCCTCGCGCTCTTCGCTGACCTGCGCGTGCAGCACGATCACGCAGCGGCAGCCCATGCTCTGCGCCGCCGCGGCCAATGCGCGGCCGTGGTTGCCGTCGGTCGCGCTGATGACGACGAAGTCGCGCAGCGCCTCGGCATGCCGGCCCGCGAACAGGTCGGCCGGTGTCCAGCCCCGCTCGGGCCAGCGGCGCAGCACGAGCCGCAGCAAGGCCACGGGCGCGCCCAGCACCTTGAAGCTGCCGAGCGCGGAGCGGCGCGATTCGTCCTTCACGACCACCTGCGCGATGCCCAGTTGTGCGGCGAGCCGGGGCAGCGGCCACGCCGGCGTCGGCTGCGGCGAGAGCCGGTCCCAGGTGGACAGCCACTGGCGGCTCTCGCGGCCGCGTGCGATGTTCATGACGGCCTGCAGGGCCGCGTCGTAGCCGCGCCGTTGCGCGTGAGGGTTGGCGAAGAGCATGGGAAGAAAACCGGAAAGGAAGAATGGATCAGGCGGCGGTGCGCACGGGAAGCCGCTGGCGCACGATCTGCGCGAAGTAGCGCGCGCCCGTGGTCAGCACCGCGTCGTTGAAGTCGTAGCGGCCGTTGTGCAGCGGCGTGCCGCCGGGCTCGCCCTCGGCGCCGTTGCCCAGGAAGACGAAGGCGCCCGGCACGGCGCGCAGGAAGGCGCCGAAGTCTTCCGAGATCATCATCGGCGCCACATTCGCATCGACCTTTTCGGCGCCCACCACGGCCGTGGCGGCGGCCACCGCGGTCGGCACGCATTCGGCCCAGTTCACGGTGGGCGCGAACTCGTGCGTGTAGCTGAACGTGCACTCCGCGCCGTGCATGCGGCAGATGCCTTCGCTGATCTCGCGCATGCGCGTCTCGAGCATGCGCTGCACGGCCGGGTCGTAGCTGCGCGTGTCGCCCTTGATGACCACGTTCGACGGAATCGCGTTGCGGATGCCGTCGGTGATGAACTCGGTGCACGACACCACGGCCTGCGCGCCGGGGTCGAGCGTGCGCGAGACGATGGTCTGCAGCGCCAGCACGATCTGCGCGCCGATCACGATCGGGTCGATGCCCATGTGCGGCCGCGCGGCATGCGTGCCCCGGCCGTGGATGTGGATGACGAAGTTGTCCTCGCTCGCCATCAGGCCGCCCGCGCGCGTGGCGAAGGTGCCGGCGGGCAGGCCGGGCATGTTGTGCAGGCCGTAGATCTCGTCGACCGGAAAGCGTTCGAACAGGCCGTCGTCCATCATGGCGCGGGCGCCGCGGCCGTGTTCTTCGGCGGGCTGGAAGATGAAGCGCACGGTGCCGTCGAAATCGCGCCGCTCGCGCAGCAGCTGCGCCGCGCCGAGCACCATCGCCATGTGGCCGTCGTGGCCGCAGGCGTGCATGCGCCCGGGCGTGCCGGAGGCGTACGGCCGCTCGGTCGCCAGCTCGGTGATGGCCAGCGCGTCCATCTCGGCGCGCAGGCCGATCACGCCCGTCCCGCTGCCCACCGTGAGGCTGGCGACCAGCCCGGTGCCGCCGATGCCGGTGTGCACCTCGAGCCCCAGCGCCCGCAGCGCGCTGGCAATGAAGGCCGAGGTCTTCGCCTCCTCGAAGCCGGTCTCGGGCATCGCATGCAGCTGGTGCCGCCAGCCGGCCAGCTGGTCGCGCAGGGGTGCGTCTGGAAACTTCATGGCGAGATGCTATTGACAACGCAGCGGGACAGGTGCGCAAAATGAGCCGCTGCCACGCAACGTTTTTGCGTGAAGCCCGCCCTTTCTCATGACACCCCTCGACGCCCTCGACCTGCGCCTGCTCGAACTGATCCAGGCCGACAGCCGCCTCTCGCAGGGCGAACTGGGCGAGCGCATCCACCTGTCGACGGCGGCGGTGAACCGCCGGCTCAAGCGCCTGCGCGACGAGGGCGTGATCCAGCGCCACGGCGCCGTGCTGTCGCCCGCCGCGCTCGGGCACCCGCTCACCATCGTGGTCGAGGTCGAGGCCGAGAGCGAGCAGATCGAACGGCTCGACGCCATGAAGCAAAGCTTTCGCGACTGCCCGCAGGTGCAGCAGTGCTACTACGTGACGGGCGAGTGGGACTTCATCCTCGTGTGCGTGGTGCGCGACATGGCGCAGTACACGGCGCTCACCCGCCAGCTGTTTTTCCAGAGCAACAACGTCAAGCGCTTTCGCACGCTGGTGACGATGGACCCGGTGAAGGTGAGCCTGGATGTGCCGGTGTCGGCGGGGAGCTGAGGGCGCGGGCTCAGGCGGCGCGCGGCGTCACGAGCCCAGGCCGAACAGCGCCAGCAGGCCCAGAACGAACCAGCCGGCCTTCTTGGCGCTGTCGGCGCTTTCCTTCGAGATCGGCCACAGCCTGGCGCGGCGCCAGGCCCGGAAGTTGTTCGCCACCGCCAGGCCCACGCCAAGCAAGAGCAGCGGCGCCATGTCCCATGCGGCCGCTGCGATGCCCGACAGCACGATGATGGCATGTTCCATGCGGCAGCGCCGATGCCCGACAACACGATGATCAACAGGCCCGCCGTCCAGATGCCGTTCGAGGTGCTGGCCAGCACATGCGAGAGCTTGCCGCAGCGCCCGCACGCCGCCGGCGAGCCGCGGCTCGAAAGGCGCTTGGCCATGGCGGCGATGCCCGGCTGGCGGCAATGGGGACAGGCGTAGGTCATGCGGCTCCCGCGAACGACGTGGAAGCCGACGATAGCCGATGGGCTCAGCGCGCCGACAGCATCGACCGCAGCATCAACAGCACCGCGCCGACGATCGGCGCCAGCGCCAGCAGCCGGCCGGGTTCGAAGGCCAACCCTGCGACAGCGCCGACAAGGCAGCCAGCCTTGACCCACATCGGCACCGCGCCCCAGCCACGCCGATGGGTCACGGCAAGCGCGAGCAGCGCGACCCAGCCGATCGCACCGCCGAGGACCGACAGCGTCCAGCTCAGCAGGTAGAACGCCGAGTCCGCGTCGCGGAACGCGAGCGCGGTGCCCAGGCCGCGCCAGGTGTGCCACCAGCCGTCGAACAGCAGGAAGCCGGTGGCCGAGGCGGCCCACCAGAAGAAGGCGTAGAGGCTGGTCACGCCGGCCAGGGCCGCCAGCCCGCCCAGCAGGCGGCGGGTGATGTCGTCGAAGGGCGCGGGGTCGCGCCAGGTGGCCGTTTGTCCGTGGTCCATGCTCGGAGCTCCATTGGTTCGCAATGGGTCCGACGGTAGGCAGCGAATGTGCGGGCTGGATGAAGCCTGTGTGAAGCGCGGTATCAGGCTGTCGGCGCGTCGGGCGCAATGCCCAGTTCCGCGCACACGCGCCCCAGCAGCGCCTTCAGCGACGCCACCTCGGCCTCCAGCCGCGCCACGTTGGCCTTGAGCGCCGCGACCTCGCCGAGCGAATCGCCGTGCGTGGCGAAGGCGCTGTCGCCCGAGGCGCCCGGCCCCGCCACCTCTTCCGCCGGCGGCCCGCTCAGCAGGTGCGCCCAGCGGCTTTCGCGCGCGCCCGGCAGGCGCGCCAGCTTCACCACCAGCGCACCGGCTGGCCGTTCGGCGAGTTCGTTGAGGAAGCCCTCGACCGACGAGATGTCGGCGAAGTTGTGCATGCGGTCGCAGGCGATGCGCAGCTCGCCGGCCGTTTGCGGGCCGCGCAGCATCAGCACGGTGAGCAGGATCACCGACTGCGACGGAATGCGCAGCACGCGGTCGGTGTTGTGCTCGTAGCGGAAGGCGCGCCCGCCGCTGGTCTCGGCCACGAGGCTGTAGCCCTTCAGGCTGTCGATGGCGGCCTGCACCTGCGACTCGCTGAGTTCGAGCACCGGGTTGCGGCTGGTCTTCTGGTTGCAGCCCGACACCAGCGAGTTGAGCGTGAGCGGGTAGCTGTCGGGCACGGTGCGCTGCTTTTCGGCCAGCACGCCGAGGACGCGGGTTTCGAGGAGGGACAGGACGGGCAGCGGTGTGGACATGGCTCTGGGAGAAAGGGCAGAAGTGAAAAGGCAACCGGGCCTCAGGGCGCCACCACGGCCAGCATCGGCCCGAGGTCGCGCACGAAGTCGTTGCGCTGCAGTGTCTTCGAATAGATCGCCGACACGGTGCCGTCGAGGTACAGCGCGTCGCGGCAATGCAGCACGTCGCGCAAGTACAGCGCGAAGTCGTAAAAGTTCACCGGCGTCTCGGCGAGGACGAAGACCGCGGTGGTGCCCGACACGCACACGCCGTTGCGGGTCTTGCGCGAATCCGAATTCGGAATGAGCGCCGGGTGCACCGCGCCGTGGCGCAGCAGCAGCGGGCCCGACTGGGTCGCCAGCTGCACGCCGCCCTTCGCGGCGATCGCCGGGTACTCCGACGCCTCGACGATGCGCGGCCCCTCGGCCGTCACCAGGAACACGCCGTTGGGCTTGCGAAAGAAATTGCCGACGCCGTCGGCCAGGTTCAAAGGTGCTTCCTCGCGGCCTTCGCGCACCAGCAGCCCGACGGGTGCGAAGTCGGCGTGGTACATGCCGGCGTTCGCCGCGAACAGCAGTTGCTTGTGGCGCGCCTTCAGCCAGGCCTCGAGCCGGTCGAAGCGCTTGAAGGCGGCGCCGGTGTCGTCGTTCAGGAACAGCGCGAGCTTGTCGGTGCGCAGGTCGACCTTGACGACGGTGTAGCGCGGCGGCGCGTCCACGGCGCCGGCGGCGGACCACGCCAGGCCGGCGAGCAGGAAGACCAGCGCAGGCAGCAGCAGTTTTTTCATGCGACCTGCACTGTCTGCTTTTCTCAACCGCCGTTGATGCGCGCGACCAGCGCCTTCGTGAAGGCCGCCGTGCCGGCGCTGCCGCCGAGGTCGCCGGTGCGCACGTTGTCCAGGTTGAGCGTCTGGTCGATGGCGGTGCGCAGGCGCGTGGCCAGCTCGGGCCGCTTGACGTGGTCGAGCATGAGCGCGGCCGCCAGCAGCAGCGCGGTCGGGTTGGCGATGCCCTTGCCGGCGATGTCGGGCGCCGAGCCGTGCACGGCCTCGAAGATCGCGGCGTTGGTGCCGATGTTGGCGCCGGGCGCCATGCCCAGGCCGCCGACCAGGCCGGCCACGAGGTCCGAGAGGATGTCGCCGAACAGGTTGGTGGTCACCAGCATGTCGAACTGCCAGGGGTTGAGCACCAGCTTCATCGCGCAGGCGTCGATGATCACGGTGTCGAGCTCGAACTGGCCCTTGTACTTCTCTTCGTACAGGTCCAGGCCGGTCTCCAGGAAGATGCCGGTGAGCGCCTTCATGATGTTGGCCTTGTGCACCAGCGTGACCTTCTTGCGGCCGGTGGCCACGGCGGTGTCGAACGCGTATTCGAGGATGCGGCGGCTGCCCTTGCGGGTGTTGACGCCGGTGGCCATGGCCACGGCGTGCGGGTCGCCGTCGATGGGCACGTAGTGCTCGTGGCCGATGTACAGGCCCTCGAGGTTCTCGCGCACCACGGTCAGGTCGATGTTGTCGTAGCGCCCGCCCGGGATGATGGTGCGTGCGGGGCGCAGGTTGGCGTACAGCTGGAACTCCTCGCGCAGGCGCACGTTCGACGAGCGGTAGCCGCCGCCCGAAGGGGTTTCGAGCGGGCCCTTGAGCGCCAGGCGGGTGCTGCGGATGCTGTCCAGCGTGGCCTTGGGCAGCGGGTCACCCGAGGCCTTGACGCCGCCCAAGCCGGCGATCTGGGTGTCCCACACGAAAGGCGCCTTCAGCGCGTCGAGCGCCGCCAGGGTCGCGTCGACGATCTCGGGGCCGATGCCGTCGCCGGGGATGAGGGTTGCGGGGATCGAGGTGGTCATCGGCGGCGGCTCACTTTCAGTAAAGAGGCTGCGAGCATACGTCGCACGGGCGACACCCCCGTGGGCCTAGGGGTCACTCCGGGTACCCCGCCGGCGCCCCCGCGGCCTTCGGGGTCACTCCGGGTACCCCGCCGGCGGGGTGAGCAGCCCCATGGCGGCGGCTGCGGGACGGGCCGCCTAAAATGCCCGGTTCCCGGACGCGGCCCCTGGCCGCCTCCACGGGCCCCGCGCCCCTTCCGTTCGTCACTCCCGAAAGCGCCCTCCCCGATGTCCGCCCCGCGCAAGCTCTTCGTCACCACCGCCCTGCCGTATGCCAACGGCAAGTTCCACATCGGCCACATGATGGAATACATCCAGGCCGACATCTGGGTGCGGAACCAGCGAATGAATGGCGCCGACGTCAACTTCGTGTGCGCCGACGACGCGCACGGCGCGGCCATCACCATCGCGGCCGACAAGGCCGGCGTGACGCCGCAGGCCTTCGTGGCCGAGATCGCCGCAGGCCGCAAGCCCTACCTCGACGGCTATCACATCGCCTTCGACAACTGGCACTCGACCGACGCGCCCGAGAACCACCAGCTGGCGCAGGACATCTACCGCGACCTGCGCGCCAACGGCCTCATCGAGACCAAGAGCGTCGAGCAGTTCTACGACCCGGCCAAGGGCATGTTCCTGGCCGACCGCTTCATCAAGGGCGAGTGCCCCAACTGCCACTCGAAGGACCAGTACGGCGACAACTGCGAGGTGTGCGGCGCCGTGTACGCGCCCACCGAGCTGATCAACCCGTACTCGGCGCTGTCGGGCGCCAAGCCCGAGCTGCGCAGCTCGGAGCACTTCTTCTTCAAGCTGTCGGACCCGCGCTGCGAGGCCTACCTGAAGGAATGGACCGCCGCCCCCGGCCACGTGCAGCCCGAGGTGCAGAACAAGATCCGCGAGTGGCTCTACAAGGACGACGAAGGCAAGGGCGGCCTGGGCGACTGGGACATCAGCCGCGACGCCCCCTACTTCGGCATCGAGATCCCCGATGCGCCGGGCAAGTACTTCTACGTGTGGCTCGACGCGCCCGTGGGCTACCTGGCCTCGCTGAAGAACCTGCTGGACAAGCGCTGCATCGAGCTGGGCGGCGACGGCATCTCGTACACCGAGTACATGGCCGACCCCGAGCTGGAGCAGGTGCACTTCATCGGCAAGGACATCATCACCTTCCACACGCTGTTCTGGCCCGCGATGCTGCATTTCAGCGGCCGCAAGGCGCCCAACGCCGTGTACGTGCACGGCCACCTGACGGTGAGCGGCGAGAAGATGAGCAAGAGCCGCGGCACCGGCATCGACCCGCTCAAGTACCTGTCGATCGGGCTCGACCCCGAGTGGCTGCGCTACTACATCGCCGCCAAGCTCAACGGCCGCAACGAGGACATCGACTTCAACCCCGACGACTTCGTGGCGCGCGTGAACAGCGACCTCGTGGGCAAGTACATCAACATCGCCAGCCGCGCGGCCGGCTTCATCGGCAAGCGCTTCGGCGGCCAGCTCGGTGCGGTGTCGGCCGACGGCGAAACGCTGCTGTCGACGCTGCGCGCCGCGGCCACGCAGGTGCAGTCGCTGTACGACGGCCGCGACTACGCCCGCGCGCTGCGCGAGGTGATGGCGCTGGCCGACAAGGTGAACGAGTACGTCGACCAGAACAAGCCCTGGGAACTGGCCAAGAAGGAAGGCGCCGAGGCGCGCCTGCACGACGTGTGCACGGTGTGCATCGAGGCCTTCCGCCTGCTCACGCTGTACCTGAAGCCCGTGCTGCCGGCGCTGGCCGTGAACGTCGAGGCCTTCCTGAAGATCGCGCCGCTCACCTGGGCCGACGCCGCGCAGGCCCTGCCGGCCGGCCACGCCATCGGCGACTACAAGCACCTGATGCAGCGCGCCGACCCCAAGCAGGTCGACAAGCTGTTCGACGTGCCCGAAGCGGCAGCCGCCGCGCCTGTGGCCGCGGAAGCGCAGGAGCTGCCCGGCGGCGAAGCCATCGCGCCGACCATCACCATCGACGACTTCGCGAAGATCGACCTGCGCATCGCGAAGATCGTGGCCTGCGAGAAGGTCGAGGGCTCGACCAAGCTGCTGCGCCTGACGCTCGACGCGGGCGAAGGCAAGACGCGCAACGTGTTCAGCGGCATCGCCTCGGCCTACCAGCCGGAGCAGCTCGTGGGCAAGCTCACGGTGCTGGTCGCCAACCTCGCGCCGCGCAAGATGAAATTCGGCGTCAGCGAAGGCATGGTGCTGGCCGCGAGCCATGGCGACGAAAAGGCCCACCCGGGCATCCACGTGCTCGAGCCCTGGGCGGGCGCGACGCCGGGCATGCGCGTGCGCTGACCCGAAGACAGACGCAAAGAAGAACTAGCCGAACTTGTTGTTCAACACGAGGTCGGCGAACACCTTGCCGCCCACCGAGATGTGGTCGCGCATCGCCTCCGCGGCGTTGTCCGCGTGGCCTTTCAGAATCCACTCGACCACCCGTTCGTGCTCCCGCTGTGAAGCGGCGAGCCGGCCGGGCTTCTCGAACATCCGCCCACGGTAGGCCGAGATGCGCAGCCGCACGGTCTGCGCCTGCTCCACGATGAAGGGGTTGCCGCTGGCGCGGTAGATCACGTCGTGCAGCGCGGCGTTGGCCTGCTGGTAGGCCTCGGCGTCGTCCGCCTGCGCCTGCGCGGCGGTGCCGGCCAGGGCACGCAGCAGCTCCTCGCGCAGCGCCGGGCCGATGCGCAGCGCGGCCAGCCGCGCCAGCACGCCTTCGAGCTCGCCGAGCGCTTCCATCATCGCCACCAGTTCGTTCGCCCGCAGCTGGCGCACGTAGATGCCGGTGCGCGGAACGATGTCGACCAGCCCGCGCGCACTGAGCAGCAGCAGCGCCTCGCGCACCGGCGTGCGCGAGGTGTTGAAGCTCAGGGCCAGGGCCTTTTCGTCGATGGCCATGCCGGGCGACAGCACGCCGCCCAGGATGTCTTGTTCGAGCCGGGCGCGGATGCGGTCCTGCAGGCTGTGGGTGTCGAGGGTTTTCGCGGGTTGCATGGCGATCTGGATATTAGCTAACCTTACAGATATATCAATTCATCTGTTTGGTACATCAATGTCTCCCACCCTCGCGATCGACGGCCACGTGGCCTACCTGACGCTGCACCGTCCCCAGGCCGCCAACAAGCTCACGCCGGACGATCTTCCCGTGCTGATCCAGCATGTGGACACAGTGAACCGCACGCCCGAGGTGCTGGTGCTGGTCCTGCGCGCCGAGGGCAAGTACTTCTGCAGCGGATTTGATATATCAGAGGTGGCCACCCAGAGCCAGACCGAGGGCCGCAGCTTCGGCGAGATGGTCGATGTGTTCGAAAACTGCCGCGCCGTCACCATCGCGGCGGTGCACGGCGGCGTCTACGGCGGCGCGACCGACCTCGTGCTGGCCTGCGACTTCCGCGTGGGCGCCCGCAGCGCCGAGATGTTCATGCCGGCCGCCCGGCTCGGCCTGCACTACTACCAGAGCGGCATGGAGCGCTACGTGTCGCGGCTGGGGCTGGACACGGCCAAGCGCCTCTTTCTCACCGCCGAGAAGCTCGACGGCGCCGCCATGCGCGACTGCGGCTTTCTCACGCAGCTGGTCGACGACGCCGCCGCGCTCGACACCGAGGTGCAGCGCCTGCGCACCGTGCTCGCCGGCATGGCGCCGCTGGCGCTGCTGGGCATGAAGAAGCACCTGAACCAGATCGCGCGCGGCACCGCCGACGCGGCCGCGATCTCGCGCGAGGTGCAGCGCACCGTCGCCTCCGAAGACCTCGCCGAGGGCGGCCGGGCCTGGCGCGAGAAGCGCACGCCGGTGTTCCAGGGCCGCTGAGCGCGCCCGCCCCTTCCCCACACAAGACCCAGGAGACAACCCATGAAGCAAGAACTGCGAGCCCTCTCGTTCGCCGCCGCCGCGCTGCTGGCCTCGGCCGGCGCACTGGCCGACACCTATCCCTCGCGCCCGATCACGCTGCTGGTGGGCTTCCCCGCCGGCGGCGGCGCCGACACCGTGGCGCGCATCGTCGGCGACAAGCTGGGCAAGCTGCTCGGCCAGCCGATCGTCATCGACAACAAGCCGGGCGCCGGCACCACCATCGCGTCCGACCAGGTCGCGCGCGCCGCGCCCGACGGCTACACGCTGCTGCTGGGCAGCGCCAACCTCTACGGCAGCGACAAGCTGCTCTACAAGAGCGTGAAATACGACGGTGCAAAGAGCTTCGTGCCGATCTCGCGCTGGAGCTCCGCGCCGATGCTGCTCGCGGTGAACAAGGACGTGAGCGCCAAGACCGTGCAGGCGCTGATCGCCGAGGCGCGGCAGAACCCCGGCAAGCTGGCGTACTCGTCGTCGGGCGCGGGCGTGGTGACGCACCTGGCGGGCCTGTCGTTCGAGAAGGCGGCCGACGTGCAGATGCTGCACGTGCCGTACAAGGGCGGCGCGCCGTCGATCCAGGCCGTGGCCGCGGGCGACGTGCAGCTCACCTTCGGCACGCCGCCCTCGGTGCTGCCGATGGCGCAGGGCCAGAAGCTGCGCGTGCTGGCCGTCACCTCGGGCCAGCGCTCGCCGCTCTTTCCCGACGTGCCCAGCGTGGCCGAGGCCGGCGTGAAGGGCTACGACTACACCTTCTGGTTCGGCCTCTTCGGCCCGGCCGGCCTGCCGCCGGAGGTGGCGCAGAAGCTGTTCGACGCCAGCGTGGCGGCGCTGAACGACCCCGAGGTCAAGGCGCGGATGGAGAAGTCGGGCAACGAGTCGGCGCCCTCGAAGTCACTGGCCGAATTCCGTGCCTGGGCCTTGGCCGAAGGCGCGAAGTCGAAGGAACTCACCGAGCGCTCGGGCGCGAGCGTCGAATGAGCACGCACGCACCCAAGGCAGGCCCGCTGCAGGGCTTCACCGTCATCGACCTCACGCGCGTGCTCGCGGGCCCGTACTGCACGCTGCTGCTCGCCGACCTGGGCGCGCGCGTCATCAAGGTGGAACAACCCGGCCTGGGCGACGACGCGCGGCAGATCGGCCCCTTCGTCGAGGGCGACTCGGCCTACTTCATGTCGGTCAACCGCAACAAGGAGTCGATCGCGCTCGACCTGAAGGCGCCGGCCGACCGCGCGGTCTTCGAGCAGCTGCTGGCCACGGCCGACGTGCTGGTCGAGAACTTCCGGCCCGGCACGATGGAAAAGCTGGGCTACGACTGGCCGACGCTGCACGCGCGCTTTCCGAAACTGGTGTTCACCTCGGTCTCCGGCTTCGGCCAGACGGGCCCCTACAGCAGGCGCCCCGCCTACGACATGGTGGTGCAGGCGATGGGCGGCATCATGAGCCTCACCGGCCACCCGGGCGCGCCGCCGACGCGCGTGGGCGTGTCGATCGGCGACCTGGGCGCCGGGCTGTACGCGGCCGTCGGCACGCAGGCCGCGCTGCTGCAGCGCGGGCGCACCGGGCTGGGGGACCGGGTCGACGTGGCCATGCTCGACTGCCAGGTCGCGCTGCTCGAGAACGCGATCTCGCGCATGGAGGCCGAGGGCCGCGCGCCGGGGCCGATCGGCTCGCGGCACCCGTCGATCACGCCCTTCGACGTGTTCCGCGCGGCCGACGGCTGGTTCGTGATCGCGGCGGGCAACGACGCGCTGTTCCAGCGCCTGTGCACTGCGCTCGAGCTGCCCGCGCTCGCCGGGGACGCGCGCTTTGCCACCAACCCGGCGCGCTGCCAGCACCACGAAGCGCTCAAGCAACTGCTCGAAGAGCGCCTGTCGACCGCGCCCTGCGCGCACTGGCAGGCGCTGCTGATGCAGCACAACATCCCCACCGGCGACTACAACGACGTGGCCGCGGTGGTGAACGACCCGCAGGTGCAGGCGCGCGAGATGCTGGTGCAGGTGCGCACGCAGGGCGGCCAGCCGCTCACGGTGGCGGGCAACCCGGTGCACGTCGGCGGGCTGCGTACGCAGGTGCGGCGGCAACCGCCACGGCTGGATCAGGACCGCGAGGCGATCCTGGCGTCGCTCGCCCGATCCAGCGCTGCGGGTGCAGAATCCGCCCATGCAACGCAGTGACCGCCTCCGCCCCCTCGTCCTTTCCGCGCTCGGCCTCGCGGGTGCGCTGCTGCTGAGCGGCTGCGCGGTGGTCAGCGTCGCGAGCACCGCCGTGAGCGTGGGCGCCGGCGCGGTCGGCCTCGCGGCCGATGCCGCCATCGGCACCGCGCGCATCACCGGCAAGGCCGTGGGCGCGGCGGCCGACGCGGTGATTCCCGACAGCAAGGCGCCGCATGTGCGCCAGTTCCTCGTCGCGGTAGGCCTGCAGCGGCTTGGCTGCTTCGTCGCGGGCACGCGCCGCCTGCTTGTCCGCCAGGCGCGCGGCCAGGTCCGGCGATGCCGCCAGTTGCGCGGCCAGCCGGCCGACCTCGTCACCCAGTTCTTCCGGCGCGGCCTGCAGCACGCGCTGCGCCAGGCCCAGCGCCACCGCGCGCTTGGCGCTCACGGGCAGCGCCGACTGCGTGAGCCGCGCGGCCTCGTCGGCGCCCACGCGGCGCGGCAGGCTGTAGGTCCAGTACTCGGAGCCGTGCAGGCCCATGAGCTTGTAGTGCGGGTTGAGCACCACGCCGTCGCGGCACCACACCTCGTCGGCCGCGAGCGCGAGCATCACGCCGCCGGCCGCGGCATTGCCGCCCAGCGCGGCCACGGTGAGGCGGTCGGTGGTCGTGAGCACGGCCTCGACCAGGTCGTTCATGGCGTGGATGTTGGCCCACGACTCCTCGGCCGGATCGGCCGCCGCCTCGATCACGTTCAGGTGGATGCCGTTGGAGAAGAAGTCGCGCAGCCCGCCCAGCACCAGCACCGAGGTCGGCCGGGTGCAGGCGAAGCGGTAGGCAGCCAGCAGACGCCGGCATTGCGCGGTGCTCATGGCCCCGCCCGCGAACGAGAAGTTCAGCACGCCGACCGGCCCGTGCTCGCGGTAGCGGATGTCGGTCCAGGTGCGGCGGCCAGCGGGCAACTCGAGCGGCGCGGCCACCTCGGGCAGGCCGGCAGGCAATCGCGCGCCCAGCGCCTCGACGGCCGGCAGCTTGTAGCTCGGCAGGCCGGAACCCGGCTCGCGCCAGGGCCGCAGCTGGGTGAGCCAGACCGCGCCGTCGACGGTGGCGCGGCAGACGGCGCCGGCGCGGGTGGCGATCAGTTCGCCGGGCGTGCCGCGCAACTCGTCCTCGGCATGGCCACCGTGCAGGAACCACGCCGTGCCCAGCAGCTCGTCGAGCACGCCGGGCTGCGAATCGGCCGCGCGCAGCTGCCGCAGCACCGATTCGGTGGTCTGCGTGGCCCAGTCGATGCGGCGCTCGGCCTGCTTCATGAAGGGCCGCCAGCCGGCGGCGAGGTCGGCCGCCTTCTGCCGCTTCGGCTTGTAGGTGCCCGAGGCGAAGCGCTCGACGGCCAGCAGCACGGCGTCGACGGCGGCATCGGCCACCTCGCCGCGGTACAGGTCGCTCTTGCCGGCCTGCGGCGGCACCTTCAGCGGCGACCAGGCCCAGACATCGCCCGCGTCCATCTCGGCCACGGCCTCGAGCACGGTGACGCCCCAGCTGTCGACGCCGCCCTGCAGCGTCCGGTCGAGCGAGGACGGGCCCCGGTCGCCGGGCGGGCCCGGGTGCACGATCAGGCAGGTGTGGGCGCGCCAGACGTCCTCGGGAATCGCGGAGGTCAACATCGGCGCGACGATCAACGCCGGCGCGTGCTGGCGCACGGCTTCACGCAGCGCCTCGTCGTCGCCGAGCGCCAGCACGATGCCTGCGGTGTGGCCCCGGTCCTGGAGCTCGGCCAGCACGCGCTGCGTGAGGCTGTTGAACGCGCTCGCGACGAGCAGGATGTGCATGGGCGACCTCATTGACGTTTGTTTCTAAACGTCAAAAATGTATCTTTCAGCCTCGCCGCCGATAAGCTGACTGAAAGTACTCACCGCCGGGAAATCGCCGGGCCGCCGCGACGGCCGGGCCACAATGACCGCACATGTCGTCGCCGCTGAACCTCACCCGCTTTCGCCCCCGCCTGCTGGACACGATGGCCGGCTACGACCGGGGGCGGTTCCTGGGAGACCTCGGCGCGGGCGCCACGGTGGGCATCGTGGCGCTGCCGCTGGCCATGGCCTTTGCCATCGCCTCGGGGCTCAAGCCCGAGGCGGGCATCTGGACGGCGATCATCGCGGGCTTCCTGATCTCGCTGCTGGGCGGCTCGGCCGTGCAGATCGGCGGCCCGGCGGGCGCGTTCATCGTGATCGTCTACGGCATCGTCGAGCGCTACGGCGTGGCCAACCTGCTGATCGCCACCGCCTGCGCGGGCGTGCTGCTGTTCATGGCGGGGCTGTTCGGGCTCGGGCGGCTGGTGCGCTTCGTGCCGCTGTCGATCGTGGTGGGCTTCACCAACGGCATCGCGGTGCTGATCCTGCTGTCGCAGCTCAAAGACCTGCTGGGCCTCACGGTGGAGCGCATGCCGGCCGACGTGTTCTCGCAGCTGCACGCGATGGCGCTGCGGCTGGACACCTTCAACCCGCACGCCTTCGCGCTCGGGCTGGCCTGCGTGCTCGGGCTGCTGGCGTGGTCGCGGCTGTTTCGCGGCGACTCGGCGCTGGCGCGTGCGGTGCAGCGCGTGGGCGGGCGCTGGGTGCAGACGCGCCCGGTGCAGATCATCGGGCGCATCCCGGGGCCGATCGTCGCGCTGGTGTCGCTCACGCTGGTGTCGTGGGGCTTCGCGCTGCCGGTGGAGACCATCGGCACGCGCTTCGGCGGCATTCCCGAGGGCGTGCCGGCCTTCGCGCTGCCCGATTTCTCGTGGGAGACCGTCAAGCAGCTGGTGACGCCGACGCTGACCATCGCGCTGCTCGGCGCCATCGAGTCGCTGCTGTGCGCGCGCGTGGCCGACCAGGTCAGCGGCCAGCCGCGCCACGACCCGAACCAGGAGCTGATGGCACAGGGCATCGCCAACCTGGTCACGCCCTTCTTCGGCGGCATGCCGGCCACGGGCACCATCGCGCGCACCGTGACCAACATCCGCTCCGGCGGCAGCTCACCGATTGCGGGCATCGTGCATGCGGTCACGCTGCTGGTCGTGGTGCTGCTGGCGGCGCCGCTGGCGCGCCATGTGCCGCTCGCGGTGCTGGCGGGCATCCTGGTGTTCGTGGGGCTGAACATGGGCGAATGGCGCGAGTTCACGCCCGGCCAGCTGCGCCACTTCAGCCGCCACTACCGGCTGCTGATGCTCGGCACCTTCTTCCTCACGGTGGTGTTCGACCTCACGGTGGCGGTGCAGGTGGGCATCGTGCTGGCGTGCGCGCTCTTCATCCGGCGCATGAGCGGGCTGTTCAGCGTCGAGCTGGTGACGCTGCAGCCGCCGGTGCTCACCTACCGGCTGTACGGCGCCATGTTCTTCGGCGCGGCGGCCAAGCTCGACGAAGCAGTGAACGCCGCGGAGCGCGCACCGCGCGGCATGACGCTGGTGCTCGACGCCACGCACCTGATCTACATCGATGCCACCGGCGTCGATGCGCTGCGGCAGTTGCACCGGGCGGTGCTGGCGCGCGACGGGCTGCTGCGCATCGAGTCGCTGCAGCCGCAGCCGCTCGAGGTGCTGGAGCG
>RCUJ01000334.1_pt1 | contig 27748 bp, 24 predicted proteins | sample 2166321 | NCBI WGS metagenome assembly RCUJ01 (sample SAMN09932808, study PRJNA488358) | compost metagenome | feature: garden; material: soil; isolation source: compost soil in an enriched community after 118 h of incubation | place: Germany: Experimental Botanical Garden Goettingen | collected... | reverse complement strand
CGCTGCTCGCGCTCGTCGAAGATCTTCCCGGCCAGCTCGGCGAACTGCGCGCGCAACTCATCGCGCGAGCCCTGCAGGTCGTCCAGGCGCTGCTGGTGGCTGGCCTGCTGCTCGCGCAACTCGGCACTCAAGGCCGCGCGCTCGGCGCCCAGGCGACGCAGTTCGGCTTCCTGCTGCTCACGCTGGGCATGCCAGGCCAGGGCGGCCTCGCGGGCGATCTGCCGCTCGTGCTGGAGCAGTTCGCTCTCGCGCCGCTTGGCCGCCAACTCGGCCTGCTGGTCGGCCTTGATCTCGCTGATCTCGGCGAGTTCCTGGCGGCATTCATCGAGCTGCGCACTCAAACCGGCCTGGGCCAACTGGGCACTGCCCAGGCGCTCCTGCAGCAGGCTGGCTTCGAGTTGCGCACTGGCCGCACGCCGCTGCAGCGACCAGGCCAGCGCCAACAACGGCATGCCGGCGACGGCCAGGCCGAGCAGCAGCGCAGGTAGCTGGGAAGGTAGATCGATTGGCATAAGCGACTCCGCGCAAGATTGCCGGGCAGTATACCCAGCCCGGCCCCACGCAGAACGCTCAGACGCGGATCAGAGGCCGCTCAGCAGTTGCCTGGCTTCTGCCGAACCCTGTGCTGCCGCCAGCTCCAGCCAGTGGCGCGCCTGCAGCGTTTCATTGCTGTGCGCCTGGCTGTACAGCCGACCCAGCTCCAGCTGGGCGCGGCGATCGCCGGAACGCGCGGCCTGGCGCAATAATTCGAGGCCGATACGCCGGTCGCGGGCGTTGCCACAGTCGCGGCAGAGCAATTGGCCCAAGCGGCTTTGAGCCAGCACCACACCCTGACGCGCCGGCTGCTTGAGCAACTGGCCAGCGAAGCGCTTGACGCTTGGCGCTTCACCGAAGCGCGGGCTGTCCAGCAGCCAGAGCGCAACACGCATCGGCAAGCGAGGGCTGACAGGGGATGTTGCAGCGGATAAACGAGACATAAGCAACAGCGATAGCGGGAAAGGCGCGCACTCTACTCCTTTTTCCACCGAGGTAAAGCCCGAAAAACGCGCTCGGCGGCGTGCCGGAACGGGGCTCTGAGACAATCCACAAAAACTGTGGATAACTCAGTGGATAACATGCCAGCAAGGCGTCTGACCGCCTGCGCCACGGGGCTTAGGGACAAACTGATGATTTTTTCACCAGCACAAAAAAATCATATTTTTCATTGACTTAAGAAATCATCAAGGAGAATCAAGGATTTACATCAATCACAAAATCAGTCTTGACAAGGCGCACCGCAACTGTGCAAAAGTTTTTACTCCGCACCAGCTGAGCGCCCTGTTTAGAGCCCTTTGCGCATCAATACGCGCCCCTGACAGCCTGCCTGACGCAACCCTGCCCCAGCACAAAAATTCGAACCCGGTCAGTTCTGTCGTCAAGCAGAACGACTCTGCACCGGGCGTCCTCCAGCCCAGATTGCACAAAAAGCCATCTCGATCCGAACTATCCAACCGCGGTCTTTCCCGCGTGACGGACGATCCAGCCCGGCAAACTACTAGTAAGATACTGGCCTGTCGAACCTCTGCGGGCGCATGCCTGTCGAAGGGTTTGAATTGACTCTGGAGAATCCCATGCTGCGTCCGACCGCTGTAATCCTCGCCCTTAGCCTCCCCGCATTGGTTCAGGCCGCATCGCTGAACGACTTCGAGCTGGGCAAGACCCTCGAACGAGTCGCCAAGGAAAGCAGCATCGGTACGCCGCGGGCAATCAACGAAGACATTCTCGATCAAGGCTATAGCGTCGACGGCAATGAACTGGTCAACCACCTGAGCGTGCGCCCCGAGCATGCCGCGCAGATGCGCGGCAACCCGGATAGCGTGCGCGCGCAACTGGCCAACAGCGTGTGCCGCAACCCGGGCTATCGCCAGTTATTGGCCCGCGGCGCCGTCCTGCGTTACGAGTTCAGCGAGTACAAGAGCAATCGCCCGGTCGTCAGCGAGCGCTTCAGCAGCAGCGACTGCGGTCTATAGGCCGCTCGGCGGGCGCTTCTCCGTCACGCCGATGAGCCGCCCACAGGGCACCTTTCAGGCGGTTCAGCGCAGGCATTCGGGCCTGCCGGTGCCGGCCAGTGCGGCCTGCTCCTCTTTGCTCAACAGTTTCCGGGCGGGGATGCCCAGCACCTCTGCGACCGCTTGCAACACATGGGCCCAGGTCGCCTGGTTGGCGAACAGCATGCCCGCCTCGTCCAGGGTGCCACCGCGATTGCGATAACCCAGCACCCGGTTGTAGCGAGCATCGCCGAGGACCGGCCAGAGATGCCCACGGGCCACTTCCGGGCGCATATGGGTCAGCAGCACGCGGCGCGGATACTGCGCCGGGAACAAGGCGTCGCGGAGCGCGGCCGGCGCCATGGCCTGCGCTTCCCAGCGATCGCGCGGCTCGCGAAAACGCCCCGGCTCCTGCAGGTAAACCAGACGCCAGGCGCATTTCTTCGCGCTCAGGCGCTCGGCCGCCCGGCGCATCTCGCTCAACTGATAAGAACCGCTGGCGATCAGCAGCACCGGGTCGGCGCCCTCCTGCTGGTCCAGCAGCAGCGCGCCATCACGGGCCAGTTGCTCGGCCTGCTGCTGGTCGAACTGGGCCGGGCGCTCGCGCTTGGGACTGACGATGCAAGCCAGTTGCCCGCGCGCCTGATAGACCGCCGGCAGCAGGGCCAGCAGCGAGTTATGGTCGGCCGGAAACAGCACCCGCAGCATGTCGTTCATCTCGCCGAGCAGGGCCTCGCAGAAGCTGGTGTCCTGGTGCGATTGCTGGTTCTTGCCGTTCTCCCAGGTATGCGAAGTCGCCACCAGCGGCCAGCCAAGCCAGCCGGCAGGACGCCCCACTTCTTTCTGCTGCCGGGCGAAGATCAGGGTCTGGCGCACCGCCCCGAGCATCTTCACGCAGAAGGCTTCGTAACTCGCCACCAGGTTCAGGCCACCTTGATTGGCCAGGCAGGCGGACACCACCGCTTCCTCGTTGAGCACGGTAATGACCGCGCCATCCACCGCTTCCAACTCGCTTTCGGGCACGCAGACCCGGTGCTTGAGGGCATGCAGCACGCCTTCCAGGCGATTGCTGGCCAGCTCATCCGGGTTGCCCACCCGCGGCCGCAGCTGCGGGTTGGCCTGCACCAGTTCGACGAAAAAGCGCTCCAGCGCCGACATCGGCGAGCAGTCCTGCCCGTGGTAGTGCAGTTCGGGCAGCTGCGGCGCAGCCGGCTGGCGTAGCGCCAACGGATGATCGCGCTCCAGCGCACGCTCGGCGCGGCCACCACGGAATTGCGCACAGACCCGGCTCAACTCGTCGGGCGCCACCCACAGTGCGGCCGCATGCCGATTGAACAGCGCACGCGCGGCGTCGTCCTGATGCGGGTTGGCCGGCAGCGGCAGGTTGTGCGCGGCGTTGCTGCCGGCGCCATAGAAGCCGAAGCCTTTCTCGGTTTCGGCGATCGCATAGGGCATCGGCAACGGGTAATCCAGGATGCCGCTGTGCAACTCGGCAACCCGATGCCCCAGGCGCTGCTCCATCTGCCACAGGGCGCAGACGAAGGCCGCCGGATCGCGCCCATCGAAGCTGATCGGATCGAAACCGCAGCGGCGCAGATGCTGGCGGAAACCCTCCAATCCCGCCTGGGTACCCAGCTCGGTGCGCTGTTCGATACGCCGGCCGTTGGCGATCATCACCGGCAGCGCCACCCCGCAGTCTTGCGCCCGCCACCAGCGCGGCATCCAATCGCTGCCGCGCTGCTCTTCGGCCGCGCCATCCGACAGGAAGGCCACCAGCTTTTCACCGGGCAACGGCAAGTGGCAGTACTGCAACTCGGCAAAACCGAGGTAGCCCCCTTCGGCGATACCGCCAGCGGTGTGCGGGTTGACGTGACTGCCCAGGGGCACACCCGGCGCGCCGTCGGGCGCCTGGGCATAGCTGTAGAAATCCGCCACCAGCCGGCTCATGCCCGCTTCATCGCAGCCGTAACGTGCGGCCTGTTCCGGGTGCTGGTTGGCGGTCAGCAGATTCAGCGCCTCGACCGCCGCCACGCAATGCCCCTGGCCCATCAGCCAGCCACGGGTTTCCCCCGTCAGGGCGTTCAACGCCAGGTAGGCGGCATAGCCGGGCACCATGTTCAAGGCGCCGCCGGTGTGCCCCTCGGGCCTTGCCTTGAAGTCGTCAGGCTCCAGGGCCACGCCGTCCAGGCGCACGCGCCGGGCGTAGGTCATGTGCACCACCAGCCATAACCCGGCGGCGTTCAGCCGGTCCAGGGCGCGCAGCAGGGCATAGACGCTGGCCAGGTCGGGCTGCTGCCCCGCCTGCACCAGTTGATGGGCCATGCGAAAGACTGCCGCACGGGTTTCCGGACTATGCTGTACAGGGCCGTAGCCCTGCTGCCAGGCGGCGAAGCCAGGTTCGGCCAGGGCATGTGCGGCCAGCTCGCTGGCACTCGGCAATAGTTGCGGCATGGGCGCTCTCCCGGTTTTTTCAGCCAGTCTAGGACAAACCGAACAGCCGACACCCTGACCTGTATCAAAGCCGTCGACCTACGTTCGCGGCACCCTGTGATCATTCGCCCTCATCAAGGATTTCCCCCATGGCTCTGCTCAGCTTCCTTGGCGCCATCCAGCAAGTCACTGGTTCCTGCTACCTGATCGAAAGCCGCGATGGCGCCAAGGTGCTGCTGGAGTGCGGCATGCGCCAGGGCCGCCGCGAAGAGGAGGAAGGCAACCGCGCGCCCTTCCCCTTCGATCCGCTGAGCCTGGACGCCGTGGTGATTTCCCATGCCCATATCGACCATAGCGGCCTGCTGCCCAAACTGGTTGGCGCCGGGTATCGCGGGCCGATCTTCGCCACCGACGCCAGTTGCGAACTGATGGAACTGATGCTGCTGGATGCGGCGCAGATCCAGGAAAAGGATACCGAGTGGGAGAACAAGTGGCGTGCACGCCTGGGCAAGCCGCCGCTCAGCCCGCTGTACACCACCGAGGATGCCGAGCAGGCGCTCAAGCAACGGCGCCCGCAGGCCTATGGCCAGCCACTCGAAGTGGCCAAGGGCGTCCAGGTCACCTTTCACGATGCCGGACATATCCTCGGCTCGGCGATCGTCGAGTTGTTGGTAGAGGATCATCACCTGACCCGGCGCCTAGTGTTTTCCGGCGACCTCGGCAACACCTGCTCACCGCTGATGCATGCCCCGACCACGCTCGAGCGCGCCGATCTGGTATTGCTCGAGTCCACCTATGGCGATCGCGATCACCGCTGCAGCGACGAGACCCTGGATGAACTGGCCGAGATTCTCCAGCAGGCCCATCGCGACGGCGGCAACGTGCTGATTCCGGCCTTCGCCGTGGGCCGCACCCAGGACCTGATCTACTACCTCGGGCGTTTCTACCAGGAAGGCCGGCTGCCGCAGCAGGCGGTGTTCCTCGACAGCCCGATGGCCATTCGCGCCAACGCCATCTATTCGCGCTTCCAACACCTGTTCGACCCGGACGATCACGCGGCCATCGCGGACAAGCCCGCCAGGCGCATCGAGGACTGGCTGCCGATCCTGCGCTGCACCCCGACCCCGGACGAATCCATGGCGATCAACCGGGTCAAGAGCGGCGCCATCATCATCGCCGGCAGCGGCATGTGCACCGGCGGGCGCATCGCCCATCATTTCAAGCACAACCTCTGGCGCGAGGATTGCCACGTGGTGTTCCCCGGCTTCCAGGCCAAAGGCACGCCGGGACGCGCCATAGTCGACGGCGCCAGCACGGTGAAAATGCTCCATCAGCGCATCGCGGTCAAAGCGCAGATCCACACCCTCGGCGGCTTCTCCGCCCATGCCGGGCAGTCACAGCTGCTCGACTGGGTCAGCCATTTCGACCATCACCCCGAACTCTATCTGGTGCATGGCGAACTGGAGAAAATGCAGGTGCTGCAGCAAGCCCTGCGCGAGCGCCTGAACTGGATTGCCAGCATTCCCGAGCCCGGCGAGCAGATCGCCATCTGAACCCATGCGGGGCCAACTGCAGCGGACCGAAGCCGGACCATCGGCAGAGATAATCAAGCTCTCGCGATGGCGAGTCGGATCAAGATCCCCACCAACGGCCCAGCCGGATCTGTCGCCGACCACCAACCCAGACTGGAGATTTTCTGCAACCTGATCAGGTATTTAGCCTTCCCAAGGACAAGCTCGGGCCATACTCTGACTATGGCCAGGCTTTCACAACGGCGAAAGAATCCGGCCGGCATCCTGAAAGGAGAAGTCGAATGCCTTACGAATCGGACGATTACTTATCCCGCCACTTCCAGACCAGCGGCATCGACCTTACCGACAAAGTCGACGAACTGGTTACCCTGGTCGTCCCTGGCGACAGCCCGAACCTGCCCCTGTATCGCGACATGCTGATCACCGTGATCCGCATGGCCCAGGCCGATCGCAATCGCTGGGACGCCAAGATCATGTTGCAAACCCTGCGTGAAATGGAACACGCATTCAGCTCACTGGAGCAGTTCAAACGGCGACGCAAGGTCACCGTATTCGGTTCGGCACGCACGCCACCCGATCACCCCCTGTATGCCTTGGCCCGCGAACTGGGCGCCACCCTGGCGCGACACGAGTTGATGGTGGTTACCGGTGCCGGCGGCGGCATCATGGCGGCCGCCCATGAAGGCGCCGGACTGGAAAACAGCCTGGGCTTCAATATCACCCTGCCCTTCGAACAAGGGGCCAATGCCACCGTGCATGGCACCAGCAACCTACTGTCGTTCCACTTCTTCTTCCTGCGCAAACTGTTCTTCGTCAAGGAGGCGGATGGCCTGGTGCTCTGCCCTGGTGGCTTCGGCACCCTGGATGAAGCCCTCGAAGTACTGACCCTGATTCAAACCGGCAAGAGCCCGCTGGTGCCCGTGATCCTGCTCGATCAACCAGGCGGCAGTTTCTGGAAAGAGGCCATGGCCTTTATCGACAAACAGCTGGTGGGTAACAGCTATATCCTGCCCCACGACCTGCGCCTGATGCGCCTGGTGCACAGTGCCGCAGACGCCGCCGATGAAATCGCCCAGTTCTACCGCAATTACCACTCCAGTCGCTGGATCAAGGATCGCTACGTGATCCGTCTCAACCACCCACTCAATGAAGCGGCCATGCAGCAACTGAACAGCGAGTTCATCGACCTGTGCAAGAGCGGTGGTTTCCAGCAGCAGGCTTATTGCGAGTCCGAACAGGACGAGCCGGAACTCTGCCACCTGACTCGCCTGGCATTCGCATTCAATAGCCGCGACCACGGCCGCTTGCGCGAACTGCTGGATCTGATCAACCAGCCGCAGCACTGGGAACAGACAAGCTGATAACAGCTGGCAAGCGGGCCTGCGTGACCCATGCCAGCAACGAGGTCGTGCAAACGACAACAGCCCAGAAACACAAGACCCGGAGCACAGGCTCCGGGTCGACAGGGCGTTTCAGTCCAGATCGATGCCACGCAACAAGCGGCCGATCAGATCCAGTGGGTAACCGCGATAACTGAGGAAGCGGCCTTGCTGGGCACGTTCGCGAGCGTCAGCCGGTAACTGGCCGGCAAACTTGCGGCGCCAGGCCTGTTCCAGTTGCTCGCCCCAGTCGATGCCGCTGTCGCGCAACGCCTGCTCGACATCGGCCCGCGGCAAGCCGCGCTGGATCAGCTCTTCACGAATGCGCAACGGCCCATAACCGGCGCGCGCACGATAGCCGACAAAGCTTTGCAGATAACGCGCCTCGGATAACAACCCCTCTTGCGCCAGGCGCTCGAGGGCCGAGTCGATCAGTTCGACCGGGGCGCCCCGCTGACGCAGCTTGCGGGTCAACTCGACGCGCCCATGCTCGCGGCGCGCCAGTAGATCCATGGCCACTCGGCGTACCGCGACGAGGTTATCCAGTACGTCAGACATGCTCTACGAATCAGGCCTCGGCAGTGGCCAGATCGTCTGCGCTGGCCTTAACCGGCGTGCTGGAAACCAGCAGTTTCTCGCGAATCAGGCCCTCGATGGTGCGCGCCACTTCCGGATTGTCTTCCAGATACTTGGCCGAATTGGCCTTGCCCTGACCGATCTTGTTGCCCTGATAGCTGTACCAGGCACCGGATTTTTCCAGCAGGCCGTGTTGCACGCCGAGGTCGATGATCTCGCCATTGCGGTAGATGCCCTTGCCGTAGAGGATCTGGAATTCGGCCTGACGGAATGGCGGCGCCACCTTGTTCTTGACGACCTTGACCCGGGTTTCGCTGCCGACCACTTCGTCACCCTCTTTCACCGCACCGGTGCGACGAATGTCCAGGCGTACCGAGGCGTAGAACTTCAGTGCGTTGCCGCCGGTGGTGGTTTCCGGGCTACCGAACATCACGCCGATCTTCATGCGGATCTGGTTGATGAAGATCACCAGGCAATTGGCATTCTTGATGTTGCCGGTGATCTTGCGCAGCGCTTGGGACATCAGGCGAGCCTGCAGGCCCACGTGCATGTCGCCCATCTCGCCTTCGATTTCCGCCTTCGGCACCAGGGCCGCCACAGAGTCGATGACGATCACGTCGATGGCATTGGAGCGCACCAGCATGTCGGTGATTTCCAGGGCCTGTTCGCCGGTATCCGGCTGCGACACCAGCAGGTCGTCGACATTCACGCCGAGCTTGCCGGCGTATTCGGGATCCAGGGCGTGCTCGGCATCGACGAAGGCACAGGTGGCGCCGAGCTTCTGCGCTTCGGCGATCACCGACAGGGTCAGGGTGGTTTTACCGGAGGACTCGGGGCCGTAGATCTCGACGATCCGGCCTTTCGGCAGACCGCCGATGCCCAGGGCGATGTCCAGGCCGAGCGAACCGGTGGAAATAGCCGGAATTGCCTGGCGCTCATGGTCGCCCATGCGCATGACCGCGCCCTTACCGAACTGCTTCTCGATCTGGCCCAGGGCTGCCGCCAAGGCGCGCTTCTTATTCTCGTCCATTGAAGTCCTCACGTAATAAAGAAGGGCCTGCTAGCGGCCACTAACAACTGTATAAGTAGACAGTATTATTCCACAGGGCAAGTCGCTCGCCTACCCTGCATTTGGATTTTCTTGCGCAATCACGCGCAGCAGCCCTTGCAGCGCGGCCTCGACCGTTTGTCGGCGAACTTCGCCGCGGTCGCCATCGAACTGTCGACGCACACTGAACAGCCGCTCGCCATCGCCCCAGGCCAGCCACACGGTGCCCACCGGCTTCTCCACCGAACCGCCGTCCGGCCCGGCCACCCCACTGACCGCCACCGCATAACGCGCGCCGCTGCGCGCCTGGGCGCCACGCACCATGGCCTCGACCACCTCGCGACTGACCGCCCCCACACCGGTGAACAGCGCCTCGGCCACCGCCAATTGCTTGGTCTTCTGCGCGTTGGAATAGGTGACGTAACCGGCCTCGAACCAGGCCGAGCTACCGGGAATGCGGGTAATCGCCTCGGCGATACCACCGCCGGTACAGGACTCGGCGGTAGTCACCTGGGCTCCGACAGCTAATAACTGCCGGCCCAACTCGGTAGCCAGCGAAGTCAGGCGTTGATCATTCACGGTCATCTGCACTCCGGGGTTAAAGCCAGCCAAGGAAGGTACCGTACACCAATGGCAAAGCAGCCGGCCACCCGACATCCGAGCACGACAGAGACGCCCCGGCGCAATCGTGGGCGCCGGGAAGACGCTCAATACTCCACCTGCAACTCGGCACTGGTGGGCTCTGCCTGACAGGCCAGTGTCCAGCCCTGACGCACTTGCTGCCTACTCAGCGCCTGATTGCTGCGCATGGCCACGCTACCCGACACTACCCGGCATTTGCAGGCGGCACAGACGCCCGAGCGGCAGGCCGTGGGTGGGTGCAGGCCGGCCTGCTCCATTGCCTCCAGCAAGACCTCGCCGCTATGCACATCCAGCTCATGGCGGCGTCCGTCAAGCGCCACGTTCAAGCGACTCACTGGCTTGGCGGTTACCGGTTGAGGGTTGCGCGGGACCGGCGTGGCAAAGCGCTCCAGGTGAATCCGCGCTGCGGCCACCCCCAGACGGGTCAGCGCCTCGCGCACACCCTCCATAAAGGGTTGCGGACCACAGATGAAACATTCGGCGGCGCGCCAGTCGGCGATCGAGTCGGCAATGGCACCGGCATCCGCTACACCATGGCTCGCATCGAACCAGTAGCGTACCTCCAGTCGCTGCGGATAGTGCCGCTGCAACTCTGCCAGTTCCTCGGCGAAGATCACCGAGTCAGCATCACGGTTGGCGTAGAACAGACAGATTCGCCCGCGCCCCTCGGCCAGCACCGCCTGCAGGATCGCCATCAGGGGCGTGACGCCACTGCCGGCACCGATCAGCAACAGATCGCTATCCAGACCGGTCGGGGTAAAGCTGCCCAGCGGCGGCAGTATGTCCAGGCTATCGCCCGGCTGCAGATTGTCGAGCAGCCAGTTCGAGGCGCGGCCGCCGGCAACCCGCTTGACGGTGATGCGCAACGGTTGGTCGGTCGACAGCGCGCGCGACAGCGAGTAACAGCGCAGCAGTGGCGGCTCGCCGCAAGGCACCTTGAGGGTAAGAAACTGACCGGGACGAGCGGCAAAGCGTTCACGCTGTTCAGCCGGCACGCGCAGTTCGAAGGAGCAGGCATCGGCACTCTCCTTCACTCGACCACTGACTTCCAGTCGGACGAATTCATCGGGCGCCGATGCGGCGTCCGGCGCAGCGCCAGGCGCCGGCTTCGGCAGCCCACGCAGCATCGGCCAGGCCGCTTTGCTGCGGAAAATCAGCACGTAGCCTACGTGTAGACCGATCAGCCACAGCGCCAGGTTGGCGAGGAATTCATGCACCTCTTCGGCATCGCCCAGCCACCCGACGAAATCGATATCGCTGGCGGCGCCGAACAGATCCGCTGGCACCCCGGGCAAGGCCGCCAACACCTCGCCATTGTCGACCATGCCAAAGCCGATCAGGCTGGCCAGGGCGAAGCTGGCCAGGGCGCCGGCTGTCAGCCATTTACCGACCACCGCCAGGCGCGGCTTGCGCCACTGCGTCTGCGACGGCGACGGCGACGGCGACGGCGTCAGGCGCGGGAAACCGCGCAAACGCAACGCTGCGATCAGCAGACGTAGGAACAACAGTGCAGCCAGGCCATAGCCCAGCCAGATATGCAGCAGTTCGGCATCATCGCCGCTCAGGTAGACAGCGACGAACAAGCCGGCCAGCAGCCAGTGAAATAGCCGGAAGCGGTTGAATGCGACCACGATAGCAGTCCTCGGCGGGGTGGAATGCCATCCGTTTTAGCCCTCTTCGCTTAAGCGCAGCTGAACGCGCGCAGCAGGCGAATTCAGCTGCGCTTAAGCCAGCAGGCCTAGCCTCTGATCACCGCCACCGGAGAGTCCCCAATGAAAGCCACATGGTTTGCCCTCGCCTGCGGCCTGAGCCTGCCGGCCCTGGCCGCGCCAGAGCATCCGCTGCTTGCCGGCTATGCCGCACAGGCCCGCCAGGAAAACCCAGCCTTCGACGGCTTTTCCGCCGAACGCGGCAAGACACTGTACTTCGCCGAGCTAGCGCGCGACGGCAAGACCATGAGTTGCACCAGCTGCCACACCGCCGACCCGCGTCAGAACGGTAAAACCCCGGCCTACCGCAAGATCGAACCGCTGGCGCCGGTGGCCAATCCCGAGCGCTTCAGCAACCCGAAGAAGGTGGAGAAATGGTTCCGGCGCAACTGCGACGACGTCTTCGCCCGCGAATGCAGCGCCCTGGAAAAGGGCGACTTCATCACCTGGATCAACAGCCTGCAATAGGGGTAAGCCATGCACTACGGAAAACCTCTGGCTCTCGCCCTGCTGATGCTCGCGACGGCCGGTTTCAGTCTTGCCGATGACGCCGGGCACGGCTACAAGCGCCCCAAACGCCTGGCGATACCGGCCGATGCGCCACAACTATGGAAGGACGAGTGCGCCGGCTGCCACATGCTCTACTCGCCGGGACTGCTGCCGGCCGAATCCTGGCGCCAGCAGATGGACACGCTGAGCGACCACTACGGCAGCAATGCGTCGCTGGAGCCCGAGGAACAGCGCGAAATCGTCGATTTCCTGGTGCGCGCCTCGGCACCCAACCGCCTGCCGCTAGAACCTTCGAAAACGACTGGCGAGCCACCGCGCATCAGTCAGACACGCTGGTTCGAGCGCAAGCACGATGATGTCAGCGCAGCGAAATTCCGCCGTGAGTCGGTGGGCGGCCGAGCCAACTGCGTGGCCTGCCACCACGACGCCGAGCGTGGCGACTTCGATGACGACCGGGTGAAGATTCCGCGCTGACGCCCCCTGACAACCTCTCGATGAGGTAAACCTGCGCTGACGCCATCCGCTGGCTCGCCAACGAATGGATGACGAGCAGGAGAAGCTGGGCGCGCCGTTGCTGACGACTCGCGGCCTTTGCTGATGTGGCGGCTAGCGGCGTTCTCTACCCTCGGTCGCCACAACCGACTTGATTGCCACCACCGGCGCGGTTTCCGCCTCTGCGCTGGCCGCCTCCACCGCGGGTTCGCGCTCGCGGTCTGCCGTGTTGTCGGCCAGCAGACTGTCGGTCGCGGTCTGCAGGTACGCCCGCAGTTGCTCGCTCATGGCCCCGGCGATCGCACTCGATGCCAACCGTTCGGCCTGTGGCTGTTCACCGAGACGGTAGCGGTACAGCTGCGGCTCCTGGCCCTTGGGCTGCACCAGGATGTGATCGCCGCGCAACATCGCCACGGTCTGATCGCTGCCCGAGGGCTTGATGATGCCGAAACCCGGATCGTCCGCAGCCAGGTTGAGCAGATCGCGCCCCCAGCATTGGTGACGCACCTCGCCGCCAAGTCGGCCCATGATGGTCGGCACCATATCGACCTGAGTACCGACCACCTCGCGGTGGCTGCCGAATTTCTCGGTGATGCCCGGTGCGATCAGCAGCATGGGCACGTGGAAGCGGTACAGGTCCATCTCGGTAAGCTGTTCATTGGCGCCGAAACCATGGTCGCCGACTACCACGAACAGGGTTTCGTCGAACCAGGGCATCTTGCGCACCTTGTCGAAGAACGCCCCCAGCGCCCAATCCGAATAGCGCATGGCAGTCAGATGCGGGTCCAGCGAGCCGTGCCCCGTTACCGCGTCTACCGGCAGTTGCTCCGGCAAGGCATAGGGGGTGTGGTTGGACAGCGTCTGCAGCAGGGCATAGAACGGCTCGCCACGATCCAGCTGCTGCAACTCGACAACGGCGCGATCGAACATGTCCTGGTCGGAGACACCCCAGGTCGGGTCGGCCACCACTGGATCGACGTAATCGCTGCGGCCTATGAAGCGGGTCATGCCCTGGTTGCCAAAGAAACCAGCCTGGTTATCCCAGGCGAAGTCGCCGTTGTAGACGTAAACGTCGTTGAACGCGCGGCTGCCGAGCAGTTGTGGCAGACCGGAGAAGCGGTGTCCGCCTTCCGGTGCCTGCATCAGGTACTCAAAGCCGGGCAGGTTGGGAAAGCAGGCCATGCTGGCAAACATGCCCTGGTGCGTGTGGGTACCGTTGGCGAAGAACCGGCTGAACAGCAGGCCTTCTTCGGCCAGCCGATCGAAGTTGGGGGTGATGCCGTCCCGGCTGCCCAGTGCGCCGACGAAGCGCCCGGCGAAGCTTTCCATCAGGATCACCACCACGTTGCGCACTGCCAGCGAGCCGGCTGCCGGCGCCTGGTAATCACGACGCACCGCGGCGCTCTGCGCATCGACCAGTTGGTCATGCCCCGTCAGCAGCAGCTGGCGGGTGATCGCCCGCGCCTGCTCGTCCGCCATGGTCGGTTTCCAGATGTTCTCTCGATGGTTCGACATCCGGCTCTTGGCCGCGTCGTAGAGACTCAGGCTGCCGTTCAGGCCAAGATGGTTGGCGAACATCGAATCGGTGGTGAAGGCATCGCCCCAGCGCAGCGGCGGCCCCTGGCGCAGGGTGCCGCGCGCCGCCACCAGCGCAATCAGCACCAGCACCAGCAGTACCGCACCACGCTGTGCCCAGCCTGCCCCGCCAGATCGCTGCGGGCACGCCTTCGGCAAGCGCATCGAGCGCCGCGTCAGCCGTTCCAGCCAGCCGAACAGGGCGAACATCAGCGCGCTCAGAAGCGCCCAGGCAGTCAGCAGCTTGAGCACCGGGAAGCCGTGCCAGAGCATGCTCAGCACAGTGGCAGGGTCTTCCTGCAGATACTGGAACACCAGGCTGTTCAGGCGCTGGTGGAACTCCCGATAGAAGTTGAGTTCGATCAGCCCGAGCAGGATCGCCACGCTGGCGCACCCGCTCAGCCAGATGCACAGCAGCCGCCGCGCAGACATGGCACGCAGGCTCAGCGGCGCCAGCAACAGCGGCACAAGGATATACACGCACACCCGCAGATCGAAGCGCGCGCCGTTGACGAAGGCTTCGACAAAACTGGCCAGTGGCGTGGTGCCGATCAGTTCGCGGTTGAACCCGAGCAGGCCCAGGCGCAACAGGGCGAACATCGACAGCAGCGCCAGGGCGCTGACGGCGGTGAACGCCAGATGCCGGCCGATGCCAATCGACAGCGGATGACCTGCGAACGGCCGTTCAATGGATTTCATGGGAGTCCTTGTTGGCGCTGGGCACGCGGGTTCATAGCAGAATCACGGCCCAGACCACTACGACCAGGATCAGCCCCAGCAGTTGTGCGGCGCTGCCCATATCCTTGGCCTGCCTGGAGAGCGGGTGCAATTCGAGGGAAATACGATCGACGGTGGCTTCGATGGCCGAGTTGAGCAACTCGATGACCAGCCCGAGGAACACCACGGCGATCAACAGGGCGTGCTCGACCCGACTGACATCGAGCAGGAATCAACAACAGATTGAGCAGCACCAGCTGACGGAATGCCGCTTCGCCGCTATAGGCCGTTTTCAGGCCCGCCACCGAATAAGCCCAGGCATACCAGATACGGGAAAACCCGCTGCGTCCTTTCATTGCATTGCCAGTTGTGGCTGTCGAATCAGCTGGCATGCCGATACACCCCGCCTGGATTGGCAAAGGATGCATCGTAGGCAAGCCGCAGCAGGCGCCAGTCGCACTCGGGCATGTCCTGACGGTGACGATACAGCTGGCGCAGATCATGTCGCGAGGCGGCTGAGCGACGCAGACGGCGACGGCTCTTTTCCAGATCGAGCAGGGCGATCTCGACCCAGGCCAAATCGGCCTGGCCGTGGACCTTGATGAACACGTGCTTGGGATAGCAGCAGCCATGCTGCCAATGGGCGTGGTGGAGGCGGCTCAGGGTGATCCCCAGGTTCTGCAACAGCTGCCGGTGAATCTGCATGCCCCACTGTTCATGCAGCTTGCCGCGATACCAGTCGTGCAAGCTGACAAAGCCCTGGAGCTCCTCGGTCACCAGCAGCGCCTGCCACTTCCCGGCCTGCTGGCGGGCGCCGCAGTAGACGATTTCCGGCACCCGTATGCCGAGGCGCGCCAGGGCATTCAACGCCTGCCGCTCGCGCAGAATGGTGGGACGGCCGAAGGGGTGCTGCAACGAGCGATACAGATGGCCAACCTGGCGCTTGCAGTAAAGCGCCGGCAACGACGGGCCACGCCGCTGCAAGCGTTGCACACCGCTTTCGCCATCGCGGCGCTGGTTGGGTGCCTCAACCCATTCGCCCTGGGTGTTCCACCAGCGCTGGAAAGTGCTGGTCAGGGCTTCACGGGCGGGCAGGATGAGCGGCCTGTGCATGTTCAGTTGCTCTTGCGCAGCACGTAGACCCGCCACATGGCATAGCCGGGGAGAAAGTCGTTGCGGCCGACAATGTCGAAGCCGGCCTGAGCGAACTCCGCCTCGATCACCGAGCGCGCGACCACGAAGCGGTTCTGGTTGTCCCTGGGCGAGCGGCGGCGTTCCAGGCGCTTGCGTTTCCAGGCCTTGTAGTTGCCATCGACCCACAGCGAAACGATCAGGGTGTCGCGGCTGACCCGGTGGAATTCACGCAGCATCGCCAGGCGGTGCTGCGGGTCGGCAATGTGGTGCAGCAGGCGCATGCAGAAGATGCAGTCCACCGCGTTGTCGCCCATGTCGATGGCGAAGGCCGAGGCTTGAAACCTCTCCACCCGTTTGACCACCTCCGGCGGCTGTGCGGCCTCGGCGATGGCCAGCATGTCGCTCGAATTGTCCGCGGCGAAGATCATCCGGCTCGGATGTTCGGCCAACAGCGGCCAGAAGCGTCCGGCGCCACAGGGCAGATCGAGCACCAGGTCGGGATCACCGGCCAGCTTCAGCGCGCGGCGTGCCAGTTGCTCGTCACGCCAGTGCGACAGGCGCCGGGCCAGGCCGTCCCGATGCTTGAGCAGGTATTGATGGGCGTGCGCGCGGTCGTACTTGCGCGAGAACTCCAGTTCGATCGGGCCCGAATCGCTCATGGCAGGTATTCCTCTGAAAAGCAGAACGCCAGACTAACGAGACTAGCATCAAGCCCTAGTCAAAAGGATGTGAAAAAAACGTCAAACCGGGTCGGATCCGAGCACCACCTGAAAACGACTGCCCTGGGGCGGGAGCTGCTGCACACTGACCGTCCAACCCTGGTGCGCGCAGATCCGCTTGACCAGTGAAAGCCCGAGCCCGAGCCCCTCCCCACGCGCCTCGCAACCACGCACGAACGGCTGAAACATGCGCTCCTGCTGTTCCAGCGGAATGCCCGCACCACTGTCCTCGACGCGAAAGCCGCCACGGCCCAGGACCAGTCGTACCGCACCGCTTTCGGTGTAATGCAGGGCATTGCGCAGCAGGTTGGACATCACCGTACCGAGCAACGTCAGGTTGTACAGGCCGCTGTCATGGCCCTCCTCCACGCGTTCGAAATGCAGGCCTTTTTCCCGCAGCAGCGGCGCCCAACGCTCGACCTGCTCCTGCGCCACGCGGGCCAGGGTGGCGTTGCCGCCGAGGGCGCTGGTCTCCGGGCGGGCCCTGGCCAACAGCAGAAAGGTCTGCACCAGCTCGTGCATTTCCTGCGCAGCACGCTGGATCCGCACGGTCTTCTGCCTCGCCAGCGCGGGCAACTCGGCCTGATCGAGCAACTCGCAGGCGCCGAGGATGACCATCAGCGGCGTGCGCAACTCGTGACTGACGTCGCTGGTGAACAGCCGCTCACGCTCCAGCGTGTGCCGCAACTGGCCAAGGGTGCTGTCGAACGCCGCAGCCAGATGACCGACTTCATCGTCGGGGTATTGCAGCGCCAGCGGCGGTGCCAGCGGGTGCAACTGATCGCGATGGCGCACCTGCTGCGCCAGGCGCGTGACCGGCGCCATCACCCGCCGCGCCATCAGCCGGCCCAGCCCCCAGGCGCCGACAACGCTGAGCAGAAACCCCGCCAGCACCACATTGAACAGTGCATTCTCGCGCGCCTCGAACTCATGCTGCTCCTCGACCAGCACATAACGTTCGCCGGCAATATCACGCACATAGACGTAATAGGCCTCGTCGCCGCGCACCAGCTCGGTGAAGCCCTCGTCGAGCGCGGCCAGGCCTTCGGGCAGCGCATACCGCGGCAAGTGGGAGGCGAAGAAGCGGGTGCTGGCATCCAGCTTCGGCGGCTGCCCGCGGGGCAGATCCTCGCCCAGCACGATGTCCATCTCGCGGCTCAGCTCCTCGCTGACCAGCTGCTCCTCGATAAAATGCACCACCGCAACGATGCCCAGGGCGAAAACGCCGCTGACCACCAGGGTGGTCAGGGTGAAGGCGGTGACGATGCGCCGGGCAAGCGGCTGTTTAGCGAGCATCATCGTCCTCCGCCAGACGGAAACCAACGCCATGCTGGGTGTGCAGCAGCGGTTTGGCGAATGGCTTGTCCAGCGCCTGACGCAGCTGATGGATATGGCTGCGCAGACTGTCGCTGTCTGGCGGATCCTCGCCCCATAGCGCCTCTTCCAGCGCCTCGCGGCGCACCACCGCCGGACTCTTCTGCATCAGGATCGCCAGCAGCTTGTGGCCGATGGGGTTGAGCCGCAGCGTCTGACCGGCACGGCTGGCCTGCAACGTGTCGAGGTCGTAGTGCAGGTCGCCGACCCGCAACTGGTGCCTGCGGGCGCCCTGACTGCGCCGCAGTATCGCCTCGATGCGCGCGACCAGTTCGGACAGGGCGAAGGGCTTGATCAGGTAGTCATCGGCGCCGGCAGCGAGCCCCCGCAGGCGATCGCCCAGAGCGTCACGGGCGGTGAGCATGATGATTGGCGTATCACGCCCGGCGTCCTCGCGCAGACGCTTGCACACCTGATAACCGTCGATGCCCGGCAGCATGATGTCGAGCACGATCAGATCGTAGTGGCCGGTCGCGGCCAGGTGCAGACCACTGAGCCCGTCCTCGGCGCAGTCGACCCCGTAGCCCTTGAGTTCCAGATAATCCAGCACGTTGGCCAGGATGTCGCGGTTGTCTTCGATGACCAGGATACGCATGCATAGCTCTCGGCGAATGGGTCAGGCCGCGCTCAAGGCAAGGCTATGCGCGGCAAAAACAGCAGATCGAACATGAAGGAAACGTTGGCCGACGAGCCCCCGGTTCACCCAGCCAATATGCACCGCGCGACTTAAGACTGCCTTAAGAATGAGCACCAATAATCGGCTCAGACATTCAACCGAGGTTCCCCCATGGAACTGCCCTGGGTAGATCAAACAGACGCACTGGCACGCATCGGCCGCGAGCAGCCGCTGACCCTGCAACTGGCCCGGAGTGGCCAGGGCGAGCGTCGCGAGTCGCTGGAGACGTTCATCCGGGAGCGCTTTGCCCTGCACTATCAGGCGCGCATCCGCCATTTCATGCCCTGCCTGCTCGGCCTGCATGCCAACAATGGCGAGGTGCAGGGCGCGGTCGGCCTGCGCAGCGCCCAGCGCCGCCCGTTGTTCCTCGAACGCTACCTGGACGAGCCGATCGAACAGGCGATCAGCCGGCGTTGCGGACGCGAAGTGCCGCGTGAGGAAATCGTCGAGGTGGGCAACCTGGCCGCCTTCGGCAACGGCTCGGCACGCCTGCTGATCGTGGCGCTAACAAACCTGCTGGTCGCCCAGGGTTTTCGCTGGGTGGTGTTCACCGGCACGCCGGCCTTGCTCAACAGCTTCCAGCGCCTGGCCCTGACGCCGATAGCGCTGGGACTCGCCGATCCGGCGCGGATGGGCGATGAACTGGCCGACTGGGGCAGCTACTACGCCAGCCGCCCACAGGTGATGGCCGGCGAGATCCTGCCCGGTCATCAACGCCTGCTGCAGCTCGGGGCCTATCCGCGCCTCGGCTACCAGCCCTTGTTCAACGTCGGGGAGGTAGCGCATGCAGCCTGCAGTTGAACATTTCTGGCAGCAGCTCGCGCAACACAACGGTGTCGCCCTGATCGAAGGCGAACGCAGGTTGAGTTACGTCGAGCTGCGCCACGAGGTGCAAGCCCGCGCCAATCAACTGAAAGAACTCGGCGTGCGGCGCGTCGCCCTGGCCATGGACAACGGCCTGCAGTGGGCCCTGTGGGATCTCGCCCTGCTGCGCGCCGGACTGGTCTGCGTGCCGCTGCCGGGCTTCTTCTCCCCGGCACAGCAACAGCATGTGCTGGATCACGCAGGCATCGATTGCCTGCTCGGTGCGGCAAATGAGCTGACCCGTAGTGGCGGCTTCGTACCAACCGCGCCCGGACTGTTGCAACGCCAGCAAGCAACGGTGACCGAGGTGCCGAGCGGCACGCGGAAAATCACCTACACCTCCGGCACCACCGGCCAACCCAAGGGCGTCTGCCTCGATGCCGAGGCACAGCTTGAGGTCGCCGCCAGCCTCTGGCAGGCCAGCCGCAGCTGCGACGTGCAGCGCCACCTCTGCGTGCTGCCGCTGGCCACCCTGCTGGAAAACATCGCCGGGCTTTATGCGCCGTTGCTGGCCGGCGCCAGCGTCGAGCTGCGCCCGCTGGCCGAGATCGGTCTCAGCGGCGCCAGCGGCTTCGAACCGTTGCGCTTGATCGGCACGCTGCGCGAGAGCCAGCCGCACAGCCTGATTCTGCTCCCGCAATTGCTCCTGGCACTGGTCAACGCTGCGGAGCAGGGTCTGTCGCTACCGACCTCGCTCCGCTTCATTGCCGTTGGCGGTGGCCGCGTGGCGCCACAGTTGCTGCAGCGTGCGGACAAACTCGGACTGCCTGTGTTCGAAGGCTACGGCCTGTCCGAGTGCGCTTCGGTGGTCTGCCTGAACACCCCCCAGGCGCGCCGGATCGGCAGCGTCGGCCAGCCCCTGGCGCACGTCGAATTACGCCTGGCCGATGATGGCGAAGTGCTGGTGCGCGGCCCCCGCATGCTTGGCTATCTCGGCGAACCGCCGCTGGTCGACGACTGGCTGGCGACTGGCGATCTCGCTCACTGGGAGAACAGCTTTCTGATCCTGCACGGGCGCAAGAAGCACCAGTTCGTCACGGCCTACGGACGCAACGTGAATCCCGAATGGGTCGAGGCCGAACTGCTGCAGCAGACGGCGATCGCTCAAGCCTGGCTGCATGGCGAAGCGCTGCCGGAGAACGTCGCCGTGTTGGTGCCGCGGCGCGCCGACTGCAGCGATGCCGAACTGGATGCAGCCGTGGCGACAGTCAACCAGAGCCTGCCCGACTATGCCCGCGCGCACCACTGGCTGCGCGCCGCGCAATCGTTCAGCGCCGCCAACGGCCTGGCCACCGCCAATGGTCGCCTGCGCCGCACGGCTCTGTTCAACCATTACCAGCCGGCCATCGAGGCCGTGCAGAAGCCGATCCAATGAGGAGCACCATGGAATTCTTCGAGCAACTGCAACACCAGACCCGCAGCGAGCGCGAATACCTGCTCGGCGCGCCGATTTTCGCGGCCGCATTTGACGGCAGCGCCACGCTGGAGCAGTACATCGCCTTCCTCACCCAGGCCTATCACCACGTCAAGCACACGGTACCGCTGCTGATGGCCTGTGGCGCGCGGCTGCCGGAGCGGCTGGAATGGCTGCGCGAGGCAATCGCCGAGTACATCGAGGAAGAACTCGGCCACCAGCAATGGATCCTCAATGACATCCGCGCCTGCGGTGGCGACCCCGACCGCGTGCGCAACAGTCAGCCGGCGCTGCCCACCGAGCTGATGGTCGCCTACGTCTACGACCGCATCGCGCGGCACAACCCGGTGAGTTTCTTCGGCATGGTCAACGTACTGGAAGGCACCAGCATTGCCTTGGCCAGCCAGGCGGCCGGCGTACTGCAGGATCGGCTGCAGCTGCCGGCCCAGGCCTTCAGCTACCTGACTTCCCATGGCAGCCTCGACCTGGAGCACATGGAGCTGTTCAAGAAACTGATGAACCGTCTCGACAACGAGGACGACCAAGCCGCCGTACTGCATACCGCCGCGGTGGTGTACCGCCTCTATGGCGGCATCTTCCGCAGCCTGACGGGCACAGGGCACGACCATGCAACTCAATGAATGCCGGGCCCTGCTCACCGGCGCCAGTGGCGGGATCGGCCAGGTGCTGGTCGAGCAACTCTGTGCCGGCGGCGCCACGCTGCTCCTGGTCGGCCGCGATAACACTGCGCTGGAAGCCCTGGCCCGACGTTATCCGGGGCAGATCAAGCTGGTCTGCGCCGATCTCGGCCAACGCGACGACCGGCACCGGGTGCGCGATGCCGCGCGCCGCTTCGGCGGACTCAACTGTGTGATCCACGCCGCCGGGGTCAACCAGTTCAGCCTGCTGGAGCAGCAGGACGAAGATGCCATCGCCCGGCTGATCGAAGTCAATGTCACCGCCACCCTGCAGCTCACCCACCTGCTGCTGCCACTGCTGCGCCAACAATCGAAGGCCCTGCTGGTCAATCTCGGCTCGACCTTCGGCTCCATCGGCTACCCGGGCTTCAGCGTCTACTGCGCCAGCAAGTTCGCCCTGCGCGGGTTCTCCGAGGCGTTACGCCGGGAACTCGCCGACAGCCGGATCAAGGTGCTCTACATCGCGCCACGCGCCACCCGCACGACGATGAACAGCGACCAGGTGGTGGCGATGAACGACGAGCTGAAAGTCGGCATGGACGCGCCCGCCAGCGTCGCCGCGCAGATCGTCCAGGCCATCGCCCGCGAGCGCGAGGAGCTCTATCTCGGCTGGCCGGAGAAGCTCTTCGTGCGCCTCAACAGTTTGCTGCCGCGCCTGGTTGACCAGGCACTGCGCAAGCAACTGCCGGTGATCAAGCGCTTCGCCCGGCGCCCCGCGGACACCGATACGCCGGTGGCCACAGCCATTAACCCGTCCCACGGAGATACACCATGAAATCCCTGTTCGGCATTTGCCTCACGCTGCTGGCGCTGTGCAGCCAGCCGAGCTTCGCCCTCAACCCCGCCAGCGAGACGGCGTTGCAGCAACTGCAGCAACGCTGGGCAGAAATCAACTATCAGCTGCCGGCGGCGCAACGCGAAGCGGCATTCGCCAAACTCGCCGGCGAGGCCGAACAGGCCCTGGCTCGCGAGCCCGAGGCAGCCGAACTGCTGATCTGGGACGGCATCATTCGCAGCACCTGGGCCGGCGCCAAGGGTGGGCTCGGCGCACTCGGCCTGGCCAAGCAGGCCAAGGCACGCTTCGAGCAAGCGCTGGCACTCGATCCGCAGGCGCTCAACGGTTCCGCCTACACCAGCCTCGCCAGTCTCTACTATCAAGTGCCCGGCTGGCCGATCGGCTTCGGTGACGATGACAAGGCCGCCGAACTGTTCCGCCAGGCCCTGGCAATCAACCCGCAAGGCATCGACCCGAACTACTTTTACGCCGGTTTCCTGATCGACCAGGAGCGCTACGCCGAAGCCCGCAGCGCACTGGAAAAGGCCCTGGCAGCCCCCGATCGGCCCGGACGCGCAATTGCCGATACCGGTCGCCGTAGCGAAGCCCGTAAACTGCTCGACGATGTCGGCAAAAGACTGGAATAAGCCAACGCAGCGGCGTTGAATGCTGCACAAGATCCCGGATTCAAGCCTCACAGGAAATCCATGCGCCTATTGTTGGTAGAAGATGACCGCGCACTCGCCGAAGGCATTCGCACCGCGCTCAAGCCCGAGGGTTACACCGTCGACTGGCTGCAGGACGGCGCCAGCGCGCTCCATGCGCTGAGCCATGAGAGCTTCGAGCTGGTGATTCTCGACCTCGGCCTGCCACGGCTGGATGGCATTGAACTGCTCAAGCAGCTGCGCGGCGCGGCGAATCCGGTGCCGGTGCTGGTACTGACCGCCCGCGATGCCACCAGCGACCGGATCGCCGGGCTCGATGCCGGCGCCGACGACTATCTGGTCAAGCCGTTCGATGTCGCTGAACTCAAGGCGCGTCTGCGGGCGCTGCTGCGGCGCAGCTTCAACCGCCCACAACCGGCGCTGGAATACCGTGGCATCCGGCTCGACCCGCTGGATCAGCAGGTCAGCTACCTGGGTAACCCGGTCAACCTGCCGCGCAAGGAATTCCTCCTGCTGCATGAACTGCTGGCCCAGTCCGGCCGGGTACTGACGCGCGACAAGCTGCAGCAGGTGCTCTATGGCTGGGACGAAGAAGTCGAAAGCAACGCGCTGGAGGTGCACATCCACCACCTGCGCAAGAAGTTCTTCCCCGAGTTGATCCGCACCGTGCGTGGCGTCGGCTACCTGGTGGACAAATGCTGAGACGCTCGATCCGCAACCGCACCCTGGCACTGGTGCTCGGTGCACTGGTGCTGTCGTTGAGCCTGATCTCCTATCAGAGCTACCGCGATGCGGGTCATGAAATCGAAGAGTTGTTCGATGCCCAGCTGGCGCAGAGCGCCCGACTGGTACAGGGGCTGGTGGTGCGCGAAATGAGCCCGCAGGTGCGCCAGTCGCTACAGGCCGCCCTGGACGAAGCGGTCAACGTGCAGCGCAGCCGGGGGACTCCCGGGCATGTCTATGAGACCAAGCTGGGTTTCCAGGTATTCGCCGAAGATGGCGGCACGCTGCTGCAATCGGCCGGGGCTCCGCAGGGTGCACTGCAGCAACTGCTCGCCGGGGCCGGCGCAGCGGCGGCGCAACCTTTCGCCCGACTGGCCAGCGGCTACCACGAGGTGACGCTCGACGCCCACGACTGGCGCCTGTTTCTGCTGCATGATCGTCAGGACGGCTTGTGGATTCTGGTCAGCGAACGTGACGACGTGCGCGGCGAACTGGTCGACAAGATCGCCCGGCGCAGCCTGCTGCCGGACCTGATCGGCCTGCCGCTCCTGGCGCTGCTGATTTGGCTGGCGGTGGGCTGGGGCTTGCGCCCGCTGGAGCAGATAGCTCAACTGCTGAAAAGCCGCGACCCGGACAATCTCTCGCCGCTGCTGCTGGCCCCGCTGCCCTTGGAGCTGGAGCCGGTGGCCGCTTCGCTGAACCGCCTGTTGCAGCAGGTCAGGCAGCTGGTCGAACGGGAAAAACGCTTCATCGCCGATGCCGCCCACGAACTGCGCACGCCGCTGGCGGTGCTGCGCATCCACGCGCAGAACGCCCTGCAGACCCGCGACGAAACCGACCGGGCACAGGCGCTGGAGCAATTGATAGCCGGCGTCGATCGCACCACGCGGGTGGTCACCCAGCTACTCACCCTGGCGCGCCTGGAACCGAACGCGCAGCAATTGCGCATGCAACCGCTGGATCTCTCGACCCTGGTTCGCGACACCCTGGCGGAGCTGACGCCACTTGCCATCACCCGCGAGCAGGAGCTGACCCTGGACGCCGCGGAAGGTGAAGACTTCAGTCTGATCGGCGATGCCGCTAGTCTGGCGACACTGTTGCAGAACCTGGTAGGCAATGCTCTGGAGTACACCCCACCCGGCGGACAGATTCAGGTGCGCCTGGAAACCCGAGCGGACAACCTGGTCGTGGAGGTGGCGGACAGCGGCCGCGGAGTGCCCGCCGAACTGCGCCCCCAGTTGTTTCAGCGCTTCTTCCGCCAGGGCGAAGGCCAAGGCGCCGGACTCGGCCTATCGATAGTCGCACGCATCGCCGAACTACATGGCGCCGACGTCGAGTTGCTCGACTCGCCGCTGGGCGGGCTGCGGGTCAGCGTTCATCTGCCCCGCTCGGTCAATCCGCAGCGCGCCGTGTGCCGCTGAGTGCCGCTTGCGCCTGCCCTCTAAACGCGTGCTCCCACTACGGGAGTGGGTGGCAGGCACGGGAATCGGGTGAACAGGGCAACATCCAGCACCGAGTCAAGTCCGCCCTCGCCGCCCCGAGCAAACCCGCCCCACCTACGCCTGCTGGAGTCCGACAGCCCGTGGTAACCTTGCGCTCATTTCAAAGCCGCTGGGGCACAAAGACTTCAGCATGCGGGGCGCATGTCTAGGCCAGGTGGATGGCTGGCGAGCCACACAGCCGGCACTGCGTGCAAAAGCCCTGAACCTGCCCCACACAATTCAACTAAATTGCGCTAACTATCTAATGAATATGGCAACCCAGGATTTATCCAGCCACACCCCGATGATGCAACAGTACTGGCGACTGAAGAACCAGCACCCGGACCAGCTGATGTTCTACCGCATGGGCGACTTCTACGAGATTTTCTACGAGGACGCGAAAAAGGCCGCCAAGCTGCTGGATATCACCCTCACCGCCCGCGGCCAGTCGGCCGGTCAGGCGATCCCCATGTGCGGGATTCCCTACCACGCCGCCGAAGGCTACCTGGCCAAGCTGGTCAAGCTCGGCGAGTCGGTGGTCATCTGCGAGCAAATCGGCGACCCGGCGACCAGCAAGGGGCCGGTGGAACGCCAGGTGGTGCGCATCATCACCCCCGGCACGGTCAGCGACGAAGCCCTGCTCGACGAGCGCCGCGACAACCTGCTGGCCGCGGTATTGGGCGACGAACGGCTGTTCGGCCTGGCGGTGCTGGACATCACCAGTGGCCGTTTCAGCGTACTGGAGATCAATGGCTGGGAAAACCTGCTGGCCGAACTGGAGCGCCTCAACCCGGTCGAACTGCTGATCCCGGACGACTGGCCCCAGGGCCTGCCGGCAGAAAAACGCCGCGGCGCACGCCGCCGTGCACCCTGGGACTTCGAGCGCGACAGCGCGCACAAGAGCCTCTGTCAGCAGTTCGCCACCCAGGATCTGAAAGGTTTCGGCTGCGAGAACCTGACCCTGGCCATCGGCGCCGCCGGCTGCCTGCTCGGCTACGCCAAGGAAACCCAGCGTACCGCCCTGCCGCACTTGCGCAGCCTGCGTCATGAGCGCCTCGACGACACCGTGATTCTCGACGGCGCCAGCCGCCGTAACCTGGAGCTGGACGTCAACCTCGCCGGCGGCCGCGACAACACCCTGCAGTCGGTAGTCGACCGTTGCCAGACCGCCATGGGCAGCCGCCTGCTCAGCCGCTGGCTGAACCGCCCGCTGCGCGACCGCGCCATATTGGAAGCGCGCCAGGAATCGATTGCCTGCCTGCTCGAACGCTACCGCTTCGAGACCCTGCAGCCGCAGCTCAAGGAAATCGGCGATCTGGAGCGCATCCTCGCCCGCATCGGCCTGCGCAACGCCCGGCCGCGCGATCTGGCGCGTCTGCGCGATGCCCTGGCGGCCCTGCCGACGCTGCAAATGGCCATGGCCAACCTCGAGTCGCCGCACCTGGCGAACCTGGCCAGCACCGTCAGCACCTACCCGGAGCTGGCCGAGCTGCTGTCCCGCGCCATTATCGACAACCCACCGGCGGTGATCCGCGACGGCGGCGTACTCAAGACCGGCTACGACGCCGAGCTGGACGAGCTGCAGTCGCTCAGCGAAAACGCCGGCCAGTACCTGATGGACCTGGAAGTGCGCGAGAAAGCCCGCACCGGCCTGGCCAACCTCAAGGTCGGCTACAACCGCGTGCACGGCTACTTTATCGAACTGCCGAGCAAGCAGGCCGAGTCGGCCCCGGCCGACTATATCCGCCGCCAGACCCTCAAGGGCGCGGAACGCTTCATCACCCCCGAACTCAAGGAGTTCGAGGACAAGGCCCTGTCGGCCAAGAGCCGCGCCCTGGCCCGCGAGAAGATGCTCTACGAAGAGCTGCTGGAACGTCTGATCGGTCACCTCGGCCCGCTGCAGGACAGCGCCGCGGCCCTGGCCGAACTGGACGTGCTGAGCAACCTGGGCGAGCGCGCACTGAACCTCGACCTCAACCGGCCACGCTTCGTCGACGAACCCTGCATGCGCATCGAGCAGGGCCGTCATCCGGTGGTCGAACAGGTGCTGACCACGCCCTTCGTGGCCAACGACCTGAGCCTCGACGACGACACGCGCATGCTGATCATCACCGGGCCGAACATGGGCGGTAAATCCACCTATATGCGGCAGACCGCGCTGATCGTGCTGCTGGCCCATATCGGCAGCTTCGTCCCGGCGAAAAGCTGCGAGCTGTCGCTGGTCGACCGCATCTTCACCCGTATCGGCTCGAGCGACGACCTGGCCGGTGGTCGTTCGACCTTCATGGTGGAGATGAGCGAGACTGCCAACATCCTGCACAACGCCAGTGAACGCAGCCTGGTGCTGATGGACGAAGTCGGCCGCGGCACCAGCACCTTCGACGGCCTGTCGCTGGCCTGGGCGGCAGCCGAGCGACTGGCCAAGCTGCGCGCCTACACGCTGTTCGCCACCCACTACTTCGAACTCACGGTTCTGCCGGAAAGCGAACCGCTGGTGGCCAACGTGCACCTCAATGCCACCGAGCACAATGAACGCATCGTGTTCCTGCACCACGTGCTGCCCGGGCCGGCCAGCCAGAGTTATGGCC
>RCUJ01000332.1_pt1 | contig 27754 bp, 18 predicted proteins | sample 2166321 | NCBI WGS metagenome assembly RCUJ01 (sample SAMN09932808, study PRJNA488358) | compost metagenome | feature: garden; material: soil; isolation source: compost soil in an enriched community after 118 h of incubation | place: Germany: Experimental Botanical Garden Goettingen | collected... | reverse complement strand
CCAGGAAGCGCTGGCCGGTGGTGGCCAGGATCTGGTCGGCAACGAGTTTCTGTTCGTAGAAGCCGTCGCCCAGGCGGCGGGGCTGGCCGGACGGCGTCAGGAATTTTGCGCCGGCGGGGATCAGGGCGTTCAGGCCGCCGGGGCGGTTGCCCAGGCCGGCGTTGACGGAGCCGGACGCGCCGGCGTTGCCGACGGGTGCGCCGGGCTGTTGCAGCAGGTCGAACAGGTAGTCGCTGGAGACTGTCGGACGGTTGCCGACGAAGCGCGGGTCGGTGGCGACGACGTAAGGCGCGTCGGGTGTGCCGCCCACGGCGAAGAGCTGGCTGTCCGGGATGGTGGCCGGGTTGGATACGCTGCGCACGACGCTGCCGCCAGGCAGGCCGATGCTGGCGATCAGGACGGGGCCGGGCGCGGTGGCGCCGCTGGCGCCGGGGGCCGCACCGCTCAGTGCGACAGAGACGTTGCCGCCCGAGGTGCCGACGGGCAGTTCGATGGGTTGGCCGGCCAGGGTCACCTGATAGGCTTCGGAATATTCCTTGCGGTCGCGGTCACGGGCCTGGGTGACGGTGGCCGTCCCTGTCCGTGTGACGATTCGCTGCCCGCCGGCGCCGATGTTGTTGATGGCGGGACCAGAAACGGTCAGGGCGCCGCCCGCGGCGATCTGGCTCTTGTCGTTGGTGACGGTGCCGCTCAGCGTCATGGCGCCACCCGACAGGATCTTGCCGGGGTCGGACGAGACGGTGCGGGTTTCGGTGACGGTTTCTTCGACCTGGTAGTAGGTGAAGGTTGCGACCAGGCGGTTATTGAAGTCGGCGTTGAAGTCGCGAATGCGCCGGTCCAGCTCAATGTGCGGGGCTCGATACGCCGCGTAGGCATCTTCGTATGCCTTGCGGCGGGCCGCTTCAGCAGTGCATTCCGCCGTGCTGTAGCAATCCCGCTGCGGCGGCACCCAGACGGGCATGGACCCGGAAGGTGGCGTGACGCCGAAGACGGCCCACACACGCGCATCGGAGCTGTAGACGAACGACTCGGGAACGTCCCAGCAATCGCCCCTGTCCCCACCCGAACACGCTACGGATTCGGGGATATACGTGATCGGGATCGGTGCGGTCTCGCCAGCGCGGCCCTTTTTGCTCTGCACGTAATCAAACGGCGGTCCGTATCGCGATGCCGGATACCTGTCTGACGGCAGCAGGAAGCGGCGCTCAGGATCGTCATCCAGCCATTCGGGAACCTTGCCGCACATCGCTGTGACCTGGTCGCAGAACCAGTTGGTCTCCATGTCGTACACGTCGGTCGTGCCCGACGGTGTCACGTACAGCTTGGGGACCGTCATCACAGGCACGACCTGGCTGACGTAGTTCGTGTTGACGTTCTGCAAGGACGCAGCCGAAATCGCCGCGTTTCCTGCCGCCTCGATCGTGGCCGATGCGTTCAGCAGCGACGCGGCCTGGCCGATGGCTTTGCGGTTGGCGTCCAGCGCACCGCCGATACGCAGGTCCGCGCCGGAATAGATCAGCGCGTGGTTGCGGTTCACCAGCGATCCCACGCCCAGATCCAGGTCGCCGCGTGCCGCGATGACGGCGCCGCCGCCGGGGCCCGCGCCGTTGACGAGTTCTCCAGCGCGAATCGCGATGGTGTTGCCGTAGATGCGGCCGAAGTTGTCCAGGCGGCCAGCGGTGATGTTGGTGGAGCCGCCATCGATCAGGCCGGAGTTGGTCAGGCCATTGGCGACGTTGATGGTGTTGGTGCGCCCGGCCAGCAGTTCGCCACTGGCCTGGTTGTTAAGCGAGGCGGCCGTGATGCTCAGGTCGCGGCCGGCGCTGACGGTGGCGCTGTTGTCCATGGCCCCGCCGACGGATATGCTCAGGTCGCGGCCGGCGGCAATGGTGCCGGTCTGGTTGAGCGAGCCCGTGTAGGTAAAGGACAGATCCTGCGCGGATTGCAGGGTGCCCAGGCCTTGCAGGTTCTGGATCATGATGGCGAGACGTTCGCCCGCCAGCACCTTGCCCTGGTGGTTCTTCAGGACGGCGGCATCGACCGTGGCGTAGCGCTGCGCGGCGACCTCGCCGCCGGCGTTGTCCAGTTCCCCGGTGGTGACGGTGAGGTCCTGGCCCGCGCTGATAGAGCCGCCCTGGTTGTTCACGCGGTCGGCAACGATGGTCACCATCTTGCCCAGCACGCCCTTGGGCGGCGCGGCGGCGGCGGTCAGCGTGGCGCTGTTGTCCAGGCTGGCGGCGTTCAGCGTCAGGGTGTCGTCGGCCTGAATCAGGCCGCCCCGGTTGTCGACGGCCCCGGGCGTGGCCACGGTGAGATTCCCGCCCGCCAGCGTGCCGCCGGCGTTGCCGACGCGCGCCGCTTCAAGTTGCACGTTGCCGGCGGCGGCGATCAGTCCTGCGGTGTTGTCCAATTCGCCGCCCAGCTTCAACGCGGCGTCGCCGGCGGACGTCAGCTTGCCGCCCTGGTTGCGCAGGTTGGCGGCGGTGATGTCAAGGCTGCCGCCATGCAGGACGGCATTGCGCGTGGCGAGGTCGCCTGGCGACGTCAGCGCCAGTTTGCCGATGGCGGAGAGGTTGCCACCAGACAGATCCATGCCGCCCGCGGCAAGTGTCATGTCCTTGCCGGCCGCGCTGATGCCTGGATGGGTGATGAAGGCGGCGGTCAGATTGACGCTGCCCGGCAGGCTAAGCGTGCCGTCCGCGCCAACGCCCGCGATGAAGCGGCCGGTGTTGCTCAGCGCGCCGCTGGCGATGACGTTGACGTCGCCACCCGTCAGCACCGAGCCCGCGTTATCAAGCGTGGTGCCCGCCCGCAGGCTGGCTGCGCCCGCTGCCGACAGGATGCCGGCATTCTGCAGCGCGCCGCCTGCCTGAAGGTCGATGCCCGCACCGGCCTGGATGCGGCCGTCGGCGCTGGTCGTAAGGGTGCCATTAGCGTTGACGGTCACGTTGCCCGCCTGCGTGGCGGCGATGCCGCCCAGCGTGGCGTCCGTGCCGGCGCGCAGCGCCATGTCTTGTCCGGCGGCGGCCGATCCCAAGGCGGTCAGCGCGCCGCTCGAGGTGGCGGTCAGTGTTGCGCCCGCCTGCAGGTTCGACGCAGCGCCCATCACCAGGTTGCCGCGCTGCGTGTCCAGCGTCAGGTCGCCCTGCAATGCCGCGACGGTGCCGTCCACGGTCATGCCGTCGCCCGCGCTGAGCGTTTGCGTGATGCCCGCCAGCATGCTGCCCGCGGCAAGCAGCGTGCCTTGCGCCGTCGCGGTGAGCGTGGCGGCGGCTTGCGCCAGGCCTGCCGCGCCCACGGCGACGTTGCGGCCCGCCAGCGTCAGATTGGCGTCGCTGGCCGCCGTGCCGTCCACGCGCGCATCGCGCGCGGCGGCCAGCATCATGTCCTGTACCGAGGCCAGCGCGCCGGTGGCGACCAGGTCGCGCTGGGCTTGCGCCGTCAGCGTACCCGCGGCCTGCACCTGCCCGCCCTGCTTGACGATCACATCGCGTCCACCCACCAGCAGGTTGCCGGCCATGGCGTCGCCCAGCGCGGCCGCCGTGCCGCCCAGGCGCGCATCGCCCGTGGCCATCAGCGTAAGGCCGCCGCCCGCGACGATGACGCCGTCGGATTCCAGGTCACCGCCCGATTGGGCGGTCAGATTCTGCGCCGCCTGCATGCGGCCGTCCGCGCCGACGCGCAACTGTCCACCGGCGTCAGCCGTCAACGTGCCCTTCAGCGCCGCGACCGTGCCGTCGATGCCAAGGTTGCGAGTAGCGGACAAGCTGGCGGGCGTACCCGCCGTCACCGTGCCGGTCACGAACAGGTCCCGCGCCGCTTGGGCTTGCAGCAAGCCGCCCGCGCCCGGCACGGCTTCGGCTGTGCCGGCCGTACCGGCGACGCGCAGGTCTTGGCCCGCGCCCAGGATCAGCGTGTTGCTGCCTTGCGCAAGCCCGCCTTGGCCCACCGTCAGGTCCGCGCCGGCTTCTGCGCGCAGGGTGCCGTTGGCGACCGTCTTGCCGTTCAGTTCGGCGTTGGTACCGGCGGATAGAAGAATGTCTTTCTGACCGGAAATCGTGCCGCCCGCGATCAGCTTGCCGCTGGCCTGGGCGTCCAGTTGCTGGCCCGCCTGAAGGACGCTGGCGTTGCCCAACGCCATGTCGCCACCGCTTGTGACCTTGAGCGTGCCGGCGTCGGCAAGCAGCGTGCCGTCCACACGCAGATTGCCTTGCGTGCTGACTTGCGCGGACTGGCCTGCAATGAACAGGCCAGCCAGCGATGCGCTGGCCGCATCCGCCACAACGGAGCCATCGGCCTGCACGCGCGACGCGGCCGATGTCGTCATGGCCTGCCCCGCCTGTAGCCGCACGTCACCGGTGGCCAGCGCCTGCCCTTCCAACGTGAGGTCGCGCGCAGCTTGCAGCGTGACGTCCTTGAGGGACGTGATCTTGCCGGCGCTTTGAAGGCTTTCGCCTGCGGCAAGACCCACGCTTTCAGCCGCGGCGATCTGGCCTTGCGCACCGACCGCCATGTCAGCACCCGCCACGGCATTGACGCCGCCCGAGGCCGCCGCTAGCGTGCCGTCGACCAAGAGCTTGCCCCCCGCCGACAGGTCCAGATCGCCGTTGGCTCGCAAGGTGCCGGCCAGCGCCATGGCGCCGCCGGCCTTGGCCGTCGCGCCGCCTTCGGCTTCCCATTGCGCGGGCGCATCCATGCGCAGGTCGCGCGCTGCATCGATGGCGACGCGGCCGGTGGACGCTCCCTTGCCCGACACCCGCGCGTCGCGCCCCGCCGTCAACGAGACGTCGCCGCGCGCACCGAGCATGCCGTCCAGATTGAGGTCAGCGGCAGCGCGCAGGTTGGCGGATCCTCCCGACTGCAATTGGGCGCTGGCGCCCGTGGTCAGGTCGCCCCCGGCCTGCGCATTCAGCACACCCGCAGCGGTCACCTGACCGGGCAACACCATGTCCCGGCCGGCCTTCAATGCGACCGCGCCCAGGGCGGTGACCAAGCCGCTGGAATTGACGCCCACCTGGGCCGCGCCCGTAGTGGCGGTCGGCGATGCGCCTGGCGTGCCGGAAGCCCCACCACTGCCCGGCGATGCGCCCGCGTCGGAACCACCCGTACCGGAGCCTCCCGTACCGGTTCCGCCACCAGCCGGCGGGGTCACGCCCGGCGTGGTCGTGGCGCCGCCTATTCGCATGTTGCGCGCGGACTCGGCGCGCACGTCCTGGCCGCCCATCAGCAAGGAGCCTCCCAGCGACAGGTCCTGCCCCGCCGCGACACGCAGCGCGCCCTGCGTCTGCAACGCCCCCTGCGCGGCGATCGTCACGTCACCCTTGGCATCCACATCGACGGATCCGCCCGCGCCAACGATGCCCTTGATCTCTGCATTGCGGCCGGCGGCAAGCACCACATTGCCCGCCGCCTGCGCCGCGCCATCGACGGCCAGGTCGCGCCCTCCCGCAAGCCGCAGATTGCGCGCTGCCTGCACGGCGGCACTGGGCGCGATGCGCACGTCGCCCGCCGCGCTGACCTCCAGGTCGCCCGTCAGGGCCACCAGGTTTCCGCCCACATTGACGCCAACGCCGGCCTCGGTGCCGATCAGCCGGATGCTGTTGGCATACATGCCGCCCAGCGCGGCAGTATCCAGCGCCACCGCGGGCGCGGGTCCTTCGCCCGCCCGCGCCGAGACCGCGCCCGTCGCGTAGTCCACGCGCGCCGCGCCCGCCGTCACGTTGAGCTGGTTGGCCCACACGCCCGCGTTGATCTCCAGCGTCCGGGCGATCAAGTCGACCTGACTGACGCTGGTGCCGTTCAAGCCGTCGCCTTCAACGCGGATCTTGCCCGCCGCCACGTCCAGCGCGATGTTTCCGTCGGGACCGACCTGGGGCCGTCCGGTGGTCAGGGTCGCCCGGTCCGCGTTCAAGAAGCCGCAGCCGTTGCAGGTGATGCCCGCCGGGTTGGCGACGATGACATTGGCCCGGTTGCCCGCGACCTCCAGCGCGCCCATCAGTCGCGAGGGATTCGGCGCGGTGACCTGGTTCAGGATGGTGGTGGCGCGCTGATTGCCCAGCATGACGTTGCCCGCCACCTGCCCGGCAAGCTGGGTCTGACTGGCGCCGCCGCTATTGTTCAGCACTACGCCCGACGGCCCCACGTTGAACTGCGTGTAGCGGTTGTTGGACACCCCACCGGCGGACGGCGGCGCAATGTTGACGACGGGCACGCCATTGTTGATGCCCACCGATGGCTTCTGGCCGGACACGCTTTTGTCGACCGAGATCGGCAAGGTCTGCGCCAGCACCGGCGTCCATACCTGCGTGAAAACGATGGACCAGACGATCAACGAACGAAGCTTGGACATCATGCGCACCTGATAAGCAACAACGGATTTAGAACTCGAACATCAACGCCATCGCAAAGACGGTGGATGCGGTTTCAAGCGATTCGGGCTTTTTCAGCGGCCAGCCGGCCGACAGGTCGTAGCTGGCATTGACCACATTGGCGACACCGGGCAAAGAGAACCGGCCGCGCACGCCCGCGACCGCGCCGACCAGCGTGCGGCCGGAGAGATACGCGGCGGACGGACCGCTCACGCGCCCCACGTCCAAGCCGGTGTAAAGCTGCTGCCCCGGCAGCCCGGTCAGGCCTTCCAGGTTCAGCGACAGATCGTTGCGCAACGTCCAGCCGTCCTCGGACGCCAGGGTCATCTGCCCGTCAAAGCCGCGCACGGCATAGCGGTTGCCGATGGTGAAGTAGTCAGCCGGCACGATGGCCGTCTTGGCGTGCTGGATCTGCCAGTTGGCCTGATACGCGAAGGGCTGCTCAGCCACCTTGAAGGGCAGGTACAGGCCGGCGTTGGCGGTGTAGATGGTGCTGCGGCCGTTCCAGTCCGGATCGCCATAGACGTAGCCGGGCTGGTCGGAGAGCTGCGGCAAGGTGCCGCGCACGCCGCCGCCGATGTCCAGCACGGCCTGGCCAACGTAGTGGCGGTGTCCGTAGCTGATCTCGTAGCCCGTGACGTCGCGGCGCTGTACGTCGATGGGCACGTCGTTCAGCGTGCTGTCGGTGCGCTTGCGCAGCAACATGACCGACAGATTGCCCTTGTACGCCGTGCCACGGTACGGCACGACCGACACGCCCGCCTGGATCTGCTTGGTGGTGCCGCCGTAGATGATGGGCTCTTCGAAGCCGGCCACGGTCTGGCGATAGGTGGACTTGCTGGCGCCGGCGAAGACGGTCCAGTAGCCAAACGGCACGCTGTAGTTGAAGGATGCCGCGCGCGTGTTGGAGTTCGCATCGCGCCATCGCGCGTTGCTGTTCCAGGAGACCGATAGCTGGTCGTACAGGAACAAGGGGGAATCCAGCGTCAGTCCGGCGTTGACCTGGTACTTGCCCACGGAATCCATGCCGCCGTTGTCGCCGCCCAGGTAGCCGTGCCAGCGCTTGCCCGTGCCGGGCTTGATCAGGATGTCGGAGTCGCCCAGCTCGGGGCCGGGCGCGATGTCGATGGCCGCGTCCGCCTGGCTGCCCAGGCGCCGGATGTTTTCAAGCGCCTGGTCCAGGTCGCGCTGGTTCAGTTCGCCGCCCGGCCCCGTGGGCAAGGCGGTGCGCCACCAGCCGATAGCGCCCTCGCCCTTGACGGCCGAGATGCGGCCGGGCAGATAGCGCAACGTCAGGGTGCCCGCCGCCAGCGACTGCTCGGGCACGACGACACGCGCGGTGACCTGGCCGTTGTCGATCAGCAGGTTGATCAGGTATTCCTGCAGGGCGCGCAAGCCCTTGCCGCCCACGCATTGGCCGACAACGACCGCGGCGGCGCGGGCAAGCGATTGGGGCGGTTCCGCGCCATCCCACATGACTTCACGCAGCAGGAAGCAAGGCGTTTCAGCAGGAAGGACCAGACCGCGCGCGGCGTCCGGCGCTGGCGCCGACAGCACATCGGGCCGTTCGGCCGCGCGGGCGCGCTGGGCGTCAACTTCTTGTTCCTGACGGCGTTGGATTTCCGTGCCGCGCAACACGGCGTCGGGCACCGGTTGCGCCACCGCCGCCGCGCTGCTCGCTACCCCCCAAATCATCACCGCCCACCGCAACCGCCGGAATCCGCTCATACGACTGGACGCAAACGGACATCCGCCACTGCGCCGCCTCCTGTAGATGTATTTGGCGGGGAATTTTGCTACGCGAAACTATATATTGCAATATATATCGGTGACATTTTTCTTTGAAGACTCGCAATTAGCGCTTTTTGTTGGTCATATACGCCAACTTGATGGCTTTTATCGATATTTCGCGGGACGAAATTAGCTACTTCGTAATAAATCGCGATTTTCCTGTGGCGTCCGTCAGCGGCCATGCCAATACCGTGCGCCCTCAACCCGCTGCGACCACACCCGTAGCCCCCGCGCGCTGGATTCCGCCATCACCGCGCCATCGCGGTCGCTGCGCCAGAACTCCGCGCCCGCCTGTAACCAGCGTCGTTCCACCGTCGGGGCGGGATGACGAAAGCGGTTCAAATGTCCAGCCTGGGCTATGGCATGGGAGGCCCGTACCGCGCGCACCCAATCGCGTCCGGATGACGACGCTGAGCCATGATGCGGAGCCAGCACCACGTCAGTTTTTGGCACCCCGCGCACCACCAGTTCACGTTCCTGCGCCACGCCGATATCGCCCGTCAGCAGCAGCGAATGGTTGGCGCCCTGCACGCGCAGCACACAACTGTCCGCGTTCTTGTCTGTCGGCGCGCCGCTGCCACCGTTGGCGGGATGCAGAAATGTGAACCGCACGCCATCCACCTCCCAGCCGTCACCGCGCCGGCAACGCAACATGCGCTTTGGCAGCGTGGGCTGCGTGCCGGGCGTTGCTTGGCCCGGTGCCCGCAACGGCACCTTCCCTGTCACCGGCAACGGCACCTTTCCACTCACCGGCCACACACTGGCATCACGCCGCACAAACGCCGCCACATCAAACGACGCATAACTCAGCCGCACCGGCACCGCCGCCAGCACCGCGCGCGCACCGCCCACATGGTCCTGGTCGGCGTGCGACAGCACCAGCACATCCAGCGCGGTAATGCCGCGCGCCTGCAGGAACGGCGCCAGCACCCGCTCGCCCGCATCGCTGCCGCCGTAATGGCGCGGCCCCGCATCGAATAACAAGGTCTGGCTGGCGGTCTCGACCAGGATTGCGCTGCCCTGCCCCACGTCCAGCGCGCTCATGCGCCAATGACCTGGCTCGGGTTTATCCGGCCGCCAGCACAGCAAAGGCAGCATGCACACCCACCCCAATTGCCGCGCCGGCCATCCGCGTGCCTGCAAGGCCCACACCATGCCCGCCACGGCCAACATCAGCCACGGCCAGGGCGCGGCCGCCACCGCAAAGCTGGCCCAGTCCGCATTGCCCACCCACACCACCGGAACCATCGTGGCGTCAAAAGCGGCCAGCCCCACTTGCGCCACCCAAGCCGCCGCCGCTTGCGCGCCGGGCAATACCGACAGCGCCGCACACAACAAGGCCAAGGGCGTCACGATGAAGGTCACCGACGGAATCGCCACCGCATTGGCCAATGGCGAACCCACCGACACCTGGTACACCAGAAACGCCAGCAAGGGCGTCAGCCCCAAGGTCACCAGCAACTGCAAGCGCGTCGCCTGCGCAAGCCGGCTTGCCCAACGCTGGCGCCATCCGGCCTCGGCATCAAAGGGCAGGTCGGCAATGCGCAGCAGTATCGCCACCGCCCCAAACGACAGCCAGAACCCCGCCGCCAACGGCGCCCACGGGTCCAGCGCCACCACGCCCGGCCCCGCGCACGCCAACACCCTGCCCGCCGTCAGCGGCAGCCGCGAGATCGCCGCCGCCAACACCACCGACAACATGAAGAACGTGCGCCGCGCCGGCACGCCCCAGCCCGCCAACAGGCAGTACAGCAAGGCCACCATGGCCGCCGCCGCCCCACCCGCTACGCGCGACGGCGTGAACTCCGCCAAGCCCACGCCCCGCCATCGCGCGCGCCGCCAGGCCGCCGCCACCAGCACGCCCGCAATGCCCGCGATGGACGTCACATGCATGCCGCTGATCGACACCAGATGCGTAATGCCGCTGCGGTTGAAGATGCGCCAATCATCGCGCGCCACCCCCGCCTGATCCCCAATCGCCAACGCAATCAGCACCGGCGCATAGCGATGGCCCCCCAAGGCCTTGCGCATGCCCACGCGCACATGGTGCCGCGCCCGTTCAATGGCTACGCCCGCCGACGCCCAGGGCCGATCGTCCAACAACCGCGGCCGCCCGCGCACCGTGCCCACCGCCCGCAAGCCACGCGCGAACATGCGCGCTTCCGCATCCGGCCCCGCCGGGTTCAGCACGCCATGCGGACGACGCAAAACAAGCGCCATCCGCCAGATCTGGCCGGGCAGCAACGCGGGCATGGGTGCAGTGGCGCCGGGCGGCGCCTGCCAGGTGACCTGGATGCGAGACGGAATGCCTGGGCGCGCGGGCTCGGCCAGTTCGGCGATGAAGCGATGGTGCCTGTCGTCGCCATCCGGTAATTCGGCTACGCGCAGGGTCAGGCGCGAGACTTGGTCTTGATGTATGTCCGCCAACGAATCGTCAAGGCGATGGTGCGCTTGAAGGCAGGCGTTAAGCGTGCCGGCGCAAAGGCCCAGCACCAAGGCGGACGCGATGCGAGCGAAGTCGACTTGGCAGCGCATGCAGACTGCCGCCGCGACTACGCCTGTAATCGCAACCGAGGCCAGAACAAACGCCCCCGGCAATTCCGCAAAGCACTGCACCCACGCCGCGCCACCCACGAAGGCCAGGCAAAAACAACGACCGGTGATGTCCCTCTCCTAAAAGCAGGAGCGTAGGACGCGCGGGTGGTGACAGGATCAATAAGTGAGTGGCTTTGTCCACCTCGGGATGCCGCAGGCAAGGCCATTCGTGTCGCTGCTGCGGGAAAGCCTGCAGGGGCGGGCCTCCCGTTAGCACGCGGTGCAGGCCGTCAGGCATGGCGTGGCTTGCGATCAAGCACGCCATGCGGGCTTCACGCTCCAGCGGCGGCGAATATCGCCTTCATCAGCCTGCCTACACCCGGCTTGCTGATCGCACGCCCCTTGATGTCGGTATCCACCCGATGGATCACCACCATGTCGAGTTCCGGCACCACCATGCAGTAATGACCGCCTGCCCCCATCGCGGCATAGCTGCCTTTGGGGGTGACGCAGCCCGGCAGAAAGACGCCATCGCGCTCCAGCCACCACATGTAGCCATAGGCGCCCTGCTGGCCCGCGTGCGAATAAGGCATGACGTTTTCTTCGGCCCAGCCTTCGGGCAGCACCTGTTTGCCGGACCAGCGTCCGTTCTGCAGGAAGAGCTGTCCGAAGCGCGCCAGGTCGCGCGACGATACTCGGAAGGGATATGCGTGGTGGCGGCTTTCCTCGAAAGTCTCGAGCCAGGCGTCTGGCTTCTCGCCTTCCAGGGTGAAATCTTCCATGCCCACGCGGCTGGCTATACGCTCCGAGAAAGCCTGCGCGACGGATTTTCCCGTCTGTTGGACAAAGATCGTGCCCAGGGCGTTGAAGTCCCAGTTGTTGTAGCACCAGAAGGTGCCGGGCGCGTGCGAATGGCGCTTTTCCTTGATCATCTTCATCCATTCGGTTTCATAGCCGGCGGGATGGTAGATGCCCGAGCGCGCGGTGAGCAGGTCATGCACGTCCGCGCGTTTCTCGATGACGGAAAGGCCTTCGTTGTCGTCGATGCCCAGCTCTTCCAGCGTGGCTTCCAGCCGGATGGCGCCGGACGCGATGTCTTCGCCCATCATGGCCGCCAGAAATGATTTTCGCATCGAATGGCAAAGGTACTTGTGCGTGATGTCACCCCAGGACCAGACGATTTTTCCGCCCTGGACGATCAGCAGGCAATCAGTCTCTTGCGTTTCGCAGAGGGTCTGTACGGCATCCAGACCACTTGCCTTCCAGCCGGCGGCGATGGGGTCGGCGGTTTGCCAGCCCCCCTCGGGATTGGTGCAATCAAGTTGGGTCATGTCAGAACCTTATTTTGTGGCGTCGCCGTAGTAGACGCGGAAGCCGTTCCATTTCCAGTTGTGCACCGTCTTCAGCATGGCGGCGTTGTGCTGGATCTGCATGATGTAGGCCATCGGCCCCTTTTGCATGATGTCGCGCTGCATGTCGTGATACATCTGCTGGCGCTTGGCCGGGTCCCGCTCGAAGAGTGCCGCTTCGACTCGCTTGTTCATTTCTTCGCTGTAGTAAGACGAACGCCAGCTGGGATACTGCGTAAGCTTGGCCCCAAGTGCGTTGTCGGGGTTCGCAACGAAGCGCGATGCCATGCTGTTCGAGTCCGCGACCGACGCCTTGAAGCCCAGCAGCGCGCCCTGAAAGTCGCGTGCGCGGGTCTTGGCATAGAGCTGGGCGTTGGCCATTCTTTCAATGCTCATCGTGATGCCTGCCTTGGCTGCGGCTTGCTGCAAGGTCTGTGCGATCGGGTCGGCATAAGGGTCCGAACCGATGATCATCTTGAAGCTGAAGCCGTTCGGGTACCCCGCCTCGGCCAGCAACTGCTTGGCTTTGTCGATGTCCAGCTTGAAAGGCTGGCCTTCTTTCTCGTCCAGTGCGCCGAAGGCGCCAAGCTGTACAAAGCTTGCGCGGGGCACGCCGATGTCTTTCATCACGCTGGACGCAAGACCCTGGTAGTCGACCAGGTAGCGCATCGCCAGACGCACTTTCTCTTTGGCAAAGATCGGGTCCGACAGGCTCATGCCCAGGTAGTACATCGTTGGCTGTAGCGAGCTGGATACCTGGAGCTTGTCGTTCGACGCGATGGCTTTCAGGTCGTTGGGATTCAGGTTGCGGGCGACATCGATATCGCCTTTCTCAAGCAAGAGGCGCTGGGTGCCAGCCTCGGCCACGTGGCGGATGATGATCCGCTTGAGCTTGTGCGCGGATGGTCCGTTGTAGTGGTCGTTGGCTTGCAGGACCACGGATTCGCCCTGGTTCCAGCGCGCAAGGCTGTAGGGGCCGACGCAAGACGTGTTCGAATTCAGCCAGCCGTTGCCCATGTCGTCACCCTTGGCGTGGGATTCGACTACCTTGCGGTTGAGCAGATAGGCCACTCGGTTCTCAGCAATGGAACCCACGACGAGGTCAACCGGATAGGGCCTGTCAAGCTTCAGCACTATGGTTTTGTCATCGGGCGCGGCGATGGTTTGCGCCATGTTTTGCTTGTCGAAGCCAAACTCGGTCAGCGTCGAGGCATTGCCGAAGCCCTGGGACAGCACACGATGTATCGACCAGACCAGGTCACCTGCCTTTGCAGGGCTGCCGTCGGGAAAGACAATGTTGTCCTGCAGGTGAAACGTGATGGTCTTGCCATCTTCTGAGGCATCCCATTTCTTGGCCAGGGCCGGAATGTACTTCGACGGATCCTGTGGGTCGGATGCCACCAGCGCGTCACAGACGTTCGCCAGGATCTCCGCGGTGAGCGCTTCGGCGACCTGGGCGGGATCGAAGGTCGAGATTGCATCGATGTTGTTGGCGATGACCAGCGCGTTGCCCGGCGTGGCGCCCACGGCTGGCAGAGCGAATGCGCTCAGCGTCGACAGCAGGGCAATATTGCGTTTGACAGCGTTTTTCAAGGTTTCAACTCCTGAGCAAAGAGGGATGACTGCTGCGGTTAAAGGGTGCTGGCCAGCCATGCGCCGACCTTGGCGTAGGCTTGCGTCTTGCTGCTGATACGCGAGAATCCGTGGCCTTCGTGTTGCACGCGCAGAATTTCGACCGGACGGCCGAAACCCCTTAGACGCGAGTACACCTGTTCGCCCTGCTCCGGCGGCACGCGCGGATCGTCGGTGCAATGCACCACCAACAAGGGCGCGGTCACCTTGTGCAGCGCGTGGACGGGCGAAATGCTTGCAAGAAAGTCGGCATCGCGTACAGGGTCGCCGTATTCGGCGGCACGCATCGCCCGCCGCCAGGGGCCGGTCGTTTCCATCAGCGTGGTGAAGTTGGAGATGCCGTAGATATCGACGCCGGTCCGCCAAAGTTCCGGGGCGGTGGTCAGCGCCGCCAGCACCATGAATCCGCCATAGGACTGGCCCATCACACCCAGCCGGGAGGCGTCCACGTCGGGCCGCGCGGCGACGGCGCGGGCAAGCGCCAGCAGGTCACGTACCGCGTCCATGCGTTTGCCCAGGTCATCCGCTTGGTGATACGGACGTCCGTAGCCGGTGGATCCGCGCACATTCGGGGCGATGACCATGATTCCGCGCGACAGATAATGCTGCAACTCGGCGCGGAAGGTCGGCAGCCATTGCATCTCCGGTCCGCCATGAACGATGAAGAGCACGGGCCAGCCTGCCGCTGGCTTTTCGCCGCGCGGCGGGTACACCTGATAAGGAACCTCGGTGCCGTCAAAACTGGCCAGCCGCGCAGGCTGCGGCATGGCCAGCAAGCGCAGGTCCACCTTGCCCGGAACCGGTGGCGTCACACGAGTCCAACGGCCGGTCGCCGGGTTGCAGCGCCAGATGGCGGGGGGTTGCACCGGGCTCTCAAGCGTGGCCAGAAGATCGCCATCCGGGGCGCAAGCCAGAGAGCTTGCCACGCCGGGAAACGGCAGCGCGATCTGGCGCGGCTCGACCGCGGAGCCTCCGGTCAGCATCAGGTTTGTATAGCCGTCCTGATTGACGGCCAACGCCATGGCCTCATGATCCGGCGTCAGCGCGAAGGCATCGATGTCGTGCCCTTCAACCGAGGCCAGCACGCTGACGCGCTGCTCCGCGAAATCCAGCCATTGCACCGCATGGAAGTCGCGGCCCAGATCGCACAGCACGAAGGCTCCGGTTCCGTTCTTGTGCAGCCTGACCGAACGGAACATCGCGCGCCCGACTTGCGGCAGGAATGGCCGGACCTCCCCCGTTTGCAACGACAGCAGCAGCAGGTCCTGATCGGCGGTTCCGCGGGTCGAGTCGCGCAGGATCAGGCTGCCGCCGTCCGGTGTCCATGCCAGCACCTCCTGGAAGCCGGTGCCCTTGCGGACCCTCTCGATTTGCCGGGTGGCCAGGTCCATGACCATGACATCCATCAGATAGGGATCCCGGTCATTGGCCGTCCAGGCGACCTGGGTGCCGCAGGGCTTCCAGGCGCCCCACTTGTGGACCACGCCAGGCGCCGAGGTCAACGGATACGCCCGCCCCGATGCCTCCGGCAGAAGCCAGAGCTGGAAGCGCTCATCCATTCCGACGTCGGTGGTGAACAGCAAGTCGCGGCTCTTGGGCGAGAACGCAATCTGGTCCACCCGTTCCGGCAGATCGCTCACCTGGCGCATGTTCCCGCCATCCGGGTCGCAGAACCAGATCTGGGGCAGGCCCGAGCGGTTTGAAATACAGGCGATCAACCCGCCATCGGGCGCTAGCGCCTGGGACCGGGTTTCGCGCAGATCGGTGAGATCCGCAATGGGAATGCCCGTGCCGGCATCGATTTGCTCAGTGCAGAAGTCGGTCATGGCGCCCTGCCTAGTTGCGGGCCAGCGCGGGCACGCTGGCGGCCAGGAATTCCCTGGTGTAGTCGGCCGTCATCCGGCCGGCGCGCAGGTCATCGCCCGTCAGCTCTTCCAGTATCCGGCCGTGCTGCATGATGGCGACCCGGTCGCACATGTGCGCGACCACGGCCAGGTCATGGCTGACCATCAGATAGGTCAGCCCTAGCTCGCGCCGCAGCCGGGTCAGCAGATTCAGGATCTCGGCCTGCACCGAGACATCAAGCGCCGAGGTCGGCTCGTCCAGCAGCAGCAGATTCGGCTCAACGATCAAGGCCCGCGCAATGGCGACCCGCTGGCGCTGGCCGCCCGAAAGCTCGTGCGGATACCGGAATTTGAATTGCGGCCCCAGGCCCACATTGCCCAGCACCTCGTCGATGCGGCGCTCCACATCGCCCAGGCCCATCAGCTTGACGGGTTCGGCCAGCACGTTGCGCACCATCTTGTAGGGATGCAGCGAGCCGTAGGGGTCCTGGAAGACCATCTGCATGACGCGGTAGTGCTCGCGCTTTCGCGCGCGCGGGAGTTCTCGCCCGGCGTGCAGAATGCGCCCCTCGTAGTTCGGGTTCAGCCCCGCGACGGTCCTGAGTATGGTCGACTTGCCGCAGCCGGACTCGCCGATCAGGCCATAGGACTCGCCTCTTGCGATGCGGAAATCCGTTTCGTGCACCACGGTGATGGCGGCGGGCCCCAGGCCGTAGGAAATCTCCAGGTTCGCCGCCTCAAGCAAGGTATCGTTCATGACATGCCCCTCAGCGTTTCGGTAAGCCAGGCAGGATCACGGCGTAGCACCGGCAGCTCATTGCAGGGTTTGTCCAGCCGCGGCAGGCTGTCCAGCAGCCCGCGGGTATAGGGATGCCTGGCCTTGCCCAGGTCCTTTGCAGGCAGGTCTTCCAGCACCCTCCCCGCATACATCACCAGCACCCGGTCGCAGAAATCGGCAACCAGGTTCAGGTCGTGGCTGATGAAGATCAGGCTGGCCCCGGTGCGGTCCACGAGCTCATCAAGCACGTTCAGGACCTGCCGGCGCACCGTGACGTCCAACGCCGAGGTCGGCTCGTCGGCAATGATCACCTTGGGTTCCGGGATCAGCATCATGGCGATCATGATCCGCTGCCCCATGCCGCCGGACACCTCATGCGGCAATACGCCATAGACCCGCTTCGGGTCGCGGATGTGCACGCTTTCCAGCATCGCCAATGCCCTTTCGCGGGCCTCGGCCCGCGAGGTCTTGTGGTGGGTCAGGTAGGCTTCCGCGATCTGGTCCCCCACCTTCATCAGCGGGTTCAGCGAGAACTTCGGATCCTGCAGAATCATCGCGATGTCGCGGCCGCGTATGGCGCACATCTGCTTCTCGGAAGCCTGCAGCAGGTCCACATCGCCAAAGCTCATGCGGTCCGCGGTTACCTTGGCGGTATTGGCGGAAAGCCGCATGATGGCGCGGCCGGTCTGGCTCTTGCCCGAGCCGGATTCGCCCACGATGCCCAGCTTTTCATGACCCAGGTCGAAATTGACGCCGCGCACGGCGTGGGTCGTGCGCAGCGCGCCCTTGAAATGGATATTGAGATTGCGGACGGAGATGATGGGATTCGTCACGGTGTCCTCACTCCTGGCGTGGGTTGAGCACGTCGCGCAGGCCGTCGCCGACAAGATTGAACGCGATGGATGTCAGCAGGATCATGATCCCGGGCGCGGCGGCGATGTGGCCGTTGGAAAGAATGAATTGGCGGGCGGAGGAAAGCATGGCGCCCCATTCCGGCGAGGGAGGTTGCGCGCCCAGCCCCAGGAATCCAAGGCCGGCCGCCGACAGGATGATCGACGTGATGTTGAGCGTCAGCCGCACGATCACCGACGGAATGCAGGTGGGCACGATGTGATGCAGCAGGATGTGCCAGGACGACGCTCCCTGCAGCCGAACGGCGGCGATGTAGTCAGTCTTGCGTATCATCATCGTTTCGGTCCGCGCCAGCCGCGCGATCGGCGGCCAGGACGCAAGCGAGATCGCGATGATCGCGTTCTCGATGCTGGGGCCCAGCGCCGCCACGAACGCCAGCGCCAGAATCAGTGAAGGCAATGCCAGAAAGATGTCGGTGATGCGCATCAGGATCATGTCGATCCAACCGCCGAAGTAGCCCGACACCACGCCGACCACCAAACCGATGGGCGCGGAGATCAGCGCGGTGAGGCAGGCGATGTAGAGCGTGATGCGCCCGCCATAGAGCAGTCGCGAGTAAATGTCCCGGCCAAGTTCATCGGTGCCGAGCCAATGCGCCGCGGACGGCATGGCCAGGCGATTCGCCAGGTCCTGCGTGGTGTAGTCGTGCGTGGCCAGCCAGGGCGCGAAGATCGCTGCCGCGAAGATGAGAATCAGCAGCACAAGCCCGATCATCGCGGACGTGTTCCGGCGCATCTTCAAGGCCATCACCTTGAACTGCTGCGCGCGGGCCTCGCGCGTGGTGGTTGCCCCGTGCACCGAAGCCGGCGCAAGCGTAGTGTTTTCTAGCATGCGGTGTCCTTAGCGGGTACGCGGATCAAGCGTCCAGTACAGCAGGTCGCAGATGAGGTTGAGCGTCACGAAAATCACGCCTATCAGCAGCGTGCAAGCAACGACGGAATTCATGTCGCCAGCGAGCAGCGAGTTCGTCAGGTAGCGGCCAAAGCCCGGCCAGGCAAACACCGTTTCCGTCAGCACCGCGCCCTCAAGCAGGAAGGCATAGGACAGCGCGACGACGGTGATGACCTGGATGGCGATGTTGCGGAATACATGCACCCAGATCACTCGCCATTTGCTGAGCCCTTTTGTGCGGGCGGTGATCACGTATTCCTGCTCGAGCTGTTCGATCATGAACGAGCGCGTCATGCGGCTGATGTACGCCATCGAGCCAAGGCCAAGAATCGACGCTGGCAGGATGATGTGCGAGAGCACGTTGCGGAAAACTTCCATGTTTCCGGACAGAAGCGAGTCGACCAGGAAGAATCCCGTCACCGGATCCAGATCGAATTCGTAGGCCATGTCGATGCGGCCTGGGCCGCCGACCCAGCCCAGGGTGGAATAGAACAGGACCAGGCCCATCAATCCCAGCCAGAAGTTCGGTGCGGAGTACGTCACCAGCGACATCACCCGCGCGACGTGATCGACCCAGCTATTGCGGTAGACGGCGGCAGCCACTCCCAGCGGCACGCCCAGGCAAGTGCCGATCAGCATGGCGACGGTGGCAAGCTCTATGGTTGCCGGAAAGGTGCGCGCGATCTCAACGCTTACCGGGCGGCCCGAAAGCAGCGCATTGCCGAAATCGAAATGCAGGATGTTCCACAGGTAGTTTCCGAACTGGACGATGAGCGGCTGGTCCAGCCCCATCTGCACATACATCCGGTCATAGGCTTCCTTGGTGGCGTTGTCGCCCAGCACGGCAAGAATCGGGTCCAGCGGCAGCAGTCTTCCTATGAAGAAAGTCAGCGCAGCCAGGCCGACCAGTGTTACGACCATGGACCCGAGCCGGGCGAGAATCGCGGCGGCTTTCGGGGACAACAGGGTTCTGCGCCGGCGGCGCGCGACTGCCGCGCCTGAGGCAGGAGATGCCACATTCATAACGAAACCTCATTGCAATAGATGCGGGACGGAAGCGGAGCCCGAACGTCGACAAGGTGATGGATGAAGGCGACGCGCGCGCGTCGACACACGGCCGCCACACCGCTGTGTGCGTGCCCTTGTCTAGTCGGATTTTGAGCGTTGCCCCGAACGCAAGGGGCATGGACGATATGGCAATGAGATGAGTACTGAAGGGGCAGGCTGGAAGAAATTTCAAGAATAGCCGTGACGTAATCCCAGGCGGGATTCGTGCCCATACGCATACATTCCCCAAATACAATCGACGACGTGTGACCGTCGTGCGTCAGTTCTTTTTTTTAGAATGGCGCAAACATGGGGTTTTGTCCAGGGCCGTTTCAGCGGCTCGCCAACTGGATGAGCAACTCGGCAAATGCCTCGACAGAGCGAGGCAGCTGCCTGCCCTGCATGGTGTAGATCTGCACCATACGATCGTAGATATCCGAATCCGTCAGCGGAACGGCCACGACGTCGCCGCGTTCCACGGCAAACCACACCGCAAGCTTGCCCGCCAGGGTGATCGCCTGGAAGTCGCGGATGTAATGCTGCAGCGCGCCCGAATAGTCGGAAATGAAGACGTAGTTCAGCTCGATGCGCGCGCGCATGCAGCAGTAGTCGACCAGGGTCCGGGTGCTGCTGTCCGCGCCCGACATGACCACGTCGTGGGCGGCGATGTCCTGCAGCGACAGGATCTCGCGACTGGCGAGCGGATGCGTTGGAGACATCACCGCGTACAGCGGGGCGCTTTTTGAAAAAATGACGTCCACGCCATCGGTGGGCAGCATGCTGTAGGCCATGCCCAGATCCACCTCGCCCAGCATGACCACCTTGCGCACTTCGGTGCGCCTGACGAGGCGCATGTCGAAGGTCACCTCCGGCGAGATCTTGCGAAATTCGCCGATGGCGTGCGGGATCAGTTCCCGCCCGAAACCCTCGTTGGCGGCGATGCGGATGGTGGACCTGCCCAGGCGCGACCTGGCCGAGATTTCCTCGCTGACACGTTCGGATTCAAGGATGGCCCGGCGCGCATAGACCGCAAGCAACTCCCCGGTTTCAGTCAGGCGCATGCCGCGCGCATTGCGCTCGAACAGCGCGGTGCCGTGCTTCTGTTCCAGGCTTTGTATCTGCCTGCTGACCGCCGAAGGAGCGACGTGCAGGATTTCGGCAGCCGATGTGACCGAGCCGCAATTGGCAACTTGAAGAAAATATCGAAGGGCCGAGCTGATCATGGGAACAGGTGGGATCCATTGCGGCTCGCATCCGATATGCACGAGCGCGGGCGGGTAAAAGGCGAATGCGAAAAGCTCGAGAACGACCTGCAAAACGGATTGAAGTTTATCTCAGAGGACGGCGATCATCCTGACTCGCGGGCATCGGCCGGTCCGGCCGCGACGCGGGAGCTTTCAATTATTAGCAATGGCCCTTCGACAATCGGTAATGGACTGCCGCAGCCCTGTGCGCGAGACTGACGGCCATCTCAATGCCACCAGACCGCCCCCTTCATGGACCTCGAAAAGAAAATCCGCGTCGCCGTGCTGCATTTCATGCATGAGACCGTTACCTTCCTGAGCAACGACACCACGCTTGCGGACTTCGTCTACGAAGGCTCGCCCGCCCGAGGCGAAGACCTGCTGACCGGCGACACGCGCGGTTATATCGGGGGATTCGTGAAAGTGGCCCGCGAGTATCCCCACGTGGAAGTGGTAGGCATCGAGTCACCACTGTTTCCCAAGACAGGCACCGGATCGGGCTGGGTTACCCATGAAGCCTTCGAACACTTCGTGGGCGTCATGATCCGCGAACTGCGCGAGCAAGGCCCGTTCGACGGCGTCTATCTGGCCGTGCATGGCGCGATGGCGGTGCGCGGCATTGCGCGCCCCGAAGCCGAGCTCGCGCGCCGCGTACGCGAAGTGATCGGTCCGGACGCCTTTATTTCGGCGACGTTCGATCCTCATGCCAACGAGGACGAGGCCTTCCTGAAGTCCGCCGACATGGCGTTCTCGGTCAAGTACTTTCCCCACTACGACTGCCACCTGCAGGGCCAGCGCGCCGCGCGGATGCTGGTGCGCGCCATACGCGGTGATTTCAAGCCGGCCAGCTTTCAGCGCAAGGTGCCCATCATTTCAGCCACCGTGCTGCAATGGACCGGCGCTTCGCCATGGATGGACATGATTCAACGTGCCCTCGTCTGGGAGGCTCGCGAACCGGATCTCTTCGTCAATGTGCTGTTCGGCTTTCCGTGGGCAGACGTGCCGGACACGGGCATGACCGTCCAGGCGCTTAGCAACGGCAACCCTGAACTGGCGCGCAAGGTGGTCGACGATATGTGCGACTGGATCTGGCGCCGGCGAGATGATCTGCTCAACACGACAAAAATCCTGTCCATTGCCGACGGCGTGAAGCAGGCCAAGGAGCTTGCCGCCGAAGGACGCAAGCCTGTTGTGCTGGCTGACCATAGCGACCGTTCGGGTTATGCCACGTGGATCCTTGCGCAAGTGCTGGCGCAAAACCTGTCGCGCACCTTGATCGCCACGATCGCGGACGAGCAAGCCATCCAGACGCTGCAGGAAGCCGGTGTACAAGTCGGACAGGATTTCGACATGGCGGTGGGCGGACGCGTGGATCCCTCCTCGGGAGACCCGGTACGCATCGTCGGCAAAATCGTTCATGTCGGAGAGAAAGGCTCTGGCCAGGACCGCTATCTGAATAATGTGAATATCGCGTTTGGCGATGGAAACCTGCTGGTTCTCAGCCGCTATCTGGTGCAGGCCAAGGAGCTGGAAGAGATCAAGCAACTGCACGCCGACCCGCAGGGCTTTGACATCCTGGCAATCAAATCTCGGGTGCACTTTCGGCGCGGCTTTGACGACAGCGGTTTCGCCCAAGCCATTCTGGTGGTCGAGCCCGACGAGCCCTTTTTAGGAACGGTGCGCCTGGATGGTCTGAAGTACGAAAACGTCGACCTTCGGAACTTCTATCCGTATGGATCGCCTGAGTGGCCGAAGGCAACGCCACCTCAATCTAGATAAGTTGCGCTGGGTGACGGCCGTACCACCATGCTTACGCTGGGATATCGGTATTGATGGACTGGCCGGGGGCAGCCATCCTCCGGCCTGCCCCTACGGCCACCCTACAAACTCGCCCCCCCATCCACCACCATCAAGCACCCCGTAACGTAGGCCGCCTCATCAGACGCCAGGAACAGCGCCGCATTGGCAATGTCCCAAGGGCTGCCCTGGCGCCCCATCGGGCACCTTGCATCCCGCGTCTTGTGCCCTGCTTGCGCCGCCTCTGCGTTTGCATACAGCGCATCGGCATGCGGCGTGCGGATCATGCCGGGGATGATGCAATTGCACCGCACCTGGTCCGGGGCATATTGCCGCGCGATGACGCGCGTCATGTGATTGACGGCCGCCTTGGCGGTGCTGTACGACAGGAACTGCATCGGGCTCCATTTCAGGCTAGCAGTTGACGATACGTTAATGATCGACCCGCCACCGCGCGCCTTCATCTGCGGCAGGAAGGCGCGCGCCATCGCCATCGAGCCGCGCACGTTGACCGTCATGACGCGGTCCCACTCGTCGTCCTGTACGGCGAGCAGGTCGCCCTGGATTTCGATGCCGACATTGTTGTGCAGGATATCGATGCCCCCAAGGCGCCTCGCCACGTCATGCGAGACCCGCTCGATCTGTGCCGAATCCGTGACGTCAAGCGCTAGCGCTTCCGCGACACCACCTTCCGACCGAATCATCTCGGCGGTCTCTTCCGCGGCCGCCAGGGAACGGTCGGTACAGATAACGGTTGCGCCTTCCCGCGCGAACCGAATCGCACAGGCTGCGCCGTTGCCCACCTGATCGGCGGCGGAAAACGAATGTCTTAACGTGCCGGCGCCTGCTACCAGGGCCACTTTTGATGCCAAACGCATAGCCTGAACCCTCCCCGATCAGTCGCGCGTGAATTCAGCGCCGCCCTTGGGGCGGATATATCTAGGCACGGGCAGCCCGGCCTTCTTGGCCGCATCAAGAATCGAATCTTCGATGGCGCCCGCGTCGCGGATGTTGGCGAACTGGCCGTCGATGAAGTTGATGTTGGCGCCGAACACCACCATGAAGCCTTCGGCCGGTTCCGTGGCGTCCTCGGGCACCGAAAACGTATGGACGGAACCGCCCGGTTCGTACAGATAGCTGCCGGCCTTCTGCACGTCATCCGGATACTCCAGGTAGTTCCACTGGCCCTTGGTGGTGTAGAAGTGGACGACGCCGGTATGGAAGTGCGTGGGCAGGCGCGTGCCCGGGGCGAACTTGCCGTACAGCACCCACACACCGTTCTCCCGGTCCAGAAACAAGGGAATGATCGATGAGCCCGGGGCGGCGCCTGGCACTTCCACACCGTCTTCAATGTTGACGGTCAGCAGGCGATCTTGATGGGTGATGGTGTACGGTAGTGTCATGAGCGTTCCTGATGTTGATGAAGGGTCAAGACGGCGCCGCGGGCGCGCACGATTCGCGCAATATCAGCTGCGTCTTGATGACGATGCGATCGCCTTGGGCAGACGCCGCCTGGCGATCCAGTTGCTTTAAAACCAGTTGTGCCGCACAAGTGCCCACCGCCTCAAGATCCCAACTAAGCGAGGTGATGGCGGGGCTGAATAGCTGAGACAGATCGGTGTCGCCGATGCTGATCACGCTGATATCGTTGGGAACCGAGTCTCCGGTATGGCGCAGGGCTTGCAGCACGCCGGACAGGATTCTGGTTCCCAGGCAGACAAACGCCGTGGGGCGGTTCGCGTGCGACAGCAGTGACATCGCCTCGGTGAAGGCGAACTGCATCGCGGACCGTTCCGCCCGGATCAGCGCCGGGTCCGGAACAATGCCGCGCGCGTCGAATGCCTGGCGAAAACCCGCGATACGTTCTTTACCGGTGCGCAGGTCCGTGCCCGGCGTCAGCAGCGCGATGCGCGTGTGGCCCAGGTTCAGCAGATATTGCGTCGCCTGGAATGCGCCCGCCGCGTGATCCACGTGGATACCGATGGACGATTCGCCGAATTCTCGGTCCAGCGCCACCACGGGAAGCTCTTGCGACAGCTTGTCGATGAGCTCGGCGGATTCCTTTTCGCAGGGGCCCAGAATCAAGGCGTCGACGCGCCGTCCGCGAAAGATGTCGATCAAGGACGCTTCGCGCCGCCTTTCGTTGTGGGTGCTTGCCACCAACAGTGAATAGCCTTCGGCCTGTAGCGCGGTCTCCGTCGCGGTGATGATGCGCGCGTACAGCGGGTTGGCCAGGTCGGAGACCAGCAGCCCGATCACGCCGGATGACTTTGTGCGCAGGCTTCTTGCCACGGCGTCCGGCCGATAGTCCAGGCTGCGTACCGCCTGTTCGACCGCCGCGATGGCGGCTTCGCTGACGCGCCCGGTGCGATTCAGCGCGCGCGAGGCCGTGCCCAGGGAAACCCCGGCTTTCTTGGCCACGTCGCGTATGGTGATTCGGGCGATTGGGTCTTTCATGATTGTGGTTTTGTCTGTGCCGAAAGTGGCTAACATACACCGTCTTCGGCACTCGGCCGGCTAGACTCGCGGGCGTATCGGCGCGGATCCATCCCACGATGCGCAAGCTTCTCTGATCTCGTCGAAATACTCGCCTTTGCCGCCTTTCATTTCCGACACTTCGATCATGCCGCTGGGCAAGTCAGGATGAACGAAGTACGCAAAGCGGCCGCGCAAGCCCATTCGTCCGCCGTGCCCTTCCTCGTAGCCGTTGCGCAGCAATCGGCCACAAAACTCGTCGAAATTGTCCAGCGTCCAGAACGCCACGTGCTGCGCGCACTCGCCACTTTTGCCCAGCGAATCCAGATAGAGCGACGGCGCGTCATCGCGTTGTTGGATCAGTTCGATTTGCAGGTCGCCTGAATTCGCCAAGGCAATGGACAGGCGCGGCGGTTGCGACACTTGGCCGCGATATCGGAATTCGGTGGTGCCGACCTCTTCCTTGTAGAACCACGGGCCAACGCCAAGCACCTCGGACCAGTGTTTCATGGCCTTTTCTATGTCGCGGACCACATAGCCCACTTGCCGAACGCCACCAAAAATTCTGCTCATGAATGTTCCTTAGTTCATGTGGGCGCCGCCGTTGATATCCAACGTCGTGCCGGTGATGTAGCTGGAAAGGTCGCTGGCCAGGAACAGGCACCCGCCGGCCACTTCGTGCGGGCGTCCGGCCCGACGCAGCGGCCAGCCTTGGGCGGCGTCGTCCTTGCTTTCATCCGAGCGCCCGGTGCGCGAGAAATCGGTGGTGATCAGGCCCGGTGCAATCGCGTTGGCCCGGATCTTGTGCTCGCCGAATTCCTTGGCCATGGCGCGGGTAATGCCTTGCACGCCGGCCTTGGCCGCGCAGTAGTGCGCGCCGCCGAAGATGCCGCCGCCGTTCTGCGCCGACAGCGATGAAATCGAGATGATGCTTCCCGCCGCGCGCTGAATCATCAATGGGATGACGGCTTGGCTCAGGTTGAAGACGCCGGTCAGGTTCACCCGCAGGATGCGTTCGAAATCCGCAGGGGTGATGTCGCGAAACGTGGCCTTCTGCGTGATCGCGGCATTGTTCACCAGCACGTCGACCCCGCCACCCGACCAGGCCGCGATCTGGTCGACGGCCGCGCGGCATTGCTGGTCGCTACCCACGTCACAGGCCAGCGCAAGCAGTTGGGTGGGCGCTGCCCCCAGGTCCGCCGCGCTTTCCCGTATGCGGGCCTCGTCCAGGTCAAGAATGGCCACGCGGGCGCCGTGCTCCAGAAAGAGCCTGGCGGTGGCTTTGCCGATACCTTTGGGATGCGCGGCCCCCGAAATGACGGCAACGCGGTCTTGTAGCAGTTTCATCAAAGTCTCGAGTCGGGAAGCAGGCGACGAGATCACTCGCCGCCAAGAGGGGGAAACCGCCTACTGCGGCTGGATGCCTGCCTCTTGCGCAACTGCGCGCCAGGCTTCGATGTCGGCGATATTCGCCTTTTCATGAGCGGGGCCGGACACGTAGTTGGCCGAGATACCCAGCCCAAGCAGCTTGGCGATCACGTCCTGCTCTTTCAGCACCTTTTCCAGGGTGTTGGACAAGCGTTCGACGATGGGCTTGGGCGTGCCTGCTGGCACGTACATGGCCCAGTTCAGGTCGCGATCAAAGTCGATGCCCTGTTCCTTGTAGCTGCGGATATCCGGCGCGCTGGGGGAACGCTTGGTACAGACCGCAAGCCCTTTCACCTTATGCTGCGTCACCATCGGGGTGGCGGTCGCCATGTCGACGAAGCCAAGATCAATGTGCCCGCCCATGACGTCGGTCATGATCTGCGTGGTTCCCTTGTAAGGCACATGCTGCATCTGCAGCTTGCCCTTCTGCACCAGGATCTCGCCACAGAAATGGCCGGTGGAGCCGACGCCCCAGCTTGCGTATTGCACGGGCGTTTTACGGGACTCCGCCAGTTTCCTGAGCCCCTCGATGTCGTTCGCGGGAAAGTTGTTGTTGGCGATCACCATGATGGCTGAGTTGCCGATGGCGCCCAGCGACGTGAAACTCTTGATTGGGTCGTACGGCAGTTCCTTGTAGACCAGGGGCGAAAGAATGTGCGTGGTCATGCCGCCGATGGTGATCGTGTAGCCATCAGGCGCCGAGCGAGCAACCATCGAGATGCCGATCGTGCCGCCCGCGCCGGGCTTGTTCTCGACGATGACGGGCTGCTTCAGTTCTGCCGAAAAGCGCTCCGCCAAGATGCGGCCCAAGGTGTCGCCTCCCCCGCCTGCTGAGAACGGCAACAGCATGCGGATCGGACGGTTCGGGTAGTCATCGGCGTGAGCAGCGCCCATGCCGAACACGGCAAGCATCGCGGCTGCAACGGACAGCTTTTTCATTGTTGTCTCCTGGTATTGATCTAATAGGTATTTTTTGGCCACCCGCCTCCTGAACGGGATCGCCGGTACCGCTACAGCAACCCGAGCGAGCGCAGCTTGGCGTTCTGACAGGTGTACGGACGCTCGCAAATAATCTTGGCTGAGTCGGGCGCGAATTCGAACGTCGCGGCCATGCGGACGCGGAACTTTCGCCCTGTCGGCTCGTAGGTCTTGCCGTCGACGGTGAACGGCCCGGCATGCGTGCCGGACAGCCAGAACTCCACCAGGACGATATCCGTCCCGTCGGCCGCGCCCACCGCGATGATCTCGTTCTTCAGGTCGGGGAACGACGCGCGCGACGAATGGAAGTACCCCATCACTTCGCTTTCTCCGTCGAAGACGGCGCCGCTTGAGTGCATCTCGTACCGGGGGTGCTCAAAGGTATCAATGACCTTGTCCCATTCCTGGACACATTCCAAGGCCATGTGGTCTACGACGGTTTTTACCCGTTCAGCCTGCAAGTCGGTACTCATGCCAATCCTTTTTGTGGAAACGTTTCCGCAAATTATGGAGGCAAGAATTGCCTAGAAAAAGCTAGGGATTACGATAATTAGTGGAAACGATAACGCAGCCAGGGCAGCCGAGTCGGTACTCGGCGCCTGGCTGCCTGAAGGATGGGTGGGGCGGGAAAGGATTTGTGCGGCTCGCCATGCCGCGGGAGCGCGCCGAGTCGACGCTTATTACC
>RCUJ01000331.1_pt1 | contig 27826 bp, 23 predicted proteins | sample 2166321 | NCBI WGS metagenome assembly RCUJ01 (sample SAMN09932808, study PRJNA488358) | compost metagenome | feature: garden; material: soil; isolation source: compost soil in an enriched community after 118 h of incubation | place: Germany: Experimental Botanical Garden Goettingen | collected... | reverse complement strand
CGCAAGCGGCTGGCGGCGATCGAGCTGGGGCACGAGGAAAACGGCGAGCTCTGAAAGAGCGCGCGGTCTCCGCGCCGGTTACTTCGCCGCTTCGCTGCGCGGCAACTGCGCCTTCAACAACTGCGCCATCTCCTTCTTGCGCGCCGGCGGCAGCCGCGGCGTGATGGCGCCGAAGCTGATCGCCGCCAACGTGGTGGCCGACGCCGCAAAGGTGCGCCCCACGCCCGACACCCCTTCGGTGAGCGTGTCCACGATGTCCGCATGGCCCGCCGCGCGCGTGCGCTTCACGGCCTGCTTCATGCGCTCGCGGGTGAAGCCGGCCTGCGCGTACTCGGCGGTGTGGCGCTCGAGGATGCGGTCGATCTCGGCATCGGTGAGCGCGGCCATCAGCGCCAGCCCGCCCGCGCCCAGGCCCAGCAGGCGGCGCCCGCCGACGTCGGTGGTGAACACCTTCACCGGAAAGTGCCCTTCCTCGCGGTGCAGGCACACGCAGTAGTCGCCCTGGCGGATCACGAGGAACACGGTGTCGCCCGACATGCGCGCGAGCTTTTGCATGAGCGCGCGGCACGAGTCCACCAGCGGCACGCGGCGCATCGAGGCAAAGCCCAGCTGCATGGCGTCGATGCCCAGGCGGTAGGCCTTGCCGTCGGGGTCGCGCTCGGCGAACTGCTCCTCGGCCAGGCACGACAGCAGGCGGTGCACGGTGGAGCGCTCCAGCCCCGAGGCGGCGATCACTTCGGTGAGCTTGATGCCTTCCTCGTGGTGCTCGGCCAGCAGGCGCAGCAGCTGCAGGGCGCGCCGCAGGCTCTGGGCGCCGGCGGTCTCTCTGGGTTCGTCCATATAGTGGGAAAAATTGGAATTAGTGTTTGGGATGCAGGAATTTCGAAGTCTAAACTGCCCCCGCCCCAGACACAGACCCGGAGACACACGATGGCGTACGACACCCTCGAAATCGAACACCACGGCGCCGTGCGCCGCATCCTGCTGGCCCGCGACGCCCAGCGCAACGCCCAGAGCCAGCAGATGCTGGACGAGCTCATGGCCGCCTTCGACGACGCCGCGCGCGACGACACGGTGAACGCCGTGGTGCTCGGCGGCAAGGGCGCGCACTTCTCGGCCGGCCACGACCTCAAGCAGGCGCAGGCTGAGCGCGCCAACTTCACCGTGGAAGAGCGCTGGGCCTACGAAGAGCTGCGCTACTTCGACTACTCGATGCGCATCTGGGACTTTCCCAAGCCCACCATCGCGCAGGTGCAGGGCGCCTGCGTGGCGGGCGGCTTCATGATCGCCAACATGTGCGACCTGGTGGTCGCGGGCGAGTCGGCCTTCTTCAGCGACCCCGTGGGCCACACGCTGGGCGCGGCGGCCACCGAGGTGCTGATCCACCCCTGGGTGATGGGCGCGCGCAAGGCCAAGGAAATGCTCTACACCGGCGGCAAGCTGTCGGCGCAGGAGGCGCATGCGATCGGCATGGTGAACCGCGTCGTGCCCGATGCCGAACTGGCCGACGCCGCGCTGGCGCTCGCGCAGCAGATCGCCAAGGCGCCGCCGTTCGGGCTGCGCCTGATCAAGCGCTCGATCAACCGCACGCTCGACGCGCAGGGCCTGCGCACCGCGCTGGCCGCGCACTTCGACACGCACCAGCTCTCGCACCTGAGCGAGGGCTTTCTCACGGCCCGCGACCGCGGCCTGGCCTCGGCCATCCAGAAGAACCCCGCCTCCGCCTGAACGAAGATGACTTTGCACCGTCTCGAACCCCTGCTGAACCCGGCATCGATCGCCGTGGTCGGCGCCAGCGGCAATGCCGCGCGCATCGGCGGCATGCCGCTCGCGCACCTCACGACATTCGGCTACCGGGGCGCGATCTACCCGATCAACCCGAAGTACGAAGAAGTCTTCGGCCTGCGCTGCTGGCCCGACCTCGAAGCGCTGCCCGCCGCGCCCGACCTGGTGGTGCTCGCGCTGGCCGCGGCCGAGGTCACGCCGATGCTCAAGCGCTGCCAGGCGCGCGGCGTGCGCGCGGTCATCGTGTATGCCGCGGGCTTTGCCGAAGCCGGTGACGCGGGCGCCGCGCTGCAGGCCGAGCTGGAGGCCTTCGTGGCCACCACCGACATGGTGGTCGCGGGCCCGAACGCCATGGGCTTTGCCAACCTCAACACGCAGGCCCACACCAACTTCGCCTCGGTGTTCAACACCGCGCCGATGCAGCAGGGCCCGGGCCGCGTGAGCCTGCTCACGCAAAGCGGCAATGTCTGCGCCGCGGTGTACGCCATTGCGCGCCGGCTGGGCGTGGACTTCAGCCACTTCATCAACACCGGCAACGAGGCCTGCGTGGACTTCGCGCAGTACCTCGAGTACCTGGCGCAGGACGACGCCACCGAAGTGGGCATCGGCTACATCGAAGAGCTGCGCGACGGCCCGCGCTTCATGGAGGCCGCGGCCGAGTTCGTGCGGCGCGACAAGCTGCTCATCCTCTACAAGGCCGGCGAGACCGAGAAGGGCTCCGAGGCCGTGCGCTCGCACACCTCGGCGCTGGCGGGCGACCAGCAGATCTACCAGGCGGCGTTTCGCCAGCTCAACATCATCCAGAGCCACGACTTCGCGCAGATGGCGCAGCTCGCGCACCTGGCCGGCTACCGGCACCGCAGCGCCGGCAAGCGCGTGGCGATCATCACCATCTCGGGCGCGCTGGGCGCGATCCTGGCCGACAAGTTCATCGGCCAGGGGCTCGACGTGCCCACGCTGCCGCAGCCGCTGCAAGACCAGCTGCGCGCCGGCATTCCCGACTACGGCATGGTCTCCAACCCGGTCGACGTGACGGGCAACGTGGTGAACGACCCCGGCTTCGTGCGCACCGCGATGGAAGCGCTGGCCGTGTCCGACGCCATCGACGCCATCGTGGTCTACGCGCCGGGCTACATGCTCGACCGCATGGCCGACGACCTGTGCGCCGTGGCTGAAAAGCACCCGCGCCTGATCGTTGCCATCGACACCGGTGCGGCCAAGACGCGCGACCAACTGCGCGCGGGCGGCGTGCCGGTGTTCGAGGACATCGGCGTGGCCGTGTCGGCGCTGTCGCCCTTCCTGCTGTGGCAGGAGCGGCGCAAGCACAACCCGTGGCTGCAGGTGCGCAGCCAGCCCGCACCCGCGCGCGCCGCACTGGCAGGCCGCGCCGACGAGCACACCACCAAGCGCTACCTGGCGGAGTTCGGCGTGCAGCCGGTCGACGAGGCCATCGCGCGCACGGCCGACGAAGCCGCGGCCGTGGCCGGGCGGCTGGGCTTTCCGGTCGTGCTGAAGGTGCTCAGCGCCGACATCGCGCACAAGACCGAGGCCGGCGGCGTGCGCCTGCGCCTGGGCAATGCGCAGGAGGTGCGCAAGGCCTTCGACGAAGTGATGGCCTCGGCGCGCGCCTACGCGCCCACGGCGCAGATCGACGGCGCGCTGCTGCAGAAGATGGAAGCAGGGCAGGCCGAGCTCATCCTCGGCGCCACGCGCGACCCGGTGTTCGGCATGACGCTGACCGTGGGCCTGGGCGGCGTGCTCACCGAGCTGTACAAGGACGTGAGCCACCGCGTGCTGCCGGTCGACGAAGCGATGGCGCGCGACATGCTGGGCGAGCTCAAGGCCTTTCCGCTGCTCACCGGCTACCGCGGCCGGCCGCTGGGCGACGTCGAGGCCGCGTGCCGCGCCATCGCCGGGTTTTCACGCGCCGTGCTGGCGCTGCAGGAACAGGCAGACGAGGTCGAGGTCAACCCGCTGCTCGTGAAGGAACAGGGCCAGGGCGTGCGCGCGCTCGACGCGCTGGTCCTGGCTTCGTAGACACAACCACAACCATCGACAGAGACAGGAGACATCCCATGTTCAAGAAAGCACTGGCCTGCGTGGCCCTGGCCGCCGCCGCTCTGGCGGGCGGCACTGCCGCGGCACAGACCTACCCGACCAAGCCCGTCACGCTCGTCGTGCCGTTCTCGCCCGGCGGCGCGGCCGACATCATGTCGCGCCTGCTCGCCGAGCGGCTGCACAAGCGCCTGGGCCAGCCCGTGCTGGTGGAGAACAAGCCCGGCGCCGGCACCATGATCGCGTCGGAGTACGTGGCCAAGGCCGCGCCCGACGGCCACACGCTGCTGCTCGCGGCCTCGTCGCTGGGCATCGCGCCCAGCCTGTACAGCAAGGTCAACTACGACCCGGTGAAAGACTTCGCGCCGGTCTCGCAGGTGGCCTCGGTGGTGCACGTGCTGGTGGTGCATCCGAGCATTCCGGCGAAGAACGTGGGCGAGCTCGTGAGCTGGCTCAAGGCCAACCCCAACAAGGCCAACTACGGCTCGGTGGGCGCGGGCACGTCCACGCACCTGGAGGCCGAGCTCTTCAACAGCGTGGCCGGCGTGAAGATGCAGCACATCCCCTACAAGGGCAGCGCGCCCGCGCTCACCGACATGATCGGCGGCCAGCTGCAGGTGATGTTCGACGCGTACGCGTCCTCGGGCCCCTTCATCAAGGACGGCAAGGTGCGCCTGCTGGCCGTGACCACGGCGCAGCGTTCGCAGTCGCTGCCCGACACGCCCACCGTCGCCGAGTCGGGCCTGCCCGGCTACGAAGCCATGCCGTGGCTGGGCGTGGTCGCGCCGGCGAAGACGCCCCCGGCGGTCGTGAACAAGCTGCACGACGAACTGCAGGAAGTGCTCAAGGAACCCGAGGTGAAGGACAAGTTCCGCAGCCTGGGCCTGGACATCATCGGCAACAAGCCCGAGGAGTTCGCCGCGTTCCTGCGCAAGGACATCGTGAAATGGGCCAAGGTCATCAAAGACTCGGGCGCCAAGGCGGACTGACATCCGCGAACCATCGGCAAGAACGAGAAAGCAGACAAGCATGCAAGTGGGTTACTCGGCGGAAGATGAAGCCTTCCGCCTCACGTTGCGCGACTGGTTCGAGACGCACTATCCGCGCTTCGTCGCGGCCTGGCCCGGCGGCGCGCCCGACGCCAACGAGCTGACCTGGCGCCGCGCCTGGGAAGACCACGTGTGCCAGGCCGGCTGGTCGGGCCTGGGCTGGCCCGAGGCCCACGGGGGCAAGGCCTGGCCGCTCACGCGGCAGGCCATCTTCCACGAGGAGCAGGCCCGCATCGGCGCGCCGCTGGGCGTGAACATCATCGGCCACGGCATCCTGGCGCCCACGCTGATCCACTTCGCGAGCGAGGCGCAGAAGGCCCGCTACCTGCCCGGCATTTTGAGCAACCGCGAGATCTGGTGCCAGGGCTATTCCGAGCCTGGCGCGGGCTCCGACCTCGCGGCGCTGTCCACGCGCGCCGAGCGGCGCGGCGACCACTACGTGCTCAACGGCCACAAGGTGTGGACCTCGTTCGCACACATTGCCGACCACTGCTTCGTGCTCGCACGCACCGACACCGCGGCTGCGCGCCACAAGGGAATCAGCTTCCTGCTGGTCGACATGAAGAGCCCCGGCGTGCGCGTGGAACCCATCCGCCAGATCACGGGCGAGTCGGACTTCAACGAGGTCTTCTTCGAGGACGTGAAGGTGCCGCTCGACGCGCTGGTGGGCGAAGAGAACGGCGGCTGGCGGCTGGCCATGGCCGCCGCGAGCTTCGAGCGCGGCACCTACTTCATTCCGCGCCAGGTGCGCTTCACGCAGGAGCTGGGCGCGCTCACGCGGCTGGCGGCCAGCGTGCAGAGGGGCGGACGCCCCGCGCTCGACTGCCCGCACCTGCGGCGCGACCTCGCGCGGCTGGCGGTCGACAGCCACGTGCTCAAGCTCAAGTCGTACCGCGCGCTCACGCACGCGATGCGCGGCGGCCCGCCGGGGCCCGAGGGCTCGTCGACCAAGCTGCACTGGAGCGAGTCGCACCAGAAGCTGCTCGCCACGGCCATGGAAGTGCTGGGCGAGCGCGCGCTGGCCGGCCCCGAGCCCACGGGCGCCGACCCGCAGGCCGCGGCCTGGGTGCGCGACTTCCTGTGGACGCGCGCCGAAACCATCCTGGCGGGCACCTCCGAAGTGCAGCGCAACATCCTGGCCGAGCAGATGCTGGGCCTGCCCAAGAACTGATTGACGACGACGACACGACGACCGCCATGGATTTCGCATTGAACGACGAGCAGCAGATGCTGCACGCGTCGGCCCACCGCTTCTTCGCCGACCACCACCCGCTCGTGCGCGCACGGCGCGCCTTGCCCTGGACCGATGCCACGCAGCAGTCGCTGTGGGCCGACATGGCCGGCATGGGCTGGATGGCGCTGCTGGTGCCCGAGGCGCACGACGGTTTGGGGCTCGGCATGAGCGAGGCCTGCATCGTGGCCGAGGCCGCAGGCCAGCAATTGGTGAACCTGCCGCTGGCCAGTAGTGCGGTGCTGTTGCCGTTGTGGCTGCAGGCGTGTGGTGAAACACCGCCCGAGTCGCTGCGCAACTGGGTGCGCGCGGCGATGGCGGGCGAGCGCGCCTTCCATTGCATCGCGGACGGTGATGGCTGGATTGACCACGCGGGGCAGGCGTCGGACCTCGTGGTGGTGCAGGGCTGGCATGACGACACCGTGCCGCTGCGCGTGGCGCTGCGGCCGATGCCTGAGGGCGCTGTGTCCGATGCGCTCGACCCTACGTTGCGACAAGCACCGACGACTCCCGCGCCGTCACTCGCATGGGAGACGTTGCCCATCGCCCCCGAATCACGTGCCCGCGTGCGCGCCGCCCACCGCGTCGCGCTGTCGGCGGAACTCGTCGGCGTCGCGCAGGCCGCACTCGACCTCGCCAGCGCCTACGCCCGCGAGCGCGTGCAGTTCGGCAAGCCCATCGGCAGCTACCAGGCCATCAAGCACCAGCTCGCCAACGCGTGGATGGGCGTGGACAACGCGCGCCTGGCCGTGCGCTACGCCGCCGCCGCGCTCGACGGCGGCCTGCCTGACTGGCGTTTTGCCTGTGCCGCCGCCGAGTTCACGGCCATCGAAGGCGCGCAGCAGGCCACGCGCACGGCGATCCAGGTGCATGGCGGCATGGGCTTCACCTGGGAGCACGACGCGCACCTGTACCTCAAGCGCGCGCAGCACCTGGCGACGCGCCTGGGCGGTGCCTCGTGCGCGCTGGACCAGGTCGAAGCGCTGGCCCTGGCCTGAGCGGCTTCAGGCTTGTGCCGCAGGAGCGTCTGCGCGCAGGCCATCGATGAGAAGGGACAGGCTCGCCCGGAACTCGGTCTCCGCATCGCTGGCCGTGGCGGCGGTGGCGATCTCGATCAGGTGCGGAAACCGGTCCGGCGGCAGGGCCTGGAAGCGCGCGATCGTGTCGTCGGGTGATTCGTCGGCCTGCAGCGTGAGCGGCCCGGCCAGCTCCGCCTGCGCGGCGCCCATGATGAGCGCGGACACCGCGCGAAAACCCACGAGCAGGCGGGCGCCGCTGCGGCCGCTCTGGGCCAGCGTGCGCAGCAGGGCTTCGGTCACTTCGAACACCGCGGGCGAGCGGCTGCGCTTCGTGAGGATCAGCGGAATCACATGGGGATGGTCGCGGATCACGCGCCACAGCGCGATCGCGATGTCCTCCAGCGCTTCATGCCAGGGCAGGCGGTCGTCGGTCTCCCAGCGCACCTTGCCCAGCACCGCCTCGACCACCAGCATCTCCAGCTCCTCGCGCTGCGAGACGTAGTTGTAGAGCGTCATCGCGCCGGTTTCCAGCCGGCTCGCGAGCGCGCGCATGGTCAGGCCGGAGAGGCCGTCCGCATCGACCAGCGCCAGCGCGGCCTGCTGGAGCTGTTCACGGGTGAATTTGGCGGGACGTCCCACGCTTGACTCCGTTCTCGAAGGGGTTGTAAAGTAATAAACGTACAGTGTACTTAAAAATCGGAAGACGCTTTCCAGCCACCCGGCCCGGCGTCTTCGCAACCCTTCCTGAAGGATCATCGATGAAGTTCTCGCCCGGCGATGTGGTGCCCGCCACGGCCCTGGAAACGATCCACGGAAAGCCCTTGCAGCTGCCGGACGCCGGTTCGCGCTGGGTCCACCTGCAGTTTCGCCGCTTCGCGGGCTGCCCGGTCTGCAACTTCCATCTGCTGACCTTCGCCCGAAGGCAGGGCGAGCTGGCGGCGGCGGGCATCCGCGAGGTCGTGCTCTTTCACTCGTCCGCGCAGGAGATGCGCAAGTACCAGGCGCAGCTGCCGTTCGACTGCGTGGCCGACCCCGCCAAGGCGCACTACCGGCGCTTCGGCGTGGAAACCTCGCGGCTGGCGTTCCTGCATCCGCGCGTCTTCTGGAGCGGCCTGCGCTGGGTGCTCGCGACGGGCCGCTTCTACAGGAAGGCGGAGAACGGCATCACAGGTTTGCCGGCCGACGTGCTCATCGACGCGCGGGGCACCGTGGTCGCCGTCAAGTACGGCGGGCACGCGGACGACCACTGGGACGTCGACGAGCTGCTGGCGCTGGCCGGCGCCGCGGGTTCCTAGACAACGGCGCACGCCTGCGGTGCGCAAGCGCACGCTGCAGGTGCGCTCGGGCGCCACTTGCCAGCCCAACCCCGGAGAACCCGTCTTCCAGGCCTGAAAACCACCCGGCATGAAGCTTGCAGCCGCTCGCAACTGAATGAAATTTGAATTTCAACTATTCAAAGTAGGTGAAATCCATATGCCATTCAGGCGCGATGCCGCCTACGATGCGATCCGCGACACCGGGCTGCACCGCGCAAGCAAGCACTTCATTCCTTCTCAAGGGGTTTTTCCATGGCTGGACCTGCACTCTCCTCCGGGCCCGACTCGCCCCGAGTCGCGGAGCTCGATCGCGCGCTCGACACCATCGGCGTCACGCGCTCGCACCACACGATCATTTTCCTGATCCTCATCGGCTGCCTGTTCGATGCCTTCGAGCAGAACGCGGTCGGCATCGTCGGCCCGATGCTGCGCGAGCAGTGGGGGCTGAGCGCCTCCGACATCGGCTTCCTGAACACCGTCACCTTCGCCTGCGCGGCCATCGGACGGATCATTTCGGGCTTCATCGCCGACCGCTACGGCCGCCGCGTGATGCTGTCGATCGACCTGCTGCTGTTCACGCTCGGCGCGGGCATCTGCGCGATGGCGCCCAACTTCACGGTGATGGCGCTGGGCCGCGCGGTGGTGGGCTTCGGGCTGGGCGGCGAGATCGCCATTGCCGTGACCATGCTGGCCGAGTTCTGCTCGACCAAGTTCCGCGGCACGGCCGTGGGGATGGTGAACGTGGGCGCGGGCGGGCTCGGCAACTTCCTCGCACCGGGCTTCGGCCTGCTGGTGTTCTGGATGTTCCCGGGCGACAACGCCTGGCGCTGGCTGTTCGCCTGCCTCATGGTGCCGGCGCTGCTGGGCGCCTTCTATCGCCGCTACATCCCCGAGACGCCGCGCTTCCTGCTGTCACAAGGCCGCGTGAAGGAAACGAATGCGGTGCTGTCGCGCCTCGCCTCGGGGAAGCTGTCGGGCAAGCCGGCGGCGCCGCACCCCTACATCACCGACGACGGCACGCTGGCGCAGGCCGCCCGGCCGAAGGTGCGCGTGACCGAGATCTTCCGCGGCGCGCTGGCGCGGCGCACGGTGCCGCTGTGCATCACGATCTGGATGACCTACGGCGCGCAGATCTCGGTGCTCACGCTGATGCCGACCATCCTCGTGACGCTGGGCTACAGCATGTCCAAGAGCCTGCTGTTCACGATGGTGATGCAGGGCGGCAGCCTGCTGGGCGCCATCGCGGCCTCGCTGCTGGGCTTTCACTTTCCGCGCAAGCGCGTGCTGACGGCCGGCGCCGTGTGCGCCTGCCTCGCGGCACTGACCATCGGCTTCGTGGCCAAGAGCATCGTCGTGATCCTCATCGCGGGCGCGGTGTTCCAGTTCTTCGTGTTGCTGCTGAACACCACCATCTGGATCTTCGCGCCCGAGCTGTACCCGACGCGCGTACGCGCCTTCGGCACGGCCTTCATCCTGGCCACGGGCACGGCGGCCGGCGCGCTGATGCCGCTGGTGGCAGGTCGCCTGTTCGACAGCTTCGGGCTGGTCGGCGTGTTCGGCCTGGCCGCCGCGATGTACGCGGTGTTCGTCGCCAGCGTGCAGTGCGTGCCCGAGACCTACGGCCAGTCGCCCGATGCGCTGCCGCTGCCCGGCGAAGCCGAGGCCGAAGACCGCGCACCGGGCGCGACGCTGGCCCGCTCGAACTGAACCGCGCACCGAACGATCTCCAAAGAAAGCGTTTTTCCGCATGCCCGACATCCTGCTCATCAACCCCAACGCCTCCGTCGCCACCACCGACATGATGGTCGGCATCGCGTCCGCCGAAGCGCCCGCCGGTTGCCGCGTGACCGGCCGCACGGCGGTGCAAGGCCCGCCGATGATCGTCAACGAAGACGAGCTGAACGCGGCCGCGCACGAGGTGCTGAAGGTGTGGCGCGCGGCGGCGGGCGAGGGCTGGGACGGCGTGATCGTCAGCGCCTTCGGCGACCCCGGCGTGGCGCTGCTGCGGCGCGAGGCCGGCGTGCCCGTGGTCGGCATCGCCGAAGCCTCGATGCTCGCGGCGGGCGAGGGCGGGCGGCGCTTCGGCATCGCCACCGTCACGCCCGACCTCGTGGTGCCCATCGAAGCGCGCGCCACCGCGCTCGGGCTGCGCGCGCAGTTCAGCGGCATCCGCCTCACGCAGGGCGATCCGCGTGCGCTCGCGGCGGATGCGCACGCACTCGAAGAGGCGCTGGCGCAGGCCGTGCAGCGCTGCATCGACGACGACGGCGCGCAGGCCGTGATCATCGGCGGCGGTCCGCTCGGGCAGGCCGCGCTCGCGCTCGCACCGCGCTTCGAGGTGCCGGTGATCGCGCCGATCGGTGCGGCGATGCGGCTGCTGTGTTCGAAGCTCGCGGTCACGCCGTGAGACGATCGTCGCGGCGATGAGGTGCGAGGCGTTTTGGCAATGAACGCCTTCTAGAATGAAACGACACACTTGTCCGCAAACATCGGGCAAGCCGCATCGTTCGTTTTCTTTCTTGCATGCCTCACCTTCGACCGCGTTCCGCTTTCCTCGCTTTTCTTCTTCTCTCTTCCCTCGGCGCCGTCGCACAAACCGCGACACCCCAGCTGGTCCTCGTGCCGCATCACGAGCGCGCCCCGGAAACATCCCAGGCCCCCGCACTCGACCTTGCCGTGACGCGCTTCGCGGGCATGGCGTCGGGCTCGTACTACTGGCCCGAAGGCCTGCTGGCCGAGCAGCTGATCTCGGGCCTGGCCTCGCGCCCCGACCGCAAGCAGCAGGCGCTGCCTGACGGCCAACGACTGCTTTCGTCGTACCGCCGGCCCTACGACGGCGGCGAGCGCGCGGCCGTGCTGGTCGACGACCGCAGCGGTGACGTGCTGGCTGCCGCACTGGTGCATCGCAGCTGCGGCAAGGACTCGTCGTCGAGCGGTTGCCTCGACGACCAGCATGCCGTGCTCTCGATCTTCCTGCGTCCCGGCCTCGACCGCACCAAGGCGCAACCGCTGGTCGCATGGAGCCAGCAGGTTCCCGACCGCATGCAGGGCGGCGAGGGCGTGGGCGAGAAGATCGCCACGACCGAGTACGTCACGATGGACGCCGCGCGCACCACGGCGCGCCCCATCGTGCGGCCCAACAAGGCCTTCTCCGCGCAGGTGCCGCTGTACCCCAAGGCGCTGATCTACGGCACCGCACAGGACGCGCTGAGCGACGCCAAGGCCAAGCGCGTGCTGCGCCTGCAGACCGTCGACACGCCGCAGCAGGTGCTGGCGTTCTACAAGCAGCTGTCGCCGCCGCTGAAGGACATCGAGTCCAGCGACGGCTTCATCGCCGGCAGCCGCAACGGCCTGAGCTTCTCCGTCAGCACGACGGTCCCGCGCGACATGCCCGCGATCACGAACATCGAAGTGGAAATTTCCGAATGAAGAAGACATTGATTCCGGCGGCGCTCGCGTCGCTGGTGTTCGCCTGCGCGCTCACCGCCCACGCACAAGACGCCGCCGCGCCCGTCACGACAGAGCTGCCGCCGCCCACGCTGCGCCTCAGCGAGCAGACGCGCATCCGCAGCGCCGTGATCGGCCTGGTCGGCTACGCGCGCGGCAGCTACACCGAGCCCGACACGCTGATCGCGCAGCAGCTGCTCGAAGGCATGCGCTCGAAGTTCGACGTCACGCGCACCGTGTGGCCCGACGGCCGCCAGGTGATCGCGTCGGTCAGCGGCGGCGGCCACGGCGAAGAGCGCGCGGCGATGCTGATCGACGCCGACGGCCGCGTGCAGGCGGTGGGGCTGGTCAACGGCCACTGCCGCGCGGCCGCCAAGCGCGACGACCCCAAGGTGTGCAACCCCTTGCCGCAGACCGTGCTGTCGGTCTTCCAGCGTGCCGGTGCCAGCCAGGCCGACGCCGCGCCGCTCGTGGCCTGGAGCAAGCAGCTGCCGCGTCGAATACATCACCGGCCAGCCGGGCGTGCCGGGCTGGCGCGCCGAGCAGCTGCCACCGGGCTTCCCGGCGTCGTTGCATCCGTTGCTGGTGCAGACGGCCGAGGTGAACAGCACCGCCAGCGCCGGCAAGATCGTGCTGCCCAAGGGGCTGGCCGGCCTGCCGATGCGCACGGCCTACCAGAGCGCCCAGCGCCCCGAGGCGCGGCTGCCCGACGCCGAGGTCACGCTGCGCAGCTACGAGCCGATCGCCAAGCTGGTCGACGCGTACCGCGAACTCGCCAAGGGCGCGACGCTGGACGAGGAGGGCCGCGAGGTCGTCTTCAACGGCACCGACGGCGCGGGCCGCTACAGCGTGCGCCTGCGCGACGCGAAGGAAACCGGCGTGTACATCACCGTGGCGAGCTGGAAGCGCAAGTAGCCGCGCCCCGCGTTGCATGGCCCTTTGCGGGCCGGATGTCAATCGGAGGATTCTTGCCGCCCCCCTGCGATGACACCGAGGCGGGCGGGGCAGGGTGCTCACGAGAATCGATGCATGACCGAGGCCGTCAGAGCCCGCCGCATCCACCTCGAGGAGACAACCACCATGCACCGCTCCCGTTCTCTCGCAGGCCTCGTTCGCCTGCTGCTTCGCACCACGGTCCTGTGGGCGCTCGCGATGCTCGCGGCGCCCGCGCTGGCCGCCTACAACCAGAGCCTCACGCGCACGCTGGACGCCGGCCAGATCTACGGCAAGGTCGCGGCCAACAACACGCACGCCTTCCTGGGCATTCCCTTCGCGCAGCCGCCCGTCGGCAACCTGCGCTGGCGCGCCCCGCAGCCGCCGCAGCCGTGGAGCGGCGCGCGCGCCGCGACCACGCTGGCCGGCATGTGCGCGCAGGTCGGCAACCCCTTCGGCGAGCCCGACCCGGCCACCTTCGGCCAGCCCGTGGGCACCGAAGACTGCCTGTACCTGAACGTGTGGCGGCCGAACTCCAGCGCCGAGAACCTGCCGGTGTTCTTCTGGATCCACGGCGGCAGCAACACCAAGGGCTCGGCGCGCGAGCCGGCCTACGACGGCGCCTACCTGGCGCAGAAGGCCAACATGGTGGTGGTCACCGTGCAGTACCGCATGGGCATGCTGGGCTGGCTGAACCACCCGGCCATGAAGACCGGCAACGCGCTGGACGACTCGGGCAACTTCACCACGCTGGACCTCGTGCGCGCGCTCGACTGGGTGAAGGCCAACGCGCGCGCCTTCGGCGGCAACCCGGGGCAGGTGACGGTGGCGGGCCAGTCGGCCGGCTGCATCAACACCTGGGGCCTGCTGCAGTCGCCGCTGGCCGACGGCAAGTTCCACCGCGCGCTGTGCATGTCGGGCGTGCCCAATGCGTACCCGCCGGTGGTGGGCACGCTGGCGGCCGACTCGCTCATCGACAACCTGCTGGTCGACACCGGCCGCGCCTCGACCACGCTGCAGGCCGCGGCGCAGCGCGTGACCATGAGCGCCGCCGACATCGCCGCCTTGCTGCGCGGTGCGAGCGCGGCGCAGATCATGAAGTTCACGCCCAGCCCCGTGGTGCCGGGCCACTTCACCGACGGCACCGTGATCCGCGCGAGCGGGCTGCCCGGGCTGCTCGCGGGCAACTACAACAAGATGCCGCTGATGATCGGCTCCACGCACGACGAGGGCTCGTACTTCGCCTTCCTGTTCGGCATGGGCCAGCCCTCGCAGCAGGAACTGTGGAACCTGACCAACTACGCGGCGCCCGGCAGCGTCACCTTCAACCAGCTGATCAAGCCCGAGTTCCGGCCGATCTACACGCAGACGCATGAAGTGATCAGCTACGCGCTGGACAACGTGATCGACAACGTGATCCGCGTGCTGCGCCTGCAGAACGGCGACATCTACCGCTACAACTACAACTGGGACGACACGCCGCAGCCCTGGAAGGACACCTTCGGCGCGTTCCACGGCATCGACGTGGCGGCGCTGTTCGGCAACTTCGTGACCGACGAGCCGAACTTCATGCGCTTTGCCTGGAGCTCCGCGAACGCAAGCAGCCGCAAGGCGCTGTCGGACAAGTTCATCGGCCACGCGGCGAGCTTTGCCCGCTACGGCGCACCGAGCCGCATGTTCGACGGCCAGACGACCTGGAACAACTGGACCAACTTCGTGTGCCTGCTGTGCAGCAAGCGCATGGTCTTCGACAACCAGCCGCGCATGTCGGCCGACGACTACCTGTTCTTCTGGCCGCGCTACTCGCTGCTGTCGCCGCAGCAACGCGAGTTCCTGTTCCAGCAGATCGACTTCAACGCGCTGCCGGAATCCGTCGATCCGCTGCGCGGCGGTACTCGCTGAGTTCCTGAAAAAGCCAGCTACTGGATGATCCCGTGGCGCACGGCATAGAGCACCAGCTCCGCCGTGCTGGCCACGCCCAGCTTGTCGAGGATGTTGCTGCGGTGCGTGCTCACGGTCTTCACGCTGATGAGCATCTCGTCGCCGATGGCCGTGAGCGACAGGCCCTTGAGCATCATCAGCATGATCTGGTGCTCGCGCACCGTGAGCCGCTGGTGCGCGGGGCGGTCGTCGCGGCCTTCGAGCTGGCCGCTGACCTGCGAGGCGGCGCGCGCGCTCAGGTACTGGCCGCCGGCCGCCACGCAGCGGATCGCGCGCACCAGCTCGGCGGGCTCCGCGTCTTTCGCGATGTAGCCGCGCGCGCCGGCCTGGATGGCGACCAGCGCGTACTGTTCCTCGGCGTACATCGACAGCATGAGCACCGGCAGCGCGGGCTGCAGCGCGCGGATCGAGGCCAGCACCTCCAGGCCGTTGCGGCCTTCCATGTTGATGTCCAGCAGCACCACGTCGAAGCGGCGCTGGCGCACCAGCTCGAGCGCCTCGGCGCCGTTGCCGGCCTCGGCCGTGGTGCGCAGGTCGGTCTCGTCGAGCAGCAGCCGCTGCAGGCCCGAGCGGAAGATCGTGTGGTCGTCGACCATCAGGATGTCGATCATGCCGGGCCGCTCTCCGGCTGCAGCAGCGGCACGCTCAGCGCCAGCCGCGTGCCCGCGCCGGGCGCCGCGTGGATGTGCAGCTCGCCACCGATCTCGCGCGCGCGTTCGCGCATGCTCAGAAGGCCCAGCGCGCTGCCCTCGGGCGCGTCGGGGTCGAAGCCGCAGCCGTCGTCGTGCAGCGCGAGCCGCAGGCGCTCGCCGTCCACGCGCAGCCGCACGTCCACGCGCTGCGCCTTCGCATGGCGCAGGACGTTCGTCAGGCCTTCCTGGAAGATGCGGTAGACCGCGGTGGCCTGCTTGGGCGCGAGCCGCAGCGCGGGCGCGTCGGTGTCCAGCGAATGCAGCACGCCCGAGCGGCGCGTGAAGGCCTGCAGCTCGTGGGCCAGCGCCACCGACAGGTCGAGGTGGTCGAGCGCGCTGGGGCGCAGCGCCTCCGAGATCTGCTTGACCGTGTCGATGGTCTGCTGCGTGAGCGCGATCAGGCCCTGCGTGAGCGCCTGCACCTCGGGGTTGTCGGCGCGGCGCTGGATGCGCGTGGCGTCCATCTTGATCGAGGTCAGCATGCCGCCGAGCACGTCGTGCACGTCGCGCGACAGCGCCAGCCGCTGCTCCTCGAGCTTGTTGGCGGTGTAGGCCGCCAGGGCCTGCAGCTGCTCGCGCGAGCGCTGGCGTTCTTCCTCGTTGCGCACGCGGTCGGTCACGTCCACGCCCACGCCCATCACGGCCGGGCGGCCCCGGTGCTCGATGCGCGAACCGTGGACTTCGACGAAGCGCACGCGCCCGTCGCGGTGCAGGCCGCGCGTGATGAAGTGCATGCTCGGCGGATTGCCCGCCAGCCGGATGCGGATGCGCGAGCGCACGACTTCCACGAAGTCGGGCGGCACGATCTCGGCCAGCGACATGCCGGTCATTTCTTCTGCGGTGTAGCCCACGATGGCGGCCCAGGTCGCGTTGCAGTAGACGAAGCGGTCGTCCTGGATCACGTAGATGCCCGCCACCGCCTGTTCGACGATGGTGTCGAAGGGCATGTCCTGCAGGCTCTCGCGGGCGGGTGCTGTCATGGGGGCGGGCGGTGGCGCGCTGCATGATAGGTCGCGGGCCGCGCCGCACGGCCGCGCCCGAGGGTTTGCGAGCAGCAGGGTTCCCCGTAGCGCCGGCCGGAAATGTCCGATGGCCGCCGCGTGCGGTGCGCCGCCAAGATCGGGGCCCGCCTGCTTCAGGCTGCCCCACGGCCGGCGACGCCGGCAAGGACGACACGACGATGGTCTACCGCTGGCTTGCGCCTTTGCTCCTCCTGTGCCTGGGCCTGCCGGGCCGCGCCGACGAGATCGTGGTGGGGCAGTCGCTGCCGCTGAGCGGGCCGCTCGGCGAGGCCGGGCGCAACGTGAAGGACGGCATCGACGCCTACCTGGCGCGCGTGCAGCGCGAGGGCCTGCTCGGGCGCCACAAGCTGGTGTGGCGCGCGCTGGACGACGGCTACTCGGTGGAGCGCCACACGCAGAACATCCGCCAGCTCGTGGTGCAGGACAAGGTCGATGCGCTGGGCCTGTCGGCCGGCACCTCGCACATCGACGCGGCCTACCCGACGATGCGCGAGGCGGGCACGCCGCTGATCGGCGCGATGACCGGCGCCTCGGCGCTGCACGGCGCACAGCGCGCGCTCATCTACCACCTGCGCGCAAGCTACGCCGACGAGGTGCGCCAACTGGTCGCGCAGGCCGTGTCGGTGCGGCAGCGGCGCGTCTTCGCGGTCTGGCAGGACGACGGGCTGGGGCGCGATGCGTTTGCCACGCTCGAGGTCGCGCTGCGCGGCGCGGGCATCGAACTCGTGGGGCAGCAGGGCGTGGCGCTGGCGCAAATGGACGGCGCCGCGCTGGCCGCGAGCGTGCGCGCGGCCAAGCCCGATGCGCTGTTCGCGCTGTGCGTGACGCCGTGCGGGGTGAAGCTGTTGTCGGGGCTGGCGGCGGAGAGTGGTGTTGCGAGGCCGACGCCGTACATGCTCTCGATCGTCAACGGCGAGGTGCTCGCCAAGAGCGTGGGGCCGGCGGCGCGCGGCACCGTGATCTCGCAGGTCATGCCCAACCCGCGGCTGGCGACCTCGCCGCTGGTGCAGCGCTACCAGCAGGACATGCGCAGCCACATGGGCCGCGACGAGTTCAGCTACTTCTCGCTGGAAGGGTACGTGGTGGCGATGGTGACGGTGGAGGCGGCGCGCACGGCGCTGGCCGCTTCACCACGCCGCTCGATGCAGGACGCCATGAAGCTGATGCTGCGGCGCGAGATCGAGGGGATTCCGGTGTCGAGTGGCGACGACCCTGGGGTGCGCCCGCATCCTGTGACGTTGTCGATGATCGGCAACGGCGGACGGCTCATTCACTAAAGATGAGCCGCCCGGCGGAAGCGGGCGGGAACGAAAAAAGATCAGCCGATCTCTGCGATCAGCTCGATCTCGACGCAGGCGCCCATCGGGATCTGCGCCACGCCGAAGGCGCTGCGTGCATGCGCGCCCTTTTCGGGGCCGAACACTTCGGCGAAGAACTCGCTGGCGCCGTTGGTCACCAGGTGCTGTTCGGTGAAGGTGCCGACCGAGTTCACGAGGCTCATCACCTTGACGATGCGCTTGACCTTGTTCAGGTCGCCCACGGCCGCGTGCAGCGTGCCGAGCAGGTCGATGGCGATGGCGCGCGCGGCCTGCTTGCCTTCGTCGGTGCCGATGTTGGCGCCGAGCTGGCCGACCCAGACCTTGCCGTCCTTCTTGGCGATGTGGCCCGACAGGAACACGAGGTTGCCGGTCTGCACGAAGGGCACGTAGGCGGCGGCAGGTGCGGACACCGGGGGCAGGGAAATGCCGAGGCTGGAAAGCTTGTCGTAAACGCTCATGGAGACTCCTGATCTGGGGATGATGATGACGATGACGGGGGTGATTGTGTCTGTGTTTGCGCCGCCGACGCCGGCAGCTGCACCACTTCCCCCACGGGTTGCACGGTCACGCCGACATGCAGCGTGTGGCGCGCGCCGCCATGCAGCACGCCGCGCATCGGCGAGACGTCGGAGTAGTCGCGCCCGATGGCGAGCGTGACGTAGTCCTCGCCGGGCTGGCGGCCGTTGGTGGGGTCGAAGTCGGCCCAGTCGCCCACGCTCTCGGGACCTTCGCCCTCGCCGGGCAGGTACACCGACACCCACGCATGCGAGGCGTCGGCGCCCACCAGGCGCGGCTGGCCCGGCGGGGGCTGCGTGAGCAGGTAGCCGCTCACGTAGCGCGCCGGCAGGCCCATGGCGCGAAAGCACGCGATGAGGATGTGGGCGAAGTCCTGGCACACGCCCTTGCGCTGCGCCAGGGCTTCGACGGCGGGGGTGTTGATCTCGGTGCTGTCGGCGTCGTAGGCGAAGTCGCGGTACATGCGCTCGGTGAGGTCCATCGCCACGTCGAAGGTGGGACGTTCGGGCACGAAGCTGGCGCGCGCGTAGGCGACGAAGTCGTCGTGACGCGGCACGTACGGCGAAGGAAACACGAACTCCGAGGCGGGGTCGAAGGGCGCGTCCTTGCGAAAGCGGAAGCGCTCGCGCACGGTCTCCCAGGGCAGCTCGCGCGCCACGGCGGGCGAGAGCACGGGCGCCGACGTTTTCACGACGCTTTCGGCCGTGACGATGAGGTGGTCGTGCGTGGTCTCGAGCGCGAAGAAGGCGCGCGTGTTGCCGTACAGGTCGGGCACCTCGTTGCGCTGCGCGGGCGCGGGGTCGATCGTGAGCTGGTGGCTCACGAGCTCCTGCGAGGCGGTGGCCAGCGGGCGCAGGTGCGCCAGGTGCTGCGCCGTCTCGACCGCCGGCGCGTACGCGTAGCGCGTTTCGTGGGTGACGTGCAGCAGCATCGCGCGGCTCGCTGTTTACTTGGACTCGGCGCCGAAGTGCGAGGCGTAGATCTTGGCGTAGGTGCCGTCGGCCTTGATGTCGGCCAGGCCCTTGTCGATCTTCGCCAGCAGCTCGGCGTTGCCCTTCTTCACGGCGATGCCGTACTGCTCGGTCGAGAAACCGGCGTCGCTCACGGTCTTGAAGCCGCCGCCCGGGTTGTTGGCCAGGTAGTGCGCCACCACGCCGTTGTCGGCCACCACGGCCTGCACGCCGCCGGCCTCGAGTTCCTTGAGTGCCAGCGGCGTGGATTCGAAGCGTTTGATGTCGGTGCTCGACTTGCCCCCTTCTTCACGGCGATGCCGTACTGCTCGGTCGAGAAGCCGGCATCGCTCACGGTCTTGAAGCCGCCGCCCGGGTTGTTCGCCAGGTAATGGGCCACCACGCCGTTGTCGGCCACCACGGCCTGCACGCCGCCGGCTTCGAGTTCCTTGAGCGCCAGCGGCGTCGACTCGAAGCGCTTGATGTCGGTGCTCGACTTGCCCAGCAGCTTGCCCACCACCTCGTCGCCGGTGGTGCCGTTCTGCACGCCGACCTTGAGCTTCTTGATGTCGTCGAACTTCGCGACCGTCGAGTCGCTCTTCACGGCGATGAGCTGGCGGGCCTCGAAGTAGGGCTGCGAGAAGTCCATCGTCTGGCGGCGCTCGGGCGTGATGGTGATGGCCGACACCAGCAGGTCGCGGTCGCCCAGCTCGAGCGTGTTGAAGATGCCTTCCCACGGCGTGTTGACGAACTTCACCTCGATGCCGGCCTTCTGCGCGACGGCCTTCACCACGTCGATGTCGAAGCCCACGACCTCGCCCTTTTCGTTCTGCGATTCGAAGGGCGTGTAGGCGGCGTCGGTGCCGACGACCAGCACGCGCGGTGCGGCAGCGGGCGGTGGTGCCGATGAGGCCGCGGGCGTGGCGGGTTCCTGCTTGCCGCAGCCGGCGAGCGCGAGGCCGACCAGGAGGCTGGCGGCGGTCAGTGTGAGACGGCGGTTGAGGGCGATGCCGGACATGGAAATGCCTCCTTCGAAATATCGTTGTGTGTATCTGTGGAATCAGGCGCCCACTGAGCGCAGCGATTCGGATGTGAGCGTGAAGTAGCGCGTGCCGATGGCGTCCGACACGTGGTACGCCGCCGTCTCGCAGGTGGCGAGCAGTTCGACCAGCGCGGGGTAGTCGGCGCCGGGGCCGGCCGCGCACAGGTGTTCGAGCGTCCAGGTGGCCGGGTCGGGCAGCTCGTACGACAGGGCCGTGAGCTTGCCCGGCGCGCTGCCCGCGAGCCGCGCGATGCGCCCGCGCAGCGTCTGCGTGACCCAGGCCAGCGAGCGCGGGTTCTCGGCGTCGAGCACCAGCAGGTCGACCAGCGTGGCGACGTCGCGGCGCTGCTGGTAGCGCGCATGGAAGGTGATGGTGCTGTCGAACAGCGCCACCATCGCCTCGAAGCCGCTCACCTCGTGCACGGCGCCGTTGGCAAAGCCGGCCTCGAGCGCGCTCGACAAAAAGCCCAGCCGCTCGATGTGGCGGCCGATCGACAGCAGCCGCCAGGCGTCGTCGCGCGTCATGCGGTCGGTCTGCGCGCCGGTCATGGCGGCCAGCGCGGTGCTGGCGGATTCGAGTGCGCGCAGGGCGGCGCTGGCGGCAAAGCTGCCTTCGCCGGCCTGCTCGGCCGCGCGTCGCAGGAAGTCGCTTTCGGCGCGCACGATCTGGTTCCAGTTGTCCTGCGACAGCCGTTCGCGCACGGCCGCCGCGGCCTGCCGGATGCTGCGCAGGCTGTAGCCGACGCTGCCACCGTGGTCGACGTCGCCCAGCTCGGCGATCAACGCGCGTTCGAACACGCGGCGTGACTGCGGCGCGCTCGGCGCTTCGGCCGGCACGAGCGCATTGCGCACCGCCATGCGGTGCAGCCATTCGAGCAGCGGGCGCGAGGACTGGTCTTCGCTGCCCAGCAGGTTGAGCGTGAGGCGCGCCAGGCGCACCGCGTTCTCGGCGCGCTCGGTGTAGCGGCCGAGCCAGAACATGTTCTCGGCCGCGCGGCTGGTGACCGGCGCGCGGTGCCGCGCGAGCGAGGCCGGCGTGGCGTGCGGCTGCAGCAGCGTGGTGCGGTCGACCTCGCCGTGCGTCTGCACCCAGACGTCGGCGCTGCTGCCGCCGCGCTGCATCGAGGCGATCTGCGCATCGGGGCCCGCCAGGCGCGCCAGCCCGCCGGGCAGCACGCGCCACGACTGCGGGCCGTCGCTCACCGCGAACACGCGCAGCATCAGCGCGCGCGGCGCGATGTGGCCGGGGCCGAGGTCGCTGGCCCAGGTCGGCATCTGCGACAGCGGCAGGTAGCCCTGCACCGTGTGGACGTCGCCCTCGCGCACGATGCGGCCGGCCCATTCGTCGATTTCGCGGCGGCCGAGCTGGCTGCCGAACACGGCGTCGAAGCTGGAGCGGCCCTGGAAGCCGGGGTAGGTCGGCTTGATGGCGCTCTCGCCCAGCTGCGGCAGCACCGCCTCGAGCGCGGCGCGCTCGCCGCACCACCAGGTCGGCAGCGCCGGCAGCTTGAGTTTTTCACCGATGAGCCGCAGCGCCAGCCCCGGCAGGAAGCCCAGCAGCGCCGGCGATTCGAGGAAGGCCGAGCCCGGCATGTTGGCCACCAGCAGGTTGCCCGCGCGGATCGCCTGCAGCAGGCCGGGCACGCCGAGCGTGGAGTCGGGGCGCAGCTCCAGCGGGTCGAGGAACTGGTCGTCGAGCCGCTTGATGAGGCCATGCACCGGGCGCAGGCCCTGCAGCGTCTTGAGGTACAGGCGCTGGTCGCGCACCGTGAGGTCGCTGCCCTCGACCAGCGTCAGGCCGAGGTAGCGCGCCAGGTAGGCGTGCTCGAAGTAGGTCTCGTTGTACGGGCCCGGCGTGAGCAGTGCGATGTGCGGCGGCGAGCCCGAGGGGCACATGCGCTGCAGGCCTTCCATCATGGCGCTGTAGGTGGCGGCCAGCCGCTGCACCTGCAGCGCCTCGAAGGCCTGCGGAAACTGCCGCGTGATCGCGAGGCGGTTCTCCAGCAGGTAGCCCAGGCCCGAAGGCGCCTGCGTGCGCTGCGAGACCACCCACCAGTTGCCGTCGGGGCCGCGCGCGAGGTCGAAGGCGGCGATGTGCAGCCAGGTGTCGCCCGCCGGCTTCACGCCGTGCAGCGCGCGCAGGTAGCCCGGATGGCCGCGCACCAGCGCCGGCGGCAGCAGGCCTTCGGCCAGCAGCTGCTGCGGGCCGTAGGCGTCGGCCATCACGCGGTCGAGCACGCGCACGCGCTGCTGCACGCCGGCCTCGATCTGGGCCCAGCTCTCGGGCGAGACGATCAGCGGGAACAGGTCGAGCGACCACGGCCGCTGCGGGCCGTTGGCGTCGGCGTACACGTTGTAGGTGACGCCGTTGTCGCGGATCTGCCGCTCCAGGCTGACCGCGCGCCGCGGCAGGTCGTTGATGCCGCCGGGACCGAGCTGTTCGAAGAAGGCGTTCCAGGCGGGGGTGAGCGGGGGCTGGTCGCTGGACGGGGAGGGGTCCTGTGCCTGCGATTGCGAGGACGACTGTGACTGGGACTGCGATTGCGACGGAGCCGGTCGCTCCTCGGCGGCGTCGTACAGCAGCGGGGCCGCGGCGGGCGCCGGGGCCGCGCCCGATACCGGCCGCGAGGGCGCCGCGGGCGTCGCCTGTCCCCGCAATTCGTCGAAATGCCCAGGCAGGGCCGCCGGCGCGAGCGAAGACGCCAGCGCCGCCGGATGCTCCGGGGCCTGGGCGTCGAACAGGGATTCGTTCAGGGGTTCCACAGGGGGGAGATTGTCACATCACCGTCACCGGGGCCTCCGCGCACCGTCTCGCGAGGCGAAATGAAGGCGTTGAGGGTCCGAACATGAATAGCGGTAGCCATAATCAAAAAAACCAATTCATCTCTTCACATGAGCGCGGCATCCCCCAACTCACCGCTGCAACCACATATCGAGAGCCGCATCCTGTCATTGCGAGAGCAGCGCGTGATGCTGGATTCCGATCTGGCGGTGCTCTACGACGTGCAGACCAAGGTGCTGGTGCAGGCGGTCAAGCGCAATGCCGAGCGCTTCCCGTCCGATTTCATGTTCCAGCTTTCGCCTGAGGAGTGGGCGGCTTTGAGGTCACAAACTGTGACCTCAAACACCGGCCGCGGCGGCCGACGCACGGCACCCTACGTGTTCACCGAGCAGGGCGTGGCGATGCTGTCCTCGGTGCTCGGCAGCCCGCGCGCCATTGCGGTCAACATCGAGATCATGCGCACCTTCGTGCGGGTACGGGCGCTGGTCACCACGCACCAGGACCTGGCCAGGCGCTTGAGCGAGCTGGAAGAAAAGACCGAGCTGATCGACATGCGGCAGGAATCGTTCAGCAGCAACACGCGCAACCAGTTGCGCCAGGTCTTCGATGCCATCAAGGCGCTGACGACGCCACCCGATCCGCCCAGGCGGCCCATCGGCTTTGTGACGCCCGATGAGAAGAAGGCTCCGAAGGCGCGCGGCAAGCAATAAGCGCCCCGCGCGAACAGAGCCCACCTCGATCCTCAGCGCCGCAGGTCCAGCGTGAACGGAAACTCCCGGCTGCCCGGCAGCTCGATGGTGGCCGGCGGCGTGCGCAGCAGGCCCGGCGTGTGGCCGGTGCGCGTGAAGCGCGAGTGGCGACGGCTCTCGGCCTCGTAGGCGTTGACCGGGAAGGTGTCGTAGTTGCGACCGCCCGGGTGGGCGACGAAGTACTGGCAGCCGCCCAGCGAGCGCTTCATCCAGGTGTCGACGAGGTCGAAGGTCAGCGGTGCGTGGGCCGGGATGCTCGGGTGCAGCGCCGAGGGCGGGTTCCAGGCCTTGTAGCGCACGCCGGCCACGAACTCGCCGGTGACGCCCGTGGGCTGCAGCGGCAGCACCTTGCCGTTGACGGTGACGACGTGGCGGCTTTCGTTCAGGCCGGTCACGCGCACCTCGATGCGCTCCAGCGACGAATCGACATAGCGCACCGTGCCGCCGGCCGAGCCTTCCTCGCCCATCACGTGCCACGGTTCGAGCGCGTTGCGCAGCGACAGCTCCACGCCCATCGACTGCATCTGGCCCACGAGCGGGAAGCGGAACTCGAAGTGCGGCGCGAACCAGTCGGCATCGAAGGCAAAGCCGGCCTGGCGCATCTCGCTGATGACGTCGTCGAAGTCCATCTTGACGAAGGTCGGCAGCAGGAAGCGGTCGTGCAGCTCGGTGCCCCAGCGGGTGACGGGCGCCTGGTAGGGCGCGTCCCAGAAGCGGGCGACCAGCGCGCGGATCAGCAGCTGCTGCGCGATGCTCATGCGCGCATGCGGCGGCATCTCGAAGGCGCGCAGTTCCAAGAGGCCGAGGCGGCCGGTGCTGGAGTCGGGCGAGTAGAGCTTGTCGATGCAGAACTCGCTGCGGTGCGTGTTGCCCGACACGTCGATCAGGATGTTGCGCAGCGTGCGGTCGACCAGCCACGCGGGCATGTTCTGGCCGTAGATCTCGCGGTTCTTGGCGATCTCCTTCAGCGCGATCTCGAGCTCGTAGACCTGGTCGTTGCGCGCCTCGTCCACGCGCGGCGCCTGGCTGGTCGGGCCGATGAACATGCCCGAGAACAGGTAGCTCAGCGACGGGTGGTTGTGCCAGTACAGCAGCAGGCTGGCCAGCAGCTCGGGCCGGCGCAGGAAGGGGCTGTCGGCCGGCGTGGCGCCGCCCATCACGAAGTGGTTGCCGCCGCCGGTGCCGGTGTGGCGACCGTCGGTCATGAACTTCTCGGCCGACAGGCGCGTCTCGAACGCGGCGTTGTAGAGGAACTCGGTGTGGTCGACCAGTTCCTTCCAGTTGTGGGCGGGGTGGATGTTGACTTCGATCACGCCCGGGTCGGGCGTGACGGCCAGCATCTTCAGGCGCGGATCGCGCGGCGGCGGGTAGCCTTCCATCACGATGCGCACGCCGAGCTGCTGCGCGGTGGCTTCGACGGCGGCGACGAGGTCGAGGTAGTCCTCCAGGCGCGCCAGCGGCGGCATGAAGACGTAGAGCACGCCCGAGGCGCTGCCTTTCTTCTCGGCCGCGGGGCCGTTGGCGCGGCGCGGGTCGCGCACCTCGACGCACAGCGCGGTGCGCGTGACCCAGTGGGCCGATTCGCCGCGCAGGGGCTGGCGCGTGGCGGGCGTTGCGGCATCGGCGGCGGCTGCTGCATCGCCCTTCGCCGCATCGCCGGGGCTTTGCATGCGCAGCGACGCGGCCACCACGGGCGGCGCGCCGAAGGTGTAGGGCACCTCGCCCAGGTCGGCGCCGGCGACCGGCGTGGCGGTGGCATAGCGCGCGCGGTAGTCGGACGCGCTGGGCAAGGCCGCGCGCGGTGCGGTCGGATCGCGCTCGATGAGGTAGGGGTAGTCGCCCTTGCTGGCCCACGGCTGCGAGTCGAGCGGCAGGCGGTAGCCCATGGGCGAATCGCCCGGGATCAGGAACAGGCGGTCGTCGCGCAGGAACCAGGGGCCGGTCTTCCAGCCGGGGCCGGCGAGCGCGGGCGTGTCGCTGTTGGCGTTGCCGGGCTCGATGGGCAGCATGTAGCCGATCACCGCGTCGAGCTTCTGCGTGAACACGCGGCGCAGGCGCACGCGTTCGAGTTCGTCGTCGAGCTTGGAGTCGAAGGGGTCGACGTTCACCGGCAGGCGGCGTTCGCGCCACAGGTAGTAGTAGGTGTCCTCGTAGCCGGGCTGGATGTAGCGCTCGGTGAGGCCCAGCTTGTGCGCCAGCACGGTGGTGAAGCGGCGCGCGTCCTCGCTCGTGTAGTGCGTGGGAAAGCGCTCGTCGGCGAACAGCTCGGGGTCGTGCCACAGCGTCTGGCCGTCGGCGCGCCAGAAGATCGACAGCGCCCAGCGCGGCAGCTGCTCGCCCGGGTACCACTTGCCCTGGCCGAAATGCAGGAAGCCGCCCTGGCCGTACTCGGCGCGCAGCTTGTGCACGAGCTCGGTGGCGTAGCCGCGCTTGGTGGGGCCGAGCGCGTCGGTGTTCCATTCGGGCGCGTCGCGGTCGCTGGTGGCCACGTAGGTGGGCTCGCCGCCCATGGTCAGGCGCACGTCGCCGGCGACGAGGCGCGCATCGACCGCGTCGCCGAGCGCGAGCACCTCGGCCCATTGTTCTTCGGTGTAGGGCTTGGTGACGCGCGGCGATTCGTAGATGCGCGTGACCTTCATCTCGTGGCTGAACTCGACCTCGGACTCGTCGACGCCGCCTTCGATGGGCGCGGCGCTCGACGGCGTGGGCGTGCAGGCCAGCGGGATGTGGCCTTCGCCGGCCAGCAGGCCCGAGGTGGCGTCCAGGCCGATCCAGCCGGCGCCCGGCAGGAACACCTCGCACCAGGCGTGCAGGTCGGTGAAGTCGACCGTGGTGCCGCTGGGGCCGTCGAGCGCCTTCACGTCGGGCGTGAGCTGGATCAGGTAGCCCGACACGAAGCGCGCGGCCAGGCCGCAGTGGCGCAGCAGCTGCACCAGCAGCCAGCCCGAGTCGCGGCACGAGCCGCTGCCGTTGCTGAGCGTTTCTTCCGGCGTCTGCACGCCGGGCTCCATGCGGATGAGGTAGCTGACGTCCTTCTGCACCTGCTGGTTGATGCCGACCAGGAAGTCGATGGTGCGCTGTTCCTTGCGCTCGATCCTGTCGAGGTAGGCCTGCAGCAGCGGCGTGGGCTTCTCGGTGACGAGGTAGGGCGCCAGCTCTTCGGCCTGCGAGGCCGTGTACTTGAAGGGGAAGTTCTCGGCCTGCGGCTCCAGGAAGAAGTCGAAGGGGTTGTAGACCGCCATCTCGACCACGAGGTCGACCGTGACCTTGAACTCGCGCGTCTTCTCGGGGAACACGAGCCGCGCCTGGTAGTTGGCGAACGGGTCCTGCATCCAGTTGACGAAGTGCTCGGCCGGTTCGACCCGCAGCGAGTACGAGATCACATTGCTGCGGCAATGGGGCGCGGGGCGCAGTCGCACGACTTGCGGGCCCAACTGCACCAGGCGGTCGTATGTGTAGTGGGTGACGTGGTGGAGTGCGGCGTGGATGGACATGCGTAGGGGCGTGCAGTGCAGCGAGGTTGCATCGAAAAGATGTCTCTGGTGAGACGCATACTAGCCCAGTTGCCAAGCAATTAACGCGCCATCGAGCGTGGGTTGGGGGAGGGTTTGCATCATGGATTCCGGGGTGTCGGGAGGGCAGTCGCGGCGTGCGTCCGAGGCTGTCGCGGGTGGGTCGGGGGCCTTCGTTGCGCTGGGCGGCACGCTGCTCGGCGCGGCGGTGCAACTGCGTCAGCCGCTGTTGTGGGCGGCGGGTGTCTACGTCGCGTTGCTGCTCGTGGGGCTCGGCGGCGGATGGCTGTTGTGGCGGTGGCGTGGGCCTCGGCTGTTCGTGCTGATGCTGTCGCTGGCCTGCGGTGCGATGGCCGGCGCGGGCCTGGCCGGATGGCGCGCCACGGCTTACGCGCAAGGGGCGCTGGAGCCGCAACTGGAAGGGCGTGACCTGCGGCTCACGGGCGTGGTCTCGCAGATGCCGCAA
>RCUJ01000330.1_pt1 | contig 27923 bp, 26 predicted proteins | sample 2166321 | NCBI WGS metagenome assembly RCUJ01 (sample SAMN09932808, study PRJNA488358) | compost metagenome | feature: garden; material: soil; isolation source: compost soil in an enriched community after 118 h of incubation | place: Germany: Experimental Botanical Garden Goettingen | collected... | reverse complement strand
AAGGGCGCAAAGCTTCGTGGATTTTGAGTTTTTTTTAAAGGATAATTATCAAATCTAGTTTTAATATAGCCCGCGGTTTCAACCGCGGGGACACAATGTATATCGTTTTTTTGTACAGTTGAAAAAACTAGGATTGAGATTATATATAATATTGTAAATATTGATTTCATAGGTTTTGTTTTTTTTTAACGCAGAGACCGCGGAGTTTTTTCGCAGAGACCGCAAAGATTTTAAGGATGATTTATAAAATAAATAAGTTCACAAAGCTTTGTGGATTTTGATTTTTTTATGGGATAATTATCAAATCTAGTTTTAATATAGCCCGCGGTTTCAACCGCGGGACACAATGTATATCGTGTCTATATATGTCATCTCTCTGAGCGTTCCCACGGTTGAAACCGCGGGCTATGTTTGAAAAACTATCTGCATATAGCTTTGCGAACTTTATGTTTATAAACGTAATCTTTAAAAAAATCTTTGCGGTCTCTGCGAAAAACCTTTGCGCTCTTTGCGGTAAAAGTCTTTGCGGTTAAGAAAAAAATTAAGGCACAGTAACAGGATTATTTCTAACATAACTGCCATCATCGTATTTAATTTGGTACGGTGAATTAAAGAAAGTGCTTGGCAGATAATAATCGGTTGTGATGATTTGTGCACCTGATTTTTTAGCTGCTTCAAAATGCGAATAATCGTTGGCACGTGCTTCTTTGGTATCAGAATCTGCCCTTGTTCTTATGATGTATCCTTTTTTTACTAATTCTTCAATCTGCGGATCTTCAGAGTTATTTCTAAACAATGTTGCAGCTTCCGGTTTTCCTGGTTCGGCGTTAATGAAAACGGCGCGTCCCTTAAGGGACGGATGATTCAATGCGTACAAATCTCTTTTTGCGCCGTTATTATCTAATAGGAATAAAAATCGTCCTTTGGCTTCTTTTAAAGTTGGCCAATTGTCATGCAAAACAGCTTCTTCGAGCGTTTTATATTTTCCTCGTACCATGTCTGGCGTAATCAATTTGTCTTTTCCCAATTCTTTTCGGATTACTTTGTCCATTTCATCAAAAACTGAAGCGGTGAAATCTTCTGGTTTTGTTCCGAAGAAATTGGCATCGCCGTCTTTTGGTTCTAGAGTAATGAAAATTGGAACATGATTTGGATTGGCATCTGACCATTTTTTTAATTCCTGTAGACAAATTTCGAATGTATAGCAAGAAGTCCTAAAATCAATATCTGGCATATGAAAAACTTTAAAACCCGGTTTTTTCATTAATCCGTTTGGGTCGTAAGTTTCTGCAGATTTAGCGATATCTAAACCTTTCGGATGCGCATATTTTCCGCCTTTTGCGTCAGCAAAAATATCTATTTCCAGATTGCGTAAACCTTTGTTTAATTGATCTGTTATGCTAATATGAGTGTATTGCAAACCTTTAAGCGAACGAGTAGTATCTCGTGCTTGAATTGTATTGTATAAGTCGGTTTCGATCGCATGACGATAGCTGTTATGCGATCCGATAACTTGAAGCTGGTTAATTTTCAGATTGTCGTTTTGAACCTGAGCACTTAAATTTAAAGTGCTGGCAAATAATAAAGTGAACAAAAATGGTTTCATAATTCTAAAAATGTAATTAATGTTTGACTGGGGACGCATCAAAAGAAAATTGCATTTTTTGAAAGGGACTAAGTTAGAATCTGCCGCTGGTTTTTATGTTAGATAAAAAAAAAGAAATCGCAAAGACATTCCTATTTCTGTCTTGAAAAAGTAGTATTAATACAACAAACGTGTTTATTTTTTAATTTAAAGATAACCTTGAGGCAAAAAACTTTGACTTTTCATTTTATTATTTTACGATATCAAAATGCCCTTAATTGCCCTATGAATAATCCTGAAATTTTTGAACAAACGTATAATCAATATTGGAAAAAGCTCAATGCGTTTTCTTATACGATGACTCAGGATAAAGACTTGGCGCAGAACATCGTTCAGGATGTTTTTGTGGATTTATGGGAAAGAAAAGAAGAGCTGAATATTAATGCGATTGAACCTTTTTTGTTTCGTGCGGTTAAGAATCAGGTTTTCAAACATTATCAGAACAATCGTTTTGATAAGACGATTTTAGAAGAAAAATTCGAAGACTACATTATTGACAATTTTTCGACAATTGATCCAGAAGTGATGGATCTGCTTTATGCCGCATTAGACAAACTTCCGGAGAAAAGAAAAGAAGTTTTGTTAATGTATAAATTTCAAGACATGACAATCGATCAGATTGCAGAGGAACTTGGAATTTCGAAACAAACCGTAAAAAATCAGATTTCATCGGCGGTAAAACAACTTCGCGAAGGCTTAAAAGACTTGGCTTGGCTAGCTCCATTCATTATTTTCAATCAAAAATTTTAAAATAACTTTCGCTTGATGTTTTCATAATATTTGGCGATGGTACGATTTCTTGTTTCTGGTACTTATTCATAACAATAAGTATTTATGATAAAAAGAATCAAACATAGTTTAGAGTATTTGCTGGATAAAAGTTCGCGAGGAAAAACTTCATCGGCGGAAGAAAATTTATTACATGATTTTGCTTTCAGCGAATATCAGAACTCCAAATGGGATAATGATCTTATGGGAAACCCAGAAATCGAATCTCAAAACATGTACGATGAAATTCAGTTAAGAATTGGAAAGAAGAGATCTTTCCGTCCTTATTTAAAATATATAGCTGCTGCCAGCATTCTTTTTCTGCTTGGTTTAGGATTTTTCTTGAGACCAAATGTTTTAAACCAAAAACAAATCACATTTAAAACGTCATCGATTCCCAAATCTATCCAATTAAGTGACGGTTCGAAAATTTATCTGGCAGCAAACTCATCATTTCAGTATCCTGAAAAATTTGAAGGTGATCAAAGAACGGTTTATCTAGTAAAAGGAAATGCGTTTTTTGAGGTTGCCAAAGACAAACAGCACCCTTTTATTATTCATTCTGGCGAAATACAGACTAGAGTTGTCGGAACTTCATTTCACATTCAATTATCAAAATTAAACTGTAAGGTAATCGTGGTGACTGGAAAAGTAAATGTGTCTGGAAAAGGGCAGAGCGTTGATTTAGTACCGAATCAGGAAGCTTTGTTTGAAGGTCAAAAATTAACCAAACAGCAGGCAGATAAAGCATTTTTGATCAATTGGTATAATCAAGATGTACCGCTTGAACAAACGACACTTAAACAAGTTATCAATATTCTACAATATAAATACGGAGTTTCATTTGAGTATGATGATAAACTCGTATTAGCAACGCCGTTAACGGTATTCATTAAGAAGGACGCGACATTAGAAAATGTTTTGGAACAAATAAATTATATCACAAACCTAAAATTCAAAGTTTATGGCGAAATAGTAAAAGTGGATTAAAAACAAAAAAGCAGTTGCGGGAACAACTGCCATTAATAATTAAGCATCGTAAAAACAATTACTTAAATCATGTATTTTAAACCTTCTTATTTAAATCTAAAGAGTTTTGTCTTTTTAGTTCTGGCTTTACTTGCCTTTCAGAGCGGTTATAGTAAAACTGTATTAAAAGAGTCAAAAATAGCAAATAAAATAGAAAAAGCGACTCTTGTCTCTATTTTTTCAAAATTAACAAAGCAGACTGATTACAAATTCAGTTACGGACAAGCCATAATTGCTGATAATACAGTTTATACAGTAAATTATACTACAGAGTCTATTACTGCGATTTTGAATGATCTTTCTAAAAAAGCCAATTTCAATTATAACATTAACGGGAAATTAATTTTAATTCAGAAAACAGCTTCTCCAAAAGCAGTAAATGCAAAAGCGCCTGAAAGAATTAAAATAAAAGGAAAAGTTGTTGATGAGAATAAAGTGCCAATTCCAGGAGCGTCTGTAATTGAAACAAGCACTTCAAACTCAACAGTGACTGATTTTGACGGTGTTTTTGAACTAACTGTAGGAGAAGGAAAAACAATCGATGTTTCGTATGTGGGATATAAAACTAAAACTCTCGCAGCTCAAAGCACTTTTATGACGATTCAGTTAGAGCCAGCTACTGCAGAATTAAATGAAGTTTTGGTTGTTGGTTACGGAAAACAATCTAAAAAAGACGTTACTGGAGCAGTTACTCAATTAGAAGCAGCAAACTTCAAACAAGGTGTAAACGTTTCTGTAGATAATTTGATGCAAGGAAAAGTTGCTGGTGTGCGTGTTGTAAACACAAGCGGTGAGCCGGGAGCTGGAGTAAACGTAACAATTCGTGGAGTTGGATCTATTAGAAGCGGAAGTACGCCTTTGTTTGTTGTAGATGGTGTGCCGTTGTCAAATGACGATGTGAGTCCTTCTGGAAGTAATGTGGGATTTGGAACTTCTTCGGCTAAAAATCCGTTGAATTTTTTGAATACAAGCGATATCGAATCGATTACGGTTTTGAAAGATGCATCGGCTTCTGCAATTTATGGAGCGAGAGGATCTAACGGAGTGGTTTTGGTAACCACTAAAAAAGGTTCTAAAGGTGAAGGAACATTAACTTTTGATACTTATACAGGAGTTGCAACTGTTGCTAACAAACTTGATGTTTTAAGCGCAAGCGAATATAGAAATGCAATTAAAGACAAAGCGTTTGATCACGGAGGAAATACAGATTGGCAAGATGTAATTTACAGAACAGCTATTACAACAAACAATTCGCTGTCTTTTTCTAAACAGACAGAATCTGGAAACTATTATGCTTCGATAGCACAAATGGATCAGGAAGGTGTGGTTCGCAATAGTAATTTCAAACGTCTTTCTGGAAGAATTAATGCAGCAGAATCGTTTTTAGACAGCAAACGTTTGAAAGTAAAAATGAATCTTACGGCAAGTGAAACTAAAGATGACGGAGTGCCGACAAGTGATGACGGTGGTTCTAACGGACAATTGATTGTGCATACGTTAATGGCAAATCCAACGCGTTCTGTTTTTGATGCCAATGGAAATTATACCAACTTCAATATGAATGCGCATTATAACCCAGCGTATTTGTTGAGCATTTACCAAGATCAAACTAGAACGTTGAGAGTTTTAGGAAACTTAGAAGCTTCTCTTAGAATTATTGACGGATTAGAATATAAATTGAACATTGGTGTTGATCGTTCTATGGCGGAGAGAAACACAACTATTTTTCCAAACTTAACCGATTTGAATCCGAAAGGGAAATATGTGCAGAATAATTTAGATTCTAAAAACTCTTTGGTTGAGCATTATCTGACTTACAATTTGAATTTAAATAAACATAAAATAGAAGCTTTAGGCGGTTTTTCATACCAAAAATTTGAAAGATCGGGAACAAGTTTCAGCATTGACGGAATTTCTAACCAAGGTGAAGGTGTTCCGCCATCAATTAATCCTGGTTTTAAAGGAACACAATCTGGAACAACAGGTTATGCGCAGGAAAATGAATTGCAATCTTATTTTGGAAGATTGAATTATAGTTTCGATAATAAATATCTTTTAACAGCTTCTATGAGAGGTGACGGATCGACTCGTTTTGGTAAAAACAACAAATACGGTTATTTCCCATCTTTTGCTTTAGGATGGAATATTGCTAATGAGAGTTTCTTAAAAGATTCTTCGACATTAAACAATTTAAAACTTAGAGCAAGCTGGGGACAGACAGGAAACCAAGAAGTTGAAAATAAAATTACGCAGGCAAGCTACTCTTTATCTGGAGCTGATGGATATTATTTATACGATGATTTAAATCTAGTAAACGGAGTTTCTGTAAATAGAACACCAAATCCTGATTTGAAATGGGAGGTTGTAACGCAATACAACGTAGGTTTAGATTTCAATTTATGGAATGATAAATTGTACGGAACATTAGATTATTTCAATAAAACAACTACAGATGCTATTTTGAATGTTCCTTCTCAAGCTTTGAGTCCAACGACTACAATATGGACGAATATTGACGGGAAAATCATCAATAAAGGTATCGAGTTTATGTTAGGGTCAAAAATAGTAGACACTAAAAATTTCTCTTGGAATATTGACATGAACGGTGCAACATTGAATAATAAAATTGAAGATCTTCCAGTTTCAGAAATCTTAACAGGAACAATTTCAGGCCCTGGTCAATCGGGGGTAAATGCCAATATCTATAAAAGCGGATATGCAGCTGGATCATTCTATTTGTTAGAGCATATCGGTTTTGATGCAAACGGAGCAAATATCTTTAAAGATCAAAACGGAGACGGTAAAATTGATAATAGCGATAGAATTATTATTGAAGGAGCTTTGCCAACTTTCTATTACGGATTTAATAGTGATATGAGATACAAAAACTTTACATTCTCATTTTCTATCATCGGACAAACGGGAGGTTATTTATTGAATAATACTGGTTTAAATGCTTTAAATATTAATAACCTTGCATCTGATCGTAACGTAGCAACTGGTTATTATGAGTCTGGAGCAAATCCTGCAAACTCACCAATTTTGTCAACTTTATTCTTAGAGAAATCAGATTTTATCAGATTGAATACAGCTCGTATTGGTTACAATTTTGACTTAAAAGGATTAAACTGGATCAACGGATTAACGCTTTATGTTACTGGCCAAAACTTAATTACGATTACCAATTATACAGGTTACGATCCGTTAATCAACAGTCCGAAATCTAACGGAGGAAATCAATCTATAGGTATCGATTATGCAAGTTATCCAACTTCTAGAACATTCAGTTTTGGAGCAACTTTAAAACTATAATTATTATGAAGACAAATACAATTTTTAATATAAAAACAGTAGCGTTATTTTCTTTTATATGGCTATTTGCAAGCTGTACAAATCTTGACGAAGTGGTGCTGGATGAGGTTTTAGGAGAAGACGCTTCAAACCCTGCTGGAGCTTTGGCAGCCGCTTACGATCGTTTGGGTGACGGAACTTTTGTAGATCACGGTGGTGTTTTCTCTCTACAGGAGTATACAACAGACGAGGCAATTTTGCCAACTCGCGGGAGTGACTGGGGAGACGGAGGAAAATGGAGAGACATGCACGAGTTTACTTGGAAATCGGATAATGCTATTGTGGTGGATAACTGGAATAAATTGACAAATGGAATTACTCGTTCGTTAACGGCAATTCAATCAGTAGAAGAAAGTTCAATTCCGGAGAAGAAATTGTTTTTAGCGGAAGCGAAAGGACTTTTAGCGTATTATTTGTACACAACATTAGATTTGTACGGACAAGCGCCTTACAGAGACCCGATGAATCCAAATGCGCCATTGCAGATTTTAAAAGCCGATACGCAAATCGATCAATTGATAAAAGATGTTGAAGCTTTATTGCCAGATTTAGCAGAAATGGGAACACAGCAGACACATCATGGAAGATTTACAAAAGAAGCTGCTTATGGATTTTTAGCACAGATGTATCTGAATCGTGCTGTTTTTAAAGATCGTTTTAATGCGTCTTCAAGTTTTAATTTTACTGAAGCTGCTGCAACAGGTACAGGAACAGATATGGATCGTGTAATTTATTATACTTCATTGCTGATTGATTCTGGAAAATATTCTTTAGAAAGCGATTATTTCAAAAACTTCGCAAGAGACAATGAGAAAGGAAAAGAGTTGATTTTTGCTATTTCTCAGAAGATAGATTACATCAGAAATGGTTCTAACAGCTTTGCTTATGTGTGTATGGAGCGTAACCAGAGAACTTCTGCAGCAAATAGAGGAACAAATGCAGCGTGTACAACTCCTGAGTTTTTTGCCACATGGGATGGTAATCATGACGATCCGAGATTTCAGCAGAAATATCAGTACGCTGACGGAACTTGGTTTAAAAATGATGGTACAGATGTAAGCGTTCCAGCCACAGATATTGTTCCGAAAAGTGCTAATTTACCTTGGTTCCATTTTAATAGAGGAATTGAATTTGGACCTCAATACGGACCAATTTTATTGTCATCTGGATCTTTAGAAATGGTTAACGGACGAATTAAAGTTTCTCCGTTGTACATGGAAAAAAGCACAACAACGAGAATGGATTTTACACCTTCATTAACTTTCAAAAATCCAGCTCAAGCGGTTTTTGCTCAGAATGAAATCAATCAGGGAGCACGTATTTTTAAGTATGAATTTGACCCAGAAGGAGGAAACGGAAACAGTAATGTTGATATTCCGTTATATCGTTTAGGAGGAATTTACACGATGAGAGCTGAAGCTTATTTCAGAAAAGGAAATACGGGTCAGGCAATGGATGATTTGAACAAATTGCGTACAAGCAGAAAAAGAGAATCTCTGTACGGAAGTACCCCAGGTAAAGCTTTGACTGCAATTGATCAGACTGTTTTATATAACGAAATTGGTTTCGAATTGTACTGGGAATTATACAGAAGACCGCAAATGATCCGTTTCGGGAAATTTGATCTTCCAGGAACAGCAAAAGCAGCTTCAGAACCATACAGAAGAGTTTTCCCAATTCCACAGTCAACAATTGATGTGACTAAGGAATTCAAACAAAATCAAGGATACAATTAAGTTTGTGTGTTAGTTTATTTTTTTATTTTTTTTCAAAAAGCCTGTTTTCAAAAAAAGCAGGCTTTTTTTTTGAGGGTCTAAGATTCTAAGGTTTTTAAGTAGAGATGCACTGCTGTGCATCTAACGCAAAGAATCTAGGTTCGGCTATCAGACCTTAGAACCTTAGCATCTCAGAACCTTAGTACCTAGAAAAAATATAATAAACGAATAGTTAAATGTAAGTGTTATCTGATTGATAATGAGTATATTTGAGTATGTGTTGAACATTCTTAAAATGTTTAAAAATGAACAGTATTAAATAACTCAAAAAGTATAAAAATCATGATACATCAAATTGACACGACAGATAATATTGTTGCCTTTAGAGCATTGGCAGAAGTAACAAAAGAAGATTTTTTGACTACCGTAACTCCAGCGGTTGAACATTTGGTTAAACAAATCAATGAAATTAATTTTTTATTGGTGTTAGATACAGACATTCAAAATTTTACGCCAGGTGCTTGGCTAGAAGATGGACTTTTGGGACTTAAGCATTTGGGAAAATGGAATAGAGCGGCAATTGTTACCGATACAGAAGAAATTATCTCTTTTACAAACGGATTTAGTTATATTGTTCCAGGTGAGTTTCGTGGTTATAAAAAGATAGATTTTAATAAAGCATTAAACTGGGTCGAAGGAAATATAAACTAATGTGACCAAATGAAAAAGAGCGCTTATAATAAAAATAAGCGCTCTTTTTTATGATAGTTTACAATGATTAGTGATTGTATTCGATACCGCTGCTTGCTTGAGCATCAATTTTTTCTTTAGATATTTGACTGTATTTTTTATAGCAAGCTGATGCTAAAATTGGTAATGCAAGACTTCCTACAACAGCACTTGCTTTTTTATGTCCTGTTTTTTTCAAAAATGCCGACGCTAAAAGAGCACCAACACCAGCACATACCATTTGTTTTACTGACAGGTTTAACGGTTTGCTTTCAGGTTTAATTCCGTGTAATAATGGGTCTATAAAATTCAAATTCTCCATAATGCCAATTAATTTTAATTATACTTATTTGTTATTTTTTTAATTCTTACTGTTTTCAGTGTCAGTTTCACTTTCAATTTTCTCAATTTCGACCTTTTCTTTTTTTATAGCTTGGCGTAATAGAGCAAAAAGACTCATATAAACATTTGCTATAAAAACTAGAGAAAACCCTGCCAAAATATATCCTCTCCCGTCATTTAACAAAAGTTTATAATCGCAGATGACCAGAAAGGCAATTGTAACGTAATGGCTAAAGCAATATTCACAGGTTAGGAGATAAAAGAACTTTCTTGACAGTATGTATCTGTCATTTTTTGAATGTCTGACACACCATTCATGCGGTTCTCTAAAAATCTCTTCATGTGTGACAGTCCAGCTAATACAGGCAATTGGAATTGCTAATACAAAAAGCCAGACAATTTGAACTGCTATGTCCATAAATTAATGCTTTACAATTTACGATAATTTTGACTATTCTCTAGGATGGTTTTCTGGATAATGTTCTGCGTCAAAATCGTTCAATTCTTCATCCTTATCAAAATCTTCGTCTTTTTCTAAATCATTTTCGTAATCTAGATCAGGATGATATTCATCGTTTAAATCGTCTTCTGTGCCATCATTTGTAATGGCGTCATCTTCGTTGATAATTCTTTCCTGATTCGGAATGTTTTCTGAACGAACAGTAGTATTTAGATCAAACTCTCCTTTTGGATGTGAAGGATCTTCAATAAATTCTTCGTGATACTGATACGGATCTTCATCACGTGTATAATTGTCATTGTCAATCAGCGTGTTTTGTTCATAATAATCAGGATCACTTTCGCCAAATTCTTTATTGTCATGTTTTTTTAAAACTTGTTTGAACTCATCCTCATTAGAATATGTTCCGTCAACAAGAGTATTTTGTTCGATATAATCAGGATCAAACTGACCATATTCATGGTTGTGTTGCTTTTCCATAATACTATTTTTTAGATTATTATTTTTTCAAAATTGAATCTTCTTAAAGAAGACCAGTTAATTCTTTACAGTTTAGTGCAATTGTCTTATCCTAGCTTAAAAAAATCATGGCATTTTGGCTTTTACATTTTTTCGGATTGTAGTAACTGACTTTAAAAAGCTGTATTTACAAATTTACCACATAATCAGCGGAAGTTCTTATAAAAAAATATGTGATAGTTGCATAATTAACAGTTACTTATAATATAAATATTGTAAGAAATTATGTAAGTTTATGCTGTTAAAAGAATTTAGATTTGTGATTAGGATTATGTGCAATTAAATATAAATCAATATGGCATCAGAAAAGGTAACAGCATGTTGTCAGGCTTTAATAGAAAAAAACTTAACAATAGCATTTGCAGAAAGCGCTTCGGCGGGAAAAATGTGTTACGAATTTTCGACAGTTTTTAATTCGGGAAGAATTCTTATCGGGGGAATAGTCTGTTATCATTCTTCAATGAAAGAAGATTTATTACACATTCCATGGGGAACTATAGAACAATATAGTGCCGAATCTACAGAGGTTACCAAGTTGATGGCGCAAAATTTTTACCGCTATATTAATTCGGACATTTGTGTTGGTTTAACAGGACTGACTACACCTGGCGGAAGTGAAAGCGAGTCAAAACCTGTTGGAACTATTTTTATCCATATCATTTTTGGAGAAAAACAAATTGCCAAACGTTTTGAGTTTAAAGGAACTCCAGAAGGGATAATTAATCAGGCAATAGATGTTGTTGCTGATTTGATTTTGAAAGAGATATAAAGAAATAGATATTAGAATAGTAAAAGCCGTAAAGAAATTACCTTTACGGCTTTTTAATTTTTAAATTTGCTTCTTAAGAATTTTGATTTTCTCATTTATGAAACCTCTCTCTAGTTTTAACGTAAGAGCTTATGCGATTTGCGAAAACGATAATAAGATTTTAGCACTTTACGAATATCACAAAGGCAAAATATATTGTAAACTTCCAGGTGGAGGTGTAGAATTTGGCGAAGGTATTCTAGATTGTCTGCACAGAGAGTTTGAAGAAGAACTTAATGCTAAAATCGAAATCGTTGGACATTTATATACACAAGAACATTTTGTTGAATCTATTATTGATGATGGAAGACAGATTCTTTTGGTTTATTATATCGTAAAAATTAGTAATCTTGAAGAAATGAAAATCAGTACATCAGATATAAGCAGATTTGAATGGATCGATGTTAATGAAAATCCGTTTGTTTTACCAATTGATAAAATTGCACTTGCCAAATACAGAGAACGATTTAACATTCTTAATCAGTAAAGATTACTTTTTAATATAAAGCGTACCATTTTTTATAGCTTTTTTATCCAATTTCCCTTTACTGTGTAATTCCTCTAGAATTATTTTCGCCTCACTAACAGAAATATCGTGAAGAACAGCATATTCCTTTGGAGCAAGTGTTGGATATACTTCAAAAATGGACAATGAATTTTTATTCACAAATTTTTTCTTTTTTGCCTCAGGAAATAACGCTAATAAAGCATTTTCATAAGCAGCATAAGGTTTAGAACCATAAACAGTAAGCTGATTATTATTGGCATCAGCTAAAAATAAAGTAGGAAAACCTCGTACTCCAAGCACTTTTCCTAAATTTAAATCTTCTTGGAAAAGCTTTTTAGCATCTCCATCATAATTAGCTTTCAGTTTCTGAACGTCTAAACCTGCGATTGTTGCAGCTTCTGCTATATTTTCCCATTTTGCAATATTCTTTTTATCGAGATAAAGCTTTTCGCGAAGAATACGCATAAAGTAGACCGCTTTTTCTTTACTCTGCATTTGCGCTGCTTTCATAGCAATGCATGACGGATAAGAAGAATCTAACGGATCTTCAAGCCAAACATTTCCATCAATAGGCATTTCGTAATACAAACTAGCTTCGTCCCAATGGTGCGCAACATCAGAAGGTTTGCTTATTCCGCCACTGTTATAGCTCCAATCTGGCAATAAACCGCCCATTCGATAATCAATTTCAAAATAGTCGCCATATTCTAGTTTTAGTTTTCTAAGCTGAGGTTCAATTCCCCAGCAAGAAGAGCAAATAGGGTCGGTATAGTAAATTATTTTGACAGGCTTATTTTCTGTCGCAATAGCTGTTTTTGCATTTGATTTTTCGCCAGCAGGCATCTCACACATTCCGCTTACAGGATCGCATAATAACGGATTTATTTTGTCTTCGCTCATTTTAGAGTTCGTTTGCGATTGGCAGCATACACTGCAAATCAGGATTAATAGTATCGACAGTATTTTCATAGTAATGTTTAAAAGGTACTCTCGGATTTATGAATTTTTTGTAAAGTTGGGACGAATATCATAGCCAGTCAATTAGTCAAAAAAACATGACTAGAAAATAATGGATTAATTATTTTTAAAAAGTGAGATTATCATTATAAAGTAATTGCAGGCTTGTAATTAATTGTTTATTTTTCACTTCGTAAAAATAGAAGCCAAAGATGAATTATATTCAAAAGATTAAACGCCTTTATAGCCTATCTGAAAATGAAAACTACGGATTTTTAGAAAAACAGATTCTCGATCTTGAGAAAACATTAAACGTAAAACTTCCTTCAAAAATCAAAGAATATTATCTGGAATTAGGGAAAGAAGAAAACCTTAATTACTGTTTTAACAGACTTTTGAAACCTGAAAATGAAATCGGATTCTCAGATGATGATTTTTTGGTTTTTTATGAAGAAAATCAGAACGTAGCTTTTTGGGGAATTAAAAAAGAAGATTTATCACAGGATAATCCACCTGTATATGGTAATTACGACACAATTGAAAAATCGGATTGGGAGATTGAAACCAAGACAACAGAGAACTTTTTTCTGCTGATGGCAGTTTTCAACGGTACTTTGGGTGGACTTCAATTTAATGGAAATTATTTGGGAGAAATCGATTTTGAAGTTGTAAAACTTGTTGAAGAAAAGTATTCATTTATTCCCGAAATCAGCAGAGAAAACCAAAAGGTATATACAGATGATTTTTATGATATAATTAGTTTGTCATTCGATCAGGAAAATAATTGTACAGGAGCTTTTATTGGATCAAGCAATCAGGAACGATTTGATGCCATTCTTGATCTTGTTGATATTGATTGGTCTTATCTGTCTTATGATGATGAAGAATATGATGAGGATGATGAAGAATAATCAAATTAAAAATGTGACAATAAAATAAACAATGAGAGAATTAAATTATTTAGTAAAAATAGAAGGCAACGAAACGCTTTTAGAAAAATTCATTGAAGCGATTGATAATAATACAGTTAAAATTGATAAAGCATATCCAAATCCGTACGTACTAGATTCGGGTGAAAAATTTCTATTATCACCCATAATTGAATATTTTTTCCAGACTAGACCTTTCTCAAAAGAGTTTTATATTTCATTTGTCGAAAAACTTAGAAAACTTACTGGATTTGAAAGTTACCGTTATACATTAGGATTGCAGGCAGAAGACTTGGTTTTTAATAGTTTTGAAAGAGTAAAAAAAGGAAAATACAAGATTTTTATACCCAAAACAAAAGAAGAGCTTCCGAAACCCATATTGACAGAAGAACAAAAAGAACTTTTAAGTTTTATATGTTACATCGCTGTTTCTCATATAAAATACGGACCTAGTTATGCGACAGTTACTGCAAACGAGTATTTTGATGTTGTAACCGAATTGGGTTCTGATGAAGTGGAACAACTTAAGAAAAACGGAACAGGAAAACTTTCAAAAGAGCTGACTGAATATAAAGACAAAGATTTTACAGGAAAAGCAAATGATGTTTTCGCCAAAATAAATCTTAAACTGGCTAATGAAACAGAAGAAAGCTACGCAAAAGCATTGCATTTTGTGAATAACCTTCTAAAATCGGATTTTCCTAGAAGCTTCGAAATTAGTTTTTCATCAAAAGAAAAAGAACTGCTTCCTATAAAAGGACTTCCAAAATGTGGACAGAATTACTTTTTTGCAGGAGCTGTAAAATATCCAAATCTGCATAAAAGCATTTTAGAATATATTGATCTTACTAAAAAGAAATACGAATGGTATACCAATCTTGAAGCTGAAAATTGTGCGATGCCTTCAACTTTTGCTGCTTTTGCTTTAGGATTGCAGGACGAAAAGTATTTTGATACACTAATAGATTATTATCAAACAATAGATGGTGAACATCAGTCTATTCAGCAGAAATTTACACCAGTTTTTCTGGAGAAATTCGGAATAAACGAAAAATCAATTAAAGTCTACATCAATGCTATTTTATCGATGCAAGAGCACCCGCATAATAAGACTTTCATATCTTATTTTACAAATGAAAATAGCTTGAAGTTATTATTGGATAGTAAGGAGAATTTCGTTTTTTATTATTTTACAAAAGAAGATTTAAAAGACTATTCAGATAGTAACACTAATGTTCAGGAAATGGCAAATTATTGCTGGGAAGGTGTGATGTATACTACGTTTGGACAAAGTAAAGATTATGGTAAAATGGCCAAACAATTACCAGACGAACAAAAAATACTATTTGAAAAGTTGTTCTAAATAAATTCAGTAGTTTACGATCTGGCACTAGATAAAGAAGTTGTTGGAAACATTCATTGAATTGATATAATACTCAAAAAGAAAATAAGATTTAGTATGAAAATGTACATTTTAGTAAAACAGGACGTTCCAGACAAAATGGTTCCGGTAATAACTGCCCATGCATCTTTGGCTTGTTTTAGAAAATTTGAACAAAACGAAAATATGCAGAAATGGATAAACGGAATATTTAAAAAAGTGGTCTGCGTGGTTTCTGAAAAAGAATTTATAAATGCAGGAAAAGAACCGGACCATATTATTTTAACCGAGTCAGCATTAGAGAACCGAGAAGTTTGTATGGCATTTGTACCACGAGAAGAATACTCTAAAATGTTTAAATTTTTTAGAATGTGGACTCCTCAGGATAATTTGCAATTATGAATACACAGATTTCAATAGAAGAAATTAAGGATAATACCTTTTTTTGGAAATATTATTTCTGCTGGTCACGTGGTTATGATGAAAAAGAAGAACTCAATATTGATGAGGTTCTGGAAGTTGTAGAAACTAATGAAACGGAAGCTTATGAATGGGAATGGAAGTTTTTTAATCAAGATGATATAGAAGAAAATCCGAGATATGTTGCAGGCAGAATAAATGATAATTTAAATTTTGCGGTTGAGTTTGCCGAATATGAAATCAACTTCTTTATGAATGATATTTACATTGGCAATTTAGGAGGGCATTTTGAAGCTTGGTTTTTTACGTTGGATGAATTATTGGGTTTTGAAAAACATCCTAATCTGTTTCTTCTTTTTCTGCCAATGACAGGAATACAAGAAAATGAAAAAGCGATTTTAAAACCCATTGTTGTAAAATATTTGAGCACAATTCCGAAGTTTGATGCACATTCCAATTATATTGCAGATTGCCTCTTAAACGGATTAATTATGCAATCTTCATTTGAAGAAATAGAAGGAATTGGTTTGGCAAATAATGAAAATCATAGTGTAAGGAATGTGACAACATACCCGCGTTATCAGGAAGATTTAATAGAATTAAACAAAATACTAAAACAATACATTTAAACTTAGCACCTTAATATCTCAGCATCTTATAATCTTAAAAAGACTTATTAAATTTTCATTAACAAAATCTAATTCAGCATTAGTTTATATTTGTAGGAAACAAATTAATTTTAAGATCAAAAGGTCTATGAAAAATAAAATTTTAAAAATTTCTTTTCTTCTGTTTTTGCTTTTTTCCATAAAAGGATACAATCAGAACGTAAAGCTTTTAAATATAAATCAGCTCAACGAAAGAATTAAAAACGGAAAAGACAGCACTTATGTAGTCAATTTTTGGGCAACTTGGTGCGCGCCGTGCATAAAAGAATTACCGCATTTCGAGAAATTGGGAGCAGAACATAAATCAGAAAAAGTAGCTGTTTTGTTAGTTAGCTTAGATTTTAAATCAAAACTAGAATCAAATGTAATTCCGTTTGTGAAAAGGAAAAATTTAAAGAATGAAGTCTTTTTATTAAATGAAAGCAGTCCGCAGGAATTTATTGATAGAATAGATCCGAGCTGGTCAGGAAGTATTCCGGCAACACTTTTCATTAAAAATGATAAACGAAAATTTGTCGAAAGCGAATTTACCTACGAACAATTATTAACTGAATATAAAAAACTGTAAACCATTATGAAAAAAATAATCTTATTACTGGCATTAGCATTTTCTGCTTTTCTATCTCACGCACAAAATGCTGTAACACTTAAAGCGGGAGATGCAGCTCCAGATTTCAAACTGAAAAATGTAGACAACAAAGACGTTTCTTTTGGAACTTTCAAAGATGCAAAAGGTTATATCGTAGTTTTTACTTGTAACACATGCCCGTATGCAATTGGTTACGAACAAAGAATCATCGATTTAGATAAAAAATTCAAATCTCAAGGATATCCTGTAATTGCAATCAATCCAAACGATCCAGAAGCTTCTAATGCTGATACTTTTGCAAAAATGCAAGATTTAGCAAAAGACAAAAAATATCCTTTCCCATATTTATTCGATCCAGGACAAAAAATTACAGATGAGTACGGAGCAAAACGTACGCCTCATATTTTTATAGTTTCTAAAACTGCAAAAGGAAATGTTGTAGAATATGTAGGAGCAATAGATAATGATCCAGAAGGGAATAATCCTCAGAAAATAAAATATGCAGAAGATGTAATTGCATCACTTAAAAGCGGTCAAAAACCTGCAATTACACAAACTAAAGAAATTGGCTGTACAGTAAAAAGAAAAGCAAAAGCTTAAGTTTTTTGTTTCAGGTTTCAAGTTTCATGTTTTATTCCTTTGCGTTTAACCTGAAACCTGAAACCTGAAACAAAAAAAAAACATAAAATACAAACGCCCCAAATATGGGGCGTTTTTTTGGCATGTATAGATGAACAAGTTTACTTTTTATCTATTCTATAAAGTCTTCCTTGATCGGTAACGGCGTATAATGCTTCATCTTTTCCTTGTGTAATATCTCTAAATCTTTGCCCTTGACCAGCCAATAATCTTTCTTCTCCAGCTACTTTATTGTCTTTAAAAGCTAAACGTACAATGTGCATCCCGCTTAATGAGCCAATAAAAAGATTATTTTGCCATTCTGGAATACGGTTTCCTGCGTAAAAAGTCATGCCACTTGGCGAAACCACAGGATCCCAGTAATAAACAGGCTGTTCCATTCCGGTTTGTTGCGTAATTCCTTCTCCAATTTTCGTACCACTATATTCAATTCCGTAAGTAATTGTTGGCCAACCGTAATTTGCTCCAGCTTTAATTCGGTTAATTTCGTCACCGCCTCTTGGACCGTGTTCGCTTTGCCATAATTCGCCTGTTGTTGGATGTATAGCCAATCCTTGCGGATTTCTATGTCCGATGGTATAAAGTTCTGATAAAGCTCCTGTTTGTGTAAAAGCAGGATTTCCTGGTGCTGCCTGTCCGCTTGTTGTAATATGGACAATTTTACCCAAACTGCTGGTAACTGATTGTGCTAGCGGACGAGTTTCTAAAACAGATCTTTCACCAATACTAACAAATAAATTTCCAGTTTTATCAAATAAAACGCGGCCTCCATAATGTAGTGTGCTTGCGTTTGGCGTATTCGAACGATAAATAATTGTTGCATTTTCAATTGCCTTGTCATCGTCTGAAATTCTTCCTTTCGCAACAGCGGTAATATTTCCGCCCGCAACAACTTCAGAAAAAGCCCAATAAATCATTCGGTTTGTAGTATATGCTGGATCAAGACAAATTCCTAATAAACCACCTTGATTATCAGGATTAACAGCTGGAACACCCGTTAAGGCATTGCTGATAACGCCTGCTTGAGTTACAATTTTAATTTTGCCTGCTTTTTCAGTAACCAAAAGACGTCCGTCAGGAAGATAGGCAACTCCCCAAGGAGCGCTTAAACCGTTGGTGATTACTTTAGATTCAATTTCTGTGGTAGTTTGAATGCTTCCTGCGCGTGTCTGTCCTGAAAATGCGGGCTGATAAGTGGTGTTTGCCGTTCCTGTTTCTACAGGTGGTTCTGTTGGTCCCGGATCTGTGCCTCCTTCAGTATTATCGTTGTTAGAACAACCGCCCAAAGCTAGAATTCCAGCAAGAAGAAATATGCTTTTTTGAATAATCATAATGCTTTCGTTTTAATGGTTAAAATTAAATTTGTGCATTATCGAACATTTCGAAAGTGAAGATTTTGGATAGAGATTCATTAATGTCGAAATGGTCAGTTTCAAATGAATTCTCTGTTTTCTTTTCAATTAAGAATGCCTAAATGCTTATGCCATTTTATTTGAAGCAACAGAATTTCAAAAACAGAAATTGAACTTCTTTTGGAAAAAGCATTTAGTGGGACATGCCTAATTGGAACGGCAAATTGTTATAAAATATTGCCAATAAGAACTGGATTGTCTTTTTCTTAGCAGAAATTTAACATTCCAAAATTTAACAAAAATAGGGTTGAGGTCTTATTTTTAAAGAAGATTTTAAAGACTTTTTAATTTTTTCATAAAGACAGGAAAAACTTCATTCAATTCTTCAAAAAGTGGATTTTTTCTGTTTTTTAATTTGATTTCGGTAAATAATTTTAAGCCTAAGGCAAATTGAACGGCTTCTGATTCGTTTGCAAAAATGTTTTTTTGTTTGATTCGTTCTATGATTCCAAAAATTTCGTCGTGATTGTCAAATTCAATTCCGAGTTCTTTTGCTGGTTCGGTTTCACCATTTGCATATTCCTTAAGACTCAAAGTAAGGTAATATTTGTTTGATCTTTTTTCCATGATTTTTGTATTCTAATTTTATTTAAGCCATTTATCGACCAATGTTTTAAAGGCTTCTTTATATTGTTCGCCAACTGTTATTTCTATTTTATCAATAAAAATCGAGTTTTTGCTAATGGCGCTTATTTTATCTAATGAAACAATGAATGAACGATGTACACGCATGAATTTTGAAGAAGGCAGTTTTTCTTCTAAAGCTTTAAGCGAAATAAGCGACAGCAAGGCTTTTTGAGAATTCTCAAGATGTACTTTTACATAATCTTTTAGGCTTTCGATGTAGGTAATGTCTTTTAGTGAAATTCTGACCCATTGGTATTCAACTTTCAAGAAGATAAATTCATCATCTGCTGCAATAGTATTAAAGCTATTATTGGCCTCTTCTGATAGTTGTAAAACTTTGCTTGAAGCACGAAGGAATTCTTCGTAGCTGAATGGTTTTAGAAGATAATCTACTGCATTTACTTTGTAACCTTCAATTGCATAATGATTGTAAGCCGTAGTAAAAATAATTTTTGGTAACGGTCCTGCTTGGTCTTGTATTAATCTTGCCAGTTCCATACCGCTTAAATTGGGCATATTGATATCTAAGAAGACTAAATCAGGTTTAGTTTCTCTAATAAGTCCCATCGCGTCTACGGCATTGTCGCAAGTAGAAATTAATTCTAAAAACGGAGTCTGCTCTATAAAGGTTTCGACCAGTCTTAAAGCCAATGGTTCATCATCTACTGCTATACATTTTAATACTGTCATTGCTCTAAATTTATCTTCAACTTAATTTTATATGTTCCGTGATCGGTAACTCCAAAAGAAATAAAATGCTGATTCGGATAAATCAATTGTAATCTTCGTTTGGTGTTGGTTAAACCAATTCCGCCTACATCAGAAACTGCTGTTTTTTCAAAATAAGTATTTTCAACGTCAAATTCCAGTTCGCTTCCATTTTGCGTAAGCTTAATGTAAATCTCACTTTTATCGGTTGCATGAACACCATGTTTAAAAGCATTTTCTACTAAAGGTAGTAATAACATGGGAACAATTGGGTAATCATGTATTTTTTCAGGAATATCTGTTGTAATAGTCAGTTTGCTGTTGGCACGAAGTTTCATTAACGCAATGAAATCTCTCATAAATTCAGCTTCTTTCAGCAGCGTTGTTTTTTCTTCGGTACTGTAAAGCAAATAACGCATCATACGGCTCAAGGTGTGAAGCGCATTTCGAGAATCTTCAATATCGGTGTACGTAAGCGAATAAATGCTATTCAATGAATTAAAGAAAAAATGCGGATTGATTTGCGCTTTTAGCATAGCCAGTTCGGCCATTGTTTTGTCTTGTTCCAGTTTTTGTTTGTGCAGTGCCGCCTTCTGCCAGTGCTGCAACATTGCCCAGCTGGTACCTATTCCTAAAACCAATAATGTTAAAGTAAAGACGTAGTTGTCGAAATAAGGATTTTTATATTTTTTGAAACCAATAGCTTTCATAATCTGATTATGAAGATCGGTCTGTGAAGTGTAAAAATAAGCAATGAGTTGCATGGCAATTATAGCTGCAAATGCCCAAAGTAAGAAGAGTGAAGTATTGTCTTTTATGATGGTTTTAGGAACAATGAGTTTTGCTGTAGAATAAAAGACAACCATGAGTAAAAATAGTATGATGGTCTGCCAAAGCCAGAATGCTTGCGGAAGCACAACATTCCATGTGAGCGGAATATAAAACAGCATAAGATACCCTAATAGAGACCAGCCAAGAATGTGTAATCCGGTAAATAAATAAGGTCTGAAAATATTCGGTGTCATTACGATTTATAATTTATATCGACAATATTACATTTTATTTAAATACAAATTTTTAGCAATCGCTAAAACCCGAACTAGAGTCTCTAAAAAGCATTTTAGAGCCGATGAGATGAATATTAAACAGTTGTTTAATATTCTGGAAAATTCCATCGGTTCTCATCTTCCCTTTATCGATTGTCTCTTGCTCTTCGTCTATTTGAAAAATTTCATATGTTATATTTTATTTCTTTTGTTGTCATATAATCGATAATTACACATTTTTCACAATGAATAAGCAATCATTTTTAAGCATCCTTGCAGCATCACTTATTATCGCTTCTTGCGGTAAAAATGATAAATCGGCTCAAGCCGGAGGTGCGCCGCAGATTAAAGAATACAAGACTGTGACTTTACAGCCAAAATCAGCGACATTAAACAGCGATTTTCCTGCTAGTATACAAGGACAGCAAAACATAGAAATTCGCCCAAGAGTTGAAGGCTATATTGATAAAATTTTTGTTGATGAAGGTGCTGTAGTCAAAGCAGGACAGCCATTATTTAAAATTAGCGCTCCAGAATATGAGCAGCAAGTTCGTACTGCAACGGCAAGCATAAAAAGTGCTCAGGCAGAAGTTAGTACAGCAAAACTGGCTGTAAACAAAGTAAAACCATTGGTTGAAAAAGGAATTATAAGCAAATACGATTTAGAATCGGCTCAATATACGTATGAGTCAGCTATGGCATCTTTAGCGCAAGCAAATGCGGCTTTAGTGAATGCTAAAGTAAACTTAGGATATACCACTGTTACAAGTCCTGTAAATGGAGTTGTAGGTTCGATTCCTTTTCGTTTAGGAAGTTTGGTAAGTTCTAATACAACCGAACCTTTAACAACAGTTTCAAGTATTGGGAATGTGTATGCATATTTTGCAATGAATGAAAAAGTATTGCTGAATTTTACTAAAGATGCAGGAGGTTCATTAAACCAAAAAATAAAAAACATGCCAGAAGTTTCTTTGCTGCTTTCTGACGGTTCGACTTATGATCAAAAAGGAAAAATAGAAACCGTAAACGGATTAATCAATACAGAAACAGGTACTGTAAATTTTAGAGCGCGTTTCCCTAATCCAAAAGGAATTATCAGAAGCGGAAGCAGTACTACAGTGCAAATTCCAACTTTCGTTAAAGATGCTATTATAATCCCTCAAAGTGCCACTTTTGAATTACAAGATAAAATGTTTGCAGTAATTGTTGGAAAAGACAAAAAGACAACAAATGCTAATATCACAGTATTGGATAACTCAGCAGGAAACTATTATGTAGTAATAAGCGGATTAAAGCCTGGAGATGAAATCGTACTAGAAGGAGTAGCCTCATTAAAAGAAGGAACTGAAATTAAAGCCAATAATCAAAGCCAGGAAGCAGTTTACGCCGATTTAAAATAAAAAAAATGTTTAAAAAATTTATACAAAGACCCGTACTCTCGACGGTAATATCTGTTATTATCGTCATCTTAGGTGTTTTAGGCCTAATTGAGTTACCGATTTCCCAATATCCGGATATCGCGCCTCCAACGGTAAACGTTGCGGCAAGTTATACCGGAGCCAATGCAGATGTGGTACTTAAAAGTATCGTAATTCCGCTTGAAGAGCAGATTAATGGTGTAGAAAACATGACTTACATGACTTCTACAGCAACAAATGACGGAAACGCATCGATCAAAGTTTTCTTTAAAGTAGGAACCAATCCTGATTTAGCAGCGGTAAATGTTCAGAACAGGGTTTCTAGAGCAACAAGTTTATTGCCAGTAGAGGTAACTCAGGCTGGGGTTACAGTAACCAAAAGCCAGAGTAGTAACTTATTGATTTTCTCTTTATACAGTGATGATAAAGCTTACGATCAGACATTTCTTCAAAACTATGCAAAGATCAACCTTGTACCGCAAATTCAGCGTGTAGTTGGGGTAGGAGATGTAACCGTTTTTGGTGCCAAAGATTATTCTATGAGAATCTGGTTGAAACCAGATGTAATGCAACAATATAAACTGATTCCAAGTGATATTTCGGCAGCTTTAGCAGAACAAAATATCGAAGCAGCACCAGGTAAATTTGGTGAAAACGGAAATCAGGCATTTCAATATGTAATTAAATACAAAGGACGTTTAACAAGCGCTCAGGAATTTGGAGACATTGTTATAAAATCTGTTGGAAATGGACAGATGCTTAGACTTAAAGATGTGGCCAAAGTTGAATTGGGATCTTTAAGTTATTCATCAACCATTAAAACAAACGGAGTAGAATCGGCAGCAATGGCGATTAGCCAGACGCCTGGATCTAATGCTCGTGATGTAATTATCAATTCTAAAAAACTGATTGAAGAAGCAGCGAAGAGTTTCCCAAAAGGAATGAAGTACACTATTATGGTGGACGTTAACGAGAACTTGGATGCTTCTATTGAAAAAGTAATTCACACTTTGGTTGAAGCGTTTATATTGGTTTTCATCGTAGTATTTATTTTCCTTCAAGATTTTAGATCGACTTTAATTCCAGCAATTGCGGTTCCGGTTGCGATTGTGGGTACATTCTTCTTCCTGAATTTATTCGGATTTACGATTAACTTATTGACGCTTTTTGCAATGGTACTCGCCATTGGTATTGTGGTCGATGATGCGATTGTCGTCGTCGAGGCCGTTCACGCCAAGCTGGACCACGGATATAAATCGGCTAAAAAAGCGACTATTCACGCAATGGATGAAATTTCGGGAGCGATTATTTCGATTACTTTGGTAATGGCCGCGGTATTTATTCCGGTAACCTTTATTAACGGGTCTACAGGTGTATTTTACAAGCAGTTTGGTATTACACTGGCCGTTGCGATTATTCTTTCGGCAGTAAACGCCTTGACTTTGAGTCCGGCTTTATGTGCTTTGTTATTGAAACCGCATGCCGACGATCATAAACATAAAAGCTATTTACAGCGTTTTTACACTTCATTCAACGTGGCATTTGATAATGTTACAGCACGATACAAACGTTCTGTAAGTTTCCTTTCTGCGAAAAAATGGATTGCATTAGCCTCAATTGTAATTGCTGGTATTGCGTTAGTTTATATGATGAAAACTACGCCTTCAGCTTTCGTCCCTTCAGAGGATCAGGGAACAGTTTTTGCTAATATTAGTTTACCGCCATCGGCTTCTATGGAACGTTCGGATATTATTGCTAAAAGAGTAGATAGTATTGCGAAAACAATTCCGGGAGTTAAAAATACACTTCGTATTGTCGGACAGAACTTTACCGCTGGAGCGGGTAGTGCATACAGTATGGTTATTGTGAAATTATATCCTTGGGATCAGCGTGACCTTAGTGTTGATGATGTAATTGGACAGCTTTTTGCTAAAACAAGCGGAATTCGTGAGGCAAGTATTTTCTTCATTTCGCCTCCAACCATTCAAGGTTTTGGACAAAGTGGTGGATTCGAATTCCAATTGCAGGATAAAGGTGGACACACGACTTCTGAATTTTATAAAGTAAATAATGAATTCTTAGCAAAATTATCTGAGCGTCCAGAAATTCAATATGCAACAACGCCATTTAACCCTGGTTTTCCTCAGTATATGATGGATATTAATTTAGCGAAAGCGAAAGATGCAGGAGTTTCGGTAAATACAATTCTGTCAACAATGCAAGGTTATTATGGAGGATTGTATGCTTCGAATTTCAACAAATTCGGAAAACAATACCGTGTAATGGTTCAAGCAGCTCCAGAATTTAGAGCTAATACAGAAGGATTGAATAAAATTTTCGTTAGAAATAGCGCTGGAAATATGGCACCAATTACCGAGTTTGTAAAAATGACGAGAGTTTTCGGGCCAGAATCTATTTCTCGATTCAACTTATTTACGTCAATTTCGATTACAGGAGCGCCAAAGCCAGGTTATAGTTCTGGAGATGCTATTAAAGCAATTCAGGAAGTGGCGGCAGAAAATCTTCCTGCAGGTTATGGATATGAATTTTCAGGTTTAACGCGTGAGGAATTAGCTTCAGGAAGTGAAACAATTTTCATTTTCCTTTTATGTTTGGTTTTCGTTTATTTCTTACTGAGTGCGCAATACGAAAGTTACATTTTGCCATTTGCGGTATTATTATCAATTCCGTTTGGATTAGCTGGAGCATATCTGTTCTCTATTATTTTCAAACTGAACAGTAACATTTACTTGCAGATTTCCTTAATCATGCTTATCGGACTTCTGGCGAAGAACGGTATTTTGATTGTCGAATTTGCTTTGGATAGAAGAAGAAAAGGACTTCCGATTGTACAAGCAGCTATTGAAGGAGCGGTAGCACGTTTACGTCCAATTTTGATGACTTCGTTTGCCTTTATTTTAGGATTAGTTCCGTTGATGTTTGCCAAAGGTGCAGGTGCTGTTGGTAATAAATCTATTGGTACTGGTGCTGTTGGAGGTATGTTAATAGGAACCATTTTGGGAGTATTTGTTATTCCGGTTCTGTTTATCATTTTCCAAAACTTGCAAGAAAGAATAAGTGGTCCAGCGAAAGATGGTTATGATGATGACGATGATGATGAAGACGATATTCATTTAATAGAAGCTCACAAAGCGTAAAATTTAATTACAACAAAGATGACGAATAGTTCTAATAAATATATTCTACTGGTAATGACAGCCGCACTTATTAGCGCGTGCTCTGTTACCAAGAAATACGAACGCCCCACTACATTAAAAACAGATCAATTGTACCGTGATAAGTCTACAACAGATTCGACTACAATTGCAGACATGCCTTGGAACACTGTTTTTAAAGATGAAAAACTGAATGCATTAATTCAAAAAGGTTTAGAACAAAACTTGAATCTGAAAAATGCAATTGAAAATATTGTTCAAGCAAGAGCTTCTTTGCGTCAGAGCAAGTTGGCCTATTACCCAAGCTTGCAATTGGATGCAAATGTAACGCACAATAAGCAATCTCAGGCAGGATTAAACTTTCCGGCAGGAATCAACATTAATACCCTGACTACAACTTACAAATTAGGCGTAAGCAGTTCTTGGGAAATTGATGTTTGGGGAAAATTAAGCAGTTCTAAAAGAGCGGCTTTGGCTACGTATTTAGCTTCTGATGCTGCAAAACAAGCAGTTCAAACGCAGTTGATTGCCGATATTGCCAATAATTACTTCTTGCTATTATCGTATGATGAATCGTTAAAAATTACGGAAGAAACATTAAAAAGCCGTATCGAAAACGTCGAAACCATAAAAGCTCTAAAAGAAGGAGCAATTGTTACAGGTGCAGCGGTTGTTCAGAGTGAAGCCAATCAGCACGCGGCAGAAGTTTTAATTCCAGATTTGAAACAAAGTATTCGTGAAACCGAAAATGCTTTAAATATTTTACTTGGACAAGGACCTGGACCAATTGATAGAGGTGTTTTAGGAACACAGATTATTCCTGAAAAAATCGCAATCGGAATGCCAGCGCAGTTATTAAATAATCGTCCTGATGTCCGTCAAGCGGAGTTTAATTTCAGAGTCGCTTTTGAGTCAACTAATTTGGCTAAAACGTATTTTTATCCAAGTTTAACACTTACAGCAAGCACAGGATTTTCAAATTTAGAGTTGAGTGATTTCTTTAGCCATTCTATTTTTTATTCGATTATTGGAGGTTTGACACAGCCTTTATTCAATAATGGTTTAAACAAAATGAGGCTTACAACAGCACAGTCACAACAATTGCAAGCATACAATAATTTCCAACAAAGTCTTTTAGTAGCAGGTCAGGAAGTTTCAAATGCATTGTATGCGTACCAAATGGCTGTTGAAAAAGAAGATTCTAGAGCCAAACAAATTGCCGCTTTAGAAAAAGCAGTTGACTTTACGCAAGAACTTTTAGAATATAGTTCGGCAACTAACTATACAGATGTACTTACATCGCAACAGAACCTTTTAGCAGCGCAGTTAAACGGGGTAAATGATAATCTGCAAAAATTGCAAGCTGTTATCAATTTGTACAGAGCGTTGGGTGGCGGTTGGAAATAATTGCTTATAATGATAAAAACCGTTTCAAAAATGTGAGACGGTTTTTTGAAAAGTACATCGTTTAAAAAGTGCTATTCGTCGATTAGTTTCGTAATTTTGTATAATGAATGCTTGAATTACAGATCTTTGGCATTAATTTCGATTATCATCTAATAGAATTAACATTTAAATTTTAAAAACATGAAAAAGTTAATATTCGCCTCAGTGCTTTTTATGAGTGCATTTTTTGCTCAAGCTCAAGTATCGGTAAATGTAAATATTGGTACTCCTCCAAATTGGGGACCGCAAGGTTACGACAACAGCAGATACTATTATTTGCCAGATATCGATGTGTATTATGATATCAATCAAAGCGTATTTATTTATGCCAATGGCGGAAAATGGATTCGTGAAAGAAGACTTCCGTCAATGTATAGAAACTATGATTTGTATTCAGGCTACAAAGTAGTTTTGACTGATTACAGAGGAAATTCTCCTTATTACTATCATTCAAAACATAGAGCCGAATATCCGAAAGGCTACCATGGAAAACCTCAAAAAAATAGAGGTGAAAAGCCAAAAGGCAACAACGGAAACCACTACGGAAATGATAAAGACAATAAAGGAAAAAACAAAGGAAATAATAACTCCAACCAAAAGTCAGACTAGATCCACGATCACGGTAATGGCAAA
>RCUJ01000329.1_pt1 | contig 27929 bp, 16 predicted proteins | sample 2166321 | NCBI WGS metagenome assembly RCUJ01 (sample SAMN09932808, study PRJNA488358) | compost metagenome | feature: garden; material: soil; isolation source: compost soil in an enriched community after 118 h of incubation | place: Germany: Experimental Botanical Garden Goettingen | collected... | reverse complement strand
CCTCCGATATTTCCATTTATCGAAGCTATCAAATCTTCAACTGCATCAATTACTGGCGTACCAACAGTCACTTTTACAGTATTTGAACTGCAGTTGTCTGGATTCAGTTTCTCACAGATTTCATAAGTCAGTTCATAATCTCCCGCTGGCGGATTAGCTCCTAAAACAATGTTTCCATCTGTATCTACAGTCAAATATCCTTTTGGATCTGCCGCTGTAGTTTTTAGCGTTACATCTGACGGATTTAATGGCTGAGCATTTTTTGTGTCATTATCAAAAACGTTTTTTCCTAGTGTCTGAGGCACATTTGATCCTAAAAATGAAGGAACAATATCTTCATTTGCTACAAGATTCCCTGCTGTTACCGGTATTGTAATAGTTACTGAATCGCAGTTTGTTGGATTCGTGTTTTCGCAGATTTTATATTCTACCTTATAATCTCCTTTTGGCGTATTTGGCGCAACTGTAATTGTGTAGTCTGAATTTAAAGTAAGTCCTGTTGGAAGCGTTCCGATAATTTCAAACTTAACTTCTCCGGCTGCTGTTCCAACTAAGATTGGGCTTCCGTTTAATTTATCATTTGCAATTAATGAAATTGTTGTTCCTCCGATATTTCCATTTATCGAAGCTATCAAATCTTCAACTGCATCAATTACTGGCGTACCAACAGTCACTTTTACAGTATTTGAACTGCAGTTGTCTGGATTCAGTTTCTCACAGATTTCATAAGTCAGTTCATAATCTCCCGCTGGCGGATTAGCTCCTAAAACAATGTTTCCATCTGTATCTACAGTCAAATATCCTTTTGGATCTGCCGCTGTAGTTTTTAGCGTTACATCTGACGGATTTAATGGCTGAGCATTTTTTGTGTCATTATCAAAAACGTTTTTTCCTAGTGTCTGAGGCACATTTGATCCTAAAAATGAAGGAACAATATCTTCATTTGCTACAAGATTCCCTGCTGTTACCGGTATTGTAATAGTTACTGAATCGCAGTTTGCAGGAACTGCACCTACTTCACATATTATATATTCTACACTATAATTTCCTTTTGGCGTATTTGGCGCGATAGTAATAGTTCCATTTACATTTAATGTTAATCCAGATGGTAAAGTGCCAACAATATTTATTGTAACTTCTCCTGAATTAGTTCCAATTATTGCTTGGTTTCCTTTTAATGTATCGTTTCCTATTAAAGATAGTGTTGTTCCGCCAATGTTTCCATTAATTGGAGTAACAGTATCTATTACTGCGTCTATTGTGTTTGCGACTTTAACTTCTGCAGCTCCTGTTTTACAGTTTGCAGGGTTTGCGTTTTTCTCACAGATTTCATAGGTGATGCTGTAAGTACCACTTGGTGTGTTTGCCGCAAGAGTAACATCTCCGTTTGCGTCAACGCTCAATGGCCCTGATGAATCAACCATAACGACTGTATTAGTAGAAGTTACAAATACTCCATCTAAAGTATCGTTTGTTTTTACATTTCCGATAGTTGCTGATGTTGATCCTGAAGATTTTGTTCCGAAATCATCATCATTTGCACATAAGATTGATTTAATAACAAAACTCACATCACCTGAAGAACATCCATTAGAATATACAGAAATAGTATAACTTCCTGCTGGTGCTGTAATTGTACCTGCATTATTGGTAACTCCAGTTGAAGGAGTTATTATATAATTATAAGCTGAATTGTAATTATTAATAGTAAAGCTTCCAGTCGCAACTAAACATGATGGTTGTATTATATCGCTTAATATTGGCGCAGATGGCATCGAATTCACCGTAACCGATACCGAAGTTCTCGAACTCTCGCATCCGTTTGTGGTCTGGCTTACATAATACGTTCCTGTTGAAAGCATTTCAGTTCCCGTGTACAGAGTTCCGCCCGTATTGGCGCTGTACCATTTATACGATGCTCCAGATGGAGACAGATCGCCTACTTTTTTATTGTCCGATGAACAGAATGTTTGAGCTGAAGCTGTTGGTGCTGTTGGCGTAGTATTCACCGTAACCGATACCGAAGTTCTCGAACTCTCGCATCCGTTTGTGGTCTGGCTTACATAATACGTTCCTGTTGAAAGCATTTCAGTTCCCGTGTACAGAGTTCCGCCCGTATTGGCGCTGTACCATTTATACGATGCTCCAGATGGAGACAGATCGCCTACTTTTTTATTGTCCGATGAACAGAATGTTTGAGCTGAAGCTGTTGGTGCTGTTGGTATTGAATTTACAGTTACAGTAACGGGGGTTGAAAATGAACTAGGGCATCCAGAAGCATTTGTCACCTGAACACTATAATTTCCTGAAGCTGATACAGTAATAGACTGTGTTGTTGCTCCTGTTGACCACAAGTAACCGCTTCCTCCTGTAGAAGTCAAAACTACACTACCACCTTGACAGAATATTGTTGCTCCATCTGCAGAAATAGAAGGTGTTGCAGGTGTAGGATTTACAGTAACAGATACTAAAAGTCTTGTGCTTTCACAGGCATTAAGTGTTTGACTTACGTAATAATTACTTGAAGCTAAAGTTTCATCTCCTAAATATTGTGTCCCGCCTGTGCTAGAATTATACCATTTTAAGTTAGATCCTGTCGCAACTAAATCTTTTACTTTTTTATTTTCTGACGAACAGAAAGTCTGCGCTGATGCTGAAGGTGCTGCCGGAGTTTCATTTACAATTACATTAACAGCTGTTCTTAAACTTTCGCATCCATTTGCTATCTGGCTTACATAATAAGTTCCTGTCGCAAGTGTTTCATTTCCTGAATACAAAGTACCACCAGTATTGGCACTATACCATTTATATGCTGCTCCTGATGGAGATAAATTGCTTACTTTTTTTAATTCTCCAGAACAAAAAGTTTGAGCCGAAGCTGTAGGGGCAGCGGTATTATTTACTGTTACAGAGACTGTAGTTCTTGTGCTCTCTCCACAGTCATTTGTTTGGCTTACATAATAATTCCCTGATGATAGTGTTTCAGTTCCATTATAAAGTGTTCCCCCAGTTAATTGATTATACCATTTTAAATTACTTCCTGAAGTAACTTTTAAATCATTTACTGTTTTTGAATCTGTTGCACAAAAAGTCTGAGATGATGCTGTTGGTGCAGAGGGAACATTATTTATTGTTACAACAACCAATGTTCTAGCACTTTCTGGACAAGTACCCGCTGTTTGGCTTACATAATAATTCCCTGTAACTAATGTTTCTGTTCCTGCATATTGCGTTCCCCCTGATAATTGGTTGTACCATTTTAAGTTATTACCGGAAACCCCTAAATTTAAATCACTAATTTTTTTGTTCTCAGCAAAGCAAAATGTTTGTGCTGAAGCAACAGGCGCAGATGAAGCACTTATTGTTACTTTTACTTGAGTTCTTGAACTTTCGCATCCATTTGCGGAAGTTTGACTAACATAATAATTTCCAGCAGTTAATGTTGCATTTTCTGCATATTGCGTTCCATTTGTTGAAGCACTGTACCATTTTAAATTTGACCCTGTTGCTACCAAATCCTTTACTTTCTTATTTTCAGAAGCACAAAATGATTGATTAGCAGCAGCTGTTGGAGCTGTCGGTGTAAATGTAACAAAAACTCCAGAAGAGCTATCGCTTATACAACCTAAACTATTAAGTACTTTAACCGAATAGGTACCATCTGTAGTAACAGTAATATCTTGTGTAGTTTCTCCTGTTGACCATAAATACCCCGCGCTACTAGTTGCTCTTAAAATAATACTGGTTCCTCCAAAGCAACTAATTGAGCCATTATTTATATTAGCATTATTAGTTCTTGAAGTAATAGTAGGCACACTAGGTTGCGGATTAATTGTCACCACAACTGGCTTTACAAATGTACATCCATCAGCAGAAACTGCTTTTATATAATAAGTTCCTGATGCGGTAACAGCATTCGGTGAAGACAACGATGCCGTAGCTCCTGAATTTGTCCAATAAGAAAGTGTCAGATTTGAAGAACTTCCTGCTGTAACAGCAGAAGCCGTCAAATTAACAGTTGAAGGAGCACAAACTGAAGCTGGATTTGTAACAACAAGATTTGCAGACTTTGGATTTACCGCGGCACTCGCAGAGTTGTTCGCTGTATTCGTATCTATTCCATTTGGTAATGATGCTGTATTGGTGTAATTTCCAGATGCATTTACAGTTGCAACAATTTTTAATGTCATTGAAGATTGTGCTTCTACATCACCAATAGACCAAATCCCTGTCGTTGAATCGTAAATACCAACTGATGGTATTGAGCTAACATAAGTATAACCAGAAGGAAGCAAATCAGTTACTGAAATTCCGGAAACATTATTTCCCCCCAAATTACTAACTTTAACTGTAAACTCCACATTAGAGCCAATACAAGGTGTCGCAATATCAACTGTTTTAGTAATTCCTAAATCGGTACACAAAATTACCGAGGCTGTTTTAGAAGGAGTTTGAGCTCCACATGCTAATGTATAAGACACCGAATAATTACCTGTCTTTGTTGCAATATATGTAGAAGAATTAGCTCCACTAATTGCTGTTCCATTGTAATACCATTGATAAGGATCAAAACCTGTTTGCGTTGTTAATCTAGCAGAATTGTTTGTACACCCACCTCCTTCAATATAAGTTAAGGTAGGATCATCTGGTAGAGATGCAAAAGTCGAGAAAAAACCAGCCATAGAGAAACCTCCTGCTTGTTGCACGATAGAAACGGTAAGTTTAGCTTTACTCTCAATAGAAAGAACTTCAGGTCTCCCAATTTGTTCACTATTAAAATTTATTATATACCAGCCTGTAGAACCTATTTGATAACGTGCTTTAACTCCAGCTATACTGGTTGTTTTTACACCATTAATTGTAACATCTTCAGAAGAACTTCTTAATAAAATATATCCAAAATAGTCTAAATTTTCTAATTTATAGTTTTTAAATTTTGATGTTTCTACAAACTCTGATCCACCACATTCTGATACTGGAGCAATTGTCGAAATATCAACTTCACAATTTTGCGCTGTACCAGAATATACTGCCACTCTTTTGTCTGCAATAATTCTTGATGCAGTAAAACTTGTATTTTTTACACCATTTATAAAAGTGTGAAAGGATCCTGCCGATGCTAAATTTATAGTTGTTCTATTTACTAAAACTCCTGTAGTTGAATAACTCTCCACTGTAATATTAGTATCATCTTTTGTTGCCACAACCGTAGTTTGTTCAGCAGTGTCATTACCAGTTCCTCTTTCAAGAAAATATTCAGTTCCTAAAACAGATTCAGGAGGTATTTGATTGTAAGCGCCATCTCCACAGCCGCCAGGCATATCTATCGCCGCCGCCGTATTCATAACAATCGGATTTGATGATTCCACTAATGTTCCTATTGGTGCTTTAAATAAATAACTCTGCCCAAGATTTAATGTAGCTGTAACAGCATTGTTAATTTTTATAGTAGTATTATTAGCGGTAGCCATAATACTATATATCGGCCTTTGTTCACCAAAAGAACTAAAAGTTCCCAATGATCCATCTCTATAATAACCAACTCTAAATCTTATTCCAAGCCCAGCATCTCCAAAACTTGTTAGAGCTGCGTTTCCCTTTATATTAGCATCTCTGTTTTCATCTTTGTCATAATCATCTGAAGCAATATTTCTCAAGTTTACAGCTGTAGGTCCAGTGCTTGTTACGATTAATCCTACTCCGTTAAGAACAGTATTCAAAGCATTCATTGGAAGATCTCTTGCTAAAAGTGAAAATCTATACACTGCTGGACTTCCTTTTTTAGCTTTCAAAGTTGTCACTGTTGTACCATCACTTTTTGCGACTGTAATATCAACATCTGCAATCGAATTTGTAGAAATTACAAGTTCATTTGCTTTACTAAAATATTGCCAAGGAGCTGGCGCAATGTAATGCTTAGTATAAAATTGAGCAGAAGCACTGTACACAGTTAGTAATAAAAAAACAATAAGAAAAATTAGCCTAGAAAATCCAGGCTTACAAAAAGTAGAGTTACGCATAGACAACTTGAGTTTGTGGAACAGAAATTTCGGGTACTAAAAAACAGATGATTGTTTTTAGCATATTGATGAGATATGAGAAAAAATATAAAATGGATTTAAAAAAACTTAGAACAGCTTTTTCAAGACATACATATAAAAAAGACATTATGCAGACCATTGTCATATAGTAAATTAAGACTATAAAAGTCTCACTGGTTTTAAATTAAGTAGATTTGGAAAGTGCGAAAGTAAATCGCGAAATCAAATCGAACCTTATTATTCCGACAAAGTGCACATAAACTCGTCAAACAACCGTTTTTAACAATTGTTCATCGCTTAAAAATTAAAATTATGTAAACATTTGACAATGAAAGGACTGAATTTTCTTAAATAATTGCGATAATTTAAAATTCCTACAGAATTTATTGACAAATAAGTAATTAAACGTAAGAAGCAGAAAAGACAAAACAAAATGATTTTCCAATAATATTATTGAAAATCAATTACATAACAAAAAACTAAATAGCAAGTGCTATTGCAAAAATTTGATATTACGCTTTAAACCATCAAATTTTGTTCTTTTGATAGGGGAATTTTTAAAGACTGCTCGAAAAGTCTCCTCAGTAATCTCTAACCAATCTTTTTTAGTAAAAGAAAGCAAGTCTGGATTCGGATCAAATAAAGGTTCTGAGTGCGGTTTTGAAAATCGATTCCAGGGGCAAACATCTTGGCAAGTATCACATCCAAACATCCATTCATCAAATTTTCCTTTCATTTCTTCAGGAAGGTTTTCTTTTAATTCGATGGTATAGTACGAAATACATTTACTTCCATCTACAATGTACGGAGCTACAATTGCCTGCGTGGGACAGGCATCGATACAAGCAGTACAAGAGCCACAATGGTCTGTAACAGCATGATCATATTCTAATTCTAAATCAATAATAAGTTCTGCAATGAAGTAAAAAGAGCCAACCTTTTGAGTAATCAGGTTACTGTTTTTTCCAATCCAGCCTAAACCGCTCTTTGCTGCCCAAGCTTTATCTAAAACGGGGGCAGAATCGACAAAAGCGCGTCCAGAAACTTCGCCAATATTTTCTTGAATAGAATGAAGAAGTTCTTTTAGCTTATCTTTAATTACAAAATGATAATCTTGTCCATAAGCATATTTAGAAATCTTAAAACTTTCATCATTTTGGAAAGAATCTGGATAGTAGTTAAGTAAAAGCGATACAACACTTTTACCATCATCTACCAATAAAGTAGGATCTAAACGTTTGTCAAAATGGTTTTCCATATAAGCCATCTGACCATTCCGATTATTCTTAAGCCAATTTTCAAGTCGAGGAGCTTCTTGCTCTAAAAAACCTGCTTTCGAAATACCGCAAGAAAGAAAGCCAAGTCTTTTTGCTTCTTCTTTTATAAATTTTGAATATGTTTCTTTTGAATTGATACTCATCGTTTAGAAAATGAAACTTCAACGTTAATAGGTTTTAAAGTAATTAGTGGGTTAAACTGAACGGTATCATTATCAGATTTAATAGTATACTTTTTAACAATCTGAGATATCGTTAAACACATTTCATAAATGGCAAATCCAGTTCCGATACACATTCTAGGACCAGCTCCAAAAGGATAAAAATATTGCATTGATTCCTTTTTTTGTTCCCCAAGAAATCGTTCTGGAATGAATTCATCAGGATTATTCCAATATTTTGGATTACGGTGCAATTCATAAAAAGAAACTCCAATCAAAGTGTCTTTTTTAATTTTAAATTCAGCCAAAGAATCATCCTCAAGATTTTGTCTGTCAGTAATCCAAGCTGGCGGATATAAACGCATAGACTCGTTCAAAACGGCATTCGTATAGACCATTTTTTGAAGCTGCTCGATACTATTGCTTGTTTGCGATTCAACCTCAATAATCTCCTCAAACACCTTTTGTTGAACATCGGGATATCTTCCTAAAAGATAAAGTGTAAAAGTTAATGCGTTTGCCGTAGTTTCATGTCCTGCAATAAAGAGAACTTTAATTTCATCAATCAATTGTTCAATAGACATGCTTTCGCCCGTATCTTCATATCTGGTTTCTAGAAGCATGTTCAATAAATCATTAATTTCTACATTCGAAGCTTTTCTTTCTTCGATGATTTCCTTAATAATATTATTATTTTCCTCCGCTAACTTAAGATGTTTCTTGACCTGTCCACTTACTGAAAACCACCAAGCTTTATGCGGAAGTCTAATTTCCTTAATCAAGAAGTTTTGCACTTCTTCTATAATAAATTTAATGCGATGAAATTTATTCTCAGCATTCGACAGCTGGAATAAAGATTTTGCGACAACATTAAACGCAAGATTACTCATAACCGGAAAAAGATCTATTGGCTTTTCTTCAACTAAATTATTTACTTCCGAAGCAATAGTCAGATTCATATTATCAACCAGCTGATTCATTTTTTGTTTATGAAATGCCGGCTGAATAAGTCGTCTCTGTTTTAACCAAAAATCACCATCGCTAGTTAAAAGTCCCTTTCCTAAGTATTTGGAAAGATAAACCGACTGAAATTTAGATTTATTATAATTCTTTTGATTCTTAACTAAAATATGCTGTGCAATTTCATTATCTCGTGACAAGATTATATACTTAGAAAAACCAATTCGTATAGAAAAAGAATCTCCAAATTTCTCAAAATATCTTTTATGAAAGGGAATCGGATTTCTACGAACACCTTCAGCATCCTTAAAAAATCTAAGCAAAGATAAATTCTGAGGGTAAGTATATTTAAACTTGTCGGACATACAATTAAAACAAACCTCCTTGTATATTTGTGTTTATTTTTCCGAGATGTTTATACGCTTTATCAGTAACTTCTCTCCCTCGAGGTGTTCTCATGATAAATCCTTCCTGAATTAAGAAAGGTTCATAAACTTCTTCTATAGTTTCACTGCTTTCACTAACAGCTGTAGCCAAAGTAGAAAGTCCTACTGGGCCGCCTTTAAATTTATTTATTATAGTAAGTAATATTTTATTATCCATTTCATCCAAACCATGAGCATCTACATTTAAGGCTTTTAAAGCATACCTTGAAATTTCTATATCAATTCTTCCATTTCCTTTAATTTGAGCAAAATCACGAACTCTTCTTAATAATGCATTTGCAATACGAGGAGTTCCACGGCTTCTTCCTGCAATTTCAATTGCAGCTTCTAAATCAATAGGCATTTTTAGAATAGATGCACTTCTTTCAACAATAGTGGTTAAAAGTTCTGTTGTATAATATTGTAATCGTGACGATATACCGAAACGGGCTCGCATTGGAGCCGTTAATAATCCAGATCGCGTTGTAGCTCCAATCAAAGTAAAGGGATTCAAATTAATTTGAACTGTTCTCGCATTTGGTCCAGATTCAATCATGATATCAATCTTGAAGTCTTCCATTGCAGAATATAAATATTCCTCAACAACAGGACTTAATCGATGAATTTCATCAATGAACAAAACGTCTCTTTCATCTAAGTTTGTCAGCAGACCAGCCAGATCTCCAGGCTTGTCCAATACGGGACCAGAAGTAATTTTAATACCAACTTGCAGTTCGTTAGCCAATATATTTGCCAAAGTCGTTTTTCCTAAACCAGGAGGTCCGTGAAAAAGTGCATGATCGAGTGCTTCACCACGCTGATTAGCAGCGGCAACGAAGACTTTTAAATTTTCCAAAACTTGATCTTGTCCGGCAAAATCATCAAATGATAGCGGACGCAATCTTTTTTCAAGATCTAACTCTTCTGAGTTATATCCTTTAGTAGTAGGATCTAGATTTTCATTCATCCTACAAAGATATATAAACTAATCAGTTTGTAAAATAGCAAGACTGAACGATTAAAACTTTAACTAAACAAAAAAGGCTATCATTTCTGATAGCCTTTGATTATTTTTAGTGGTGTAAAACTTCTTCACCTTCTTTCATTGGTACATTTTGAGGAACAAAATCTACATCATGATTTGGGTTACTGTAGTCATACGGCCAACGGTATACGTGAGGAATTTCTCCTGGCCAGTTTCCGTGAATATGCTCAACTGGAGTAGTCCACTCTAAAGTTGTAGATCTCCATGGATTCTGAACTGCTTTTTTACCGTAGAAAATACTGCTAAAGAAGTTGTACAAAAATACTAACTGAAATGCACCTCCTACAAGAGCAAATGTTGTAATTAAAACATTCACATTTTGTAAATCGTCAAATAATGGGAAGTTAGTATTTGTATAATAACGTCTTGGTAAACCAGCTAATCCGATAAAGTGCATTGGGAAGAAAACTCCGTAAGCACAAACTGCAGTTACCCAGAAGTGGATATAACCTAAGTTTTTGTTTAACATTCTTCCGTACATTTTAGGGAACCAGTGGTAAATACCAGCAAACATTCCGTAAAGTGCAGAGATACCCATTACTAAGTGAAAGTGAGCAATTACGAAGTAAGTATCGTGAACGTTAATATCTAAAGTACTATCTCCTAAAATGATCCCTGTTAAACCTCCAGTGATGAAAGTAGAAACCATTCCAATAGAGAATAACATTGCAGGGTTAAATTGTAAGTTACCTTTCCATAAAGTTGTAATCCAGTTAAACGCTTTTACAGCAGATGGAATTGCAATCAATAAAGTTGTAAAAGTAAATACAGATCCTAAGAAAGGATTCATACCAGAGATAAACATGTGGTGACCCCATACAATAGTTGATAAGAATGCAATTGCAAGAACTGACATAATCATCGCTCTATATCCGAAGATTGGTTTACGAGAGTTCGTAGCCATAATTTCAGAAACAAGACCCATTGCTGGTAAGATTACGATGTAAACCTCAGGGTGACCTAAGAACCAGAATAAGTGCTCAAACAATACTGGAGAACCTCCTTGGTAATGTAAAACCTCTCCTGCAATATAGATATCAGATAAGAAGAATGAAGTACCAAAACTTCTATCAAAAATCAATAATAAAGCTGCAGATAATAATACTGGGAATGAAATAACACCAATAATAGCTGTTACGAAAAATGTCCAGATTGTAAGAGGAAGTCTAGTCATAGACATTCCTTTAGTTCTTAAGTTAAGTACAGTAACAATGTAATTTAAAGATCCCATCAATGAAGATGCGATAAAAATAGCCATAGATACTAACCATAATGTCATACCAGTTCCAGATCCAGGAATTGCTTGTGGCAATGCACTCAAAGGAGGATAAATTGTCCATCCTGCAGATGCTGGTCCAGCTTCAACAAATAAAGAACATAACATTACAACTGCTGATAAGAAAAACAACCAGTATGAAATCATATTCATAAATCCAGATGCCATATCTCGTGCTCCAATTTGAAGTGGTATCAATAAGTTACTGAACGTTCCACTCAAACCTGCCGTCAGTACAAAGAATACCATGATGGTACCGTGAATTGTAACTAAAGCCAGATAAATATCATTTGCCATTACACCATCAGGTGCAAATTTATCTCCTAATAAAACATTAAATATTTTGAAAGACTCCTCTGGCCATGCTAATTGCATTCTGAAAAGCAAAGACATTGCAATACCAATTATACCCATAATAATACCGGTAATTAAGTATTGCTTAGCAATCATTTTGTGATCAATACTAAAGATATACTTAGTAATGAACGTGTCTTTATGATGATGTTCGTGCTCGTGATCGTGTCCGTGATCGTGACCGTGCGCTTCTGCTGACATATATTTGTACTTTAAATTTTCTTAATAATATTATTTCATCGCAACTTTAGCTACAGCTGCTTTAACAGTATCAACAACTGTTTTAACAGTGTCAATTACTTTTGCAGCAGTATCTGCAGTTGGTGCAGCTCCTTCAGCTGGCTTCTCAGCTGCTTTTGCAGCTTTAATATCCTGAGCTAAAGTAGTTTTTTCACTTAACCATTTTTTGTAATCTTCTGGAGTATCAACTACAACTTTCATTTGCATATTATAGTGAGAAGCTCCACAGATTTTATTACATAATAATAAGTAATCAAATGTATAAGGATCTAAAGCTGTACCGCCTTTTGCAGTTAACTCAGCACTTTTCTCTGCTCTAAGTTTATTGATGTTTGCCACTTTTTCAACCATAAATGGTAACTCTCTATATTCTGCAGTAGTATAAGTTGGTACGAAAGCAAATTCTGTAACCATACCAGGAACACAGTTCATTTGTGCTCTAAAGTGAGGGAAGTAAGCTGAGTGCAATACATCCTGAGAACGCATTTTAAAGTGAACTTTTTTTCCTTTTGGTATATGTAATTCTGAAACTACAATATCATCTTGAGCATTAGGATCTGACATATCAACCCCTAAAGTATTAACTCCTTCAATCAAACGTACGTTAGCTTTTCCTAAAACGTTATCTTGACCAGCGTATCTTGCAGTCCATTTAAACTGCTGAGCATATAATTCGATTTCGATTACATCTTCATCTTTATCAACGAACATAATGTTATTCCAAGCGTACAATCCATAAAGAATTAAACAAGCTAAAACAACAGAAGGAATGATACTCCAAATAGCTTCTAATTTATTACTATCAGCAAAAAATAATGCTTTTTTATCTTTGTTACCTTTATATTTAAAAGAAAACCAGTATAATAAACCTTGTGTAATTACTTGAACTGTAAAGATCAAAACCCAAGTAATGTTCATTAAATTATCTACTAAACCACCGTGCTCAGAAGCAGGAGTATGAAGCGCCAAATTACCCCATTTTAGTAAACCATAAATAGTAAATATATAAATGAAAGCTAAAAAGCCAAACATAATATATCCCTGAATATTATTATCATTATCTGATGCAACCTGAGAATCGTCCGAAGAAGATCCTACCTGAGTAAGATCAAATATCTTGGTCAATTGCCATAATGCAACTGCTAATAAAACTAAAACTATAATTACCAACAAACTTGTCATCTGTTTATTTCTTTAAATATTAATAATGAAAATGTTTACTTTCTTCAATGAAAGGATTTCTTTTTGCAAGCAAAGGAGATTTAGTTAATGCAGTAAATACAACAAATATAAATAAACCTAAGAAGAAAAGAATCGATGCAATTTCAGGAACTCCAATAAACCATTTGTCTCCTACAGTACCAGGCATAATCATATTAAAGAAATCAACATAATGACCTAATAATATCACAACACCAGCCATAACAATAACCCAGTTAAGACGTTTAAAGTCAGTATTGATTAATATTAATAATGGGAAAACAAAGTTCATAACAACCGCACCAAAGAAAGGAAGGTTATATAATTGAATTCTTGTTACAAAATAAGTTACCTCTTCTGGAATGTTAGCGTACCAAATCAACATAAATTGAGAGAACCATAAATAAGTCCAGAATACACTAATACCAAACATGAACTTAGCTAAATCATGGATATGACTTGTATTTACATACTCCAAATATCCTTTAGATTTTAAATAGATAGTTACTAATGCAATAGCTGTAATACCACTTACAAAGAAAGAAGCAAATACATACCATCCAAATAAAGTACTAAACCAATGTGGATCAAAAGACATAATCCAGTCCCAAGACATAATAGACTCAGAAACTATAAAGAATACTAAGAATCCAGCAGATGCTTTGAAATTCTTTTTGTAGTAAAGATCATCATTTGCTTCATCTTGTGCCAAACAGTTTTTTCTAGAAATATGACGGTAGATATTCCATCCTAATAAAAAGATAAATGCCCTAGCAATCCAGAAAGGAAAGTTTAAATATCCTGATTTTCCAGCAATGATAGCATCGTAATTTGGGCTTTTAGGATCTGTTACACCTTCACCCAACCAAACAAAGATATGATTGAAGTGTAATCCACATAAAACTAAAAGTATGAAAAAGATAATAGAACCAGCTGGTAAGTAAGCTGTTATACCTTGCATAACTCTAAATAAAACTGGAGACCAACCTGCTTGCGCAACTTGTTGAATAGCATAGAAAGCTAAAACTCCCATTGAAAGCAGTAAAAAGAAAATACAAGCTACATATACAGCAGACCAAGGCTTATTTTGCAATTGGTGCAATACGTGTTCTAAATGTTTTTCGTGCTCATTTGCACCAGAAACTTCTGCATGTGCAGCTCCTTTGTGAGCGTCATGTGCAGCTTCAGCAGCTTCATGATGACCTGCTTCTTTGTGAGATGCCTCCGCTTTTTCTTCATGTGCAGCACCATGTGAACCATGTTCATCTGCAGCTAGTATTTTTTCAACTTCTTGAATATCTTTTGGTGCACTTAAAAAACCATACCCAATTCCTAATAGGCCAAGAACCATTAGGATGATAGAAAAAGTTTTTAATTTACTTGAAAATGTATACATATCTATTACGATCAGTTTGTTCAACAATTATAATTGGCTTTTTAGTTTCAGAACATAGTCAGCAACTAACCAACGTTCGTGAGCACTTAATTGATTTGCATGTGAACCCATTGCATTTAAACCATAAGTCTCAACATGAAAAATACTTCCTTCAGTGATCTCTCTGTCTTTATAGCTAGGCACTCCAAGAAATTTCTCTCTTTCAACCAATTTACCTTTACCGTTACCAGTTGCACCATGGCAGCTAATACAGTAAATTTCGAAAAGTTCTTTCCCTTTTCCAGAGTTTTTCTCTTCTTCTGTCAAAGGTGATTTTAAATTAGCTTTTGCTAATTCATAACCAGCAGTTGAATTTTCATATTCATAAGGTTCAAAACCTCTATTGATAGTTCCTTCTACAGGAAGCTGTCCTTCTTTTCCTCCTTTAAATATCTTTGCTTCTGAGTAAGTTTCATAACCTACAGATTCATACATATTAGGGAAATACTGATAGTTTGGTGCCGAATTATTGTGGCAAGATGAAACTAAAATAGTTATACCAACTAAAAGTGTTATTTTATATATCCTTTTCATAGCTACAATTAATTCTTTTCTATTACTTTAACTTCAACAGCTCCAGTTCCTTCGAAAAAAGAAACTAACTCAGCTTCGTTATCATTTACAGCAACCTCCATTAAAAAGTGGTCATCAGTTGTTCTTACATCTGGGTTTTCAGCTTCTTTAAATGGCCATAATCTACTTCTCATATAAAAAGTAATTACCATTAAGTGAGCTGCAAAAAATACAGTCATCTCAAACATAATTGGTACAAAAGATGGCATATTTTGGATAAAACTAAAACTTGGTTTACCTCCAATATCCTGTGGCCAATCGTGAATCATGATGTAACCCATCATAGTTGTTGCAACAGAAATACCAACACATCCATATAAAAAAGCACATATTGCTAATCTTGTTGGTGCTAATCCCATGGCTTTATCCAATCCGTGAACCGGAAATGGAGTAAAAACCTCTTCAATATGATGATGAGCAGCTCTAGTTTTCTTTACTGCATTCATCAAAACGTCATCGTCATTATAAATGGCGTATATAACTTTATTACTCATGATGTGAATCTTTACTGTTTGCTCTTTCTCTAATATAATTATCTCCAGTTCCTTTCAAAATTGTTTTAACCTCTGCCTGAGCAATTACAGGGAATGTTCTAGAGTATAATAAAAACAATACAAAGAAGAAACCAATTGTTCCAATGAAAATTCCAATATCAACAAATGTTGGTGAGAACATTGTCCAAGAAGATGGAAGGTAATCTCTATGTAAAGAAGTAACAATAATTACGAATCTTTCAAACCACATACCGATGTTTACCACAATCGAGATGATAAATGAGAACATGATACTTGTTCTTAATTTTTTGAACCACATGAACTGAGGAGAGAACACGTTACATGTCATCATTGACCAATATGCCCACCAGTAAGGTCCAGTAGCTCTGTTTAAAAATGCATATTGCTCATATTCTACACCTGAATACCAAGCTACAAATAACTCAGTGATATAAGCTACACCAACGATAGATCCAGTAATCATGATAATGATGTTCATTAACTCGATGTGCTGTAATGTGATGTATGCTTCAAGGTTAGATACTTTTCTCATAACGATCAACAATGTATTTACCATCGCGAATCCTGAGAATACCGCTCCAGCAACGAAGTATGGAGGGAAAATTGTTGTATGCCATCCTGGAATTACAGAAGTAGCAAAGTCCATAGATACAATCGTGTGTACAGAAAGTACAAGTGGAGTAGCTAAACCAGCTAATACTAAAGATACTTCTTCAAAACGTTGCCAGTCTTTTGCTCTACCGCTCCATCCAAAACTTAGAATAGAATAAACTCTTTTGTTAAATGGAGTAATAGCTCTATCACGAAGCATTGCAAAGTCAGGTAACAAACCAGTCCACCAGAAAACTAATGATACTGAAAGATAAGTTGAAATCGCAAATACGTCCCAAAGTAATGGTGAGTTAAAGTTTACCCATAAAGATCCAAATTGATTTGGAATAGGTAATACCCAGTATGCTAACCATGGACGTCCCATGTGAATGATTGGGAAAAGACCTGCTTGAACTACCGAGAAGATAGTCATTGCTTCCGCAGAACGGTTAATAGCCATTCTCCAACGTTGACGGAAAAGTAATAATACCGCAGAAATTAATGTTCCGGCGTGACCAATACCAACCCACCAAACGAAGTTAGTAATATCCCAAGCCCAGCCAACTGTTTTATTTAATCCCCATGTTCCGATACCGGTAGATACGGTGTAAATTATACAACCTAACCCCCAAAGGAAGGCTATTAATGCGATTGAAAATACAATCCACCATTGTTTGTTTGCAGGCCCCTCAACAGGTGCAGCTACATCTACTGTTACGTCGTGATAAGATTTATCACCTATAACTAAAGGTTTTCTAATGGGTGCTTCGTAGTGAGACGACATAATCCTTTATATTGTTTCTTAATTAATAATTTTACTAAGTATTTCTAACTTTAACATGGTAAACCACATTAGGTTTTGTACCTACATGCTCTAATAAGTGGTATGATCTTTCGTCAGCCGCTAATTTAGCAACTTTACTTTCTTTATCATTTACATCACCAAATATCATCGCTCCTGAAGAACAAGCACTAGAACAAGCTGTTTGGAATTCACCATCTCTAACTGGACGGCCTTCGTTTTTAGCTTTCAATTTAGTAGCTTGTGTCATTTGGATACACATAGAACATTTCTCCATAACACCACGAGAACGTACGTTAACGTCAGGATTTAATACCATACGGCCTAAATCATCGTTCATATGATAATCGAACTCGCTGTTTTTGTTGTATAAGAACCAGTTAAAACGACGTACTTTATATGGACAGTTGTTAGCACAGTAACGAGTACCAACACATCTGTTGTAAGCCATATGGTTTTGACCTTCACGACCGTGAGAAGTTGCAGCAACTGGACAAACTGTTTCACAAGGTGCGTGGTTACAGTGTTGACACATTACAGGCTGGAATGCAACTTGAGGATTATCTCCTGCTTTTTCCATTTCATTAAATGTAGATAATGAACTAGACAAACCAGCAATTCCTTCTTTTCTTTCGTTATCACCTTCAAAAGTGCTTTCAGAAGAATAATATCTATCGATACGTAACCAGTGCATATCACGGCTTCTTCTTACCTCTGCTTTACCTACAACTGGAACGTTGTTTTCTGCGTGACAAGCGATAACACAAGCTCCACATCCAGTACAAGCATTTAAGTCAATTGAAAGGTTGAAGTGGTGCCCAGTTGTACGATCGAATGATTCCCAAAGATCTACAGTAGTAGCCTCAACTTCTTGGTGATCTAAAGATACCATTGGTTTTTCATTCCAATGTTCAGCATCTTTAGTATTAAATATTTCTAAAGTAGTTTCTTTTATAATATCTCCTCTACCCATTAAAGTTTTCTGACCTTGAACACAAGCGAACTCATGTACACCACCAGCTTTAACAATAGATACTGATTGAACATTATTGAAACCTTTATATAAAGCGTAAGCATTTAAACCTACTTGCATTTCTTCTTTTAGAGCTGCTTTACGTCCGTATCCAAGAGCTAGACCTAAAGTACCAACTGCTTGACCTGGCTGAACGATAACTGGAACATTCTCCAATTTAACTCCATCAACAGTGATAGTAGCATAACTACCATTTAAACCACCGTTTGCAACAATTTCATTTGTTAAACCAAGTTTTTTAGCATCAGCATTAGACACTGTAACATAGTTATCCCAAGAAACTCTTGTAATTGGATCTGGAAACTCTTGCAACCATGGGTTGTTAGCGTGCTGTCCATCTCCTAATCCTGTTTTAGTATATAATACTAATTCAAAATCACCAGCAGATTTTGATTTTGCAACAGCATTTGCAGCAGTAGCAGCATCAATAGCACCTCCAGATAATGCCGCAGCTCCAAGAACAGCAACACCATCATGTAATACTTTATTCCAAGAAGCACCTGCAGTATAAGCTCCAGAATTTGCTTTTAAGTAGTCATAGTAAGTACCAGCAGTACCGTTTACTGACAATAAAACATCTTGAAATTGTTTTGTATTGAAAATAGGACGGATTGTAGGCTGAGTTAAGCTATATGTTCCGCTTGTCAGTTCTAGATCTCCCCAAGATTCTAAGTAGTGAGGAGCTGGTGCAGCAATTGAAACAATAGATGCAGTTTCATCTTCTTTTAATGAAAAAGCAACTGACGTTTTAACTTTTTTCAATCCAGATACAAAAGAAGCTGAATCAGCTAAAGTGTAAACAGGATTAACTCCACTCATAATTAAAGTATGAATACTTCCTGCATTCAGATCTTTAATCAACTTTGCAACTGCAACATTAGAACCTTTTCTAATTTGTCTTGCTCCAGCAGTACTAAAAGCTTCACTAGCCAATACTTGATTGATAGCTAAAACTAATAATTGAGCATTTTTATCTTCAATTCCAGATACTAGAACTCCTTTTGAACCAGCAGCTTTAAGCTGTTGTGCAGCTTTTACTACTTCAGTTTTAAAGTTTCCTTCTAAAGTTACAGGAATAGAAGCACCTACAACAATATTATAAATTTGAACTAAAGCCTGCTTTTGAGCAGCTACAGTCATTGGAACACGCTTATCAGCAGCAGCTCCAGATAATGTCATATTTGATTCAAACTGAAAGTGGCGAGACATTTTTCCGTTTTGAGGAATACGTCCTTGTGCATATCCAGTATCATATCCTCCACCTTGCCAATCTCCTAAGAAATCAGCTCCAACAGAAACGATTAAAGAAGCTTTTGAAAAATCATAATCAACTAAAGCTCTTTGTCCGTAAACAGATTCAAAAGCATCTAAAGCTTCAGATGACGAAACTGCGTCATATACAACGTGCTTAGCGTTTGGATTTTTTGCAATAAACTCTCCAATTAATTTTTCTGTAGATGGACTTGCTAAAGTATTAGTTAATAATACTACTTGACCACCTTTAGCTTTAGCATCTGCTAAACTAGATTTGATTTTCAAATCAACAGCTGACCAAGAAGAATCTTTACCATCTACTTTTGGCTCTTTCAAACGAGCACTATCATACAAACCTAAGATAGAGGCATGAATTCTAGCATTCGCAGAAAATTTAGCTCCTGCAATTGTATTGTTTTCAATTTTAATTGGACGACCTTCACGAGTTTTCACCAAAAGATTAGCAAAATCAAATCCATCAAAAACTGTAGTTGCATAATAATCTGCAACACCAGGAATGATTTGCTCTGGTTGTAATACATAAGGGATAGACTTGTGAACAGGACCTTCGCAAGCAGCTAATGTTACAGCCGCTGTACTAAACCCTACGTACTTTAAAAAGTCACGACGTGAAGTTCCTGATGTAGCTAAAGCTTCCGCATTACCTAAAAACTCATCAGTAGGAATTTCTTCAACAAATTCGTTATTTCTAAGCGCCTCAACAATAGAGCTATTTTCTAGCTCTTCAACACTTTTCCAGTATTTTTTGTTTGATGACATTGTATATATATATTAAAATCTTAATAAATCGATTAATAGTGGCATTTACCACACTCTAAACCTCCCATTTGCGCTGCAGTTAATTTCTCTACACCGTATTTTTTAGAAAGTTCAGCATGAATTTTATCATAGTATGCATTTCCTTCCATCTTAACATCAGTTTTTCTATGGCAATCAACACACCATCCCATTGTTAATTTAGAGTATTGCTTCATGATTTCAAATTCTTGCACCGGTCCGTGACAAGTTTGACATTCAATACCAGCAACAGTAACGTGTTGTGAGTGGTTGAAGTAAACAAAGTCTGGCAAGTTATGAATACGAACCCATTTTACAGGCATTGTTTTTCCAGTATAAGCTTGTTTAGTCTTATCCCATCCAACAGCATCATATAATTTTTGAATCTGAGCATCGTAGAAAGCTTTGCTGTACTCTGGAGTAGCAGTTGTTTCAGCAACCTCTGAAATGTTTTTATGACAGTTCATACAAACATTTAAAGAAGGAATACCAGCTGTTTTACTTACACGAGCAGCAGAGTGGCAATATTTACAATTAATCTCATTATCACCAGCGTGAATTTTGTGAGAGTAGTGAATTGGCTGAATTGGCTCATAATTTTGATCCACACCTACTTGCATTAAGTATCCGTAAACAAAATAACCACTAGCCAAAAGCAAGAAGATTGCAGTTACTAAAACCAAGAATTGATTTTTAGCGAAGGCTTTCCAGATTGGTAGTCTTTCTTCTTTTGGAGCAACCTCAATACCGTTTTTATTTGCAACTTTAGTTAAAACCTTGTTTACCATAAACAACATAACAACCAAAATAGCCATTACAAGAGCTAGAGCTCCTAAAATAATATTATTTGAAATAGCACCTCCTTCTACGTTAGTTCCAGGAGGAGTTGCAGCACCTCCTGCAGCCGCAGCTGGTTCAGCCTTAGGCTCAGAAGTATATGCTAAAATATTATCAATATCTCCTTCAGACAATTGAGGAAACGAAGTCATTACAGCTTTGTTATTTTCCTCAAAAAGTTTAACAGCAACAGCATCACCTGACTTAATCATGTCAGAACTGTTATGCACCCACTTGTAAATCCAAGCTTTGTCATGCTTATCAGCAACTCCCCTTAAAGCTGGACCTGTTGATTTAGCATCTAATTTGTGACATGCAGCGCAATTTGCATTAAAAAGTTCTTTCCCTTTTACTGGATCACCGCCACCCGCAGCTGGAGCAGCTGCCGCAGCCTCAGGCGCCGCCGGAGCAGGAGCATCTTGAGCAAATGAAGTTAGGGAGAAAATTAACGTTAGCGATAAGCCAAACAGCAATTTTCTTGAGATCGAATTATGGTTACCCACCTTTTTCATATAGTATAAATAATTGTCTACTAATTTTTGGTATGATTTTTTCTGCACTAAATACAGCTAAAACCTATACCCTCTTTTAAAACTTGCACAAAAATACGACTTATGAACTATTCTCAAAACCTTAAAATAGTCTTAATTATCAATTTATATCAATTCTAAATAATATTAAAATTTCACACTCAAACTTTAAATAGTATTTTTGCATAAAAACCATCACATTATGAGAATTTTAAGTCCTTCAAAAAGCCTTTTATTAACAATTACAACGATTGCTTTTGCACACAATATTAATGCTCAAGACCAAAATTTAACACTGAATCAAGATCCTAAATTTGAGCAATTGCTAAACGAGAAACGCAAAATTAACACGTCAATAAATACAAACGACACTTACAGAATCCAAATCTTTAGCGGCAAAAGCGACGAGGCAAAAAAAACGTTATCTGATTTTAAAAGAGAAAATTCAAATATCGACGGAACTATTATTTTCAGCACTCCTAATTACAAGGTAATTGTTGGAAATTTTAAAACTAGAATAGAAGCCGAAAGAAATCTGGCCGAAATTAAAAAAAGATACAAAAGCGTTTTCTTACTTAAACCGGGAAAATAATACACAAGAAAAAACAAAAAAAGCGAGATTCTTACATCTCGCTTTTTTTTGTTTATTTTAAAAATTACACCTTTAAAATCTAATTTACTACTTTTATCCCACTAGCTAAAAAACGTATTTCTTCTTTTGGCATTTTAATCGCATCTATTTCTGCCTTTGTTTTCTTAGCATCTTTTGCATAATGTCTGAGTTCTTCAACTGATGTAACCTTTCTCTCTGCCGTTCCTTCTAAAACTACATTTTTTCCTTTTAAAGCTATCGGCACAAAAAAAGCATAATCCTTCATTTTAACAAAGAAAGAAGTCCCATCTTCTGCCTTAACACTTATCCAACATCCCTTTTTTGGACAGACATCCACTACTTCACCTTTTACAGTAACACTTTGTATTTTACTTACAGTTTTTAAATCTTTTTCTAGTGCTACAACCGAAATTGCCTTATTCATTAAAGCTTTCGAAATATCTTCTCCATAATAATCTCCAACCAGAGCATTTCCAGCTGGCGGAACAGGCTTTTCAACGTTTTCCTGCGAAAAAGACAATGTTGAAAAACATACAAAAAACAAAGTAGCAAATGCAAAAACTCTTTTCATATTTACATGATTTATATCCAAAAATAATATTAAAATTCGAGATATGTCTCGAAATTCACAACCACTTCACTTTTATTCTGAATTTGAATCCAAAATCTCCCGTATCTCTTTTTCAACACCATCCCAATCAGTCAAAAAATCTGAATTAACCCATAGACAATCGACAGCCGCCTGCCCCATAACCCTACCCATCTTTACATCACTATCCCAATGCGCATTACAAACAACCCGACTCTCACCAAAGTCATGTCCGCGCTTCAAAATCTCTTTCTCTTTTTCAGGGAAAAGTTTAATCAAAACCAATGACCATGCCCAACCAACAGCAGCATGACCGGAAGGAAATGAACCTACTTTATACAATATATTTTCCTGATCTGGAGTGCATGTTTTTTGATTATTAACCATAAATGGGCGCTCACGTTTATAGTGATTTTTAGCAGCATAAGTAGACAATCCTGCATCCGTCATAACTCTTCGCATCAGTATATAAAGCTTAGGAGTTTTTGACTCACTAATCGCTATACCTATAATTGGTTCAAATGATTTAACCGCAAAAGGAAAAGACAAGTCTGCATCTCTTGTTGCTTGCAAAAAACGCTCATTATCTTTAGATTCTAAAGCTTTTCTTGTATGCTCTAAATCTAATTCAAAAAGATTAGAATCATGCCCTGGAGGTGGAGACAACAAAAGAAGACTATTTGGCATTTCCGATTCAGATAAATACCCCTCTAACAAGGCTGGCATTATTTCTCTTAACTGCTGAACATTTGTAAAATTACCAACAGGATTCTCTGATTTAAAACGCCGGCCAAGAATTTTATTTATAATATGATCTATCCTTACCCTCATATCAGTACAAATATTTTATCCAACAAACTATCCTTTCAATTACACTTACATTTATATTTTCAAAAAAAACAAAAGAAAATTACTACACAAAGAAACAAACAATCTCTTAATCAAACACTTGTCAAATCTTTCATTTAGGTTTCATATTATAAAATGAAACGCATTTATAAAAATTGATTTCTTAACATCCCAAATCATTACAGACAAAAACTTAAACAAAAAAAAAGTCCCAATACAAATCGGGACTTTTAATTATATAAATTGAATCTTATTTCAATTTCTTTTTAATTGCTACTTCGTGGTAAGCTTCAATAACATCATTAATTTCGATATCATTAAATCCTTTTATCTGGATACCACAATCGTAACCTTTAGTTACTTCTTTCACATCGTCTTTGAAACGTTTCAAGGCAACTAACTCACCTGTATGAACCACAACTCCATCTCTAATAACTCTAATTTTAGAAGTTCGTAAGATTTTACCGTCTGTTACCATACAACCAGCAATTGAACCCACTTTAGAAATTTTGAAAATCTCACGAATTTCAGCATTACCTAAAACTTCTTCTTTCATCTCTGGCGCTAACATTCCTTCCATCGCATCTTTTAAGTCATCGATAGCAGCATAGATAATTGAATAATAACGGATATCAATTTCTTCTTTATCTGCAAGCTGTCTCGCATTTCCTGCTGGACGAACATTAAATCCGATGATGATTGCATCTGATGCAGAAGCCAAGTTAACATCGGTCTCTGTAATTGCACCAACACCTTTATGGATAATATTAATCTGAACTTCTTCTGTAGAAAGTTTAGAGAACGAATCTGATAATGCCTCAACAGATCCATCCACGTCTCCTTTAAGGATTACATTTAATTCTTTAAACTGACCAAGAGCAATACGACGTCCAATTTCATCAAGTGTAATATGTCTTTGTGTACGTACAGATTGTTCACGCATTAATTGAGAACGTTTTGATGCAATTTGTTTAGCTTCTTTTTCGTCTTCAAATACATTAAACTTATCACCTGCCGTTGGAGCTCCATCTAAACCTAAAACAGATACCGGAGTCGAAGGACCAGCACTTAAAACCGTATGCCCTCTTTCATCATGCATTGCTTTAACTTTACCGTGGTGTTTACCTGCAAGCATATAATCTCCAATTTTCAAAGTACCTTGTTGTACTAAAATCGTAGACACATATCCTTTTCCTTTATCTAAGAAAGCCTCAACAACAGTTCCTTGAGCTGCCTTATTTGGATTTGCTTTTAGATCTAAAATCTCAGCTTCTAATAAAACTTTCTCTAATAATTCTTTAACACCTGTTCCAACTTTTGCAGAAATATCATGTGACTGAATTTTTCCACCCCAGTCTTCAACAAGTAAATTCATACCAGCCAAACGCTCTTTAATTTTATCAACATTTGCGTTTGGTTTATCAATTTTATTGATTGCAAATATAATTGGCACTCCCGCAGCTTGTGCGTGAGAAATTGCTTCTTTCGTTTGTGGCATGATGTCATCATCTGCCGCTACTACGATAATAGCAATATCCGTAACTTGAGCTCCACGTGCACGCATCGCGGTAAACGCCTCGTGACCCGGAGTATCTAAGAATGCAATTTTTTGCCCATTATCTAAAGTAACTCCATACGCTCCAATGTGCTGTGTAATACCTCCAGACTCACCAGCGATAACATTTTCTTTACGAATATAATCCAGTAAAGATGTTTTACCGTGGTCAACGTGACCCATCACTGTCACAATTGGCGCTCTTGTTACTAAATCTTCTTCTCTATCTTCTACAACTTCTATTGCTTCTTCAATATCTACTGTAATGAATTCAACATCGTAACCAAATTCATCTGCCACAATAGTCAATGTTTCAGCATCTAGACGCTGGTTCATGGTAACCATGATACCAAGAGACATACAAGTTCCGATTACTTTTGTAATTGGCACATCCATCATGATTGCAATTTCACCAACTGTAACGAACTCTGTAACCTTAATAGTTTTACTTCCTTCGTCAAGCGCTCTTTGCTCATCATCAGATTTCTGACGGTGCGTTTCTCTTTTATCTCTTCTATATTTAGCCGCTTTAGATTTCCCTCCTTTACCTTGAAGTTTTTCAAGAGTTTCTCTAATTTGGTTTTTTACTTCTTCTTCTGTTGGCTCAACTTTAGCCACAATTGCCGGACGGTTTCCTTTTACAAAACCTGGCCTTTGACTTCTATTAGCGTTAAAACCTCCGCCACTATTATTCTGAGCAGGCTTATTTGGATTTGGTGTTCCAGGCGCATTACCTGTAGCAGGTTTTGGTGCACCAGGCGTACCCGGTTTTGGACCAATTCTTTTACGCTTATTTTTATTTGCGTTGTTATTATTACCAACTCCAGGAGTCCCAGGTTTATTCTGAGCCGCTTTAGGATCTTCTTTCTTCTTCTTAGGTTTATTAAATTGAGATAAATCAATTGTTTGACCTGTAAGAGTTGTTCCAGTAAGTTTTTGGTATTGAGTAGTAATAGTTTCCTCTGAAGTTGTTGGATCAGTAGACACGATTGGCTCCTGAGCAACTTTAGATTCTACTTTAACTTCTTTTTTCTCAGTAATAATAGGTTCTTCTTTTTTTGTTTCAGAAACAGGAGTTGAAACAACTGGTTCAGATTTTACCGTTTCATTTTGAACAGGTTTTTCTGGTTGCACAGGTGCAACAACAGCTTTTGGCTCTTCAGCCTTAACTGTTTCCTCAGAAGGAGTAATCGCAGGTTTTTTTGGATTCAAGTCAATTTTACCCACTTGTACAGGTCCCGAAACAACCGCTCTTGCTTTGATTATTTCTTGCTGTTTTTGACGCTCTTCTTCTTGTCTGCGTTTGTCTTCAATTTCTTTCTCACGCTCTACACGTAATGCTTCTTTTTCCTTTCTTTTTTCTTCTCCAACCTCTTTAGAAGCCTCCTTGTTCCCCTTATCGCCCGCAAATTGGCTTTGAAGGATATTAAATTCACTGTCAGAAATTTTTGCATTTGGATTTGCATCAATAGCAATTCCTTTATCTTTTAGATAATCTACAGCTCTTTCTAACGAAATATTTAATTCCCTTAAAACCTTGTTTATTCTTATTACTCTCTCTTCAGACATATAACCTTTTTATTATTACCTTTTTCGTTGTGTTGTTAGAGCAGATCTAAGCTATTGCTTAATTATCAAACTCTTCTTTTAGTATCTTCATAACATCTAGAATCGTTTCCTCTTCTAAGTCTGTTCTTCTTACTAAATCTTCTACGTCGTGTTTCAAGATACTTTTTGCTGTATCCAAACCGATCTTTGCAAACTCTTCAATTACCCACTCTTCGATCTCATCTGAAAACTCTGTCAATTCAACATCGTCTTCATCTGCAACAGTACCGGCAACATCTCCTTCACGAATAACATCTAGCTCATAACCTGTCAATTGACCTGCTAATTTGATATTGTGACCACCTCTACCAATTGCTTTAGAAACCTCTTCTAATTTCAAGAACACTTCAGCTCTTTTAGTTTCTTCGTCAATTTTAATAGAAGAAACTTTTGCAGGGCTTAACGCTCTTGTAATAAATAATTGAATATTGTTTGTATAATTGATTACATCAATATTTTCATTTCCAAGCTCACGAACAATTCCGTGAATACGAGAACCTTTCATTCCAACGCAAGCTCCAACTGGATCAATTCTATCATCATAAGAATCAACAGCTACTTTTGCTTTTTCACCCGGAATACGAACTACATTTTTCACTGTAATTAATCCGTCGAAAACTTCTGGAATTTCTTGCTCAAATAATTTTTCCAAAAACTTCTCTGAAGTTCTAGACATAATAATTTGAGGTTTATTTCCTTTTAATTCAACGCTTTCAATGATCCCACGAACATTATCTCCTTTACGGAAAAAGTCAGACGGAATTTGTTTTTCTTTTGGAAGCACAATTTCATTTCCTTCATCATCAACCAAGATAACAACTCTTGGACGCACGTGGTGCACTTCGGCTGTATAAATATCACCGATAATATCTTTAAATTGTTTGTAAAGATTTGTATTATCGTGTTCGTGAATTTTAGATATAAGATTCTGACGAAGCGCTAAGATAGCTCTTCTTCCTAAATCAATCAATTTTACTTCTTCAGAAACCTCTTCACCAATTTCAAAATCCGCTTCAATTTTTCTTGCTTCAGTCAATGTAATTTCCTCATTTTCAAAATCAAGATCCTCATCGGCAACAATTACTCTTCTTCTCCAAATTTCCATATCCCCTTTATCAGGATTGATAATGATATCGAAATTTTCATCTGAACCGTATTTTTTCTTTAATGCATTTCTAAATACGTCCTCTAAAATTGCCATAAGCGTTACACGATCAATAAGTTTATTGTCTTTAAACTCTGAGAATGAATCGATTAATGCTAAATTTTCCATGCGAATTTTTTAATTAAAATTAAAATGTTACCGTAACAACTGCCTCTTTAATTTCTGTATAAGGTATTTGTTGCTCTTTTTGAACTGTTTCTTTT
>RCUJ01000328.1_pt1 | contig 27939 bp, 43 predicted proteins | sample 2166321 | NCBI WGS metagenome assembly RCUJ01 (sample SAMN09932808, study PRJNA488358) | compost metagenome | feature: garden; material: soil; isolation source: compost soil in an enriched community after 118 h of incubation | place: Germany: Experimental Botanical Garden Goettingen | collected... | reverse complement strand
AGGAGGTAACTTATTACGTAATAACAACTGTCTCTTGGTGAATTGGTAGGTCTACATCTGTAGAAACCCCCTTCCACCAAGAGTTTTAAGTGGGAGCAAGAGGGCAATGAAAGCACTTCTCGGTACCAAAATTGGTATGACCCAAATCATCAGCGAGAGCGGCGCGGCTATTCCAGTCACGTTGATTCAAGCTGGCCCCGTGACTGTGACTCAAGTCAAGTCTGTCGAAACCGACGGATACAACGCAGTCCAGGTGGCATATGGTGAGGGTAAGAACTTGAGCAAGGCCGTGGCTGGTCACACAAAGACAGCCAAAGTGACCCCGAAACACATTCGGGAAATTCGTGTTGCAGAACTACCAGAAGGCCTCTCGGTAGGAAGCACGATCGACGTAACAACTTTTAACTTGGGTGACATCGTAGATGCAACCGGTACAAGTAAAGGTAAAGGTTTTGCAGGAACTGTAAAACGACACAACTTTAATACCAGCAAAAGCACTCACGGTGGTAACGGAAACGTTCGTAAGCCGGGCTCGATTGGATCAATGTATCCACAAAAAGTCTTCAAGGGTAAGCGAATGGCTGGCCGCATGGGCCATGATCGTGTTACGGTCAAGAATCTTGTTGTCGCCTACGTAGACGTTGAAAACAATTTGATCGGTCTTCGTGGTGCTGTTCCAGGTCCTAAAAAGGGTCTGATTGTTATCGGAGGAAAGGCATAATGGCTGAGACTACTAAACCAGCAGTAGCTAAAACTGCTCTACCTGAAAACATCTTCGCAGTTGAGGTTCCAAACCACGAACTGTTGAAGCTTGCATACGATAGCTATCTAGCAAACTCACGTCTTGCAAGTGCAACAACCAAGCAGCGTGGCGAAGTCCGCGGTGGTGGTAAGAAGCCTTGGAAGCAAAAAGGTACTGGCCGTGCTCGTTTCGGCTCAAGCCGTAACCCAATCTGGCGCGGTGGTGGTATCGTTTTCGGTCCTCGTGGCAATGAAAACTACACAAAGCGCGTTAGTACAACTAGCAAGCGCGTGGCTCTTCGCCAAGCACTTACGCTAGCTAACCAATCCGGTAAGATTGTTGTTAAAGACATCAAGACTACTGGTAAGACAAGCGAAGTGGCAACATTCCTCGCTGACAACAAGTTTACTCGTCGAGTACTCATCGTTGTTGACGAGAAAACACCTGAAATGCTACGTGCAACCAATAACATCCAGAATGCTCTATTGATTCGCGCTAACTACCTCAGCGTGTACCACATCCTTAACGCTGATACGATCGTACTTTCAACTAAGTCAGTTGATGTCATCAAGACATGGTTGACAAAGGAGGAGGCGTAATATGACTCAAATTAGCGTTATCCCACGTGCTACTGAGAAAGCCTATGCTCAGTCACAAAATAATGTTTACGTATTTAATGTTCCACTTACTGCTAATAAACAAGAAATTGTTGCAGCTGTGGAAGCTCAGTTTGAAGTAAAAGTTGAGCGTATCAAAACACTCGTTCAAAGCGGTAAAGCAGTTCGCTTTAGCCGTGGCAAGCGTGCTCAGCCAGGTAAGACTACTCGTAAAGACTCTAAGAAGGCTTACGTTACTCTTGCTGCCGGCAGTAGCATCCAAGTGTTTGAAACGCCTGCCGAAGAGGAGAAGAAGTAATGCCAATTAAAGCTTACAACCCAACAACTCCTGCTCGTCGCGGTATGACAAGCGAAGACTATAGCGAAATTACTACTCGTAAGCCGCTAAAAAGTCTGATTAAGAGCAAAAAGCAAAACGCTGGTCGTAATAATACTGGTCGCATCACAGTTCGTCACCGTGGTGGAGGTGTCAAACGACATCACCGCTTGATGAACCACAAGCTTGCACCTGGTACTGTTGCAACTATCGAAGAGATCGAATACGATCCAAACCGCAGCGCTCGTATTGCTCGTATCAAAGATCAGCATGGTCTTTACCACTATGTACTTGCTGACACCAGCATGCAAAAAGGTAAAGTTATCTCGAGCGGTGAAGAAGCACCAATCGAAGCAAGTAACCGTATGCCACTCTCACGTATCCCAGTTGGTTCACAGATCTACGCGATCGAAATCCAGCCAGGTAAGGGTGCGCAGATGGTTCGTTCAGCTGGCACAAAAGCTCAGTTGATGGCTAAAGAAGGTGACTACGCACAGGTGCGTTTGCCATCTGGTGAAGTTCGTCGTTTCCGATTGGAAGCAACAGCTGCACTTGGTGTGGTTGGTAACATCCAACACCAGAACGTTAAGATCGGTTCTGCTGGTCGTAACCGTCGCAAGGGTATTCGCCCAAGCGTCCGTGGTGTCGTCATGAATGCCGCAGATCACCCGCACGGTGGTGGTGACGGTGGACGTCATGGTCCTGGTAAACCACCACGTACTCCATGGGGTCAATTGACACTTGGTTACCGTACTCGCCGACGTAAAGACGTTAGCAAGATGATCGTTAAAAGTCGCCATGAAGCGAAGAGGAAAAGGTAGTATATGAGTCGTTCACTCAAAAAAGGCCCATTCATCGACTTCAAGCTCGCTAAAAAAGTGGCGGCGCTTGGTAGCGATGATCGTACGGTCATCAAAACTTGGGCTCGTGCTAGCACGATTACCCCTGAAATGGTCGGCAAGAACTTTGCCGTACACAATGGTCGTGTTCATGTTCCTGTCTATGTGTCAGAGAACATGGTCGGACACAAGCTTGGTGAGTTTTCACCAACTCGTAAGTTCCGTAAGCACGGTGGAAAGGATAAGAAGTAATGGCTGACATCACTGTTCGTTCATACACTAAGAACGTTGATCAGGCTCCACGTAAAGTTCAGCTTGTTGCTGCACTTGTACGTCGTCGTACTGTAGCTGACGCTCTTGTTATCCTTGAACACGTACCAAAACGCGCCGCGCTTCCTGTAAAGAAAGCAATCGAAAGCGCAAAAGCTAACGCAACTAACACCCACGGTGTCGATGGTAAGACTCTAGTTATCTCAACTATTTCTGTTACCACCGGTACTCGCTTGAAGCGATTTAAGCCAGCAAGTCGTGGACGTGCTCTTCCTTTTGAAAAGAAGACTGCGAACATCCTTGTTGAGGTGACAGGTGCTGAGAAACCTAAGAAGAAGCCAGCTGCTGCAAAGCCTGCTAGCGATACATCTGAAAAGGAGAGCAAATAAATGGGCCAAAAAGTAAACCCAATTAGCTTCCGCCTCCAGATTCACAAGAACTGGGATTCACGTTGGTTCGCCGGTAAGCGTGATTTTGCCAAATGGCTTGCGGAAGACATCCGGATTCGTGAACTAATCGAGAAGAAGTTCGAATCTCGTCCAACTATTAACCGTATTGAGATCGAGCGTTCAGCTAACCTTATCACTATTACGATTCACACAGCTAAAGCTGGTGTTGTAATCGGACGTGGTGGTGCTGGTGTTACTGAACTTAAAGCTAACATCGAAAAGATTGCTAGCCTTCCAGTTCGTATCAATATTGAAGAAGTAAAACGTCCAGAACTTGCTGCAAAGCTTGTTGCTGAAAACATCGCTCGTCAACTAGAACGCCGCGTCAACTTCCGTCGTGCAATCAAGATGACTGCACAAAACACGATGGCTGCCGGTGCAAAGGGTATTCGTATCCAGGTTGCAGGACGATTGAATAATGCCGAGATGGCACGCAAAGAGAAAGTGATCGAAGGCTCAGTCCCTCTTCATACCCTTCGCGCTGACATCGACTTCCACACTGCTCGCGCTCAGACACCTGCTGGTATCATCGGCGTGAAAGTATGGATTTACAAGGGTGAAAGGGTTGATCGATAATGCTATTACCAAAGAAAACTAAGTACCGAAAAGTACGCAAGGGCAAAAACAAAGGTAACGCAACACGCGGTAACTACATTGCCTTTGGTGATTTCGCACTTCAGTCACAAGATAATAACGACATTACTTCACGTCAGATCGAATCTTCGCGTCAAGCGATGACTCGTTACATCAAGCGTGGCGGTAAGATCTGGATCCGTATCTTCCCTCACACACCTCGTACGCGCAAGCCACAAGATGTGAAGATGGGTAGTGGTAAAGGTAACCCAGAATTCTTCGTTGCTAAAGTTAAAGCTGGCACTGTCCTATTCGAAATGAAGGGTGTTGACGAAGAAGTTGCACGTGAGGCTATGCGTCTTGCGTCACATAAACTTCCAGTTAAGACCAAGTTCATCATAAGGGAGCAAGCGTAATTATGGCCGACAAGAAAACAACCAAGGCTGTTAAAAACGCCGAAGAAGTAAAGACTATCGAGCAGCTTCGAACTGATCTTGCAGCAAAAATTGCCGATCAACTTGAAGCAAAGCGTGGTCACGCGGCTGGCGAACTCGCCAACCCACGTGTCCTCACTGCGACTCGTAAAGAAATCGCGCGCCTTCACACTGCTATCCGAGCAGCTGAGTTGGCTGAGCAAAAGGAGAGTAAATAATATGGCCAAGACATTGACCGGTATCGTAACCTCGGACGTTGCGGATAAAACCATCACCGTCACTGTGACTAGTCGTGAAACGCATCCTATTTATGGCAAGCAGTACACTGTCAGCCGCAAGTACGCTGCTCATGACGAAAACAATGAAGCAAAGAACGGCGACAAAGTCACAATTTCTGAGACTCGTCCTGTATCTAAGCGAAAAGCGTTCAAACTCGACGCTGTGGTTGAAAAATCACGTGGTTCTATCGAACTGAAAGAGGAGGCGTAATGATTCAGCAAGAAACACGCCTTAAAGTATGCGACAACTCTGGTGCTAAGGAAATCCTTTGTATCCGTGTGCTTGGTGGTACCAAGCGTCGTTACGCTCGCGTTGGTGACATCATTGTCGCTACCGTTAAGCAAGCTAACCCAACTGGTGCGGTAAAGAAGAAATCTGTTGTTAAGGCAGTTATCGTTCGTACTCGCGACCAAATCCAACGTAAAGACGGAAGCACTATCGCATTTGACGATAATGCAGCCGTTATCATTGGTGATGATAAAAACCCTAAGGCAACTCGTGTGTTCGGCCCAGTGCCACGTGAACTACGTGATCTTGGCTACGCTAAGATTATCAGCCTTGCACCGGAGGTACTATAATTATGCCACGCATCAAAAAAGACGATATCGTTAAATTGATTAGCGGTAAAGATAAAGGTACAACTGGTAAGGTACTGACTGTTCTTGCTAAAAAGAACGCTGTTGTTATCGAAGGTGTTGGTACTAAGCACCGCCACGTTAAACCATCACAGCTTAACCCACGCGGTGGAAGCAAGGACATTCATGTTCCAACTCCACTTCACAAGGTTGCACTTGTTGTTGATGAGAAAGCTGGCACAACGAGCCGCGTAGGATTCGTTAAGAATGCTGACGGTGGTAAAACCCGTGTTGCTCGTCAACTAAAGAATAAGGAGATCAAGTAATGGCAAAAGCTACTACTACCGCTCCTCGCCTGAAAGCTTTGTACGTAGACCAATACGTCAAAGAACTACAAGCCGAACTTGAACTTGGTAACGTACATCAGGTACCAAAACTCGAAAAGATTGTAGTCAGCGTTGGTATCGGTAAGAATAAAGATGATAAGCGCCACTACGAAGTAGTACGCAACACCATCACTAAAATTACTGGCCAACAGCCGGTTGACCGTATGGCTAAGAAATCAATTGCTGGTTTCAAGATCCGTGCTGGTATGAACCGCGTTGGTATCAGTGTAACGCTTCGCGGCGCTCGTATGTACGAGTTCCTCGACCGTCTTGCAAACATTAGTCTTCCTCGCGTACGTGACTTTCACGGCGTGAAAGCTAAGTTTGACAAGGGTGGTAACTATAACCTTGGTATCGTTGAGCAATCAATTTTCCCAGAGTTAACATTTGAAGAAACACAAGTACTGCATGGTCTACAGATCACATTCGCTATTAAAAACGAATCTGCTGCTCACTCTCGTGCACTACTCGAAAAATTCGGTATGCCGTTTGAGAAAGAAGGAGGCAAACGTTAATGGCTAAGAAATCTGCAGTCGCTCGCGACGAAAAACGCAAGAAGATGATTTTGAAGTTTGCCGCTAAGCGCGCTGAACTCAAAGAACTTGGTGATCTTGAAGGACTACAAAAGCTTCCGCTTAACAGTTCTCCAACTCGCTGGAAGAACCGCGATGTCCTTCATGGACGTCCACGTGGATACATGCGACGCTTCGGCCTCAACCGTATTAACTTCCGTGAAAAAGCAAGCAAGGGCGAAATCCCAGGCGTAACAAAGAGTAGTTGGTAGGAAAGGAAACAGATATGTCATTACAATCAACTGACCCAATCGCCGACCTACTAACTCGCATTCGAAATGCGTCAATGGTTGGCAAGAACGAAATTCGCGTTCCATCAAGCAAGCTAAAAAAAGTAGTTGCTGAGCAACTTAAAAAAGCTAAGTACCTTACAGACGTAAAGGTTGAAGCAGGTAAGCCACGTGATACATTGGTCGTAACGATCAATAAACCAGGCGAGAACTGTAACATCACTGAGATTACCCGACTTTCAAAGCCAGGTCGTCGTGTCTACGTTGGTGCAAACGATATCCCTCGCATTAAAAGCGGTCGTGGACTCGTTCTCATCAGCACAAGCAAGGGTGTTATTACCGGACATGAAGCAACTAAGTTGCGTCTTGGCGGTGAGCTCCTTCTTAAGGTTTACTAAACTTTAAATCTTACTAAAAACTGCCGCGTAATGCGGCAGTTTTTAGTTGGAAATATTTGATGTAGCTCTGGTATAAATGCATATTTTATGCTAGTATGTCATGAGGAATAAGACTAATCGGTACAGAGGTGCGCAGTGCAATCCATCTTTACCTTTGTCTCAAGCCGCAATAAGAACTAATAAAGAAAGAAGTAGATATGAGTCGAATCGGAAAACTACCAATTGACGTACCTGCAGGTGTGACAATCACGGTTGATTCAGATGTTATTTCAGTCAAGGGGCCTAAGGGCGAACTGACTGTACCGCACCTGAGCGACGTGACCGTTGCCCTCGAAGGTACCCAAGCTATCGTTACTCGTAAGGACGATCAGCGAATCGCTAAGGCACAACATGGCCTCCAGCGCGCTCTATTAAACAATGCTGTTGACGGCGTTACTAAAGGTTTCGAAAAGAAACTAGAAGTAAACGGTGTCGGTTTCCGCGTAAGCGGTGGTGGCCAGGCTATTGAGATGCAACTTGGCTTCTCACATGCTGTGAACTACGAAGCTCCAGCTGGCGTGACACTAACAGTAGAAAAGATGAACATCATCGTTAACGGTATCGACAAGCAAGCTGTTGGTCAGGTTGCCGCTGAGATCCGTTCATTGAAGAAGCCTGAACCATACAAAGGTAAGGGTATTAAGTATGCTGACGAAGTTATTCTTCGCAAGGCTGGAAAGGCTGGTAAATAATCATGGCTGCTAACCTCGCTAAGAAGCTCCTCAATAAGACTCTTCGCAAGAACCGCGTTCGCGCGAAAGTTATCGGTACTGCCGAGCGTCCACGCCTGACAGTTACTATTTCTAACAAGCACGTGAGTGCTCAACTTGTTGATGACACTAAGCAGCACACAATTGCTGCTGCAACTACTGTTGGCACGAAGCACACCGGTACTATGACTGAGCAAGCTGCTCTTATTGGTGCGGATATTGCTAAGAAAGCTAAGAAAGCAAAAATAACCGCAGTTGTGTTCGATCGCAACGGTCGCCAGTACGCTGGTCGCCTTAGCGCTCTTGCAGACGCTGCACGTAAAGAAGGATTGGAGTTCTAATATGGCTGAACAAGCTACTACTAACACTCGCGCTCCTCGTGCAGGCGGTAATGCGCCTCGTCGCGACAACCGTCGTGACCAAGCACCTGCTGAGCCAAAGCAATTTGAAGAGTTGGTAATCAACATCGACCGTGTTGCCCGTGTGGTAAAGGGTGGACGTCGTTTCCGCTTTAAAGCACTTGTTGTTGTGGGTGACCGCAAGAATAAGGTTGGCGTTGGTGTCTCAAAAGGACAGGACGTTCAAACTGCTATCGCTAAAGCAACTGACGTTGCTAAGAAGAACATGATCACTATTCCTGTACTAAATGATACGATTCCTCACGATGCTGAAGTAAAAGTATCAGGTGCTCAGGTACTGATCAAGCCAGCTGCCCCGGGTACTGGTATTATCGCTGGTGGTGTTGTTCGTTCAATTATCGGTGTAACCGGTATCCGTAACATGCTCTCAAAGAGCCTTGGTTCAACAAACAAAGTCAACATTGCCTACGCAACTATTGACGCGTTGAAGAGCCTTGTTCCACGTGACGAATGGCTTAATGCCCCAGCTAAGAAGAAGCCAGCTGCTAAAAAAGCTGCTAGCACGACTGAGGAGGCTAAGTAATGAAGTACAACGAACTAACAATTACGGCTAACAAAGATCGCAAGCGTAAGGGTCGTGGTATTGCCGCTGGACAGGGTAAAACCGCTGGTCGTGGTACTAAGGGTCAAGGCGCACGTACAGGTAAGAAACTAGGTGCAATGTTCCAAGGTGGACAGCGTGCACTAGTTCAGGCTGTACCAAAAGCTCGCGGATTCAAGAGTCTTCGCACTCCTGCGCAGGTTGTATACCTTGATCACCTTAATGCCCTTGCTGGTAAAACTGTCGATAACTTCACATTGTTTGAAGCTGGCTACATTGCCACTCCATTCCACACTGTAAAGGTTATTGCTCGCGGTGAGCTTACTGAAAAGGTAACACTTAACGTTCAGGGTGCAAGCAAGAGCGTACAAGCTGCTATCGTTAAAGCTGGTGGTAGTTTTACAAAAACTCCAACACCACTTAAGCAGAGTACAAAAGAAGCTGAAAAAGCTGACAAGTAAGTCATACTGACTCATTAAAAATACCCGCTATCTAATGGCGGGTATTTTTAATAGGGGAGCGAGGTTTTCGACTTTTCAACACTTTATGTAGTATACTAATAGCTGAATTACGGCTACGAAATACGTAGCTCTTAGATATAGAGGGCAGAAAAAGACTGACATGAACTGGAAAACAATCTTTGCATCATTTAAGAATAAGGACATGCAGAAGCGTCTGTTAATTGTTCTTGGAATTATTATTGCGTATCGCTTCTTGGCGCATATCCCAGTGCCTCTTGCTGAGCCAACGAAACTCAAGGCAGTTATCGATAGCGTTGTCAGTGGAACTGACTTTGGTGGTTTCTTGAACCTACTCTCGGGTGGTGCGCTTGCGAGCTTTTCAATCGTACTTGTCGGCATGAGTCCGTTCATTACTGCCAGTATTATCACCCAGCTTCTCACCAAGGCTATCCCAAAGCTTGAAGAGCTTCATAAAGATGGTGAGTCTGGACGACGAAAGATTCAGCAGTGGACACGTATGATCAGTGTGCCACTTGCTATCGTTCAGTCGATTGCCTTTATCTTTATCCTCCGTCAGAGTGTTGCTGCTGCAAATACAACCGTCCTTTCAACCCCAACTCCTATTGAATGGATAGTTGCCGTGGGTGCGATGACGGCTGGTGCGGTCTTGTTGATGTGGCTCGGTGAGCTCATCACAGAACAAGGTGTAGGTAACGGTATTAGTCTTGTGATTTTTGCAGGTATTATTAGCCAGCTGCCGCAAACCCTCTCGACAATCGGCCAATCGCTATTTGATACATCAGCCGGTGTACTTAACGTGTTTGGATGGTTTAGTCTTCCGGTGAACCCACTCTCGTTCTGGGTGGCCCTGGCGATGCTTGTCGTGTCGTTAATGGTCTTATATCTCCTCGTAAAGATCAATGAAGCTCAGCGTGTTATAACGATAAATTACGCTAAGCGCGTCCAGGGTAATAGCAGCTATGGCGGAGTAAAGAGTATGCTGCCAATCAAGCTGATTGCTGCTGGTGTTATCCCTGTTATCTTTGCGGTTGCCTTCTTGTCTCTGCCAGCCTTTATTGGACAGGTGCTAAAAGCAACTGGTAACGCAGCCTATGCCGATATTGCAACTAACCTAATCGCATGGTTCCAGACGCCAAATCCAGGGTCATTCACCGGTACGACTGCTGAGGCCTTTATTTATCCAGTAACGTACTTCGTACTTGTTATCCTGTTTACATACTTCTACACGGGCATTGTCTTCAATGCAAATGAGATTAGCGAGAACCTGCAGAAGCAAGGTGGTTTCATCGAAGGTATTCGCCCGGGTATCCAAACTGAGATGTATCTCAGTAGTACTGTTAATCGTCTGATTCTCTTTGGATCAATCGTTCTTGGACTGATCGCTGTCATGCCATTTGCTGCAGAATATCTACTGTATAATATCGCTGGAGTGAGCAACAGTAACCTCGCAATCGGCGGCACCGGTCTTCTGATTGTCGTGTCTGTTGCGCTTGAGGCACTTCGTCAAATCAACTCTCGCGCCATGATGGTTACGTACGACGACTATAAGTAGCGTCATTGCGTATACTTGGTTAGGATGTTATAATATATAACGACCGAAACCAAAAGTTGAGCACCGTCTCCTTTGGAGTCGGTGTTCTTTTATGAGAGAGTGTGGTAGTAGTGTCTGACATAAACAATGAGCAGCTGGCTGAGGTGCACGCCCGATGGCTCAGTGAGAGCAATAAGCTAAAGGCGTCGCATGTTCTGTGGCTCGGCGAAAACAATATCACCGAGTACAGAGCAAGGAACCAGCCTGCTCCAGCAGAACTTGAAGTTTCGGCGATTGCCGAGGCTGAGATCGAGCGCGTTCAGCGACGGTTCATGCATGACTACGGTGTAAATATCTATGACGCGCCAGATCAGGCACTCGTACAGCGGTGGCTACCCGAACAGGTACCCACAAACTCCTTTTACGAGGCGCTTGACGAGTTGATGAGGATCTACAACATCAACCAGATCGTGTCCATTCTGGAGCATCTACTGACACCAGGGGTAGTGACGCTTCGAACGACGATCGTGAGTGAGTCTAGTTACTCGGTTGCGTTCGTCTATCGGCAGACGCTTTAATCTCGTGACGGACACAGGCGCTATTAAGTGCTTGTGTCCGTCAAAGCGAGAGTACACTCTCTCATATTATTTTATACTTTTCTTGTGATCTTATTCGTGATATAACAGAACGTGACCTAGTAGTTCTTATCGACACGACACCGTCCGGCGTTCGCGCAGAGAGTGACCGGTGTCGTGTTTTTATATAGAGAGGAAACAATGTTTGTAAAGGCTTTATCAGTTCTTTATGAACTGCGTCTAACCCGTCTCGAAACGTCTAGCGAGGTAATCCACGCTGCGTACGAGAAGGCCTTCCGTCAGCACTACAAGTACTGTGATGAGCACACTGATGTCCAAAAGGACTATGGTAACATGCCAAAGTGTGTTCTTCGCAAAGACGACTGGAATTTGATCGAGGCAGCTGGAGGGCGCCGATCGAAATCCGAACGAGTGATGAAGAAGCGCGAAAAATCAGCGGCCAAAGTTGACCGTACGGTTTCTCGTGTTCGAGCCCGTCTTGCCGCTCTGTCAGCAAGGCAACAGAAGGCTCTATCGACTTCATCGCCACGTAGAGTAGTGGCTACATGGACTGCTCTTCAATAAAAACACTTGCCGTCGAGGTGCCCAAATAGACTGTGAAGTTTCGACTTCGCAGCCGGGTGCCTCGGCGGCTGTTTTTTTGATGTTTATGTTTTACATGCACTGACGTAAATGGTATAACTATAAAGCTATAATTCCACTGCACTCGTTCTCGACAGTGTCGAGTTTTAGTGCACCTTACATGAGATAGAGAGTATATATGCCGATCACATCGTCAATCGTACGGCGTCAAGCCATGCGAGACACCCTCGACACGCCCACTATACAGGCCACCGAGCGTTGGAATGGTATCTTCCAGCTCATTGGCTCGTTTCGGCGCGTCAAGGCAAGGACTGAGCCGTCAGACGTCTATATGGCGTATGACGACCGCCGGGCAATGCACGCGCTCGTAGATGCTTATGCGAATGTCATGCTTGACGTTCTAACAACAAAAGCGGCAGTGTCATATGCCGGCGAAGAGCTGGAGTGCGACGCTGATCAAGTGCAGTTCGCTAGTGAAATGGTGGGCTGGAAGCTGACCTTCATAGGGGAAGCCCAGCTCGTCCGGATTGCCGAACTGCTCGAAGCTTCGAAGCTGTCACATCGATATTCAATCGATGATATCGGGCAACGGGCCGTCGACTGGTTCAACGACCGTCGGCCGCTCGGGCCTGAGGTTGTTGCCACAATCGAGTACAAGGACGTTGTCCTGAAGCGCACGTAGGTGACTAAGGCATAAAGAGTGCGACAGCGCAGGGTGTTAATTATCCTGCGCTGTCGCCTCGTGACTCTCTATCCTTATTCCTCTGTCTTTAAACTTTTGAAGCTAGAGTAATAAGTAAAATCTTGACGAATAGTATCCATACGGTACAATAGAATTATTGCAAATGTCACACAGAGCGATCGCTCTAATGGCATTATTCTAAAAGTGCTTTACGCGCGGCCTCTGATAGTGTATAATCTACTACTGTAACTTATGGCTAGTCAAAAAGAAGTAATCAAATTGCAAGGTAAGGTAGTGGAAGCACTGCCTAATACTCAATTTAAGGTTGAATTAGAGAATGGTCATAGTATTATCGCTCACATTTCAGGTAAGATGCGCAAGCATTATATCCGACTTGTTCCAGGCGATAAGGTGGAAGTTGAGTTGACCCCTTACGATCTTACTAAGGGCAGAATCAGCTTCCGCATGAGAGATTAAACTAAAGGGAAAACGGGAGTTTTTGAACGCTTATGAAAGTTCGTGCAAGTGTCAAAAAAATTAGTCCGGATGACCAAATCGTACGCCGTAAAGGCATACTGAGGGTTATCAACAAGAAAAAACCTAAGAATAAGCAAAGGCAGGGTTAAGCATGGCTCGAATCGCTGGGATTGTAATCCCATCTGAAAAGCAAGTGCAGATCGCTTTGACGTATGTATACGGCATCGGTCCACACTTCGCATCGACCATCCTTGCGGCGGCAAAAGTTGAGCCGACCACTCGGGTGAAAGATCTCACCGAGGCTGAAGAACAACGTATTCGCGAATTAATCGATTCTGATTATACCGTCGAAGGCGACCTACAGCGCTTGGTGACAAATAATATTAAGCGTCTAAAGGATGTAAACGCCTATCGCGGTCTACGACACAAAGCTGGTCTCCCAGTAAATGGTCAACGAACCCGTACGAACGCACGAACTCGTAAGGGTAAAGCAGTAGCAGTGGGCGGTACACAAAAGAAGGCAGCGTCTAAGACGTAGAAAGGAATATAGATTATGGCAGAAGCAAAAACGACAACTCGTAAGAAGCAGCGCCGATCAGTTCCTTCTGGTCAACTGCACATTCAGGCAACGTTCAACAATACTATTGTTACGTTCACTGACAAAAAAGGTAATGTACTTGCAGCAGCTAGCGCTGGTGCCTGCGGTTTCCGCGGTAGTAAAAAGGGTACAGCATATGCATCTCAAGTTGCTGCTGAAAAAGCAGCCGAACTCGTGAAATCACTTCACGGTCTATCATCAGTTGACGTATTCGTTAAGGGTGTAGGTCTTGGTCGTGATGCAGCGATTCGTGCAATGGGTGCATTTGAAATTACTGTAGATAGCATTAAAGATGTGACTGGCGTACCTCACGGTGGCGTTCGTCCTCGAAAGGCACGAAGGGCTTAATATGGCACGAGATACTTCTCCAATTGTCAAACAGTCTCGTCGTGAGGGCTATGCGCTCCATCCTAAAGCGCACAAAATCATGGCAAAGAAATCTGGTATTCCAGGTCAGCACGCACATGGTCGTCAGGGCAAACAAAGCCTTTACGCTACTCAGTTGCGTGAAAAGCAAAAAGTTCGCCGCACATACGGTCTTCTTGAAAAGCAATTTGCTCGTCTAATGAACGAAGCAACTCGCCGTAAAGAAGGTCTTGCAGGTGAAAACTTGCTACAGCTTCTTGAGCTCCGTCTTGATAACGCTGTATACCGTGCTGGATTTGCCACAAGCCGCCGCGCTGCTCGTCAGCTGGTAGGTCATGGTCACTTTATCCTCAATGGTCGTCGTGTTGACATTCCATCTATCCGCGTTAAAGCAGGTGATGAAATTGTCGTACGTCCAAAGAGCGTTAAATCTGGCTACTTTAGTCAAATTGATGACGTAGTGAAGAACTCTGTTCAGGCTCCACTTAGCTGGCTTAAGAGCGATGCTAAGAAGCTAAAGATTGATATCACTGGTCTTCCAAAACGTGAAGAAGCAGAAGCCGACATTAATGAACAGCTAATCGTTGAGTACTACTCACGTTAAGGGTAAGGAGCCTACACTATGTCAAAAGTTATTCACAATCCTGCACTTGCAAACATTGATGAGCACTCAACTACGAGCGCAACATTCGTTGTTGAACCACTTCACGCTGGTTACGGGAACACACTAGGCAACAGCCTTCGTCGTGTACTGCTTTCTAGTATTGAAGGTGCTGCTATCGTTGCATTCCGCATCGAAGGCGCAACACACGAGTTTACAACTGTTGCAGGTGTTAAGGAAGATGTTGTTGACATCATGCTTAACCTCAAGAATGTTCGCCTAAAAGTACACACTGATCAGCCAATCGAGCTTCGTCTTGAGAAAAAAGGCGCTGGTGTTGTTACTGCTGGTGACATTGCAGCATCTGCTGATGTTGAGATTGTTAACCCAGAGCAAGTTATTGCAACAATCGATGATCCTAAAAAATCAGTCATCTTCGACCTCGTTGTTGAAGCTGGCCGCGGCTACCGTACTATCGAAGAATCAAGCGAATCTCGCCTACACAGCGACATGATTGCACTTGACGCTGTCTTTAGTCCAGTACTCCGTGTTCGTTACAAAGTTGACAACACTCGTGTTGGTCAAGAGACTAACCTTGATAAACTTCTTCTTACAGTTGATACTGACGGCTCAATCAGCCCACGTGACGCTTTTGAAGAGGCATCAGCAATCCTCGTTAACCAATACACTGCACTTGCCGGTTCAACAACTGTTGAAGCTGCACCTGCACTTGGTCAAGTAGCCGAAGACGACGCAAATGAGCTTAACACTTCAATCGAAGAGTTGAACCTTACTGCTCGTACAGCAAACGCCTTGGTTAACAATGATATTCGTACGGTTCATGACTTGGTAACACTTACTGAGCAAGACCTACGCGAACTAAAGGGCTTTGGTAGCAAAGCACTTGATGAAGTTAAAGATAAACTAGCGGAGCTTGAACTGTAATGCACAGACACGGTTACAAAGGGCGCAAATTTGGTCGCGAACGCGACCAGCGCCGCGCGCTACTTAAAGGCTTGGCAACGAGTCTCGTGTTGCATGGCAAGATCGAGACGACGCTTCCAAAAGCTAAAGAGCTAGTGCGTTATATAGAAAAAGTTATTACTAAAGCTAAAAAGGGTGATCTTCACAACCGCCGCCAGGTAATCGCTGCCTTGTCTACACAAGCAGCTGCCTTCAAGCTTGTTGATGAAATCGCTCCACAGCTTACTGGTCGTACTAGCGGTCACGTTCGCGTTGAACGTACTCGTCTACGTATCGGTGACGGTGCACAGATGGCGACTATCGCATTTGTCGACGAGCTAAAAGCTGCACCTAAAGAGGAGGCGAAAGCTTAATTATGAAAATTAACGCAAAAACTTACTCACAAAAACCAAGCGAAGTTAGCCGCCGATGGATCCTTATCGATGCATCTGAGGCGCCACTTGGTCGTGTTTCGACACAAATCGCCAAGTATCTTATTGGTAAATACAAACCAACCTACACACCGCACATTGATGCTGGCGACTATGTTGTCGTTATCAACGCTGAAAAAGCGGTTGTAACTGGTGACAAAGAGACTCAGAAGACTTACTACCGACACTCAGGTTTCCCTGGCGGTATCAAGGACGCTACTCTTGCAGAAGTACGTGCTAAGTTCCCAGAGCGCATCATCGAAGCTTCAGTGAAGGGTATGATCCCTCGCAACAAGCTCGCTGCTGAGCGCCTAAAGCGCCTTCGCGTATTCCCTGGTGAAGCTCACACTCACACTGCACAAACTCCAGAGAAAGTAGAGATCAAATAATATGGCTGAAGGTAAATACTTCTACGGTCTTGGTCGCCGCAAATCTGCTACTGCACGTGCTCGTTTGTACGCCGGTAAAGGACAATTGACGATCAACGACAAAACAGCTGCTGAATACTTCAGCGAGAACAAAACTCTTGTTGCTGAACTAACAGACCCATTGGCTGTTGTTGGTAAGCAAAAAGATTTTGATATCACTGTCAAAGTAAAAGGTGGCGGACTTGCCGGTCAAGTTGACGCAATCAAGCTTGCAATCGCAAAAGCTTTGATCGTTGCTCACGCCGACCTACGTCCAGTGCTTAAAAAAGCCGAGCTCTTGAAGCGTGATCCACGCGAAAAGGAACGCAAGAAATATGGTCTTCGTTCTGCTCGTAAGCGCGAACAGTTCTCAAAGCGTTAAGCTGCGAGTATCTATACGAAAAACTCCTCAGGATTCCTGGGGAGTTTTTTATTGACTTTGTTGCACATAAAAGTGAAGGTATTGCAGCGTAAGTGATTAATACGCTACTACGATGAAGGAATAGAAATGAGACGTGAAGCGTCAGGTGAGAGACTAGCCTAGCGCTGTCGGATCATAATCTCAAGGTTTGAGAGATACTGAGCTGCATTGACTTGTTTGTGCTTTTTTAGGTAGCTAAGGTGTACTTGGACAAACGGAAGCTGATTGTCGGGATAGTCGATTGCTGCAGGGCTGTAGATTCCTTTTGTGACCATCTTTGGGTTGGCTTGAAAGCCTTCGAGGCGTTCAGTGATTGCGTCGATATCGAGAATAGTGGGCTGCATCTTCCCATTATGCGCCATAACTGCGAGAATAGCTAATCTCGCATTGAGCCTTGTATACTAGTAGGAATGTTTGACGTGTTATTTCATCGCTGGTTGCGCATTCCGTATACTCTTCATGTGCAAGTGCATAGAAAGAATAAAATTGCTTCTGAGACGGTACTTTTTATCCATGGTATCGGTAATTCAGCACTTGCATGGACTGATGTTATCGATCGCCTACCGGATACTGTAAATGTGATTGCCATAGATCTGATGGGATTCGGTGAATCGCCATGTCCTGACTGGGCGATCTATGATGCCAAAACCCAGGCGCGATCGGTGATTGCAACATTGCTTCGCTATCGAGTGCGGACAAAATTAACGATCGTCGGCCACTCTCTTGGTTCGCTCGTAGCCGTAGAGGTCGCTAAGAGCTATCCGTTGCTGGTCAAGAATCTCATATTATGCAGCCCGCCGTTTTATAAGGTGGGCGGCACTGAGGCCTCTCGTATTTCGCGCGACAAGCTTCTCAACGATTTATATGGACTTATACATCGCCACCCGGAGCAATTCGTAGCGATTGCTGGCCTAGCAATGAAACTAGGTATGCTCAATAAAGCGTTTAATGTCACCGAGAATAACGTAGCCTCGTACATGGCGGCACTTGAAGCGTGTATCATTAACCAGACGGCACTAGATGATGCTAAGACGGTTAAAAAACCAATGACAATTATTCACGGATCGCTTGATCCAGTTGTGATTCTCGGTAATATTAAAAGTCTTATTCGTGCTAATAAAAGTGCGCATCTAGTGAGTGTGATTGCCGGACATGAGGTAAAAGGTAGGTATGTATCAACGGTAGTGCGAGAAGTGCTCAAGGCGATTGATTCAGTCGAATATAAAGCAAAGGAATAAGATTTCTTGTCAGCAGATAGCTATTATGATATTGTAACGATATGATAGCACAAACCGTAATCGCCTTTGGTTATTACTATCACGATACTTCTCGTGACGGTTTGTTCCGTGTTTTAAAATAACACAATCTTGCATTCAAAGTACTGAAGAGACCGTCACCAGACGGTTTTTAATTATTTTGATAGTATACATGAACGAAAGGATATAACGTGAAACAGGTAATTGGCGTCATCGGCGCGGCCGGTGATCTAGGAAGTCAACTGGTTGAGAAACTAAATAATAATGAAGCTGAAATTATTGTCAGCGATCCGCTCATCTCTCATTCGGCGTCGTTGGCCCTGCTTTTAAGAAAATGTAACATTATCCATGTGTGCGCTCCACTCGATCAATTAGGGGAGGCTGAGTGGTTTTTAGCGTCGTCGGCAATGATTATACTTCACGACAGTACGATGGACACAAGTCGACGCTTCAGTAAGGAGTTCTTAGAAGGTGACGGTGCTATTGTACACCTGCTAATGAATAAGCACGCTGCGGCGGTCGTCGCGTCTGACGCGGCGCACACAAGGGAAGTGGAGGTGCATCTTATCGAGCTAGGCTACAAAGTAAATTGCATGTCAGTGGACGAGCACGATAGGCTTATGGCAAACTCTCAGGCTCCGTTAGCCTTGCTTTGTCGGGCTTTATTGCCGAGTCTGAGTGAGCAGCGTGACGCAGGCATGTTAACGACATCGGGTGAGGATCTTATTGATGCGCTACAAAGACGACAAGCGGCATGGACACCGGAGACAATTCAATCAATTCTGCGTAATCCACAGTTACCTCATCTTATCGACGATATGCAATTAATAATGGCCGAAATAGGGTATAATAAGAGGTAACTATGACAAAACCTGTTATCCTGACCGGCGTTCGTGCCAACGAAGAACCTACCCTTGGTAATTATTTGGGTGCCTTCGTGCCAATGGCCGATATGCAGCGCCGATACGCAGGTGAGTACCAGATCAATATGTTCGTGCCTGACCTTCATAGCTTCACGACACCAATCGATCATACGAAGCTATACCAGAATACACTCCACAATCTTAAGTATTTTGTTGCTGCCGGTCTCAATCTTGACGATCCGAATACGTTCTTATACCGGCAGAGTTACATCTCGGCTCATAGTGAGCTAACTTGGATTCTTGATTGCTTCACTTATGTCGGCGAAATGAGCCGCATGACTCAGTTCAAAGAGAAGTCTGGTGAACATAACGAAAGTGTCACAATGGGACTATTCAATTACCCTGTACTTATGGCTGCCGACATCCTGCTCTACAATGCAAAGTACATTCCCGTCGGCGAGGATCAATTCCAGCACATCGAAATTACGCGGGATATTGCAACTCGATTCAATAATAAATTCGGCGACGTCTTTACTGTGCCCGAAGCAACCAAAACGCAAACTCAGTTCATTGAGCGCGATAACGGCCTTCGTATCCGGAGCTTAACTGATCCGACCAAGAAGATGAGCAAGAGCTCACAAGATGAGAAATCTAAAATTCTTCTCAATGATGATCCTGATATTGCTGCCAAGAAGATTATGGGCGCGACAACAGACAGCCTTGCGAGCATTCATTTTGACTGGAGGGCGCAGCCTGGTATTACGAGTCTGCTTCAGATCCTCGCTCTCCTTACTGGTCGTCCGCAAGACGAAGTTACGGCCGAATGGGAAGGCAACGAGCGATACGGTGACTTTAAGAAGGTTGTCGCCGAGGCTGTACGTAATTTCTTGATTGATTTTCAAGCAAAGTATAATGCGATTACCGAAGACCAGCTACTGGCAAAATTAGAACAATCCGAGCGTGACTTAACACCTACTGCGAATGCAACCTTGCTTCGCGCTCAACAAGCTGTCGGACTCCGTCAGAAAGATAAATAATGGTTAAAATTTCAAGCTCAGATATTATCGCTATTTTGCGCCGGTTCAACCTGGCCGGCGAAGAGAATGTTCCTCGCCATATTGAAATGGTGAAGTTTTCAAATCCAACAGAAAAAAGCACAATGGTATCGTTTCGCTTTAATAAGCGTCAGTTCTATGTCCTTTTTGATGACCTAGCTGAAGATGACACAGAATATATCCTCCAGCAAGTACAGACCGAAAAGCAAAGTGTCCTTGGTGAAGTGATTGAAAATCCAAACGATCATATGACCACGTACGGACTGCCATTTAAAGGCAAGGATTGCTATTTGTTCGTAGAGACATCAAACAAGAAACGTCTTGATCTTGAGCTTGCCGAACGCTACCCAGAGATCTCTCGCAGTACATGGCAGAAGCATGTTAAAGCTGGTCACGTTAAAGTAAACGGTGAAGTTCGCTTATCTCCGAAATTTGATATTACAAGCGCTGATAGTATCGCCATTGAAATGCCAGATGCTGTTGATTTTACCGGTCAAGAGCTTCCTATTGTCTACATTGATGATAATGTCATCGTTATTAACAAGCCGATCGGCATCTTGAGCCATGCAAAGGGTGCACTTAGTGAAGAGTTTACTGTCGGTGAGTTTTTCCGCCGGTATTCAACGCACAATAGCGATTCTAATCGCCCAGGTATTGTTCACCGTCTAGATCGCGACACGAGTGGTATTATGATCGGCGCACGCAACGAGGCAACCGCTACGATGCTCCAAAAGCAGTTTAGTGATCGTCGCACGAAGAAGACCTATACAGCAATCCTTCGTGGTACGCCAAAAGTGGCGAAAGCTAAGCTCGATCTACCAATTGGTCGTGCTCCATCGGCACCAAGCACGTTCCGCGTTGATCCAAAAGGTAAGGCCGCTTTGACACTCTATGAAGTTATTGCCGAGAAAGACCGTGAAACACTTGTTGTTCTCAAGCCTCATACTGGCCGTACTCACCAGCTACGCGTACATATGCAGTATATTGGCACGCCTATTCTAGGTGATAAGGTATATGGCAAAGCAGCCGATCGCCTTTATCTTCATGCAACAAGCCTAGAAATTACTATTCCGGGCGGTGAGCGGAAGATCTTCCATGCTCCTATCCCAGCCTTATTTGTCGAGCACTTTAGTGAGGCCAAAGACCTGTGAGCCTTGTAATGCATCCCACTAGTGATGCGTTACTTTCTAAGGTTATTGCTCGTTTGCCACACGCACTCTTATTGAGCGCGGACGAGGGAGTCGGACTGGGTACTATCGCTCGGAATGTGGCGGCTACCTATTCAAAACATGCCACAGTTGTCTTGCCTGAGAAAGATGATAAGGTTGACCTAGAAAAGGGAAGTATTACGGTCGATAGTATTCGTCGGCTCTACTCACAGACGCGCACAAAGCAGTCTGGCGCACGCATTATTGTTATCGACTACGCCGAGCGCATGAGCCACCAGGCTCAGAATGCTTTCTTGAAACTCCTCGAAGAGCCAGCCGAGGGAACGTCATTTATTTTGGCTTCCCATGAGCCAAGTCGACTTTTGCCAACGATACGATCTCGTGTGCAGCATGTTGAGCTGCGGCGGATTACTGCCGAGCAGTCAAATGAGCTACTCGATTCACTTAAGGTAGATAACGCGACAAAACGCTCGCAGCTATTATTTATGGCTAATGGTTTACCGGCTGAGTTAATCCGGCTTAATCAAGATGACGAGTACTTTGCTCGGCGCGTAGCTATTATGCGCGACGCACGTACATTCCTTCAAGGCAGCGCGTATGATAAGCTTTTGGTTGCTCAATCACATAAGGACGATCGACCAAAGACATTACTGATGATCAAAGATTGTATGAAGATTATTGAGCATAGCCTCAAAGTGCAGCCGCAGCTAAAGATGGTTAGGCAGCTTGATCGTCTTTCGTCTATATATGACGCCATCGAGGCGAACGGTAACATTCGCCTTCAGCTCCTAACGCTTGTGGTATAATAAAAAGTACAATGTTAGGACTTATTTTGGTTGCATTACTAGGTGCTTGGGCCGTAACTCAACGCCAAACTCTCGGAGAGGCTGTTGCCGATTTGCCGTCAAAGCTATCTGACAAACTTGAAGGTTTATGGCAGATCGCTCAAGAATCGTTACGAGAAAAGAAATACCTTCGTGCTGAAAAAGCGCTTCTGACTATTTTACGCGTAGATGAGCGTAATGCTACGGCCTATAACCGTCTTGGTATTTTGTATGCTAAACAGCAGGCGTTTAAAGATGCTATCGAATGTTTTGAGATTGCACAGTCACTCGAGCCAAGCGCAAGTAGTCTTCATAACGTCGGGCTTATCTACTTTGAAACCAAGAGCTACGAGAAAGCCGCATTGGCCTTTGAGCAAGCTCTTGCTATGGAAGGTGATCTCTCTGCAAGGCATATCGCGTATGCCAAGGTACAAGAGAAACTCGGTAATGATAAGAAGATGATTACGAGTCTTGAACGTGCCGTTGAGCTAGATCCAATTCCTCAAACGCTTAATATTCTTGCAGACGCCTATGAGCGCACTGGACAAACAGAAATTGCAACAAGTCTTCGCGAAAAGTCAGCGAAAATGATTATTCCTCAAAACCAGCCAAAACGCGTACGTCAACCTCGACGTGTCGTGATGTAGCCGCTACTGTATGCAATAGACAGTATTGGTAATATATCTTTACTACGCTGAGTAATTCATAAGGCCTTCAATGAAGGTCTTTAATATACTTTTTCTGCCATAGATAGCGACTGCGAGTGTTAGTAGAAAAACCACTACGCCTATAGAAAAGAAGATAATTGAATTTATATCAGATAGATTAAGCGGTAGAAGGCTGTAAGTGATTGTGCCGGCGAGCAAGGCGAAGCAAGCTGCGATAACTGTTACTCCTAGATTACGTGGCTCTACTGTGGTACGAGAGGATAATTTCTTCATATGTATATAGTATAACGTAGACAGCAATCAAGTGAATACAAATAAAAACTCCCTCAAGTGAGGGAGTTTTTTGTAAGGATTATCCCTTACGTGGTTTGATCTCGTTACGTCCGAGGTTCTTTTTTGTCTCTACGTAGAGAGCGTGTGTTCGAGCGATAGGATCATACTTCTTGAGGCTGATCTTTTCAGTCGTGTTTTGTACGTTTTTAGTAGTGTAGTACGTACGGTGACCGCTTAGCTCGCTAACGAGGCCAACCAATTTACGCTTTGTATTCTTCTTTGCCATTATAAACTCACTTACGGTTGTTATATCAATCTTACCTATACTAGCATAAAATAACCGTGATTGCTAGGGGTACGGGCACAAAAATGGAGCCACGACTGGGATTTGAACCCAGGACCCCTTCCTTACCATGGAAGTGCTCTACCACTGAGCTATCGCGGCGTACCTCGGACAATTGTAGCAAAAGAGAGGTAAAAAACCAAGTGACGTTAGTGGCAGATTCTTTAAATTTAGGGTTGAAAAGACGTCTACTTTTCGGTACACTTATATCTGTACTTCGTGCACATGCCGCTTTAGCTCAGTTGGTTAGAGCAGCTGTTTTGTAAACAGCAGGTCTACGGTTCGAATCCGTAAAGCGGCTCCATGATAAAGTAATGACGTTTCGTTGCTTTATGATGGATATATAAGCTGGAATCGTGTAGTGGCAATCACAGGAGACTGTAAATCTCCCGCCTTTCGGCTTCGTAGGTTCGAGTCCTACTTCCAGCACCAAAGCAATAAGCCACTCCGTAAGGTCGTGGCTTTTTGCTTTGGAAATATAATCGGACGAAACTCACTGATGTCAGTTAGTGACGATTAGCCAGTCTTCTTATCTAACGCCTCAGCGAGCCATAGCCCGTTTTGGAGCATTGTCTGAAGCAGGCCAAGCGTCACCTTCTGGTTGTCTGCATAGATATAGAGGTGCCCATTGGCAAGTTCGATGGCAAGCGGGGTGAAGTGTGACCCGATAACGCGTGTCAGATTTGCTGAGAATAACCGTTCAGTATCAATGAATGACGATGGTGCTGCGAACATTCTATAGTTAGAAATAAACTGGTTATCGTGCTGTTCGAATGTGCCAAGTGGCACCTGACGAAGGTGTCGGAATTTAAAGAAGAGGTGAGCATAGAAACGGTCGCTATGATGACCAGTTCCTATAAAAACGTGTGGATGATCGACAGAGTCGCGTAGACTGATGTCAAGAACGGTCCAGATGTGCGAAGAAGATGCCTTATCGCCAGCAGTAATATGCCGCTCAACAACCGCGATGTCGTAGCCATTTTGCGTACCGACACAGTAGTGGCTGTCGGCTCGCTTTGGAGCGGCTGTAAGCCCACGAATAACACCGTGATCTTCGTCGGTGTGATCAACGTAGCCAAAATAAACAAATCCATTCTGTTCGCTGAACTTTTGATAGATACTTCGCTTTCGTCGAGTTTCGCGTAGGGTTGATGGCTTTGTCGCATGAATAAGGCGGGTAGCGTGATGTTTTAGGTTACGAGACAGCTGGTTCATATTATTTCATCTCAGTTATCGTATCAAGAAGTGTTGCAACGTATTCAGCATGGCTCCATGTGAGTGGAGCGACTGATAGGACGGCATCATTTGTCGGATTGAGTTGTTCGGACATAACGCCTGTTGAAAGTGCATGCTGCTTGACCCAGCTAAGAATCTTTGTTGCTTCATCGGTATAGCCGTGTTCGATGTAATACTGCGCGAGCCATAAGGTCGTAATGAACCAGTAGTTCCCAGTAATGGAGTCGTCTTGTCGCTGATAAGTATCGTTTTCGTAACGGGGCAAACCGATGACTTCATTGTTTATGCCAAAGGTTTGCTTCAGGGTTTCGACAGTGGCGGTAAGCTCGTCGCTTCCGGACGGGAAGAGTCCGAACATGAACGCCCCAAAGACACTCGACATATCGATAGTTTCGTCTTTTGAGATAACACCGTCTTTGACGATAATACCCTTATAAAAGGCCTTTCTATCAGCATTGTACAGGTGCTTATGAGCTGCTTCGAGAATGTCATCGGCTGCTGCTCGCCAGCTTACGGCTCTATCCGAGTCACCTGACAGTGCTGCAAGATCAGCGGCAGCAACAAGCGCCGCGTAAACGGTCGAGGTAGTATAGGTTGTGGTTAAGAATACCTCCTCCCAAAGATCGTAGCTCGGTCGAGGAAGTCCGGTGACTTCATCAATGTAGCTCGCTAAGAAGTCACCCATCGGACAGACCATACTTTTATAGAATGACTCAAGCACTTCCTGGCTAGGATGCATCTTATAGTACTGTGTAAACACGAAGAGGGTGAGTGCTGTCTCGTCTTCTTGGATTGGTGGCGCTACTACGCCGTCGTGAATATAGGGATGCCAGCTTGAGCCGAGCGCGCCATCAGCGCGATACTTATGGAGCAGATAGCCGCCGGGATGAAGTCCACGTCGACAGAATTCAAAGAAGCGAAGGGCTTCTTCTGTATAGCCCATGCGAATAAGCGGCCAGACGACATACGCCCCGTCACGCGGCCAGCAGTAACCGTAGGCGTCCCTTGAGTAGTTAAGCATCGTCGTGTCGGTACTGGCGATAACAGCTCCGCGGCTATCAATCTGCGACTTTATGATCATAATGCTACGCAGGAATGTTTCTCGGTGGTTCGGGTCAATCTTGTCAGCAACGTGAATTGCCGGAAGTAGCCACTCATGCCACCAGTTCGCGGTACGATGAAGGTGTTTCAGGAGACCCTGGTCTTGGATTTGTTTGTGAATTTTCAATGCATCATTAATCGATGTTGCCGCAGTCACCCAATAATGGACGCGAGTGGAGCTAAGGGCCTCGACAGATAGCTTGAATCGTATAGTTGAGTCGACTCGTCCATGCTCTACGTTACTTTGGCTCAATTCCCCGTCATCGGCGTCGCGGTAGGTGCCTTCGTGGCCTTCAATACCAAACAGACCAATAGAGTGCTGGTCAAATGGCTGGCCGTCAGTATCACCGGAGATAATAAACGCTCGGCGGCCGCGATAATGAAGAACGGCATTACTGTCTGGCAGGTATTGTGCCGTGTCGGTATTGCTGCGTGAGTCACCGATGGCGAATGCCTGGTGCATAAAGAGACGGATTTCACGTCGTTCACTGCGAAGATTCACGACATGAATATTGCGAAGTAGTGCATTACTATCAGCATCAACGAGATCATCAAATTCCAGCAGTACGCCAAGTTCATCGTGCTTCGCCTGAGTATGTCCAATCAGTGCGCTGTGCGGGTAGCGAAATTTAAACGACCAGCTGCCGTCATCAAGCCAGCTCAGTCGACCGTCAATCCATACGCCGACCCGGTGGCGGAGTGATTTACCGGCTGAGTGGTTCTCTAGGCCGACATAGGGAAAGTAGAAGTCGTGAACGAGCCCGTAGGTATTAAGCCCAACGTGCAGTGTGCCGTTACTAAGAACGATGGGCCTAGCCATTTAGGCCTCCTGTCTTATGGTGGTCGTGAAGTCGCCAACGCACGTCCCGAACAGCATTAATGAAGTAGAGGAAGGCATCATAGGGCGAGTCGTACGGGCTAAAATAAGCATGAACATCGCCATCGGTGAACCACTTGGTGCACATATAATAGACATGATCCGAGGTCTGGAGCATGCGCCAATCGCTAATGAGCTGAAGGTCGTTCGTACGCATAATGTCATCTTCAAGTGCATAGAGGTGACGCAAGGCTTCTTTTTGCATATCATTACCAAGCCAGGCGGTTAAGTCACGTTCGTTATCTGCCCAGGTGACCGTCTCTGGCATGCTGATTTCACCAACTGGCTCGTGTGTATTAATTGCCTCAGAGGCGGTATAAAAGGTATTTTCGTCACTGCTAAGCCACTTGGCTACGAAGCTCTCGAAGAAGTCGAAGATACCAGTGTCGGCCCATTGGTGTTCGCCGAATGTTTCATAGTCCATAAACAAATTAATAAGTGGACTGTCGGTTATCGATGCATTTGTCCATTCACTGTACGTATCGGCAGTTAGTGGCCATGCCGACCAGGCTTTATTACTAAATCGAAAGGCAAGATCGTCGCTTAGTCGGTAATTTTTGAGCAGTAACTTGATATTGCTAGTTCCCGCTGGGCGATAGACATGGTTTGGACTGCGCCACTGTAAAACTGGATCCCAGCCTTCGGCAAGAATACCCTTGAAGCCGTAGCCATCTGCCCATTTAGCGAGCTCGTCGTTGTAGGCAAGCTCAGTGTTACGAAACACTGAAGTCTCAACACCAAATAGCTCACGAACTTTCTGACGATGCATCTCGACCTGGTGCTCAAACTCACGACGTGAATAGAAGAAGGCAAGTGAGTGGTAGTACGTTTCAGATACGATCTCCACTCGGCCGGTCGCAACGAGAGCCTTGAAACTGTCAATAACATCAGGGGTCCAGCGTTCAGCCTGTTCAAGAAAGGTACCGGTAATACTAAGGGAGACTTTAAAGTCAGGGTGGGTATTAAGAAGACGCTGCAATAACGCATTCATTGGGCGATATGATTTATCAGCTACTTTGCGTAGTACCTGCTCATTATTACGATCGGTTTCATACTCGGGTTCATCGAAATAATCATGAGTATCAGCGGTATCGAATACGCTGTACTGGCGAACGCGAAATGGCTGGTGAACATGCAGGTAAAGAACGATGCCGCGCTTACTCATACGTTGACTCCATGCTTTTTTGTCCCTTGGTAAATACGAAGGCAGTCTCGTGCCACATCATGCCATGAAATACGACTGTACTCCTGTTTAATATTTGACTTTAGTTCACGGGATAAGGCCGGGGAAGTTGCGATGCCGACGATTTGATCGGCGAGCCTATCGATATCCCAAAAATCATAACGGAAGATACTATGAAGTACTTCACCGACACCCGATTGGCGACTGATGATAAGGGCGCTGTCGTGATGGGCCGCCTCGAGCGCAGTCAGACCAAACGGCTCGCTAACTGAACTCATAACGAAAATATCCGCAACGCTATACGCATCGCGCCACTGTTTGCCGCGAACGAAACCAGTAAAGAATACTTTGTCCGAAATGCCATGCGCCGCTGCCATACGAATGAGCTCGTCACGCTGTTCGCCGTCTCCGGCAAGCAAGAAGGCAAGCTTGTCATATTTATCACAGGCCCTGGCGGCGGCTTGCATGAAGTGAGTGAGGCCTTTTTGAATCGTAAAGCGCGTGACGGTACTGACGATGGTGTAGCCTTCGCTTTTAAGGGCTTCTAGGTAGCGGTAGGTGCGAG
>RCUJ01000323.1_pt1 | contig 28129 bp, 25 predicted proteins | sample 2166321 | NCBI WGS metagenome assembly RCUJ01 (sample SAMN09932808, study PRJNA488358) | compost metagenome | feature: garden; material: soil; isolation source: compost soil in an enriched community after 118 h of incubation | place: Germany: Experimental Botanical Garden Goettingen | collected... | reverse complement strand
AGGCCACCTACCCCCGCAAGGAGGTAGGTGGCTTTATGCTGTTAGCTTTCGGTGTGACGCAGGAAGTTGACCTTGATCGAGTCAATGACACTGATGGTGTTATCAGGTCGCATCGACAGGGCCTTGGCTACCGACATACGTGCCGAGTCATCTTTGATGGTGACGACGTTGAAGTCATTCTCCAACCCACCCAGACCAGCAACACGAACACTGATCACGTCAGCGCCTGCTGTGGACCTGATGTCCGACTCCAGACCGTTACGAGACACGACCACTTTGTCCAAGCCTTTGATAACCGCAGCAATCGCAGAATCAGTGAGGCTTTGACGCAGGCCGGAATCTTCGTAGACCTGCTTACTGACGTAGTAGTCGATACGCAGATCTTGAGCGGCGTAGATAACGCGGTCTTCCCCATCTTCCACCAACACGTCGATGTGCTTCAACGAGTTCAGTGGTTGGAAGTACAGTAGGGTGCGATCCAATACCGAGGTGCGGATAGGAGCCAACAGGTCGTTGATCCATTCCACCAGGATCGCAGGGACGGTACGCAGGTACTTGATGTCGTTGATGTCCGTGCTGTAACGGTACACAGCGTCGAACAGGCAAACATCCCACCAGCGGATGAGGTTACGTTCACTTTCGTAGATCACGTTACCGTATTCATCCAACTGCGCCTCACCTTTGAAGAAGCGCATGCGCGTGGTGCCGTCTTCCTTCTTCTCGATATCGCCCTTGGCGTGTGCGACCACCAACTCACGTTTACCTTGAGCGTTGGTGATAACCTTAGGGCGCTTGGTGGCTGGATCGATCACGTACACCGTACTGCCATAGCGTGCCGGTTGGTCTTCAGCGTAAACCAATGGCTTACGATCACCCACCATCCCACGAGACATTGCCCAAAGGCCTGTGAGCTCGTCACCGAACTTCAAGCCGATGTTCTCATGGTAGACACCGATCACTTCGTAAGGCAGCTGGAAGCGGCCAATGAAGCTGTCTACGTCAGAGGCTTCTGCACCGATCACTGTGTAGTCCGAGACAGACCAGAGGAGCATCAGATCGACGTCCAGGTCCAGCTTGAAGTTACGTGGAGTGTCATCGAACATCTGGAACGAACGCGTCGTCAGCTGATGCAGTTCATCGATATCCCAGTTGGTGCCGATGGTGAACTCGTAGATGCGCTCGTTAGTCGAGGTACGACCCAGCAACGTGCCTTTGAGGTACGCGTAGTTGGATTCATACTTCGGCATGTAAGCGATCTGTACGTGACACTGATCATCACGCAGAGCCTTCCAGACATCGTTGGACTCGGTTTGGATCTGGATCACGTAACCCGCATCGGTTTGACGGATGCTGCGAGTACCGGAGCTGGTGATCGTCAGACCCAAGGTGTCGTTACTCGACGAGTAGGACGTCAGGTCGAACGATGGATCAGACAGGAAGTAAGGACGCACCACGAACCGATCCTCAGACGCATCGAGAACGTAATGCAGAGGCGTGAACAAGAAGTTCTTACCAGTGATCGCGTTCACCAACGATTCGCCTGACAGTAGGTCCAGGGACTTACGCTGTGCATCGTTCAGGATACTCAACACGCCATCCACGTTGCGGTACATGGTCTTCGGTGTGATCGTGTAGCGATCGCCGTTGACGATCACGGTTTCCAGCCCAGAGATTTGCTCGAGGGTGGTCTTCATGGTCATCACTGCGGTATCGATACCCGTCGATGCTTGACCAGAGGCGTTGTTAGGCATGGCCTTAGACGCGAGGTAAGTACGGATCGACACGTCGTCCATGTACATCGAAGCATTGAAGCCCAGATCCGCCAGCGTGGTGTCCATCTGCGCGTTACTGATCGGGATCACTTGAGGACCCGTTGCGTTGTTCAGCATGCGGTCACGACGTTCAGCGAAGGTAGGCGCAGCTGCACCACCCGAAGCCGTGTCAGTGGAATAGATGCTGATCGAGGACATCACTTCCAACGGCGCTCTATAGATGCCGGCATCGTCGTTGTCCAGGTCGAGGTAGTCAGCCTGGAACACTTTCGGGTCCAGGTTACCCAACGCCATGTTGATCTCACCCTTGGTCGTATAGACATCGATACGAATGTTCCGGGTGACAGCACCACTGAGGTAATAGACGTACGGCAGCTCAACCGTCAGCTCGTTACCGATCACCTTGAGCAAGAGTGTCGGCTTCAAGGCGTCGAACACTTGCTGGGAGTGGGTGGTCTGCATCGGCTCCCACTTGCCATCCGAACGTTGGTAGAACGCACGAGTGTACAAGTAGCTGTCAGTGAACTCGTAGACCTTCTTCAGGGAGGTCGATTGAGTCAACGAAGCGACGTAGCTGGTCAGCTTCATTTGTTTGAGCTTGACACGCAGACGCAGGAACTCCACCGGCTTCTGACCATCAGTCACTTGACGCAACTTGACGGTGTCCACTTCCACGCGGTTACCCTTGAGGGTCTGCAACGGAGATGGGATCGAAGCGTCGTACACGATGTCAATCCCGCCGTGAGCTTTCACGATGAGGTTGATCGGGTACTGCATGGTGAACACCAGGCCGTTCGCTGTGATCGACGTGTGGCGAGGGATCGTCAGCTTCTTGGTGCGAGTCTGTCCGATCTGTACCGCTTGTGCCAACACCTCTTCCTTGGACAGATAGATGTAGAACCACGCCTCACCGGCCGAACCGAACATCTTGCTGAAGTCAGCGTCGGTCAAGTGGTGGTACAGGTCTTCGTCAGTCTTGGCCATGTTGGGGAATTGACGACTGGTGAGGACTTCGTCACGCTGAATCGCACCGGCGGTCAGGATAACAGAAGACTCCATCAGGAACGGGAAGGGAAGACCAGGGTCAGTCAGGAGAACCTCTCCATCAAACACCTCCTCCACCAATCCCATCAAGTAGCCTTGAAGACGGGTCGGCTCATAGCGCAACTCCGTCATCATGTCAAGGATATCGCTGGATTTCATTTCAAAGCCCTTTCGTCAATTTGTCCAGAAGTTCTTTCTCGATCCACCACTCCATCTCGTAAGTGGCGAGGTTAATATACGGATAGCCGTAATAGTTCGTCGCCGCAATGAGAGAATGAGGGATCTTTACGTAGTGCAAACCACGGGCGATAAGCTTCTTGTTGAAGTTCTCCATCCGCAGGTTGAATTCCATCAATTGGATTGGGTCGTTGTAGACCGCACCCACCGAAGCGAACTGAACGGAGAACTGTTTGTTCTCCATCTCGATGCCTTCTTCCCGGTTATAGCCAAACGCCGAACCGATAGAGATGTTGGTCGGAACGCTAGCCCCGGTGTGGAACCATTGCTCGATGAATCGGCCACTGGTGTCGAACTTGAAACGCTCGATACGAGTGAAGTAGTCCATACAGTCTTTACGACGTGCTTCAGGATGTGGAACCGCAGGCCCGATACGGATAGCACTCATGTAAGAGAGCCATGCGTGGAACATCATCGGGATAGCCCCACCCTTCACGTTGTTGAACGTGGCGGTCAAGTCGTAACGTCCGTTCACCTCAGCGATGGAATCGTTCATGATCCACGCCTCTTTCATCAGACCCTCTGGACTGACGTAGGTGTTGATACCCATGTCAGGCGGAGGACTCATGGTGACGATGCTGTTACTCAGCAAGGTCAGGTAAGGCATGTATGGATCGACCAGCGGAGACTTGTTCACAGTCGCCCGATTGGTAACCGTGTCCAACATCATGCGGACCGCGTACTGGTAGCTCTGAGGGTCCTGAGTCAGGAGGTGCGTCATAGGCCTGAGATACGAGATGTTATCGTATGACAGATTAAGGCTTGGCCTTGTAAAGAGGACTAGGCCTTGCAGCTCTTGATGTGTTGGGAGTGGTGCAAGGTTTGGGAGTCGATTGAGGCCGTAGAAGTAGTCGCCATAACGACTATATTCAGAGCCGCTGCCCATCGACCGGGAGATGTTATCGACCACGTCCCAGGTGTTCTGCTGACCTTGCTGTGCGGCCATCGCTGTCAGGACTTCCTTATAGAGGAAATCCTCTGTGTTTGCTGCCATCATGGACCTCGCTTACAAAGCTCTTCAAATTTTATGTCCAACATCCCCACGCACTCTAGGAGATCCCCATGACCATCGGATCCATCATGGTTACAGGTCTAAAGCTCGCCGCCGGCGTAGCTGCGACTTCCGCCCTTGAAGCCGGTATTCAAGCCGTCGTGAAGAAAGGTGTCGATACTGGTATCGATTCCGCTGTCAAGACCCTGACCACTGCCATGGAACGTAATCCAGGCAACTACGTCAAGGCCACGCAGGCTGTCCGTGTCGAACCCTTCACCCTGATCGATCAGCGCGCTGCACGTTACCCCAACATCAAAGACGTATTGAACACTGCTCAAAAGCTGTTCACCGCGTACTACCTGATGGCCGTGGCTGCTGATAACACCATCGAAGGCATCAAGGTCTCCAAGTACCTGGATCGCTTCGCGCCTGACCGTTCTGCTGGCGCGGCCACACTGGCTATGTTGTCTACCGAGTCATACCAATTCGGTTTGCCGTTTGTTGGTGAAGCAGCTGGCCTGGATCGCTACAGCAGCTACTGCTCTGAAGCCGCTCTTCCGCAGTCGGTTACCTCGAACCCAACCGTCCTGTCGAAGGTCCTGGACGCATCCGCTGCCAAAGCCGATGACCAGCGCGAAACCGGTATCAGCAGCGCTGCTGCCACTGCCGTCGTGAAAGACATCGACAACCTGGCCGTTGGTCAGATCGTTGACGTCACCATCGAGAAGAATGGCAAGAAGGCCACGCTGCCTGTGCAGATCCGTCTGCGCACCATCGGTGCTGAACCGCACGTCATGAAAGAGATCCTGGCCCTCGGTGGCGAAGATCGTTCCCGTTCCGCTCGTCTGCGTAAATGGCGTGTGGGCGAGATCTCGATGTGGCGTGACCTGGTTATGAACCAGGACTACATCGACCGTTACCGTCAAGCGGCCATGGCCGACAAGTCGGGCTACTTCCGTTCCGCGTACAAGCGTGCGAACAAAGGTCTGTTGTCCACTCTGATGACCGGTGAGACTTCGGTGGGCGTTGCTTCGTCTATCGCCATCACCACTCGCGACACCATCCGTGACCTCGAGATGACCATCAGTGGTCGCATCGACGACTTCGCTACTCGTCAGCAGATCTTCGACGATTCGCTGATGATGCTGCTGTTCGTGATCGACACCGACCACGACACCGTCACCCTCTACACCCGCGACATCGAACAGTCCGGCGTCTACGCTATGAAAGATCTGAAAGGTGGTGGCAAGTCCAACGACTTGACTGACATCATGAAGATGTTCATGGAAGGCCGCGTTCCTGGTCGTCTTTAATTCCCCACCCTGCATCGAGTGAGCCAATATGAAGCCCCTTGAGTTTATCCGTCGGCTGTTGCCGTCCTTCAGCAAGAAGGATGTGCGTGAGAAATTGCGCCTGGCGTTGTCGAAACTGGCTGACGTCGTCGGTCCTGCGTTGGAAAACCTGGCACACGCCCTGCCTTCTGCGACTTACACCTCGCAGTACGGTAAGGAGTTCCTGGCGTCCTTCCTGAAGTTCGTCCCACAGCGCATTCGCAGCCTGCGCAACCCTTTGCTCGAGACCATCGAGCAAGCCAAGGACAACGCGCTCAAGCTCGGTGAGATGCTCACCGATCACAGTGCGAAGGTGTTGAAGGACACCATCCATGTGGAAGGTGTCACGTATCAAACCGTGACGCTCTTGCGCCTGATCGAGATCCTCGACTTCTTCGGTGACTACACCAGCCGCTTCATGCTGCGCCTGGTGACTGCGGAGACCAACGTACTGGTCTTCCAGACTGCCGAGAAGGGTGAATTGAGTAAAGCTGAAATCGAATGGCTGGACAGCAACCGTGCTGCCTACTTCCGGATCCTGGAACTGCTCTACGATGATCCTCGTGTCATCATGGGGAAGTTACACGCCATCCCGGAGTTGGTGGTTTCCAGCGGTGGCGGTGATCAGATCCCAGTTCCGGCCTTGATGGGCGGTGCAGGCGATCCACTTGAATTGGGTGTGGTGCCTCTTCTGTCTGATCTGTTCTCCGCTGTCGGCATCCGTGCCGTCAACCGGGACATCGAGCGTTACGAGCGCACCAAGAAGGAACGCCGTGCTATCGAGATGCGTCTCGAAGCGCTGACCCAATCGGGCCGTGGCGGTACCGACGCCCGTACCCAAACGATCATCGAAGGTTACGAGCGTGAGCTGATCCTGGTTCGCGCCAAGATCGCCACGATGGAGGGTCGCTAATGGCACTCGTTTACACGGTAAACGGGTTCCCGACCAACAACCAAGCTCCACAGTCCCAGGACGCACCTGTTCTGTATCACGACGCTAACATCGATGCGTTGTATGCGAGCAATGCGACCAACGAAGAGATCAGCTTCCCTGCGGAGCTTGAGATCCTCGAAGTGGTCATGCGTGCCTGGACTGCGGCTGGTGGGTTGTTCGATAACCTGTTGCAACCTGGCGTGATTGTCTCGCCTTCTGTGGTCTCGTTCGTTCTGGAAACGGCAGCCGTCGTTAACGGGGATAAAACCCGTCGCGGTTTGTCGTTCCAGGATTGGGCATTGCTGCTCAAGCCGTGCGAAGACACCAAGGTTGGTCCTGTTCAGTTGAGTGACGGTGCCCTTCAAACGGTACAAGAGCTCGCTGGCCTGTCCATCGACCGCCTGATCCAGAAATGGATCCTCACTGCCGGTTTCGAAGATTTGATCGGCACCTTGAAAATCTACGTCGGCGATATCTCGGCTTAATGTTGAGGGCGGTGTGAGGTAGTTAGTATGAATACCTTACGCCGCAAGACGTAACCAACCAATAGAACCTGGAGTCAATTATGGATCTCGGCCAAGCCTTGATGGATTACGCAGTAGAATCTGGCGAAGCAGTCGCCGTCGAACTGCCGTCCAACGACCTCAACGATGCCGGTGCTACCGAGCTGACCGTTGTGACCGACGACACCCGCAGCGACCTCGAGGAAGCCCTCGAAGAAACCGCGCAGGACGTGATCAAACTCAACGAATCGAACGCCGGCGCTGAAAAGCTGGTGGACGCTGCTGAGTCCCTGGAATCGTTCATGCTGCAACTGGAATCCTTCGAAGCTCGCGGCATTCCGCTGGACGGCGCAGCTTCCCAGCTGTTCCTGCAAGGCGTTGCGGTTTCCCTGGAAGCGCGTGACATTCCGAAAGAACTGTTTGCCGACGACCTGTTCGCCGCTCAAGCCTCTTTCGAAGCCCTGGCCATCGGTCACGACGGTGCCAAAGGCGACGCCGCTCCAGAAGCCAAGGAAAAGACTGGCAACATTCTGACCCGCATCTGGAACGTGTTGAAGACTGCCGTCATGGGTGCTATCACCCGTCTGACCAACTGGGTTGCCACTATCGGCAAATCCGCCAAGGCTGTCAAAGCTTCCGGCGCCCGACTGAAAGAAGTTGGTAAAGGCGTTTCCGGCGAAGCCACTGGCAAGCTGAAAGGCTCGTCCTACAGCGCCCTGGTCGTTGGCGGTAAAGTCGATCCTTCCCACGCTCTGTCGTCGGTAGAATCGGGCTGGACCACTGGCGTGTTGGCTGTGACCAAAGACCTGCGCGCTGTGTGCACCGGTCTGGTAGCTGCACTGTCGAAAGCAGACGCAGGCACCATCGGTGCTTTCGCTCGCACCATCGACACCAAGCTGCACAAGCAGGATCACGACCTGACCGGCGGTTACTCCATCAAGTTCTCCCCTGGTGAAGGCGGTGGTCTGGATGGCGTGCTCAAGGCCAAGTTCGCAATCGTCAAAGGCGAATCGCCAAAAGCGGGCGAAGACTTCGAACCACTGACCGGTCCACAAATCGTGGAACTGGGCGGCAAGCTGGAAGCCCTCGGCACCCTGATGGAAAAGATCGCGACCGACAGCAGCGAATCCGTTCGCCAAGCACGTTCGGTTATCGACGCTGCGAAGAAAGGCGCAGACAAGTCCGGCGAGAAAGGCGACCAAGCAGAAGCGAAGAAACTCTTCAGCACTGCCCAGTCCCTGGTCAAGCAGGTCTCCAGCTACGCTCCGCAATACGTGACCTTCATGGGTACCGTCGCCAAGCAAGCGTACGCGCTGGGCATGGCTTCGGCTTCCAAGCACAAAGGCGGCGCTGCTGCCGCTGCGCCTGGCGAAAAGAAAGACGATGTCAAGGCTATCGGCAAAGACGATACCAAAGCCATCGGTGACGGCAAGGGCGACGATAAGTAATCGTCACACCTCGTGAGCTAGAGAGGGGATTCGTCCCCTCTTTATGCTGTTTCCTGAATCATATAGCTTAACCTACCAGTGGTGAGGATATGGAGTCAGAACTTGAAACTATCGACGATGATCAGTCGTTAGACACGTTGTACGAACACGACCGATTGGTTGACGAGAGTTTCGAGGCGGTTGTCCGTTTAGTGGACACCCACGACGCTCTGTCTCACCTCGTGTCGGCTAAACCAGACATGTCGGACCATGAGTTCCGTGAAGCCTCTACCGATGTGTACAAGTTGGCTATCGAAGGTACAGACATCAGTTTGGAATCTTTGGACATGTCCTTTGAAGCCAGCGAGAATGCTCTGGTCTCAGTAGCCAAGGCGATCGGTCGAGCCATCGCTGAGTTCTTCCGTCGGTTCATGACGTGGATGTCTGAGATCGACATCATGGTCTCGATCCTGCGTCGTCGTGCGTTCATGTTGCAGAAAGCGGCCATCGCTGCTCGGGGCCGTACGGTACAAGAACCGTTCGTAACCTTGAACCGGTTGAACCGTTACCTGCGTCGTGGTCACGCTTACATGCAAGACTCGATCCGGATGGAGCACGAACTGCGTGTACTGTTGAACGTTTGTAACGTGGCATTTGCTGAGCTGCCGAACGACGTTCTGAAAGCGCTGGACAAGATGCCAACGGTGGTGGTGCCTGAGGATAAGAAGAAGGCGTGCATCGAGATCGTCGAAGGCATTCCCTTCCAACGCCTGGCTAACCGCCTGAGCATGAAACCTGTTCCTCGTGAGCGCTTCAACCGGGACAACGTATTGGGTACATCGCCATTGATTGGCGGTAAGTCCATCTTCTTGTTCCAGTCTGACTTGCAGGCTAAGGGTACGGTCGGCCTACGGTTCCACGGGTTTCATTACTCGGACTCGACGGTCGAACAATTCACCTACGCTGCCGAGCGTGAGTTCAACACCTTGGGTCCTCTCGACATCGTGAAGATGCCTGAGATCCTGATCGACATCTTGACGGCTATCAGCCGTGCAAGTAACAGCACCACACTGGCGAAGATCAAACGCGCCAAGAGCGTGTCTGAGAACTTCAGTATGCGGATCGCTCAAGACGGTTCGTTGAGCGCAGGTGATCGCGATTACATCCGTAAGACGGTCAACGCGTTGATGTACTGGTCCACAAACATCAGTCGCCCATTGGGTAACGATGCAATATCGGTATGTAAGGCGGTGCTGCATTACTGCCATTCTTCATTGAAAGCACAAAGGTAATCCCATGTCTCAAATTTCTGCTGATTTCAAAAAGTTCATGCGTGGTGATGCGTCGTTCGAATCGGCCGCCAGCATTCCACCTGAGCTGACGCCCAACCTGTCTCTGGACGTTGATGACGTCCTTGAGATTCGTGAAGACCGTGATGAGGTCGACGCCGAACTGTCCGCGATGATCGAAGAAGAGCCAAGTGATGTTGGCGCTATCGTTCAGACCAGCTCCGCGGTTTCCCAGATCGTTGACGGCGCTGTAGCTGCTGACGCGATCAGTGCTGACTCCTTCGTGCCAGTGGCCAACGCTTCGATGGAATCGTTTGCCCGCATCCTGGAGATCGAGATCCCGAAGCTGCACCAGGAACTCAACGGCCAGATCTCCACCGAGTCCATCGACAGCCTGCGTGGCTGGGTGTCTCAAGCGTCCTCGTCCTTCAAGGCATCGGTGAAGAACTTCTTCGCTCGTATCGCTCTGTGGTGGCGTCGTGCGTTCGTAACCTGCGAACGTCTGCGTAAGCGCCTGAACAACATCCGTGCTCGCATGGGTTCCCGTAAGGGTACCGGCGGTAAAGACCTGAAGATGGGTAAGTACGCTGTCGGCCTGGTACAAGGTGATGGTTTCGCTGCTGACCCTCTGGCTGCCCTGGCGACCGAAGCCGCACTGAGCAACAAGCTGTCCGCCATCCTGCTGTCCGCTCAGAACAGCATCGGCGAAACCCTGACCTCGCGTCTGGACCAGCTGCTGGCTACCGACCGTCCTGCTTCGGCCATGTTCCGTGCTGACCTGGGTAAAGTGATCGCTGATCTGGAAGCGGCTATCGCCTCGCAACCGATCAACCTCTTGGGTAACACCAAGTTGGTCACCAACCAGGACGAAGACTTCATCCTGCTGGAATACGTCGACGGTACTCCGAACGGCACCATGGTATCCAAGAACGCTGGCGCGCTGCGCTCGCTGACTCCTGAGCAAGTGACTCAGTACCTGGACGCTATCGACGTCGTGCTGGATGACGCCATCGCTGCCATCCGTGGTATCGAGAAAGAATCCGCCCGCGTTTGCCGTGTGGCTGATACTGCCGTGGATCGCGTAGCTTCCAAGTACGTGGTCGAGCGTGAAATGACCCGCCAGTCGGTAGATGATGAAGGTCGTCCGGTGTCCTTCACTGAAACCGAATCGACCAGCACCATCGGCCGTGTGATGGAAACCGAGTACGAGATCGTTGAAGTGATCAACGGCTTGAACTGGACCATCAACACCGTGATGTCGCGTCTGATGTACGCCACTTCCGGCGTGCTGACCCTGGTTGAAGAATCGGTCATCCAAGACTGATAACACCCATACGGCGGAGGTGGTTGACCCACCTCCGTTTTATGCTGTGTATCGTTTCTACCAAGGACAATTATCCATGCCCCGGATCACGTTGGCGTTAACGACCAATTATGAAAATATCACACGTCCTGTGGCGATGTCGATTGCGCGCGATGTGATGCGTATCTGCGATATTGACCAGAAGACTCCACTCTACATGCCAGGTGAGTTTGAACAAGTCAACCAGCCAGGTACCGCTGTAGGAGAATCCCAAGACATCCGCTGGGCTTCCGATCGTCGACTCGTCGTCGTGGCTGAAGACAGCATCAAGAACGACGCTGTGCTGACAGGCAGTGTGCGGGATAACGAGCAGCCTCCTTTCTTGGACGATCGACGTCTCGGCGTGAGTCTGCGTCCTGTGTACGTGACCTCTGACCTGGTCCTGTCATTCAAGTACATCTGTGCGACCCGTCAGGAAGCTGTGCGGTGGCGTGACGAGATGGCCGTCAAGCGTAAAGAGAACCGTACCGCGATCACGCACCAGATCGAATACGACATCCCGATTTCAGATGGGACACTCGGCACCTTGGCGCATCTGTACGAACTGCGCGAGAACATCGCTGGTTACGGTCAATCGTTTGCTGAATGGTTCAAGGCTATCCAGTGCGTACCCTTCCACTTGATCGGTACTGTTGACGGTCGTGATGACACGCTCAGCATGATGGTCAAGCAACGGCAGGCTGCGATCACCGGCTACTTCGACTTCTCTGACATTCCTAAGGAACGTAAGGTCGCTGGCAACTCGACCTGGGAAATCGAATTCAGCTACAACCTGCAATACGATCGTTGCACCCACCTGTACTTCGTTTACCCGATGGTCGTGCATCAACAACACATCGGTGCAGACTTCTTCGATGCGACTCCGCGTTTCAGTGTGGAAGAACTCGACAAGCATGGCTCGATCGGTATCAAAGCCCTCGACACCATGAACGAGTGGGTCAACTACTACCCTGCTCCCACCGGTGGGTTGCGTGTCCCGTACTACGATGAATGGATTCCACCGAAGAGTGCTCAACCTGTTTACACGGTCCCCATCATCTCGTGGATGATCGTGCTCGACCCAAGTGACCCTCAAGACATCTTGGACCTGTCGACCTTGCCGGACATGACGTTCATCAATGAGATCGACACGTTGTTCCGTAACGGTCCTGAGAAGCTCACGGTCAAGGGTCGTTCCCCGGTGATGTTCACGCTTTACTGCGATGACACTCCGATGGCGCAAGAGATCCTCGTCATCGATGAGCATCTGCGTGTCAGAACCACCCGTCCTCTGGATCTGCGTCGTAGCTACCACCTACGCATGTCGTTCGTGACCAACTACGCGTTGCTGGTGCCTGAGTGCATCATGGACATGAAGACCAACCCAGTGGCTACGCTCCTACTGTTCCAAACCATCGTGCCTCCATTGGACGTGGAATGGGCGATGCGTCGTTTGATCGATGGCAAGTACATCGTGACCAACTACCTGGTCTGGTTCTATCAGTTCATCATGGACCACGGCTACGGGATGTTCAACCAAGGCGGTCATCCCTCTTCTGGTCCTGGTGGCAATGACAAGCGGTGGAAGGGTGGTATCTCTGGCGCTGGAAGAAACTCAGGTGGGCAGTTCGGTGCGGCGATTAAACAGTACGGGCCTCGTGACCCAAGTCTGTACACCGGCAGCAACTGGCGGGTGAACATGTCGGACGGTGGCATCACCAATCCGGATGGTTCTGGTGGCGGGGGTAATACTGGCTACTGGGATGAAGACGGCGTCTGGCACGATACACGTCCAGGCGGTGGTGGGAATAACGGCGGGAACAATGGCGGTGGTTTCCCAGACTACCCTGGTTCCGGTAACGGCGATGGCGGTTATCCTCCTGGATGGGTGGACATCACCACACCGGGTGTCCGTAGTCGTGAGAACGGTGGGGCGCATTACGTGCAGTTCCTCTCCATCATGGCTCTGCGTTGATACAAGCAACGTTCGCTAAAAGGTATACAAGCATTTGTCTTTATCGATAAAACGCTGTGTACGTCATTACAGAGCGTCTCAGTGGGTATATCGCTTGGTATATCCATTGGGATGGCTAACTAGGAGTCAGTTATGCCACTTCCATCAGTACCTGTGGCCAAAGCGCCCGATGTTCCGAACATCAAGAAGCATCAGGAGACCTACCAATCCCCGGTGGTCGATACCCGTCAGGTCAGTTACGACACCCTGGCAACCTTCCCGGCTGGTCAACGCTGGGATGTGGACTTCTACAACCAAGTCCAAGGTCGTGACAACGCTGCTGCTTCCTATCAGGAAGACTTGCTGGCTGCATTGCAACAACTACACTTGATCCGTGGCTTTGAGTTGGTGGTGACACAACCACTGAACCACAGCCAATCGCCTGATGACAGTCGCGGTTGGGAGTCTACGGGCTCCTCCATGGTCTACAGCGTGATGACGCCTAACTTGGGTGACATCTTTATCGCCGACATCGGCAACGGCACCTCAGCGCTGTTCCAGATCACCGAGACCAAACGCAACACCATCTACAACGAGTCCGGGACAGAGATCACTTACCGGGCCACGAAGAACATCACTGCCGAAGTGATGGAAGGTCTCAAGAAGAAGACGGTCGCGACCTTCTACTTCGATCGTGAGAACATGCGCAATGGCATCAAGGCGCTGATCCGTGAAGAAGAGGTGGATGTCATCCGCCGCTTGGGTCGTGCTTACGAACGTCTGGCACACTTGTTCCTGCGTGACTTCTTCTCGACTGAGTTCAAGACGCTGATCGTACCAGGACAACAAGTACCGACCTACGATCCGTACATGGTGCGCTTCATCAAGGCGACCATGGACAGCCGTTCGTTCCCGAAGGTCTTGCAGATCACCGAGCTCGGCGTGCAGCATGATGTATTTTCTAACCAGGTGTCGTTATTCGATGCAATCATGCGGATGGATATCTCTCTGCTGTCTAGCGTCTCCAAGTACGCAGGCATCAGCGACATCAATTCCTTCCGTGCTCGTCCGATGATGAACTCCATCTACTTCAGCGGTATCAAGCAGGTGGTGACGTTCCAGGATGTTCCATTCAGTGTCGACTCTGTCGGTCTGTTGGCACACGGACAGGAACTGTTCACGGAAGCTGGTGTACGGACCAGCGACATGGACGTACTCCTGCCGAACCTGGACATGACGCACGGCACGACCATCGATGCAAAAGAAACACCGCTCACCCGTTCTGTCCTCACCGACCGTTGCTACATCCTCACCGACGAGTTCTACGAAGACGGGACCAACAAGACCATCCTTGAACGATTGCTCTTCGATCGCCTGGATACCGAAACCTCCAACCTCCAAGACCTCTTGCGTGTGGCGGAAGCAGCTCCACGGTTTGATAACCTGGATCGCTTCTACTACATCCCCGTGATCTTGGCGTTGATCAAACTAGCCCCTGGGGTTCTCTGATGCAATCAATGCCCATCCAACGGTCTGGCTTTCATAAAGCTGCTCCAAAGAAAGCCAGAAGTAAGACGACGGCGTATTACCTGTTCGATAAGGACTACCAAGTTCTGTTCAACCTGGACCACGCCAGTTTCAGGGCTCGCAACAAAACCCTGAACGTCTCCATCGTCTCTGACGGTTCACCGGACGACATGTCGCGTCTGACTGGTGAGATGATCCCGACGGGTGGGACCATCATGGAGATCGTCGACCTGTTCGCAGACGGCGCCTCCATCAGCTTCAGTAAACACTCGGTTGCCGCGGACGTGTACAAACGTATCGTGGATCACCTGGAGTTCCACTTGCGGGAGATGCGGACCAACATCGTCTACATCGCTCCACCGCCTGAGGACTTCCAGATCATGTCGGAGTTCGCCACGGTCATTCGTCCATGGGCCAAGGAACACAACCCAGACATCGACTCCATGGTGGTCTCCAGTACCATGCGCAGTGCGCTGCCTGTTCGTGCGTCGTTCAGCTACGGCATGCATGCAGCCGAAGTCGAAGCGGGTACAGCTCCGGCAGAAGTACCGAAGTCCATGTCCACGATGGATACCATCGAACGCTACCTGGAGAAATTAGAACATGGCAGTCGCAGTTGAAGCCTCTGCCCTGGGTTTGGAGCTGAGACGCATCACAGCCAGTCCAGGGAGTCCGTACTACCGCCTCGAGATGTTCGTGAACGCAGGGGGTCGCAACCTCAGCCCTCTGCAAGTGATGCGCTGTGATGTGGATCGGGATTACAAGGTCGCCTACATGGACGATCATTCGGTCACCATGCAGTACGGTGCAGGCACAGCGATCTTCGATATCGCCCCATTCCAGGATGACTTGACGATCACCATCAAGAAACACATCCTGGGCGGCTTCACAGACGATGAGGGAAGCGGAAAGGTCGAAGCCAGGACGTACACCGCTTATCTCACGGATGACCTCCCACGCGGTCCTGAGATCTCTGCGGCTCCTCAGTTCAAAGACCGGGAAACCGCTAACCGTTCCAAGACGATGACGTTGACGTTTGTCCTGGAAGAGGTGGCAGTGACTCAGTTGCGTAAGATGTCGATCGGTACCATCGTACGGGCAACACCTCCGTTCGTGGTATTGAAGACGTTGATCAACAACGCGCTGAGCTCTATCCAAGTGGGAGCTGATTCCAAGATCACGGGATTCCAGATGGAGGAGCCTAGCAACAAAGCGCCTCGTGACCACATCGTGTTGGAAGACGGTACGATGCTGATCGATCTGCCTGACTTGTTGCAAAACGAGAAGGGTGGCATCTACTCCTCGGGTCTTGGGTTCTACATCCAAGGTCAGTTCGTGTACGCCTGGCCTCTGTACGACACCAAGCGCCTCGATAAGGCCAAACGGGTGTTGCAGGTCTTCCTCGCTCCGTCTCAGTCCACATCGGGCGTAGACAAGACCTGGACGGATGATGGTCGTGCTATCTCTGTCTGGTCTGCGGGTGCGCCTAAGCTGCTCAACGATTCGTTGGACATCCTCAACACCGAAGGTAACGCCACTCGGTTTGCGGACGCTAACAATCTGATTGGCGGTATGGGTAAGACCGAAGGCAACAAGTTCACCATGAACCGCAGTACCAACAACAGCGAGTTCGCCACCACGGTCGTGGGCAACGGCTCGATGTACGCTAAGCGTTCGGAGAAGACATTCAGTGCTAACCCGTTCGTGGAAGCATCGAAGATGGCTCGTCGTCAAGGCCAGTTCATGTTGGTGCCGTGGGAACGCAGTAACCCTGACCTGTTGATCCCCACGATGGCCGTGGAGGTCTACTACGACAGTGGTGGTGAGATCAAGATCATGAGCGGTACCTTGACCGGTGCCAAGAGTCAGTACGTGTTGCAAGGTAAGGGACCTACCCCTAACCGTGCGATGGCGTGCAAGACGATGATCGAGATCTTCCTGGACCGTGATGATCCTGAGTTCAAGGAGTTCGTGGCCAAGGGTGGGTCGATTTCAGGCACTCCTCAAATCGATGCTCTGTAATTTTTTAAGTAATACATTACTCTTGTGTAGATCAATCAAGAGTAAGAAGTAGCGGTAACAAGACTTCCCTCTGCCTACGGTGGAGGGAGTCGCTTTATGTCACTGTCCACAAAGGGATGCAATTAATGAGTTAGTCGGAGGAAGTATGCATGGCCGGATGTCAATTGAAAACCCAACTGTAAAGTTCGGGAACATCCTCAACGTGCTAGTGAAGGATGAGAACGATAAGCTGACGTACAAGTATTACATCGTCGCTAAGCCTTTCGACTATCGGGATCTGCTTGAAGAGATCAGAGCAGAAGGGATCTACAAGACAGAAGAGGTCTACGAGCGCCTAGGACCCCTCCTGGTCGAACGTGAACTCGTCTTTGAATGCGAGGCCGTGATTCTGGATGTCGGCATCGTAGGACGCGTCTCAGAAGCTGTGATGACAGTCTATAAAGACAAACTCAACGACCGTGGCCGTGTGGTCGACGGTGTTGTGAAAGACATCCGCAACAACTGCTATCAGTTCGATGGGCCTGAAGGTGATCTCCACCTCATGTCCGTTGAGAAAGGCTACACCCTAGGTTACGCCAAGTTGTGCATTTCGTGCGACCGTAACGTAGAACGATGGTTCACCATGGACATCGTAGGACCAGCGGGGGCTGACTTCCCGCCTGATCTACAAGCTACAATCGAAGCAAGACTCACGTCGTACATTTCCGACCGGTACCCCGACGATTACTTGGCGCTTAGAGCCTACGTCGGCCGATCTGAACTTGCGCAATCTCAAGATACTCTCGTAGGAGTACATTCATGAGCAAAAATAACGTAGTCAGCATTAAAGCCCATCCGAAGTACCGTGACGTAGCTGAATTGCGTCGTTACCTGGCTGAAATGTACGACTCCGGTACCAAGATGGAGATGCCTCACGTCCTCGACCTGAATGCACCGGAGCTTCAGGAACAGCTCTTTGAGTTGAACGCCTGGGCAGAAGCACTACAAGGCCTTACGCCTATCTCCATGTCAGACCCAAATGCCACGCCTATGAAGTTCAGCGATGAGGTCGAGGTGGTTTACACTGGCAGTAACCTCGGGAAGTCTCGCTCGCTCACTGACATCATCCCAAAGCTCGGTGGTAAGGAATACTGGGAAGGTGGGTTGAGGAAAGGTGACTTCTACAACTTCGGGGCTGTCGAGTCACCGTTGTTGGAAGCGTTCCCAATCAGATCTCTGCCTGGACGTGGTGAGATGTTCGAGAACCGCATTTATCTCAACAACGAGTTTGTGAAGAAGGAGCCAAACGATGCAAACCCAAGTACGTGAAAACTACATGGTGACCCTCGGCCTGGCTGCTATCATTCACGGCACTAACGAAGCCGTATGTGAAACAGCTAAGCGGTTGGCCGATCGTGCACCTGGCGCTATCCGTAAGGCTACTCTCCTACCACTCTCCAAGTCCCGTGATGCGTTCGACATCATCAACGAAGAAGTGGTCCATGCCAAGATTGAAACCGTGCTCGGTAAAGTCTGGCGTGAAGGGTACGAGTACGAGATCGCGGTGAAGATGGAACCTGATTACGAATACACCGTGGAAGAAGTGTTCGACCTCACTCTGGAGTCGTTCATCAAACGCGGTATCGTCTCAGGCGAGATCATGATCTCTGTTACCAATCCCTTGACTGGTTTGCCCGTCACTCGTGAGATCAACATGAGTAACGTCATCAGCCGGATGGAAATACGTTAACAGCATAGAGCCAGGGCATCACGCCCTGGCTCTATGCGCTTTCTTTTTTTGTTACGCAGCGTGCTCGATCGAACGCTGTACCACGTTCAGCAGCGTGTTGCAGCTGGTGACGTAGCTGGTGCCAGCCAATGCGATACCACGAGAGAAGATCGAGGTAGCAGACATCAGGTTGCTGGTGGACTTGCCAACATCCAGGCCTTCGGAGTTCTTGACTTCGCCAGAGATCTTCTGGTATTCGTCAGCCGACTTGTTGACGTGAGCCACAGCAGAGTTCAAACCCTTCTCAGCGTTGCTCTGACCTTCCAGATCCGCGTGGATGGATTCGAGCAGCTTGACCAGTGCTTCTTTGCTTGGCACTTGCATGGTGGCGCCTTTGGCGTCATGCATTTCAACGATCTTGACATCAGCGCCGATCATTGGGTAAGCGGAATCCTTACCAGGAGTAACCACCAACTCTTCGTTGACGTTGAGGTCTTCCTTGAAGCCCTTGCCGACTTTGGACGCAATGCCGCTGTTCAACTTCTTCAGTGCTTCGCCAGCGTCGGTGTTTACCGATACGGCAGGCATGTTGATCAGCATGTCGAAGGAAGTACCCCACGCACGCATGGCCTTGTCGTAGTTGGAGCTGACGGCTTTGTGGGCGTCGTCCAGGGAAGCGATAGCGCCGTTGCGAGACATGATCTTCGCTTCGGTGTCGCTGACCTTGACTTCGGAAACCACGGCCACGCCTTTGCTGTCGGAGGACTTGTCTTCGCCAATGGCTTTGACGTCGTCTTTCTTGTCAGCAGCGGCAGTAGGCGCCTGACCTTTGATCATGGCCAACAGGCGAGCGGCGCGATCAGCGACTTTCTTCTTGTTGGCAGTGAATAGGCCGGCGAACTTGCTCAGGGCTTGACCGATGTACTTGAACGCTTTCACGACCCAAGCAATGATGGTCTTGAGGATGCCTTGGCCTTTCTTCTCGACCTTGTCGACGACGGCCAGCTGAGTGTCAGCCGCTTCGAAGGACGGAACGACCATGGAGACTGGAAGGTGATCCAGGCCAGCGGCGCGGAAGGCGGATTCAACGGAGATCGAATACAGCTGGAGAGCTTGTTCGTTCATGCCGTTGGTGCCGTAGGCGTCCAGGGTACCCATGAGCAGAGCTTCCATCGAAGCGTGGACACGACCACCTTCTTCGAATTCCTTCTGCTTCTCTTCCATCTTCTTGGATTCGTCAACCATCGCTTCGACGAGATCCAGGACTTCATCGTTGCCTTCGTCCGCATTGTTCGCGGTTTTAGGCAAGTCAGTGTTTTTGGCATCAACGAGGTCATGGACTTCGTTATTACCTTCGTCGGCGTTGTCTTTGGCCTTTGGCAGGTCGGTGTTCTTGGCGTCAACCAAGTCAGCGCCCTTAGGACCTTCGCCTTCAACCTTCTCGACGTTAATCGATTCGGTCGACAGAGTGGCCATGTGGTTGGCCATCAGTTGCTGGAATACGGAACTCATTCTGCGCTACCCCCGAAACTTGCTTTGATGTGCGATACAGCGGAGCGGACGTTGTCCAGCAGCACGCTTGCACAGGCTTTGTTGACGGTGTTGGCTTTGCTGGTCAGGCCAGCAGCCTCACGACCAGACGTCATATCACCACGTTTGAAATCGTTTGCGTTAGCCAGGCTGTTGGCGATCGACTGGTATTGGTCGACATCCTTCTTCAGGCTGGTACGCAGGTTACGGACCACACCAGCGGAACCGATGATGACCTTGACCAGGCTATCAGCCTCGAGGCGGGTCAGAGCTGGAGCGCTACCTTTGGAACCGCCGCTTTTGGTGACAGCGAACTTGGCGAGCGCCATTTCGTTCATGCCGGACAGGGACATGGTCACGCCGCCAGGCCAGGCGATTGGCCAATGCAGAGCACTGATCGAGGTGGTCTTCGGCTTGCTACCGTTCTTGGCGGAAGCCAGGGTGGCTGCGGTGTCCTTGCTCCAGGCACCGGTCACGGATTGCAGCAGGCTGACGGTTTTGCTCAGGGCTTCAGTAGCGCCGAGTTCTTTGTCACCCAACATCAGGTAGCGAGCCCAGGCGCCTTTCACTTCGCCGGTGCGGAACTGACGACCTTTCACCAGGGTCTGCATGTCTTTGCCGATCTTCTCGATCGAACCGGCCATGCGTTCCAGGGCAGAGAAGAAACCTTGGATACCGGCAACCAGTTTCTTGATCGCGTTAACCAGGAAACCCCAGATCTTACGCAGGACGCCTTCGCCGCCTTTCTCAGCGTGGTCCTTCTGCTCTTCCTTGCCCATGAACTTGCCAGCAGCTTCGAACGATTCTTCGAACCCAACGGTTTCAGGACTCAGGCCAGCAACGCCCAGGATGGTCTGGATGCCCATGTCGAACTGACGGGCAGTGCGGATGTCCCAGGACTCGGTGGAGATGTTCTCCATGAAGTCGGCCATGAACGATTCAACGGAAACGCCCACACCAGCCAGCTTCTCAGCGGTGATGCCCAGGTCCTTGTCCTTGTTGATCTCAGCGTGAAGGACTTCACCTTCTTCCTGGAAATGCTCAACCACATCTTTAGGGATGGAGTCAGCCTGAGCTTCTACCATCATGTCTTTAATCGCTTCGCCGAACTCACTCATCGCTTGGTCACTCGGGTTGTGGATTGAACCCCCATAGTAGGAGGTTGATTCATATATTTCGTTACAGCGCTTCAACACGATATGAACTTAGTACGAAACCGAGCCCAACATGTACGCAACGGTCCAGAATATTCGTTTCAATGTTACCGCGTCTGGCATCCTTCGTGCAGTCGTCACGCTCATGAATAAAGCCAATGAATATCACACGATCTACCTCAACACCTTTCGTTACCAGCAATTGGCCCTGGACGAAAGAGATGAAATCGAATTTGACGACATGTCGTGGTTTATCAAACGACTCGTCGAGAGCAACGACATGGAAGACAGACTATCACCTCCCCTCCCGTCCGAATGCCCATCCTGTGAGGGTCCCCTCGAAGCCGAGATACATGGCATCAGGACTCAGGCAGTGTGTTTGGATTGTAGAGGGAGGAGTGCCGTGATTAACGACATAACTGGGAGTATGTTAAAGCTCGCTCCCAAAGGGTCTGTCATAGCAATTCCAGTCAACACGGTCGGTGTCCATGGCAGAGGTCTTGCCCTATACATGCGGACCATGTACAAGACAGCACTTGGGCGGTACATGCGACTGTGCAAGAGTGGGAAGATCAACACCGGCGATATGGAAGTAGTGGAGGAGGAAACCTACAAGGTCGCCTTGTTCCCTACCAAGTACGACTGGCGTCATGCTTCCTGCACTCGCTTAATACATCGTAGTGCTACCCGTTTACGAAACTACCTGGATGCTCATGGAATTACTGAGGTCCATCTTCCCCGCGTGGGTTGTGGGGAGTACACCGGTGGGTTGAACTACCACGAGGACGTGCGCCCTATCTTCAATGAGGTCTTTGCTAATTCCGGCATCCAAGTCAACATCTATGATTGGAGTCTAAAATTATCACCTACGAGAAGTATACCAAAGACACCTCAGCCTTGCTCGTAATGCTGGCCGATGCAAGTCGCGATCCATTTCTAGGCGACATCGTGTATGCCCGTAAGACCGACCAGATGATCCTCATCATGGAAGGCAGTAAGTTGGTGGGCTTTGCGATGCCTCGTCTGGAGAGTGGCTTCTACCGGGTGGGTCCGATCTACGTGGATCCTCGTCAGCGCGGTAAAGGTATTGCAACAGCGTTCATCAAATCTTTCTTTCAGAGTCGTGATGGTCGAGCCTACATTGACCCCACGAACCTCGCGAGCAGAAAGTCGTTCTCGGCCGCAGGGTTCATCCAGACGGGTAAGGTCTACCGTAAGGGCACTGAACAGTACCTGCAATACGAGAAACGTGTAACACGATCTCTTTCCTGGTAATCATCGGTAGGGGAGCGATCCCCTACTTATGTCGCTCACACCGTATATAGGTCCATCATGACACCTGTCGATATCAGCAACTACATCATCGCCACTCCGCTGCCGGTCTCTGAAACCAATCCAGTGGCTTTGGAACTCATGGGGTCAGAAGCCCTGGTACTGTGTCCATGGGTGGTTAGTCAACTGCCGGACGGTTCGGTGCAGTTCACCGCTCCAACGGTCGGTGCTTCCAGCAAGTCGACTCATCGCACTCGCACTGAATGGAAGGAACCGGAGTACTGGGCTCTGGATAGCGCCGCTAAGCACTGGAGTCGTCAGACCATGACCGTTACCAAGGTCAACTCGGCGAAGAAGGTGGTGATTGCTCAGATCCACGTCAAGGGTGCCACCACACCTCCTCTGAAGGTGTTCTGGAACAAAGGCAAGATCACCATGGGTTTCCGTGAGAGTTTCGACACTCCGGACATCCTGACCAGCCTGCTCCACGAGAACGTACCATTGGGCGTTCCGTTCAAGATCAGCATCGGCGTCACTGCCAGCGGTTCTGTCTCGGTCAACGTTCTGTGTCAAGGCATCCCGTCACTCAAGGTCCCTGCCAAACTGGACGACTCCTGGAACGATCAGGTGTTGCAGTTCCACGGCGGTGTCTACAACCAGATCGATTACTCCCCAACCACGCCAGAAGGCGATGGGTCGATCTGCATCATCAGCGAACTATCAACCACTCATGGAGAGGCTTAATGTCAGGCCAAGAACGCATCAACGGCAACAAACCCCACTTCGAATTCAGCGGCATCAAAGATGGTGATCACCGCCTGGTGGCGTCGAACAATCATGTCGTGGTCTGCATCGATGCGCCTCACTCGATCAACCAGTTCAACATGATCCCACCTCGCTTCCAAAGCGCCTGGTACGACGTGAGTGTGCACAGCGATCCGAAGTGGGTCATGCAAGAAGGCCTGCCGTGCTTCAACTTCGACATCCTGATCACGGGTGACGAGAAGTGGAAAGGTATCGTCCCTGCTGATCGTCTGTTCCTACTCAAGCGTCTGAGCAAGACCCGTCAAGCGATTGCGATCAACCAGTTCCTGCGTGAAGCCAAAACCGCCAATGCGTTGATCGTCCCAACGTACGGTAGCAACTTCAGCGACAAGTACCACCCGTCCTACCTGGGCACTGAACTGACCGGCAAGATCGTGATCAAGCCTGAAGACGGCGCCCGCGGTCTGTGTCACTTCGTGGTGGACTTTGACCAAGTGTCTGTAGGTCCGTTCCTGCGTGACCTGTACGGCGCCACTACCATCGCTGACATGGCTGAGAAGTACGCTCCTCACGCCCATCTGTCGCATGGCCAGGCTTGGGATGATGAAGAGTCCCAGAAGGTCAAGGAAGAAGGCAACTTCACCTTCCAGCGTTACGTCGATGACATCCAGCATGAAATCCGTATCCTGACCAACCACGTCAGCGACATCGGCTTTGCCTGCATCCGTAATCGGATTGGCGATGTCTACAAGCAAGCCACCAGTGCGACGGTGATGCTCGAGAACATCTGCTCGATCGGTGATAAACAGCTGGTCACCCTGATGGGTGGTCAAGGTGAGTTGGACGTCTTCAAGAAACTGTTGGAAGAAGTCATCGGTCCAATGCAGTCGGTGGATCTCTTCATCACCAAAGACGGTCGTTGGGGTATCTGCGAGTATTGCAACCAGTACGGCATTGCTGGCGTGCCTCGCGAATACTCCGTGAGTTCCATCTCGGACTTCGTGATGCACTGCATCGATGAGAGCCGAGCTCACGGGTTGGTGTAAAATCTTACAGACGTACATTACTGTATAGATGCATCATTCCGGTGTGTCTAAACCTAGCGCAACCCCACTCCAATTATAGCTGAGTACGGGCGAGCCTAACGTGAGTAATGTAAATGACAAAGCCTAGCCAGTTCTTTGAGTATGGTCCGATCGCAGTCGCTGTATGTGAAGGCGCTCTGACCATAGATCGGTTGTCCGACATCCCAACCCAGACACTCCGCGTGGTGTCTACGGAAGACGGGTCTGAGCGTACGTTGCTGATTGACGTTACTCATAATCCGAACTACCGTGATAAAACGGATGTCGAAGCCTTTCACCGCCTCCGTCGTGATAAGGAATTCCTGGATAAACTCAGTAATTTCTATTACGCTCACGGAGCGAGTGTCATCGACGCTGCTACGGCAGCCGGCAATATACCGTTCTGGCACCTGACGATTGGTCAGGATGTCTCGATGGGTGAGCTGATGGGCGCGCGTCAGAAAATATTCGCCAAGATGAGCCTCAGCCCAGTGGCTAACGTGTTGATGTTCCGACAACATCGCGTTGAACCACTGCGGGGTAACGTGGGTATCTTCGGTGAGTGGTATAATAGCCACGAATCCGGGGTATTCATTATCTCGTCTCCTCGTCCGACTCCAAACGAAATCCAGCTGGTAGCTGGTAACGTGGAAGAGCTGAACAAGGAGTTGGGTCGAGCGTTCGCCGAGCGTTGGCCGATCTACACCTCCGTTCGTGACATGGGTCCTTGGAAACCGAAGTTCCGCATCATGACTGCTGCGGAATTGTTTGAAGCGTTTCCAGGTGCTCGTAACACGATCGAGGCTGTGAACCGCCGCCCTCGCACCACTGGTGAATAAGTAAACGGGGATGGATACCACGGGGCTTGCGCTCCGTGGTATCTGTTTCTTTTTTTGTGCTGCTTAGATTCTATGGACCCTCCAGCAGGGAGACATCTAACAGCCACAGGCGATAACAAATGGCATCGAAGAGTAAGGCCCAGCGCGCGTTCCTTATTAAGGTCGTAGCGGATAGCGAGTTTGCTAAATCGCGCAAGATGAGTCAGGACGTTGCCCGCGACATCCTGGATCAGGACGAAGAACACATTGCCAAGGATAAACACTGGGCCGATAAACTTCCTGACCGTGCCGGTGGTCATTCGATGGAATCGTTGGATGTCTGGTACAACCCAGAATACATCGAACTCATCGTTGATCAACAAGTCCATCCGTCGTTCGAATCGTTGAGCGATAAGTTCCGCTCGATGCTGGACACCGCTCTCGGCAGATCGTCTGCTCAGAAAGCGGCCAGTACTCCAGCGGCTGAGTCGATCAACTACAAGCTCCTCTCCAACAGCCCTGAGTCTGCGCGTATGCCAAAAGAAGGTACAGCTGACTTCAGTGCCTACGCCGCCAGGCTGAAGATCTCCAAGCCTATCCAGGGCCCGTTCTGGAATGGCCTGATCAAGGCGCTGGACGAATACATCCAGAAATCCTTCAAGATCGAGAAGGATGTGGTCGATTACTGCAACAAGTGCAAGAAGATCTACCTGAAGTGCGAGACCCTGAAACCGCAAGAAGCTCGTGCTTATGCCGAAGCCCAAATGCGCAACATCGGTCTGAACGCCCCTACCCATCCTGGTCTGCCTATGGCCGACTACGAAGTCTCGGTGGGTGTTCGAGGTGCTACCTCCAGCGTACACCTGCAAGGCACCCCGCAGAAGGTCGTGTGTGAGTACCCAACTCAGGCACAGCTGGACAAGTTGATGGAACTCTCCAAGAAGCTGTTCATGGGGATCAACTCGGGCGATGGCTATTGGACTCTCGACGATACTGACGAGATCAAATGGTGGGATCATCACTTCCCAGGTCAGTCCAGTGCTTGGGGTCCGATGATCGATCTGTTCCCGTTCGCGGGTGAAGTACGCGGTTACGACTCAACTGCTGCGCAGCGGTCCGAACACACGGTGACGACAGGGATGATTACCCTACTCGAAGCGGTGTCGGTTCCTAAAGCCCAGTAACATTCTTGAGCAATACATTACCGTGGTGTAATCCGCTACGGTAATGTAAGGAGTCCTTTATGCAGCAATTGCAACGTTTGGCCCTGTTCGTGAAGATTCGTGTGGATCACTTGCGGTATCGCATCGGTGAGTGGGCTTGGGAGAGGAAATTCAACCGAGCCGTCAAGAAGTACGGAGGTGGGGCTAATATCCCGCCAGAGGTCGTAGGAGAGCTGTTGGGCAATACCGGGGATGACTACGGGTCTATCTTCGGCGTGCACCTCAGTCGCGTCTGTACGCACCTCAACATGGAACCAGTGGAGACGGAGACGTTCAACCGAATCTGCTGGATGTATAACGGGTCCATCCCCTCGATTGAGGACAGGATCTACACGTTATCAATCGTGGATGAGTTGTCTGAGCATCCCTCTGAATATGCTTACGCGTTGGTGCTGCGTGAGTTGATCCACAATAAGGACACCTCGTACAACAAGATCCGTGAACACTTCAAGACCCATGCCGAATACACGGAGTTCATGCAACTTTGCGGAAGAGAGTAAAAGAATACAGACTACACGTATCTTAGGAACTGTAGTCTGTACTCAACCCGTGATTAAAGGTCTAGCATGAATCAGCATTTGGAATACGCGAAGAAGAAGGAACTGATCCTCGGTTTCAACCGTTCGGCTGTGGCGGAACTGGTGACTGAGGTCAACAAGCTGTCGATCCAGAACCCTGTGCAAGTACTGGCAGGGTTGACTGGTGATGTTGTCTGCAAGACGCGTCTTGCGATGGAAGAAGACCTCGACATCGTTCACCCGATTCTTTACATGTTGGTAGTTGACTCTACCGGCAAGAAGTTCGTGAAATACCTGCGTGGCTCCAACGGTACCGAAACCCGTCTGCGTGATAACTCGGCAGGCTTCGGCGGTCATGTCGACATCATCGACTTCGTCTGGACCGACAAAGGCGTGCTGGATCCGGTGGCGACTGTACAGCAATCGGGTTACCGCGAACTGTACGAAGAGCTGCAACTGGTGGCGCCGGTGGCTATCGATCCTGAATACCCGATCGCTGGTGCGGTACCTCCTCCATACGGCATCATGCACGACATCGGTGTGATCTACGAACCAGAAGACGACGTGGGCTCTACCCACCTGGCGATCGTCTGCGTATTCCAACTGGCTGACGGTGTTACCTTCCGCTCCGGCGAAGACGACATCAGTGCTCCGGCCTGGATGGAATTCGATGCTCCTGAAGTCAAGGAGCTGAAATTCGAGAACTGGTCCCAGTACTTGCTGGATCGCGTTCCTGAGATCATGGCCAAGGCTGGTATCGACGGTACTCCGATGTCCTACGAGTGGCTGATCGAGCACACCAAGGCCTACACCTCCATGCAACAAGACATCGCTCTGGCGGTGTAAGAAATCCGTTCTGAGGCTAGGGTTTTTCCCTAGCCTTTTATTCCCTTTCCATCAAGGAGTCGTTATGCAGTTGAATGCTGTTGACCAAGCTTTCCATAGTACTTACAAGCAACTTCTGGCCCTTGGTCACCTCAAGACCAACCGCACGGGTGTCGATACATTGATGCTCCCTGCCATGTCGATGAAGTTCGATCTGCGTGGTAAGAAGAACCCTTGGCCTTCTACTAAGGAACTCAAGGATCAGAAGTTGGGCGAAGAGATGGAGTGGTTCATCTCCGGCAGTTCCAGCATCAAGTTCCTGCGGGATCGTAAGAACGGAATCTGGGACGATTGGTTCATGCCAGGTACTGCGGTCTACGACGAGCCAGTACTTCGTGACCTGACTACCCAGGAACGTGTTATTCTGGCCTGCTATAAAGGTCTGGGTGACAAGATGGCTACCGCAATCAAAGGTCGTCTTGATAGTAGTGGCGTTGGCGGGTCCAAGACTCTGACCGTACCTCTGAACGCGAGGGAGTCACTCACCTTTAGCGATCTGGCGGCGCATTGTGATCTGCCGGCTATCGATAAGTACATCGATACCTTGGGTATCCCTCGGACCGTGACCTTGTGGCCATCGCCAGACCCAAAGAACCGTCTAACCGTTGACGAGCGGATGAGTGTTGCCGCCGAGTTGGGTCTCATCAAGGACGCTACGCCGCTGAACCCAGAACAGTACCCAGCTGAAATGATCCTAGATCTGTTGGGCGTCCGTGAGCGGCGCGATGTGGTGAAGCCGGTGTCGCTCAAGAAGCGTCTTTCCCGTGTGTCGAAGAACGACTCCGAGCGTTGGACGCAGATCCGTTGGAACCTGAG